>Ga0194056_10000033_pt1 | contig 50119 bp, 44 predicted proteins | sample SepL4413m_MetaG_FD_155458 | JGI IMG/M metagenome (GOLD analysis project Ga0194056, IMG submission 155458) | Anoxic zone freshwater microbial communities from boreal shield lake in IISD Experimental Lakes Area, Ontario, Canada - Sep2016-L442-13m | ecosystem: Environmental > Aquatic > Freshwater... | reverse complement strand
CGCTAGACGGGCTTGAGCTACCGCCGGATCAATGAAAAGTGCCTCCTCATTACCAAACAGCCCGTGTTCGCCCGCATGGGGATTCAGAGCGCAGACGACCAGTCGGGGTTCATGCCGGCGCAGCCGCCGCATGGTTTCAGCCGTAAGGTGAATGGTGTCCAGAATGGCGGTGATGTTTAACTTGCCCGGGACCGAGGCGAGAGAGGTGTGAGTCGTCACGAGGCTGGTGGTGATCTTTTCAGAGCTGAGCATCATGCAGGTGCGTTTGGCGCCAGTCAGGTGGGTTAGCATTTCCGTATGACCGGGGTAGGGGACGCCTGCCAGATGTAACGATTCTTTGTTCAGCGGTGCGGTGACGATCGCTTTGACTCGCCCGGCCATGGCGGCTTGGATGGCGGCTTCGATGCAGTGGAATGCGGCGGATCCGCAGGCGGGAGAGAGTTTGCCGGGAATGACAGCATCCATGCCCTCACAGGGGATGTCGTGGATCGTGGTGCTGGCAGGGAGGGGCAGCCCTGTGGAGGTCGCGACGCGTTTCAGAAGCCTGACATCGCCGAAGATGACCGGCATGGAGCAGGCCAGCACGTCCGGGTCGGCCAGCATACGCAGGCACAGCTCCGGTCCCACGCCGGCAGGATCGCCCATGGTTAATGCGATGACAGGTTTGGCATTCATCGCCCTCTTTATTGCGGCAGATTCAGTCAGGAGTCAAGCTCTAGGCGTCATTTCCCCGATTTCACGATCTGATAGCCACGGCGGTGCAGTACCTCGGCATTGCCGAACAGCTCCTGCATGTATTCCATATGATGAGAAGCGTTCTTGGCCACAATGTAGGCGCGGCCAGCCGGCAGCAACGTTTCAAAGGCGGTACGGATGAAAAAATCAGTAATCCGGTCATGGGAGTAGTAGGGTGGATTGCCGACAAACAGGGTAAATCGTGGTGGGGGCGGGACTCCCTGATCACTGAGCACCACGGAAAAATTCGTGATGCCATTGTCGAAGCAGTTTTGCTGGGTGATGGTGGTGGCGCGTGAATGGGAATCCACGAAACAGACACTGACTGTCGGCTGGTTTTTGGCCAGCGAAATGCCAATGCTGCCGCACCCGCAACCCATGTCCAGAATGGCATCATTTGGTTGAGTCTCAGCCATTTCGGCCAAAGCCTGGGCACCGGGATCCACGCGACGGTGTGCGAACACCCCCGGGAGGGTGGTGAGGGTGACGGGAAGACCATGAGGGACGGTCATGGTGAATTCGGCCTGATAGGTCTTGAGGGTTTTCAGTGCGCTTTTCTTCTGGGCCATCAGGAGCGTGGAACCTTTTTTCTGGCCGCGTATGGAGCAGTTGCCGAAAAACTTTTTGACATGTTCGGCTACCCAGGGGGCATCTTCCTCGACGGTTACACAGCAACGGCCGCCAATTTTGAGGGCCAGCTGGCTTTGTTGAAGCAGATCCAGGATCAGTTCGTTGGACGTGGTTCCCTGCGAGATCTGGAGACAGACGGCATCGAAGTAATCCCGCTCCGGAATGTTTGGTTCACACCGTGAGGTTACGCCGGAGGCGGGATTACGGAGGAGGTTGCGTTCAACGGCGTGATGGTGAAAGAGATCCAGGGAGGAAACGATGGCATGAAGGCCGGGGTGGAAGTGCGTGGCCATCATGGCGAAAGCTCCGGTCCGGTTTCCCAGCACCAGGAGCCGTTCCGCCCTGGCAGGCAGGAGGGGAATGGCGTCGATGAGATGGGCCTCGGTGCGGCTCAGCCCTGAGCGGGAGATGATCTCATATTTCCCGTCGAGAAACAATTCAGGGGTGGATTCAAGGTCACCTTGGGTTTCGGTGATGTGGAAGGTGATGACAGGCAGGTCAAGCATAGGTTATTTCTTTCATTTGAGGGATTCTTGCATCATCCCGTGGCGGAGACAATTCAATTAGATGCAAACAAACAAAAGACGGCCAGCGAGGCCGTTGGCACTTCAGAAGACAGATTTAAAAGAGGACATATTTGGAGGGCCACCGGCCTCGGTGGCCGTTGTGGGAGTTGACAGAGAGGGGTGACTTCTATATTATTTTCGCGTTTTGTAACCCTAATTAGGAGAAAACTCATGTCGTATGTGATATCAGAAAAATGCACAAAGTGTGGCAGTTGCGCGCCGGTTTGTCCCCAAGAAGCGATCACGGAAGGTTCCAAGCAGTTCGTGATTGATGCCGACAAGTGCGTGGATTGCGGCCTTTGCGCCGGCGAATGCCCGGTCGAGGCGATTTCCCCTGCATGATGACTGGCGGATATCGCTTTTTGTTCGGCCCAGTACGCTCACGGCGACTGGGCCGTTCTCTTGGTATTGATCTCGTTCCCCTTAAGGTTTGCACGTACGATTGCCCTTACTGTCAGGTGGGTAAAACCACCGAAAAAACGCTTAAGCGCCAAGAATATGTTCCGATGGATGCTGTATTGGCGGAATTTGATGATTGGATGGCCCGCGACGGGCAGGCCGATTGTGTGACCCTGGCTGGGAACGGTGAACCCACCCTGCATTCCCGCTTTGGCGAGGTGTTGGATGCCATTGGCGCCCGTTGCAGGTTCCGGCGCATTGTGTTGAGCAATGGGTCTCTGTTTTCCCAGCCCGACGTGCGAGCGGCGGCAGCCAAGGCCGATGTGGTCAAAGTCACACTCAGCGCCTGGGATCAGGCCTCGTTTGAGGCTATCCATCACCCCCATGCGGCGCTGCAGTTTGATGCCTTTTTTGAGGGGTTGAAGGCCTTTCGCCGGGAATTCTCCAGAGAGTATTGGCTGGAAGTATTTGTGGTGTCGGGCTTGAATGATGGGCCTGAGCAGATGCGGCGTATTGCTGATTTGGCGGCAATGATTGCCCCCGATCGGATACATTTGAATACAGCTGTGCGTCCGGCCTGGGATGTTGCGGTTAAACCCGTTGCTGGCTCGCAGATGGATGAACTGGCCCGGCTATTTTCCCCGGTTGCCGAAGTGATTGGTCTGGCGGCGCCCCCCGTGCCCGCAGGAAGATCAACGCTGACGCCTGACGAGTTGGCGGACCGGATTTCAAGCCTGATTCAGCGACACCCGGCTACGACTGCGGATCTGTGTGCGACGCTCGGGATTGGGGCGGGGGAGGTGGAGTTAGCCATTTCCCTGTTGAAGGTGCGTGGCTTGGTAAAGAATGAAGGCGGTTATTATGGCAGAACGACTGATATCTGACGGGCTGAATAAGCCGGATAAAGATCTGGATGTGCGGTTGCGGCCGACGCGTTTCAAGGATTTTGTCGGCCAACAGAAAGCCAGTGAGCGACTTGAGTTGTTTACCAAGGCAGCCAAACAACGTGGCGATGTGATGGAGCATATCTTGTTGTCGGGCCCCCCGGGGTTGGGCAAGACAACCCTGGCCTATATTCTTGCGGCGGAAATGGGTGTGAATATGAAGTCCACCTCCGGTCCGGTGATCGATAAGCCCGGTGATCTGGCGGGGTTGCTGACAGGTTTGGAACGTGGCGATGTGCTGTTCATTGACGAGATTCACCGGATGCAGCGCTCGGTTGAGGAGTATCTCTACTCAGCCATGGAAGATTTTGTCATTGATATCATGATCGATCAAGGCGCGAATGCCCGTTCGGTGCGCTTGAATCTCCAGCAATTCACGTTGATCGGGGCAACGACACGGAGCGGGTTGCTCACTTCACCGTTTCGCGCCAGGTTCGGATTACCGATCCGGCTGGATTACTATAAGGCGCTGGATCTGGAACATATCGTCAAGCGATCCGCACGAATCCTGGATGTGGATGTTGATGATGGTGGCGCGCATGAAATCGCGCGGCGGTCCAGGGGCACGCCCCGCATTTGTAACAACCTGCTGCGGCGTGTTCGTGATTTTGCCCAGGTGAAAGCGAATGGCAGAATAACAAAGGAAGTCGCGGCGGCGGCCTTGACCATGCTGGATATTGATGAGGATGGCCTTGACGAAATGGATAAGCGTATTTTGGAGACCATTATGCACCGCTTTTCGGGGGGGCCCGTCGGATTGAGTTCACTGGCCGTATCTGTCGGGGAAGAAGCCGATACGATTGAAGAAGTTTATGAACCATTTTTGATTCAGGAAGGTTTCATGAAGCGCACACCTCAAGGGCGCGTGGCTACAGATCTCTGTTATCGCAGATTCGGGGTTAAACCTGCTGAAGGTCAACAAGGTCGCCTCCTCTAAACATCTCCATTGTTTAATCTGACAAAATTTTAACTGATTGTTGACGGACAGGGGTTGGGTCATGTATTATTTCCGCCCCGTTGAGTCGGAGAAACTATTGCGAGGGGTAATGCCTTGCGCAATGGTTAGGTTAACAGAGTCAAAAAAGGAGAAAAAATGTCGATTAAAGTAGGTATTAATGGGTTCGGGCGTATTGGCCGTATGGCCTTTCAGGCCCTGTGTGATCAGGGACTTTTAGGGAAAGCGATTGATGTTGTCGCCGTTGTCGATGTTTCGACGGATGCCGACTACTTCGCCTACCAGATGAAGTATGATTCGGTTCACGGTCGCTTCAAACACACCGTCACTACCGAGAAGAGTAATCCTGCCTCTGAAGAAGCCGATCTGATCGTCGTCAACGGTCACAAGATCAAGTGCGTTATGGCGACCAAGTCTCCTGACCAGCTTCCCTGGAAAGCCCTGGGCGTGGATTACGTCATAGAGTGCACCGGCCTCTTCACGGATTCCGAGAAGGCCAAGGGCCACCTGGCCGCGGGCGCCAAGAAGGTCATCATTTCCGCGCCTGGCAAGGGCGAAGTAAAGACCATCGTAATGGGTGTGAACGAAAACGAATACGATAGCGCGAAACACGCCATCGTCTCCAATGCGTCTTGCACCACCAACTGCCTGGCCCCTGTGGTCCATGTGCTGCTGAAGGAAGGCTTTGGCATTGAGACCGGTCTGATGACCACCATCCATGCCTATACCGCGACCCAGAAAACCGTTGACGGTCCCTCCAAGAAGGACTGGCGTGGCGGTCGTGCGGCGGCCCAGAACATCATTCCCTCCACCACCGGTGCCGCGAAGGCCGTGGGTGAAGTGCTTCCTGCGACCAAAGGCAAGCTGACGGGTATGGCGTTTCGCGTTCCGACGCCGGATGTCTCCGTGGTGGATCTGACCTTCCGCACAACGAAGGACACGTCGATCGAAGAGATTGATGCGGCGCTCAAGAAGGCCTCGGAGACCTATCTCAAGAACATCCTGGGCGTGGCGACGGAAGAGTTGGTTTCGACCGACTTCATCCATGATCCCCGTTCCTCGATCTATGATTCCCTGGCCACCTTGCAGAACAACCTGAAGGGCGAGAAGCGCTTCTTCAAGGTGGTGAGCTGGTATGACAACGAGTGGGGTTACTCCAACCGCGTTGTTGAATTGGTTCAGTTCATGGCCAAGAAAGACGGCGTTAAGTAAGTGGGTTGAGATGTTAGTTGCTTAGGCTGTCAGACTGTCAGGGTGCCGGGTGTAATGCCTGTTATCCTGTGGTCTACAGCCTAAGTTCTTTTTGTATTTTTGTATAATTCTGGAGAATGACTCATGAAAAAAACTGTACGTGATGTGAATCTGAAAGGGAAACGCGTTATTATGCGCGTGGACTTCAATGTGCCGCAGGACAAGGTTACCGGTGCCATCTCGAACACCAAGCGTATTGAGGCGGCGTTGCCGACCATCAAGTATGCCTTGGATCAGGGCGCTTCCGTGGTGCTGATGAGTCATTTGGGACGTCCGGATGGCAAAGTGATTGCCAAATTTTCGTTGAAACCGGTGGCTGAAGCCCTTGAAAAACTGTTGGGCAAGCCGGTGAAATTCCTGCCTGACTGTGTCGGCCCTGTCGTTGAGGCCGCTTGTGCGCCCGGCGCAGTGAAGCCCGGCGATGTTATTTTGCTCGAGAACCTGCGCTTCCACATTGAGGAAGAAGGGAAGATCAAGAACGAGGACGGCACCTCCGTCAAGGCCGACCCCAAGGCTGTTGAAGCGTTTCGGCAGAGCCTCAGCAAATTGGGTGATGTGTATGTGAACGATGCCTTTGGTACCGCGCATCGTGCCCATTCTTCCATGGTTGGAGTGAATCTGCCCGAGAAGGTTTCTGGATTTCTGATGGAGGCTGAACTGAAAGCCTTCACGGCTGTTCTTAATAATCCGAAACGTCCGTTGCTTGCCATTCTGGGTGGTGCCAAGATTGCGGATAAAATCCCCTTGATTAACAACCTTCTTGATACGGCCAATGAAATCATCATTGGTGGGGCCATGGCCTTCACCTTCAAGAAGATACTGAATAATATGGAAATCGGTTCCAGCCTCTTTGACCCGGAAGGCGCAAAGCTGGTGAAGGACCTGATGTCCAAAGCGGCCGCCAAGAACGTCCGGATTCATTTGCCGGTGGACTATATTTGCGGCGACAAGTTTGCCGACGATGCCAATGTCATGGCGGCGGATGATGCGTCAGGAATCAAGCCCGGCTGGCTGGGCCTTGATGTGGGTCCGAAATCAAACGTCATCTTCTGCGAAGCCATTGCCCGTGCCAGGACCATTGTCTGGAATGGGCCTGCTGGTGTGTTCGAGATGGAGAAGTTTGCAACCGGCACCAAAGTTATGGCAGATGCGATTGCCAAGGCGACGGCGGCGGGTGCCATTACGGTGGTGGGTGGTGGTGATACGGCCACGGCGGCGAAGAAATTCAAGGTCGTTGACAAAGTTACTCATTGTTCAACCGGTGGGGGCGCCAGTCTGGAATTCCTTGAAGGCAAGGTCCTCCCCGGCGTTGCCGCCTTGAGTGAAAAGTAATAAATTGTATTCGGGCGGTTGGAAATGGTATCCCATTGCCCTTAACGAACAACTTTAATAGATTCTGGATTCTCAACTATGCGCAAAAAAATTGTTGCCGGTAACTGGAAAATGAACAAGCTCACGGGGCAAGCAGCCGAACTGGCTGTCGCCTTGAAGGCCAAATTTACAGACAAGACCGATGTCGAAGTCGTCCTTTGCCCGACCTTTACCGCCTTGAAAACCGTTGCGGATGTCATCAATGGATCGCAGGTTAAGCTGGGTGGCCAGAATATGCACTGGGAGAAGGACGGGGCGTTCACCGGCGAGATTTCAGCCGATATGCTGCGTGATGTTGGCTGCCAGTATGTCATCCTCGGACATAGTGAACGCCGTCAGTTTTTCGGTGAGACGGATGCTACTGTAAGTCGCAAGGTGAAGGCCGCCCTGGCCGCCAATTTGACCCCCATTGTGTGTGTGGGCGAGACACTGGAACAACGCGAAGCCAACCAGACCGAGGATGTGGTGACCACACAGGTGACCAAGAGTCTGGCAGGCCTGGATGAAACCAGTTTTCGTCGCATTGTAGTGGCTTATGAGCCGGTGTGGGCAATTGGTACCGGGCGTACCGCCAGTCCGGCGCAGGCTCAGGAAGTCCACGCCTTGATTCGCCGGGTGCTTGCCAAGATGTGCAATCCTGGAGCAGCCCAGGCGGTTCGCATTCAGTACGGCGGCAGCATGAAGCCCGCGAATGCCAGGGAATTGATGTCCCAGCCGGATATTGACGGCGGGTTGATTGGTGGGGCGGCTTTGGATGCGGCCTCCTTTATTGCCATTATTGAAGCGGCAGTTTGAAAATAGAGCGGCGGCTTTGGATGCGGCCTCCTTTATTGCCATTATTGAAGCGGCAGTTTGAAAATAGAGCGGGTGAGTTCGAAAACGGAAGGTGAAATATGGGCGGTTTTTTATACGGTTTTTTAGTTTTTATTGAGATTGTTTCGGCGCTTCTGTTGATCGGGATCATCCTGCTTCAAAAGACCAAGGATGAAGGGTTGGGTCTGGCCTTTGGCGCCGGCGTAGGGGAAACACTGTTCGGGTCGCGGGCGGGAAATGTCCTGACCAAAATTACGGTGACTCTGGCGGGCATCTTTCTGCTTAATACCCTGGCTATCGGCTATATTGCCGCTGGGCGCGTGGGTACCGGGTCCGTGGTGGATCGGCTTCCGGTTCAGCAATCCGTTCCTGCGCAAGCCGCGCCGATGGGAGTTGTTCCAGCGGGAAGTGGAGATGCGGTTCCGGTTCAGATGCCGGCTGCTCCCGCCCCGCAGGAAATTCCCGCTGGTGGTGGAGCTGCAGCTCCTGTTCAGGCACCTGCGACAACCACTCCTTGATGGTGGCGTTGGAGGGCGTGCCGTGTTGATGACTTCAAAGGGTCCTCTCTGGTTTTTGCCGGGGTGGATCCTTTTGCTTTTCATCACCTTGGTCACCCTATCGTTTGGAGGTGAGTCGGTGTTCTATGCCGAGACCAGGCGTATTGCCGGGTTTGATCCCGCCAAGGCAATGGACCTTCCGTCCATTCAGGCCCAGAGCAAAATGTATGAAGGATTGGTTCAGTACGCGTATCTTGACCGCCCCTATCGGGTGGAGCCGTGTTTGGCGGAAGCGCTGCCAACGATTTCTCCGGACGGCACTCTCTACACCTTCAAGATCAGGAAAGGCATCTATTTCCAGGATGATCCCTGCTTTGCGCAGAATCCTGCAGGGAAGGGCAAGGGGCGGGAGCTCTGCGCCACCGACTTCGTGTATGGCATCAAACGCGTGGCAGATCTCAAGGTAGGCTCGCCAGGCTACTGGGCTTTCCGCGACCGTATTGTCGGTCTTGATGACTTCCGTAATCGCTCAGGCAACGGGCCGACGGATTATGATGCCCCGGTGTCAGGGTTGGAGACCCCGGATCGTTATACTCTGCGAATTCACCTGGTGCGTCCCTTCCCGGCCCTGCTATGGATTTTAACCATGAACTTCGCCTACGCTGTTCCCCGTGAAGCCGTGGAGTATTATGGGGCTGACTTTGTTTCGCACCCGGTGGGTACAGGGCCTTACATCCTGAAGTCTCATGTTCACAACTACCGTCTTGAATTTGAACGTAACCCGAAATGGCGGGAGACCGGACGCGAGGAGCGGTATCCGTCTACAGGCGAGGGGAATGATGTAACCAATGGCTTGTTAACTGATGCCGGCAAATCACTCCCATTTATCGATCGGCTTGTGCAGTTCGTTATTACCGATCCTTCGACACAATGGCTATTGTTTCTGTCCGGCGAATTGGAAGCGACGGCCTTGTCACGCGACAACTGGGATGCGGTGGTGACGCCGGACCGGAAGTTGACCCGCGAGATGACTGCGCGCGGAATCGAGATGTCTGCTGCACCTGCGCTGGATACCGCCTATCTTGGCTTTAATATGGAGGATCCGGTGGTAGGCAAAAATCACTTTCTCCGGCAAGCCATGATGGCAGCTTTTGACCGTGAGCGCTGGATCCGGTTTCAGAATGGCCGTGTTACCCCTGCTGTTGGCCCGATTCCACCGGCGATGCGGGTCTCTGACTCCAGTGTAAGTCTGTTTCCATTTGATTTGGAGCGTGCTCGAAAACTTATGATTGAGGCCGGCTATCCTGAGGGTAAAGATCCTGTGACCGGACGTCGGCTTGAGATGACGCTTGAATTGGGTTCAGGCGAGTCGGAGACGCGCGAGATGGCGGAGGTGTTGGCATCGTTTATGGAGCGCATTGGCATTGTCCTGGTCCCCAGTTTTAACAACTGGCCCTCCTTTTTGAAAAAGCTCGAGCAGAAGCGGGCGCAGCTCTTTTACTTGAGCTGGATGGCGGATTATCCGGATCCGGAGAATTTTCTACAGCTTTTCTATGGTCCGAATGTCACGCCCGGCGCCAACCGCTGTAATTATGTGAATCCGGATTTTGACCGACTGTATGAAAAAGCCGGGACGTTACCGGAAGGAATCGAAAAACGGAAAGTATATGCGCAAATGGAGGAGATCGTAAAAGCGGATTGCCCCTGGCTGTTTCTTCATCATTCACTGTCCGTGACGCTCAAACATTCATGGCTCAAAAACTACAAACCACATGATTTTCCGCTCGGTCTAAATAAATATTATCGGATTGATGGGCGGAAAGATGATAAATAGCCATCCGAGCCACAGCGACCTGTCTCGTGACTCTGCGACGGCAGTTGACAGGTTTGGTGATGTTTTAGAGAATTCATTTGGTAACGCCAAAGTCGATGGAAAGTAAGATTGCATATGACTGATGATAAAACACAATCGGCCAAAAAAATGGATGTGCGCTATGTTGCCAATTTGGCGCGACTGAACTTGACAGATGGCGAGGTGGCTGAATTCCAGGCCCAACTGGATCATATCGTTGAACACTTCAATCAGTTGCGCTCCATGAACGTGGATGACGTAGAACCCATGGCTCATGCGACGCCCATCCAGAATGTCTTCCGCGATGATGTCGTGCGGCCTGGTCTAGAGCGGGACGTGATTTTGAACAATGCGCCCCAACAAGCTTCCGGCTTGATCATGGTGCCAACGATTGTGGAGTGACCCCATGCTGAACACCTTTACCATTCATGAAGTTCTTGATCGACTTAATCGCGGCGAATGCCGTTCTGAAGATGTCGTACGTTCTGTGCTGGATGCCATTCAGCGGACGGATGGCAGGATCCATGGATATCTTGCCATCAATGAGGCCGACGCCCTTGAGCAGGCCCGGGCGGCGGACACCGCCCGCAGCAATGGGGCGAAAGGCCGTCTTCTGGGAGTGCCGATTGCCGTCAAGGATGTACTGAACGTCAAAGGACAGCCCTGTACCTGTGGCTCAAAAATCCTGAAGGGCTATATTTCTCCATATGATGCAACAGCCATTGCCAGGCTGCGGGACGAAGGCGCGGTTTTTGTCGGGCGTACCAATATGGATGAGTTTGCGATGGGTTCAACCACGGAAAACTCCGCATATGGCATTACCCGTAACCCCTGGAATCTGGACTGTGTGCCTGGCGGTTCAAGCGGAGGATCCGCAGCCGTGGTTGCGGCTGACGAATGCGTGGCGGCACTGGGTTCCGATACAGGCGGGTCGGTGCGTCAGCCGGCTTCGTTTTGCGGTTGCGTCGGGCTTAAGCCGACCTATGGGCGGATTTCCCGTTATGGGCTCACCGCGTATGCCTCGTCCCTGGATCAAATCGGGCCGATCACCAAGGATGTTCGCGATGCCGCCTTGTTGCTGCAGATTATGGCGGGTGTCGATGCCGCCGACTCCACGACTCTGCCCTCTACGGTCCCTGACTATCAGTCCGCGCTGACCAAAGATTTAAAAGGAGTCACGGTCGGACTGCCCAAGGAATACTTTGTGGGAGGACTTGATCCTGAGGTTGAACGCTGTGTGCAGGAGGCGATCGAAGTGTGTCGCCAATTGGGAGCCAAAGTGGTTGAAGTTTCCCTGCCGAACACACGTGTGGCCGTTGACACCTATTACATCATTGCTCCGGCCGAAGCGTCGGCCAATCTGTCCCGTTTTGATGGCGTACGTTATGGGTATCGGGCGGCGGGTGCAGCGGATCCTCTGGATCTTTACAAGAAGTCCCGTGCGGAAGGATTTGGCCCGGAAGTGAAGCGTCGAATTATTCTGGGGACCTATGTCTTAAGCAGCGGCTACTACGATGCCTTCTACCTGCGCGCCCAGAAGGTCCGTACATTGATCCGGCGCGATTTCGAGGCGGCCTTCAAGCAGTGTACGGTCATCCTGTCGCCGGTGGCTTCCACTCCGGCTTATCGGATTGGCCAGAACAGCGCGGATCCGCTTCAGATGTATCTTGGGGATATCTTTACTGTTCCTGTTAATTTGGCGGGAATCTGCGGACTGTCCGTGCCTTGCGGCATGGCGTCAGGAAAACTGCCGGTCGGGCTTCAGGTGATGGGGCCGGCGCTGGGAGAGGAAGCAATTCTTCGAACAGGGTATGCCTTTGAGCAGGCGACCCAATGGCGCTCGTATCGTTCGGGTATTGCAAAAGAGAACGCAGGATCACAGGTGCGACTATGACGACATACCGGATAACCATCGGGCTGGAGGTCCATGTCCAGCTAAAGACTAAATCCAAAATGTTTTGCGCCTGTAGTACGGACTTCGGATCCGAGCCTAATACGCATATCTGTCCCGTTTGTATGGGTTATCCCGGCAGTTTACCGGTAATGAATCGTGAAGCGATCCGCCTGACGGTTATTTCCGGGCTGATGCTGGGATGCCGCATCAATCCCCACAGCAAATTTGACCGGAAGAACTATTTCTACCCCGATATGCCCAAGAATTACCAGATCACCCAGTGTGACAAGCCCCTGTGTCTGGGTGGTGGGGTGGATATTGAGGTGGGCGGCCAGACAAAGCGGCTGGGTATCACGCGCATTCATCAGGAAGAGGACGTTGCTAAAAATATGCATTACGCGACCTGGAGCGGCATTGACTTCAACCGCGCCGGTGTGCCCCTCATGGAAATCGTATCAGAGCCGGATATGGAAAGCGCGGATGAGGCTGTGGCGTATCTCCAGACTTTACGCCATATCCTGGTGTATGCCGGAGTCAGCGAATGCAATATGGAAGAAGGCAATATGCGGTGTGATGTGAACATCAGTCTCCGGCCCGAAGGGCAGACTACGCTTGGCACCAAGGTTGAAATCAAGAACATGAACTCCTTCAAGGGCATTTATAATGCCCTCCAGTATGAAATTGAACGTCAACGGGAAGTTTTGGCGGGGGGCGGTAAAATTACACAGGAAACCCGGCGCTGGGATGTGGATAAGGGGCAAACCTTCTCCATGCGTACCAAAGAGGATGCGCATGATTATCGTTATTTTCCTGAGCCTGATTTGATGCCAATTGCTTTGCCTGAGACGCTGGTCGCCGAATGGGCCGCCACATTGCCCTTATTGCCAGCGCAACGACGCGAAAAGTTTGTCAGGGAATTCGGGTTGCCGGAATATGACGCCCAGGTTCTGGCGGCAGAGAAGGCCGTGGGTGATTTTTTTGAAACCGCGGCCCGCCTGTCGCGTAATCCCAAGGCCGTATCTAACTGGGTGATGACCGATGTGCTCAGGACGCTCACTGAAAAAGAAATCCCGATCAGCGCTTTCGCCATCAAGCCTGAAGCCCTTGCTGAATTGGTGGATATGACGGATGCCAAGGTGATCAATTCCAACACCGCACGGGATGTGTTCGCCATCATGTTGAAAGAGGGCGGGCAGGCGAAGGAGATTGTCGCCGCCCGTGGCTTGGCCCAGGTGAGTGATGCCGGGGCGATTGAAGCCGTGGTCGATCAAATCATTGCTGAAAACCCGAAATCAGTGGAGGATTTCAAGAACGGCAAGGTTGCGGCAATGAAATTTCTCGTTGGGCAGGTCATGCGGCTCAGTAAAGGCAAGGCCAACCCGCAGATGGCGGGAGCGCTGCTTGAAAAGAAGTTGTCCAATTGACCGTGGCGCTGGATGGTGGTATTTTATACATTCAATTTGGGTATCACATGACGTCACCCAATAGATTTGAGAGGATTGTGCTTTGACCTCAAATGATGAATATGTTTTGGAGGTTCTCAAGGAAGAGGGCTTGATCACAGAGGATCAGATTGACTTGGCCCGGCAGCATATGCCCATTCATAGCACCGTGGTGGACGCCTTCATTTCGTCCAAGGTCCTCACCTTTGAAGATATTCTTTCTGTTCTTTCCAGCCGTTTCGGCATGGAAATGATCAGTCTGGTAAACCTGCATATTCCCCCGGAGGCGATCTCGGCGGTTTCAGTCGATATTGCACGCAAATATAAGGTCATGCCTGTTTCGAAGCATGACAATGTCCTGACGATCGCCATTGGTGACCCCTTGGAGGTGGATACCCTCGACAGTCTGCGCTATCTGCTGAAGTGTGATATTGAAGGGGTGGTTGCCCTGCCTGCCGAGATCACGGTCGCATTGGATCGTTATTATGCGACCGAAGCCTCGATGGAGACCATGATTGATCAACTCACCGAAGGTACGGTGGCCATGGTGAGTTCCGGGCGCGCGGATTTGCGTGAGGATGTTGATGTTTCCGAGTCCGATGTGCCAATCATTAAATTGGTGAGCTTGATCATCTATGAGGCTCATCGCAACCGGGCATCTGATATCCATTTGGAACCTCTGGAAAAACGCTTTCGTGTCCGGTATCGCATTGATGGGGTGATGCAGGAAGTGGATAGTCCGCCAAAGCGTCTGCAGGCGGCGATCATCAGTCGTGTTAAAATCATGGCGAACATGAAGATTGCCGAGAAGCGGGTTCCCCAGGACGGCCGTATCCAGGTAAACGTCAAGGGGCGCGAACTGGATTTGCGTGTTTCGACGGTTCCCACCGGGCATGGCGAGAGTATCGTCATGCGTATTCTTGATAAACAGAATCTGGCGTTGGGGCTTCCCAAGTTGGGATTCCTGGCTGATGATCAGGAGACCTTTACCCGGTTGATCGGTCTGCCGGACGGCATCATCCTTGTCACGGGGCCGACGGGTTCAGGGAAAACGACCACCCTTTATGCCTGCTTGAATTTCGTCAATAAACCCGATCGCAAAATCATCACGGTGGAAGATCCGGTTGAATACCAGATGTCTGGTATCAATCAGGTCCATGTGCGTGAAGATATAGGACTGACCTTTGCCTCTGCCCTGCGCTCCATTCTGCGTCAGGCGCCCAATATTGTTATGATTGGTGAAATCCGGGATAACGAAACCGCGCGCATTGCAACCGAAGCGGCGCTGACCGGTCATCTGGTGTTCAGCACCCTGCACACCAATGATGCGCCGAGCGCGATAACTCGTCTTCAGGATATTGGGGTGAAGCCTTTTCTGGTGGCCTCCTCAGTCCGCGCCATCATCGCGCAACGACTGGTTCGAACCGTATGCGAACATTGTCGTGAGGAACATAAACCCACGGCTTCCGAATTGAATCTTCTTGGAGCCGCCGCCGGGCAGTTCGCCGGGGTGCAGCTTTTCCGTGGGCGCGGATGCAACAAGTGTGCGCTGACAGGCTATTCCGGCCGGGCCGGTATTTTTGAAATTCTCATCATCAATGATGAAATCCAGCGCATGATTTTCGGCAAAATATCCTCGATTGAAATTCGTCAAAAGGCGCGTGAACTGGGAATGCGGACCTTGCGGGAGGATGGGTTGAGAAAAGTCGTGATTGGGACAACGACCCTGGAAGAAGTTTTGCGAGCCACAATGGGAGATGCACTCTAATGATCGACAGCAGCCAGATTGATATGAGCGAGCTTCTTCAGCTCGTAGTAGATGAAGGCGCCTCGGATTTGCATCTCACGGTGGGTGTGCCACCGGTGTTGCGTATTCATGGCCGCATGCAGGCGATTGACGCCACTTTGCTGAAACCTGAGGATACGGAGCGCTTCATGAAGAGCATCACCTCAGAAGATCATCAGCAGCGTGTCAGGGAAGGCGGTGGGACGGATTTCGGGTTTGGCTTCGGTACGGTCGCCCGTTTCAGGGTCAGTGTATTGAAAGCCAAGGGAAATGTCGGCATGGTTTTACGCCAGATTCCCACCAAACTCATGACGCTGGATGGCATCGGCTTGCCTGTACAGGTTAAGGAGCTGATTTTCCGGCCGCGGGGATTGATCCTGGTTACAGGGCCGACAGGTTCCGGAAAAACCACGACACTGGCCTCGATGTTGAACCTCATTAATGAAGAGCGCGATCTGCATATCATCACCATTGAGGATCCTATTGAATATTATCATCCCCATAAAAAGTCAGTGGTGACCCAGCGTGAGATCGGTGTGGATGTGCAATCTTTCGGCGAGGCCTTGCGTCGCGCCCTGCGTCAGGATCCGGATGTGATTCTGGTGGGTGAAATGCGTGATCTGGAGACCATGATGGCGGCGATCACGGCGGCGGAAACCGGACATCTGGTCTTCGCCACTCTGCACACGACGGGAGCCTCACGTACCGTTGATCGTATTGTTGATGCCTTTCCAATGGGGCAGCAGGCCCAGGTGCGCACCCAGTTGGCCTCCGGTCTTGTTGCGGTTATTTCGCAATTGCTGCTTGTCCGCGCGGATGCCCCGGGCCGGGTTGCGGCCTTTGAAATCATGATCTCCACTCCAGCCATTCAATCATTGATCCGTGAAGGAAAGACCTACCGCATAACCTCTGAAATTCAAACGGGCGCCAAGTGGGGCATGATTACATTGGACGCCCATCTGATGGCACTTTACCAGGCTGGCCGGATCACATATGAGGATCTGATTACAAAATCACAGGATCCAGAGTCGGTCGTGTTAAAGCTGGAAGAGGCTCACAAGAATAAAAAAAGGTAATTAACCTATGCCGGATGTTCATCACAACGAACTGATTCTCCAGCTTCTTGAGTCCCATGGTCTGGTGACCCTTGAACAGCTCCAGGAAATCAACGAAGAGCATGTGCGCAGCGGAAAACCCGTGCGGGAAATCATCATCAATATGGATATCTGTCCGGAAGATACCCTTTTGAAGATGATCGCCGAGAGCCTGGGAACCCGTGTTGTGAATCTGGCGGCCACGGATATTCCGCCCGAGGTGATCCATTCCATTTCCGCCAGTGTGGCGCGCATGTATATGGTAGTGCCTGTGGAACGCGGCGTGAACTCGGTTACGCTGGCGACCTGTGACCTGATGAGCCCGGCGACGATGGATGAACTGTCGTTTGTACTGACCAAGGATATCGCCCTGGTGATGGCGCGCGAAGAGGACATCCGGGTTCATGTCAATCAGCTCTATGGTGATGAGAGTACGTCCGTGAGCGACATGCTTAACGCGCTTGAATCAGAAATTGACCAGGCCGATAAGTATCTTGAGCTGAATGCGACCCAGGAGGATACCCGCGGAATCGAGGAAGCCGCCGGTTCGGCTCCGGTCATCCGGTTTGTGAACCTCATGCTGTATCAGGCCGTGCAGGACCGGGCTTCGGACATTCACTTTGAACCGTTTGAGAGCGAGTTCAAGATCCGGTATCGTGTGGACGGCGCGTTGTATGAAATGTCACCCCCGCCGAAACGGCTGGCGCTGCCCGTGATTTCCCGGCTCAAGGTGATGTCCGGCTTGAATATTGCCGAACGACGCCTGCCTCAGGATGGCCGCATACAGTTGAACATCGGGGGGCGCCAGATTGATTTTCGTGTTTCCTGCCTTCCCACGCAATTTGGCGAGAGCGTGGTGCTTCGCGTATTGGATCGCGGAGTCGTCTCGCTGGACCTTGATAATCTGGGTATGCCGGATGACATTTTGAAGAAGTTGCTGATAGATCTCGATAAGCCCAATGGCATCATTGTGGTGACGGGCCCCACGGGATCAGGCAAGACCACCACCTTGTATTCCGCCTTGCGGAGGTTGAATACGACGGAATCGAAGCTGCTGACGGCTGAAGATCCGGTTGAATACGAGATTGATGGCATCATTCAAGTGCCGGTCAATGATGCCATCGGCAATTCCTTTGAACGTGTGTTGCGCGCCTTCTTGCGTCAGGACCCGGATGTGCTGATGATTGGTGAAATTCGTGATTTGACGACCGCGCATATCGCCATTCACGCCTCCCTCACCGGACATCTGGTGTTCAGCACATTGCATACCAATGATGCCGCCGGCGCGGTCACCCGTTTGATTGACATGGAAGTCGAGCCGTATTTGATTTCCTCAACCATGGAGGCCGTTGTCGGTCAGCGCCTGGTCCGCAAAATCTGCGACAGTTGCAAGACGGCATTTAAGCCGGAGGACAAGATGCTGGATCGTTTGGGGTTGACGCGGCAGGATGTGGGGGAGCAGAACTTTTATTATGGGACCGGTTGCGGGCAATGCAACAATACCGGTTATAAAGGTCGTAAGGGCATTTATGAGTACCTGAGCATTACGGACCCGATCCGGGAGTTGATAAATCAGCGTCAGCCTACGCTTGTCATCCGTGACAAGGCGATCCAGTTGGGAATGCGCACGTTGCGTCAGGATGGAATTAGAAACATTCTCGACGGTTATACAACCGTTGAAGAAATATTACGGTATACCTAAGATGGAAAATGTAATTATTGTCGGAACCGGACCGGCTGGCTTGACGGCCGCCATTTATATGGCGCGCGCCAATCTCAAGCCGGTGGTGATTGAAGGGATGCAGCCCGGGGGGCAGTTGACGACCACAACCGAGGTTGAGAATTTCCCGGGATTCCCCGAGGGGATTGACGGTAGCACCCTCGTCATGAAGATGCGGGAACAGGCCGAACGGTTCGGTGCCCGGTTTATATCCGGCGAGGTCGTAAAGGCTGATTTTTCGGGAAATTCACGGAAGCTTATGCTTGAGGATGGCCAGACCCTGGAAGCCGTAACGGTGGTCATTGCGTCCGGCGCCCGGGCAATGTATCTGAATATTGATTCCGAAACCAAGCTGATGGGGCGCGGGGTCTCGGCTTGCGCGACCTGTGATGGGGCCTTGTACCGCGATGTTCCGGTGGCTGTGGTGGGCGGGGGTGATACGGCCATGGAAGAGGCCTTATTCCTGACGAGGTTTGCCTCAAAGGTGGCGCTGATCCATCGGCGGCATGAATTTCGCGCCTCCAAGATCATGTCGGACCGTGTGATCAATCATCCTAAAATCGAAATCCATTGGAATTCTGTGGTAGATGAAGTCCTGGATGTATCGCGGAATGAAGTGACGGGGCTGCGTTTAAAGAATATCAAGACCGGCGCCCTGTCGGAGATTCCTGTTATGGCCATGTTTGCGGCCATTGGCCATGAACCCAACACAAAGCCTTTTAAAGGGCTTTTGGACATGAATGAGAAGGGGTATCTGGTCACGCGGCATACCGTGACCAATGTCCCCGGTGTTTTTGCCGCCGGGGATGTGCAGGATGCTCATTACCGTCAGGCGATTACGGCGGCTGGATCCGGATGTATGGCAGCTCTTGAGGCGGAGCGCTACATTGGCAGCCTCGGCGGATGAGTGCTGTGAATCGGGTGTTCCTGGTAACCATTCTCATTGCCGTTGTGCTGTCTTCCTTGGTGGCTGGCTGTTTTCTGGCCTGTCGCTTTGAACTGTGTTATTACCGTAATCGCGAGTTGATTGATGTTGCGGCGCTGCGATATCAGGTTCCCGCCAAACTAGTCGCCGCCGTAATCTGGCAGGAAACGCGTTTTAATTCATTTTGCCGTGGCAAGGCTGGTGAAATCGGACTTATGCAGATTATGCCGGGGAGTGCCCGTGAATGGGCCAAGGCTGAACATGTGCCCGCCTTTGATCCGGAAACTCTTTTTGATCCAGGAACCAATGTTTTGGCAGGAACCTGGTATCTGGGGCGGGCCATCAAGCGCTGGAGCGCCCAGTCTGATCCACTTCCCTATGCGTTGGCAGAATACAATGCCGGACGCTCCAATGCCACGCGCTGGGATCGGATTAATACCACGAACCCCCAGGAATTCACTAATGTGATCAGTTATCCGACCACCCGTGCCTATGTAAAGACGGTGCTGCGAAATTACCGGTCGTTTGGTAAACCCTGGAAGCGCTGGGGGAAGGATTAATGAATCTGGTGCTAAAAACTTCTGAGTTTGACTTCGAGCTTCCGCCGGAACTGATTGCCCAGGAGCCGCGACTGGATCGCGAAGCCGCCCGCATGATGGTGGTGAACCGTGCGACAGGGACCCTGGAGCATTTCACAATTCGGGATTTGCCCGGGTTTCTCAAAGCCGGGGATTTACTGGTCCTCAACGATACCCGTGTAATACCCGCCCGGATTTATGGCCATAAGGAGAAAACAGGCGGGCGGGTTGAGCTGCTGCTGCTTGAGGATCTGAAAAATGGCCAGTGGCATGCCCTTTGCGGGTCATCGCGGCGCCCACCGGTCGGCACGCGCCTGATCATGGCTGATGGCCAGTTGATCGCCGAAGTCCTGGAGTTGAACGAGTGCGGGGGAATCCGGGTTTTGATGTTGTCGGACCGACCTGTGCTGGACGTGCTGGAGGAGGTCGGCCTACCACCCCTGCCGCCCTACATTAAACGCCCCAAAGTGCCCGAGGTGGCAACATTGGCTCGGGACCGGCTCTACTATCAGACTGTTTATGCACGGGCCCCTGGGGCGGTGGCGGCGCCCACTGCCGGGCTGCATATCACAGAGTCATTATTGCAGCGGTTGAGTCAGATGGGGGTTGCGAATACAGCCGTAACCCTGCATGTCGGGATGGGGACGTTCAAGCCGGTGAAAACCGGGCTGATCTCCGAGCATCAAATGGAAGCCGAACGTTACGAGGTCACACCCGAAACCGCTACGGTGATTGCGCAAACAAAGCTCCATAAGGGACGGGTGGTGGCCGTCGGCAGTACAGTGGTCCGAACGCTGGAATCGGTCGCCATGGAGGGTGGGGGAATCAGCCCCGGCAGTGGGCGCACCCGGATATTCATCACGCCGCCATACTCGTTCAAGGTTGTGGATGCCATGCTCACGAATTTTCATCTTCCGAAATCAACGCTCATCATGATGGTTAGCGCTTTGGCAGGAACCGAGTTGATTCGCCATGCCTACAGTGAGGCGATCAAGGAACAATACCGCTTCTATAGCTATGGTGACTCGATGCTGATTGTCTAACAAAGGGTGCAAGATGAAGTATGAGTAAGGCGGTTATTTTAAATCTTAAGCGCTTCAGAACTTCTTTTTCAGTCGTGCGATGAACATGCCGTTACAGGGGCCGTCCCAAGGCATGATTTGGAGCTTGCCGGGGCAGGGCGTCGCATTCAGCGGATTGATGAAGGGATCCAGCATAAAGGCTGGATCGGTTTTGAGAAACTGACTGATGACGGCTCCGTTCTCCATCGGGGTGAGAGTGCAGGTGGCATAGATGATAACTCCGCCGGGTTTCAAGCGGGTGGCACAAGTGCTTAGCAAACTGGCCTGGATGGCCGTGAGTTCAGCCACGCGTTCTTCCGTGATGCGCCAGCGGGCGTCTGGATTGCGATGCCAGGTCCCTATGCCGGAACATGGTGCGTCCAGCAGAATGCCGTCAAATGGTCCTTGAGGTGGCGTATCATTCAGGCCATCCCATTTTGTCGCGGTGACGGTGCGTATCCCTGTTTCCTGGAGTCTTCGCTCCAAGCTTTCCAAAACAGATGACCGGATATCCGTCGCCAGAATGGAGGCTGAAGGTCCTGCCAAGGCGGCCAGATGCAAAGTTTTGCCGCCGGATCCCGCACAGGCGTCCCACCAGCGTTGGCCGGGTTGGGGGGCACAGATCAAAGTGGTAACTTGCGATGACAGGTCTTGGACCTCGATTTGATCCCTGATGCCACGGGGCAGGGAGCGCAGGTTGATGCCCCGGGCAACAGCTACAGCCGAACGAATCAAGGGGTGGGGCATGGGATCGGCGTTGAGTTCTTTCAGAGTGGTAAGAATGGATTCACGGTCTTCCGGCCGCACACGCAGCCACGTTGGCGGCGAATTTTGAAAAGCTTCGATGCTTCGTTGATCTGGCGGGCTTAACATGGGAATTACCCAGGCAGGAACCAGTTGACTGCAAGCCAGGGAATGGCCGGTTCTTGGCCCCAGGGTTTGGGATTTTTCCGCCAGAGTCAGTGAGCCCATTGGACTGAGGGCGGACTCCGCAATGCCACAGGCCGCAGCCAGTTTTGCCATGGCGGGATGAAGTTCAGTTGCATCCAGAAGATGGGCGAACACGCCCGCCGTTTTAAGATCCGGCGTAATGACATCGAGCCAGCCCTTCCAGCGGAAGAAAGAGAATACGGTCCCGGAGAAGAGGCGCCGATCCCGTGAGCCATACTCGGTGTGTTCGCGGTAAAAGCGAGACAGGAGGGAGTCCACGGGTTGTCCTGCCTGAACCGCCGTTCGGGCTTGCTCAAGAAGGCTGATCAATATTTCCGTCTGTCGTGCATAAATACGTTCAGAGCGTAATGGATTCATAAGCGAGAAAGGAAAAGTCCGGTGTAGAGGAAGCCAAGCCGGAATTGTTCGATAGAATACGATTCATTCGGCGCGTGTATGTTGTCGGACTCACTGCCGAATCCAACCAGAATGGCCTCGCCGCCGGCGATTTGCGGCAGATAGGACAGGATCGGAACAGAAGCGCCTTCCCATAGGAAAGCGGTGGGCAACTCGGATAGCTCTCCCAACACGTCGCTGGCAATTTGAACAGAAGGAGACGACAAGTTGCCGCGAAAGGCAGGCCCGCCAATTCCTTGTTCCGTGATATTCAGTTTCAGCCCGGCGGGGAGTTGTTTTTGGAGATGCCCTGCAATCAGCTTCAGGATGCGTCCGGAATCCTGCCCGGGAACCAGGCGTGCCGATAATTTTGCCATGGCGCTGGCGGGAATGATGGTTTTGCTGCCCGCTCCGCCATATCCGGAAAGAAGTCCATTGATATCGATGGCGGGTCGGAACCCTGTACGTTCCACAGGTGTGAATTCCTGTTCGCCTGCCACGGGCGGAACTCCGGTCACAGATTGGTACCAGACGGGATCGAGCGGGTTGGCATTGGCCAGTCTCCGCTCCTCCTGGGAAGGAGGCTTAATCCCATCATAAAAGCCGTTGACGGCCACACGCCCATCCGGGGAATGGAGAGAGGCGACTATTTTGCAGAGTGCGATGGCGGGGTTCGGCACGCGCCCGCCATGAACGCCGGAATGCAGATCATGGTCAGGACCCGATACAACGATGGTCATATGCGCGATGCCGCGCAATCCCATGGTAATGGTCGGGGCACCGGAGCTTACCGTGCCGGTGTCGGCGGCCATGACGAGGTCAGCCTTTAATAACGTTCTTTCCTGATCCAGCACCTTGAGAACCTGCATATTTCCGGTTTCCTCATCGCCCTCAATCAGAATTTTGATGGTGCCGTGCAGCGCGTTATTCATGATCAATGTTTCGATGGCCTTGAGCGCGGCAAAAAGTTGGCCCTTGTTATCCTGGGCGCCCCGGGCATAGAGGCGGCCATTGATCAGGGTGGGTTCGAAAGGGGGCGTCTTCCAGAGCGCTACCGGGTCTTCGGGCTGGACATCATAATGACCATAAAAAAGGACGGTAGGCGAATCCGGCTTGCCGGAACGTTCCGCGAAAACCAGCGGATTGGAGGCGGTTGGAATCAGCCGGGTGCTAAAACCCAGTCCAGCCAGATGAGCGAGCAGCCATTTGGCGCATTGCGCGCAATCCTGCTGGTGTTTGTCGCTGATACTGACGCTGGGGAATCGCAAGAATTCCTGCCACTCATGGATGAAGCGGCCGGAGTGTGCCGTGAAACAGGACTCTAATTGGGTTTTGTCCATAATCTGACGTTACAGGAGGTTGGCGGCGATGGCCGCCAGGGTGCTCCGCTCGCTTTTGGTGAGGGTCACATGGCCATGGATCGCCTGGGTTTTCATCCGCTCCACGGCATAGGCCAGACCGTTACTGCTGGCATCAAGGTAGGGATTATCGATTTGATAGGGGTCACCTGTCAGGATCATTTTGGTTCCCTCACCCGCGCGGCTGATGATGGTTTTAACCTCATGCGGGGTCAGGTTCTGAGCCTCATCCACAATGACGAATTGGCGGGGAATGGAGCGGCCGCGAATGTAGGTCAGCGCCTCAAGCTCGATGGTTTCCTCATGCAGCAGTTTGTCGATCCGGTCGCGGACCGTATTTTTATGTTGATCGTTGGCTCCACTTTTGAGCATCAGGTAGGTGAGGTTATCGAAAATGGGCATCATCCAATTGGCCAGTTTCTCCTCCTTGTGTCCGGGCAGATACCCGATGTCCTTGCCAAACGGCATGATGGGGCGCGTCACGAGAATGCGGTCATAGCGTTTCTGATGCAGCGTTTTCTCAAGGCCGGCCGCGAGAGCGAGCAGGGTTTTACCTGTCCCGGCTTTACCAACCAGAGTAACCAGGTGAACGGAGTCGTCCATAAGCAGTTCCAAGGCCATGCGCTGTTCGCGGCTGCGCGGCTTGATGTGGAAAACACTGTCAATTTTAGAGTTCATCGGAATAATGGTGCCATTTCCGCCGGCCCGCCCCAAGGCGGTAAGGTGTTCCGTGCCTTCGGAAATGAGATTAACAAATTCATTTGGGAGCAAATTAAGATCGGGTATTTCCACGCTGTGGTTGGCATAGAATTCATCAATAATCCGGGGATTTACCGTCACTTCCCGGTAGCCAGAGAAGAGTTCCTCGAAATTTATTTTCTCCTTTTCAAAGTCCATTACCTCAATGCCGAGTGCATCGGCCTTGATACGGGCGTTAATGTCTTTTGAAACGAAGTAAACGCGTTCCCCCTGCTTGTGCAGCCAGTAGGCCACCCGGATGATTTTGTTGTCGGTAATTTCTTCTTCCAAACCTGAATCTTTCGCGGGGCTTGGCGAAACCATGATCTTAAGGATGCCGCCGTTTTCCATGCGGACGCCCTCACCCAACCGCCCCCGCTCGCGCAGGGCATCAAGACGGCGAATGACACCCCGGGCATTGCGCCCGAGCTCACTGGTCTCTTTTTTGAATTTATCCAGTTCTTCGATTACAGGCATCGGCAGGATGACGGTGTTATCGGCGAAAGATTCGATGCAGGTGTGGTTGTGGAGCAGAACGTTGGTATCCAGAACAAATGTTTTTTCACTCATAATCGCTGCGGTTTCTCCTTTGTGAGCCGTGTACTTTTGTGGGGCTATTGTCATGATGAAGGTATGACTTGGCAAGCAATTCCTAATGTGGGTAAAGTCTGCGTAATGAAAACGAAAATGGCAGTCATATTGATGCTCGCCTTCTTGTGGGGTAGGGGCTACGGGGCGGAGGAGCCGATGGGTGAAAAAACGATCGTGGCATCGTTCTATCCCATCCGCCTGGCCCTGATGAATATTGTCAGCGGGATAGGCGGTGTACGGATTATGTCCCTGTCGGATGCTGGGACCGGTTGTCTGCATGATTATCAGTTAACGACCCGTGATATGGCCATTCTTTCAAAGGCGGAGGTCTTGGTGGTGAACGGGGCGGGCCTGGAGTCGTTTCTTGAAAATATTGTTCGCAGCCGTCCGGGCTTGACGGTCATTGATGCAAGTGCCGGTCTGGATCTGCTGGTGTCTGGCGGGGTCACCAACGCCCATGTATGGGTCAGTCCGGGGCGGCATATCGGACAAATTCGCCGGATTGCCGATGGCCTTGTGCGGTTGGATCCAGTTCATGCGGTCCAGTATCAGAACAATGCCGCTGCCTATATTGCCCGATTGGAGGCTATGAAAAAAAGGATGGATTCGAAATTGCATCCACTTCGGGGGCGGGACATCATCACGTTTCACGAAGCCTTTCCGTATTTCGCAAATGAGTTTCACCTTAAAGTGGTGGGGGTCATTGAGCGCGAGCCAGGTTCCGCCCCCTCGGCGGCGGAGATGGCTTCACTTATCCAAACGGTGCGGGGAAAAGGGGTTAGAACTCTTTTTGTGGAACCACAGTATCCCGCGAAAGTGGCGATGACGATTGCCAGGGAAACAGGGGCCGAAATCTACACCTTGGATCCGGTTGTATCGGGGCCGGACGGCACGAACGCTTACATCAGTATCATGGAACAGAATGCAGCGGAACTTGAGCGTGCGCTCCGCTCCCGCTGACATTTCTCCTTGGATAACATTGTGAAAAGCGTGTAGGGTTAGCTGAAAATTATGGGATAATGGCAAAGCATGCCCTGCATGCCATATAAGAAAGCATGAGCCGATGTGAGTGATTTTTTTACACAGAATCTTGATTTTGTTCATCTTCTTTACGGGCACGCAGCATATCGAATAAAATTGAATTGTGTGGATTTCGGAAGTCTAAAGTGATAGGGATATTCTTATCAGGAGGATTTGATCATGGCTACGAACAAGGAAAATTTAGATCCCAACGATATTCGTGATTCTGATATCGTTTTTGATTGCCCGTTCTGCGGTAAAAGCCTCGCCATCGATTGTCGTGGTGCAGGATTGACAATTGCATGCCCTGATTGCAGCAACAAAATCGAGATTCCCATTCCTGAAGGTATGGATGTTTCCGATATTGACAGTTCCGACGCCGATAAGGCGGTTCGCTTAATTCATATGCGAGAAGTGGTATCCGCCTCACAACAGCGTATCATGGAGTTGGAGGGGGAAGTGAAGGACATTACCCTGCGCCGGGATGAGTTGGAGATTAACCGCACAGAGAACGCCTTGCGGTTTGAAGTCATTGAGCGCGAAGTCGCCAGTATTCAGCGTTCGCTTCTGCGCATTTCAGAAGTGCTGAACAGTGCCGGCAGCACTACCCCTTGAGCCCTGGGGGAGTCAACTCAAGGCTGCCAACAGCCTTGAGTCCACGGTGCGCCAGTCATAATTATGCTGAACATAATGTTGTCCAGCCTTTCCCAGCGCCTCCCTTAAAGCCGGCTTAGCCAATAGAAGCGAGAGCGATTCTTCAAATTCGGGGTAGTTCCGGAACCAGAGTCCTCCATTGGACTTTTTGCAATGATCCGGCATCACGTCACCGGCCCCATGAACCAGAACAGGGGTGCCCGCCAGCCAGGACTCCAGAATCACAATGCTAAAGCTCTCGTTAACTGAGGGATGGCAAAAGGCTACCGCCCCGGCCATTGCATCGTGTTTTTCCTGCTCCGGAACGAAACCCAGATCCAGAATATGCGGGACGAGTCTTGTGGGGGGGGCATAAGGGCCACTTCCGGTGAGGACCAGCTTAATATCCACGTTTGTCCTTTCACGGAAAATATCCAGATAATCCAGCAGGATAGGGATTCCCTTCATGGGCTCCCGGCGCCCGGAATAGATGAGGTAGGGGGCGGTGAGATGATGCCGTTGACGGAATGCCGTCGGATTGGCCTCAAAACCGTTAATTCCCATACCCACCACATGGGCCTTGGCAAGATCAAGGCCATACAGCCGTTGTGCCAGATCCCGTTCCGGTTCGGTATTGAAAATCCAGCCTTTGACATTCTGGAACATCTCGCGAATGGTTTTCAAATAGGCAAATGACTCATCGTGCAGGCAGGGAAGCAGCAGAGTTTTTTCCGGATGAATCTGGCTGGCGAAATAGACCAGGGCGAAGAGATAAGGGCCCATCACAATGCGGTGATACTTGTGTCCTTCGGTTTTCAGGTAGTGATAGAGCGCCCGGCTGTTGACATTGTTGCTTTGCCAGCTCAATTCTTCGTCACGCGTAAGATCTGCGTGTCGGCAGATCCGGTTCTGGAGGGTGATGAACGTGTCCAGATTGCGGCCCGAATCCACTGGAAAATAATGGACATTAATGCCCGCAATGGTGGCCTGGCCTGGGTGGATTTCGTTTTCCCAGGTAAAGTGATTGCGGGCGCAGGTGGTCAGAAAATCCACCTCCCATCCTTTGGCAACAAGGCGCTCGGAAAGTTGGCGAAGAAGCGTTTCGGCACCACCGACCGTAGGCCCCTCGGAGAAGCGGGGTGACACAAAGGCTATGCGGGGTGGTGTGGACATCAACCGGGGGGGAGTTTGGACTCCAATTTAACGATGCGGTCTTCCAGGGCCTTGATTTTGTCGCGGTATTTCCGGTCCACTTCCTCCGTGGCGGATAGTAAGAGCCCGTTGACCTGATTCTGTTGAGACCAAAGCCGATAGGTATAAAATTTCAACAAGCTCCAGATGATTTTCTTGAGCTTGACCAGAAGAGGAGCAAAAGCCGCGCGCCGTTCACGGATTTCAAAATCATTGATATCAATGAAAACGGCCTCGCGCAGACTTTCCATGTAGAAATCGAAGAAGTTTTCGTCCTTCTTCATATTCATCAGGTTGAACCGTTCCGCACGGGCCAGTTGGACCCCGGCATAAGCACCAGACTGCATTTTGAGGGCCACCGTTTCCTGGATGTCAGCCATGATACGCTGCACATCCACTCCTTCAGCGCCAATCTCAAACAGTCCGGTGTTCATGGGGTTATGAATCGATTACAGCTTCTGAATACTGACCATCGGATCATCTTTTTTCACCGGGGTGCCATGCTTGACCAGCATGGAGACAAGCTTGCATTTATAGGGTGCCTTGATGGGGTTGAAGAGTTTCATGGCTTCCACAATGCAAACGGTTGCGCCTTCCTCCACCACGTCGCCTTCCTGGGCAAATTCAGGTTTGCCGGGGCCCGGTGAGCGATAAAAGGTGCCGTTGAGAGGGGCATTGATGGTCGGGCCTGCCGCTGGCGCGGGCTTGGCCACCACAGTTGCGGCGGGAGCCGCCGCCGGCGCGGGCGCCGGACCTGCGGCCGCTTTTGGGGCGGCTCCAGCCACTGGAACCGCAGGGGAGGGCATCGTCAATGGGCCCGAGGTAACGCCCGAGGCATTGATGCTGATGACGCTGCCACCATGCTGGATCGTGATCTGCGAGAAATTCAGCGCGCTTACCTTGTCGACCAACTGGCTGATCTGCTCGTAATCTGCAGGAGCCAGGAAAGGGATGGCCGTCGAGACCGCCGGGGCCGGGGCTGGTTTCCCCGCGGCCAACTGCTTGGCGAGTTCAACGTCGGCGGGAATCGCCGGACGCTGTTCCGGCGGAAGGGCACGCCATTTGAAATAATCAAGCGCAACTTCCGGGAAGAGGCAGTATGAAATGATGTCCTCCTCCTTTTTAATCATCTTGGGATCAACTCCAGCCGTGGCGTCGGGCAGCATCGGCTTCAGAAGATCTGCCGGGCGGCCGGTGATGGGCTTTTCGCTCCCGAGAATCTTTTTCATCACCGCTTTGTCCATGGGCGCGGGGGAACGGCCATAGAGGCCGAGGGCGTAATCCTTGACTTCCTGGGCGACCAAAGAATAACGCTCGCCGGAAAGGATATTCATGACCGCCTGAATGCCGATAATCTGACTCGTCGGGGTGACAAGCGGGGGATAACCGAGGTCGGCCCGGACACGCGGCAGCTCCTCAAAAACCTGGTCCAGTTTATCCAAGGCTCCTTGTTGTGCCAACTGGCCGCGCAGGTTGGAGATCATGCCTCCGGGAATATGGTGCAACAGCACTTCCGGGTCAATGATGTTGTCCGACTCATGCGCCTTGAGTTGGCGCAAAGGCGCCAGTTCCACAAAGTACTTGCAGACCTGACGGAGTGCGTCCTGATCAAGGTTGGCGTGATAATGGGTTTCGGAGAAAATGGCCAGCATGGTCTCGACCGGGGGCTGGGAAGAAAAGCCTGCCATCGGCGAGATCGCGCAGTCAATGGCTCCCGCGCCGGCACGGACGGCTTCAACATAGGTGGAGGAGGCCATGCCGCTGGTGGCATGGGAATGAACCTGTATGGGGATCTTGGTTTCCCGTACCAGGGCCGACACCAGACGTTCTGCCGCAAGGGGGGTCAGGATGCCCGCCATGTCCTTGATACAGAGCGAGTCAATGCCCATGGCGATCTGCTCCTTCGCCACTTTGACATACAGATCGACCGTGTGGACTGGGCTCACTGTGTAGCTGATGGTGCCTTGAGCATGTCCCCCGTATTTTTTAACGCACTTGATGGCCTGCTCCAGATTACGGGAGTCGTTCAGGGCATCAAAAATGCGGAAAATATCGACTCCGTTGGCCACTGCCAGCGCTATGAAGCGATCCACAACGTCGTCAGCATAGTTTTTATACCCCAAAATGTTCTGGCCGCGCAGAAGCATCTGAAGCGGAGTCTTCTTGGCGTGCGCCTTGATCAGACGCAGGCGCTCCCAGGGATCCTCCCGCAGAAAGCGCAGGCAGACGTCAAAAGTGGCACCCCCCCAGACTTCCAGTGAGTAGTAACCCACATTATCCACAACATCGATGATCTTCATGATGTCGCTGGTCCGCATCCGGGTGGCCCATAGGGATTGATGGGCATCCCGCAGGGTGGTGTCGGTAATACGCAGGGGAATATGATTGGCGCTATCGCGAATGATGTCTTGAGCTGTAAGCGTTTTTTTCTTAGCCATAATATTTCCTTTCTGAATTATTTGAAGCGTCCCATGGCCGCAAATTTTTCAAAGCGGCGGAGGGTCAATTTTTTAGGGGTCACCTTCTTGAGACTGGATAGATGCTTCAGGAGGGTTTTTCGCGTCGCTTTCATCGTTGCGACATAATTGCGGTGAGCGCCCCCCACGGGTTCGGGAATAATTTCATCAATGATCTTCAGTTGAAGTAAAGACTTTGCGGTAATCTTGAGGGCATTGGCCGCTTCGCCAGCCTTGGTTCCATCGCGCCAGAGAATGGAGGCGCAACCCTCGGGCGAAATCACCGAATACACGGCGTTGGAGAGCATGAGAACCACATCGCCCACGCCGATCCCGATAGCTCCTCCGCTACCACCTTCGCCGGTGACCAGGGCGATGACAGGGGTTTTCAGGGCGGCCATCTCAAGCAGATTCCTGGCAATGGCCTCGGCTTGCCCGCGTTCCTCGGCATCACGCCCGGGAAAAGCTCCAGGGGTATCGATAAACGTCACCACCGGGATGTGGAACTTTTCGGCTAACTTCATAAGGCGCAAAGCCTTGCGATATCCTTCCGGGCAGGCTTGGCCGAAATTGCACTTGATTTTTTCGTCGAGGTCACGGCCTTTTTGATGACCAATTACCATGACCCGGTGATCGTCAATCATGGCGAAACCACCGATCATTCCGTGGTCATCTCCAAAGAGCCTATCGCCGTGAAGTTCAATGAACTCAGAGCAGAGACCAGCGATAAAATCACGGATCAGGGGGCGGTTCGGATGCCGGGCGACTTGTACCGTCTGCCAGGGGGTCAGATTGGCATAGGTTTCTTTGAGCTTTTCGGCCAGCTCAAGCTCAAGGTGATTGAGATCCTTGACAAGGGTACCAGTTGGTTCAGGGTTTTTAGCCTTGAATTCCTCAATTTTCGCCTCGATATCAGCGACATCTTTTTCAAATTCCAGACTCATCGTTACTCCATCTGTTAGGGGTTTCGAGTTTGTGGTCGACCTGCCGGAGTTATTTTCTTAACGGCAGCCGGCGTATTTCAGAATTTTGTAGAGCATCTCCTTCATGTCCTTGCGATGCACGATCATGTCCACGAATCCGTGGTCTACGAGGTATTCTGCGGTTTGGAAGTCTTCCGGAAGCTTCTGCTTGATGGTTTCTTCAATCACGCGGCGCCCCGCGAACCCGATCAAGGCGCGGGGTTCAGCAATGTGAATATCGCCGACCATGGCGTAACTCGCTGACACACCGCCAGTTGTGGGGTCTGTCATGATCGAAATGTAGGGCAGATTGGCCTCCCGCAACTGAGCCAGAGCGGCGCATGTTTTAGGCATTTGCATCAGGGATACTATCCCTTCATGCATTCGCGCCCCGCCTGAAGCTGACACGATAATGTAGGGTAATTTGTGTTTAACGGCATACATGGCGGCCAGTAGAATTTTTTCCCCTGTGCCGCTAGCCAAACTGCCACCCATGAACCGGAAGTCCATGATGGCCAAGGCTACCTTGATGCCTTTGATCTTGCCTGAACCGGTAACGACCGACTCTTTCATCCCCGTTTTTTCGCAGTTTTCGGCCGCTTTTTCGGCGTATGGCCCCTTTGAGTCAGAGAACTTCAGCGGGTCGTTCCAGCTGATTTTCGGGTTCAATTCATCAAAAGTGTTCTCATCAAGCAGTAAATTCACGCGTTCCTGCCAGTTTAAGCGCTCGTGAAAATGGCAACGGTCACAAACTTTAAGATTTTTGTCCCACTCTTCCTTATAAATGTGGGCCTTGCATGATGGACACTGTATCCAGATTTCTTCCTTTGCAGGGGAATCCGGTTTGGCGGCAGTCTTCTTTGTTTTGGTAAACCAACCCATGGGCCGTCAACCCTCCTTTTAGGTGTTTCAGTTCTCTATTTATCAGGCGGGAATTGATACCACGGCATGGGGGGGCGTTTCAAGGTAAAAGGTGAGAAAGTGGGCGGAAGAAATAATTATGATTCTTGAATTGAGGCTTTTGCTTCTGTTAGGTTGACCATCTTTCAAGTAACACCCATTATTGCGAGGAGACAGTTATGAGCATACGAAAACTGAAGGCGGCAATTCGTGATATACCTGACTTTCCCCAACCTGGCATCCTTTTCAAGGATATCACGCCGGTCCTCAAGGACCCGAAGCTGTTCCGTGCCGCTGTGGATTTGTTTGCTAAACGCCACCGTGACAAGGGGATCCGAAAAATAGCGGTGATAGATGCCCGCGGCTTCCTTTTTGGGGCTGCCCTGGCCTATAAGCTAAAGGCAGGCGTTGTCCCCATTCGCAAGAAGGGAAAATTGCCCTATCAGACTTACGAGGAAAGTTATGACCTTGAGTATGGATCGGCCACGCTGGCCATTCATGTCGATGCCTTTTCACCAGGGGAGCCGGTGGTGCTGGTGGATGATCTTCTGGCGACTGGCGGGACGGCCCTGGCTTCCGCCAAACTCATCGAGCGGGCAGGGGGGAAAGTTGAGGAAATTGACTTTCTTGTTGAGCTGGGCTTTCTGAACGGGCGCGCCAAACTGGGCGGTTACAACTTGTTTGCCCCGATTAAATATTGAGGCAAATGCCATCGGCGATCGCCTGGGCTTTTGACTGGTTATCCACCAGGCGCACCAGGGTTAAAACGAAGTCATAAGTCGTTCCGGCGCCTTGACTGGTGATAATGCGCCCCTCCACAACAGTGGGAGCTGGGAGCCGCGGGGTTACGGTCAACCGGTTGGCAACCCCTGGATGACAGGTTGCCTTCTTGCCGCCAAGAATACCCGCCTCCTGGAGCGCCAAGGGGGCTGCACATACGGCGCCAATCCATTTATCCTCCCGATAAAACTGCTGGATACAGTCCAATAATGGCTGAAACTTCAGGAATTTCTCCACCCCCGGCCCACCCCCTGGGATCATTAAGATGTCATACTCCGCAGGGTTTATTCCGGCCCACTGCCTGTCGGGCATCAGGCGGACACCGCGGGAGGCCGTCAGGAGACCAGGCTCAATCCCTGCCACCGTAACAGTCCATTGGGCGCGACGCAGTATATCAATAATGATAACCGCTTCCATTTCCTCGGTGCCGTTGGCGATGGGAACGAGAACATTTGGCATGTAGAGAAACTCCTTAGTCGTTTCGCCGTCCGCCGAGCAGACCGGCGCGGTAGAGATAGTAGAGCAGGGTGAGCAGGGCGGTAATGGCCGATGCCACATAGGTCAAAAAGGCGGCATTCAGGACGCGACCGGCATCGTCCTGTTCGCGGATGCTGACGATCCCGGAGGAAACCATGAGCCTTTTGGCGCGCGCGCTGGCATCCCATTCAACCGGCAGAGTGATCAGAGAGAAAACCACGGTGAGACTGAAAAGCACAATGCCGATCAGGATCATCTTGGGATTGTGCATGAACATGCCCAGCAGAAAGAAGATGTAAGAACCCCAACTGCCAAACTGGGTGGCGGGGACCAGAGAGGAACGTAGTCCCAGCCAGACATAGGCTGAAGCGTGTTGCAACGCGTGGCCGGCTTCATGACACGCCACGCCAATGGCGGACAGGGATGGGGAATCGTAAACATTCTCCGACAGCCTCAGGGTGCGCGAGGTGGGGTCATAATGATCACTCAAAAATCCGCTGGCCCGCTCGATTTTGACATTGGTGACGCCGCTACGGGCCAGCATCTGGCGGGCCGCTTCCGCCCCGGTCATGCCGGAGGCCGCCATGACTTGCGAATAACGCGCGAAGGTGGATTTAACCTTGAAGGTAGCAATCAATGCCAGCACCATGCCGGGGCCGACAAACAAAAAATACACAGGATCGAAAAACATAACTTATACCCTCCTTTTCAGTGACCTTTGTTAACTTATTGATTGACAGATGGTAATGGCGGCGACACCCACGATATCGTCCACGCTGCACCCGCGGGAGAGATCATTGACGGGTTTGGCCAACCCTTGAAGAATCGGGCCATAGGCGATGGCGCCGGCGAGCCGTTCCGTAATTTTGTAGGAAATGTTTCCCGCCTGTAAATCAGGAAAAATGAAAATATTGGCCGCTCCCTTCAGGGGACTATCCGGACATTTCTTGGCCGCAACGCCGGGAACCATGGCGGAATCCACCTGAAGTTCGCCATCCACAACGGCATTCAAACCTAATTCTGCCACACGCTTTTTGGTTAACTCCGTGGCCTTGACCATTTTATCGACCAGGGGATGTTGCGCACTTCCGTGCGTGGAGAATGACAGCATGGCAACACGAGCCTGTCCGCCAAGTAATGCCTTGTGCGAGGCAATGGTCGCAAGCGCAATATCCACCAGTTGTTCAGCGGTCGGATCAGGATTTACGCCACAGTCGGCAAAAAGAATGATGGAATCGCCTGACGGGGTCGGTTTGGCAAGCTCCATGGCAAAGAAACTGCTGCCGGTCTTGATGCCCGGCGCGGTGCCCACGCACTGAAACGCCGCGCGCACCATATCCGGGGTTGAGGCAATGCTGCCACCGACCAGTCCATCCGCCATGCCGAGGCGAACCATCATGTCACCGAAATACAGACGATCCATCAAAAGGGCGCGGGCCTTTTCGAGGGTGAGTCCCTTGTTTTTGCGAAGTTCAAATAAGGCCAGGGCAATACGCTCGAAATCCGGAGAGGCGGGATAATTCAATAGAGTGACCGGAAGCCCGTCAAAGGAGAGTCCGACTGTGTTTCTTTGAGCCTCCTCAGGCGTGGCCAGCACGATGACCTTGGCAATTCCCTGTTGAGCGATTTTAAGTGCCGCCTGCATGACGCGCGGATCATGCCCTTCGGCCAGAACAACGGTACGCCGGGCTGCACGGGCTTTCGGAATAAGTGTTTCAAGCAATGACATAATTGAGCCTTTCGATTATTTGATGCAGGCAGGGCAGGGGAGGCTTGGTGTAACGGGGACTGACAGCAATCTGACGGTTTCGCGGGCAATCATCAGTTCCTCATTGGTCGGCATCACGATTGCTTTCAATTTGCTTTCCGGAGTGCTGATAATGGCGGGACGTCCGATCGCCTGAATATTCTTTTCGGGATCCAGGTGGCAACCGAGGGATCCCAATTTGCGGATCGTCTGTTCGCGGATGTAGGAACTGTTTTCCCCTATGCCGCCCGTGAACACCACGGCATCAGCCCCATTGAGAAGGGTGAAATAGGAACCGATATAAGAGACAAGGCGCTGAACAAACATCCGGATGCCGCGCTGGGCTTGAAGATTTCCGGCCTCGGCGGCGGCGATGTTATCCCGCATATCCCCGCTGCCGATTCCTGAGACGCCCAGCAGCCCGCTGCATTTGTTCAGCAGTTTATCGATGGCATCGGGCGTCATGCCGCGGCGGGCAAGGTATAGGACGACGGCTGGATCAATATCTCCGCACCGGGTTCCCATGACAAGTCCGTTGAGCGGGGTCATGCCCATGCTGGTGTCCAGCACATTGCCCTGTTCCACCGCGGTAATGCTGGCGCCATTTCCGAGATGAGCGGTGATCAGTTTGAGCTCTCCCAACGGCGCATTCAGAAGATTGGCGGTGGCGTAGGAGACAAATTTATGGGATGTGCCGTGGAACCCGTATTTGCGAATTCCATACTTCTCGTAATATTCATAAGGGATGGCATAGAGATAAGAAGAGGCCGGCATGGAATGGTGGAACGCCGTGTCGAATACGGCCACATTCGGGATTCCGTCAAAAACCAGTTGGCAGGCCTCAATACCCCCGAGGTTAGGGGGGTTATGAAGCGGGGCAAGAGCGGCACATTCGTGAATATTGTTTTTCACTTCATTTGTGACAATCACCGAATCATGGAAGTTCTCACCCCCGTGAACCACGCGATGGCCAATGGCTTCGACATCCTTCAGGCTGTTCAGGACCCCCACTTCTTTCTCAACCAGTTTCGCGCACACCAGCTTCAGCGCCTCCGCATGGTTTGATACAAAGGCCTGTTCTTTGAAGGTGCTGCCATCAAAGCGCTCATATTTCAAGAAAGGTTCATTCAGGCCAATTCGCTCCACGATTCCCTTTGCCAGTATTTTCTCGCTATCCATGGCAAACATGGTGAATTTCAGGGAGGAGCTCCCGGCGTTGATCACCAGTACATTAACCGGCCCACGAAGTGATACAGCTACAGACATAATAATTCCTTGGCACTCAACAAAATTCAGTCGTTAAAAAAATCACGATATAATTGCATAATTATAACATCAAATTCAAGCATATACGCATAAATTTCAGCAATTCGCATATGGCCACCTTCTGAGATTTAGAGGGTTCGTGTTTCGGGTATAATCCGGGTGCGGCGGTAGCGGGCGGGGGTGACGCCTGTTAACCGCTTGAAATGTTTGATAAAATAACTCTGGTCGTTAAATCCCACTTCATAGGCGATTTCCGTGCAGGATTTACCGGTGTCGCCCAGAAGCTGCAGGGCATTTTGCACCCTTGAATGAATGATAATCTGGAGCAGTGTTTTCCCACTGTGCTCCTTGACCACGTGGGCAAGTCGATAAGGGCTTAAGCCCACTTCCTGCGCGATGTCCTTAAGGTGGATCGGTTTCATATAGTTGCGGGATATGAAATCAAGCGCCTTGGTTACGTGGGTGTTGGAACGATTGAAGCCGTGCAGATAAATACCTTCGATGAAGTCGTTCAGCGCGTCGGTAAGCACACGTGCCAGCGCCTCGAAATCACGGGCCCGGATCAGACGTTCCGTCCATTGGTGGTTACGTTCAATGAGGGATTCCATGATCGGGCTGTCTTCCACGGCCGTGCGGGTCAGATACCCCATCATTTCAATGGCGCGGGCACGCAACACCACCAGCTTGGGGGTGGTCAGATACATGGCCCCGAGCATTTCATTCAGTACCCGCCGGGCACCGGTCTGATCGCCTGCCCGGATATGAGAGAGGAGGATGCGCTCTTTCTCAAACGGATAGGCGGTCGGAGTGCCACGCTGCCGCTGATCTTCAATCGCTTCAGCGATCTGTTGCTGCTGCTGCCTGCGCAGACTGTTTTCTTCCAATTGAACCGCCTTCCAGCCACTCATCTGATAGAAAGTTCGCTCCAGATAGGCGGTGGCCTCACTCCGCTCGCTGGCGGAAAGGATCGGACGACTGGTGTAATACTCGCGAGCCTGGGCGTGGGATAACCCTTGCGAAAGAAGGTGGCGGGTACAGTCGACTTCAGATAACAGGGATTCCTTGAAAAGCACATCCCCGCCAATCAAGGCGCCGTGAATAATTCTGCGATGCTCCAGAGCGACAATCCAGCTGCCAAGTCCCGGTATGGTTTCAAAGGAATAAGGTTTTCCCGTGTTGACGCTTTCATGGAGGGCATAGATGCGGAGTTTTTTGATTTTCAGCCCAGGATCACCGAGCGGATCGGTCTCGCGATCAGTGCGACCGTTCAGATCCATGAAAAAGGGGCGCACCCCTGTGACCCGGCGGACATCACGGGATACTTCATTGAGAAGTCGCTTGGAAAGATTGGCCATGACGACAATATTCGCGTATCAGTCACATGAAAGTCGAGATAATTGCGAGTCCGGTAAAACATGTTTTTGCAGGGAAATATCGCTTTTCAAAAGCATTACGCTATGAAGATACACCCTGCCTCAATGGTGCTTTTTTCATTATTTGTCAGCTATGTAGCAAGAATGTTGTATTTATGAGCTGTAAGTAACTATTTTTTATAATAGAGACTGGTACGTTGTATCCCATTCTTGAGAGTGTCAGTTGTACGTTAACAAACAAAAAGGAGTCGTCGATGAGTGCCGTTTTAGAACAGATCAAAGAAAGCTTGATGAAGGGTAAGGCCAATGATGTCAAAACATTGGTGCAGCAGGCCTTGACCGAAAATATTGGGGCCGCAGATATTCTGAATAAAGGGTTGCTGGGCGGCATGGGCATTATCGGGGAACGTTTCAAGAAAAACGAAGTCTATGTCCCTGAAGTCCTGATCGCGGCTCGTGCAATGAAAGCCGGTATGGAAATTCTCAAGCCTGCATTGGCCGCGGCCAAAGTGGAGCCTCGCGGGGTTGTCGTCATTGGAACGGTCAAGGGCGATCTCCATGACATCGGCAAGAATCTCGTGGGTATGATGCTTGAGGGCGGCGGGTTCAAAGTGGTGGATGCCGGGATCAATGTGGAACCGAGTAAGTTCATCGAGTTGGCCAGGGCCAACAATGCGTCTTTAATTGGTGCCTCCGCCTTGCTGACCACCACGATGACAAACATGAAGGAAGTGGTGGATGCGGTCAAGAAGTCCGATCTCGCCGGAAAGTTGAAAGTCATCATCGGGGGCGCCCCTGTGACACAGGCGTTCTGTGATGAAATCGGGGCTGATGGCTATGCGCCCGATGCCGCCTCTGCTGCGGATCTGGCTAAAAAATTGGCGTAAGCATCCGGACGATTGAAAAGAAGGAGCTGGCGGGAAACCCTGCCTCGCTCCTTCTTTTTTTTGAAATTCCGAATTCCCTGCAAGTTGACACACTGGGTCAATCATGACATCATTGTCGGCTGTCAGATCTCGGTGAAAGGATTTTCTATGGCTGTTCTGATTGGTATGTCGAGCACGGTAAAGGGCAGGAAATTTGAACTGGCCCACGATGAAACGTTCATTGGGCGGAATCCTCAAAATCAAATTTCGATTGAGGATGCCTCTATTTCCGGTCGCCACTGCAGTATCGTTCGCAATGAACACAGATATACTCTGGTCGATCTTGGCTCTACCAATGGAACCCGCTTGAATGGCGCCGGCATCACAAAATCCGGCCTGCGCCCAAAGGATATTATCCAGGTGGGTAATGTCGAACTGATGTTTGATGGTCAGGATGTTGAGGTCGATAGCGCGGCCTCCGACACCGCCAAAATCGAAGTCCTGGCGGAACCGGTTCATATTCCCCAGAATTTTCATACGGCCTCCCCGTTTGGCAATCGCAAAGATAGCCGGAAACCATGGGTGATATTGACCATTGGGCTGATTGTCCTGGTGGTGGCGGCGCTCGCGTTTTTCATCATCAGGATGTTTTCCACCTGATGGCTCCCGCGGGCAGGCGGCAAGCCGGCATGACGCTGATTGAGATTCTGGTCGCCATGTCGGTTTCTCTTTTGGTTTTGTTCGCCTCGGTTTCAGTCTATCGCACTCTGACGGGATCACTTCACCGTCAGCAAAGCAGTCGACAGGAACCCGCTTATGCCGCGCTGGAACAATTGCGGCAGGATCTAAGTCAGTGCGCCCAGATTCCCGCCACCAATCAGCCGGCCTTTGTTTTGGAGAGCCGTATCACCGAAACCAATGTCCCTCAGATTTCTTCTCTCGCCTTTTCTGCGGGAAGCCTTTCTTCTCCTGATGCTGACTTTTCGAGCCTGGACATCACACGGATCCGCTACAATTTGATCTCCACGGAATCGGAGTGGGAAGGGATTCTGGTGCGTGAAACCATGAGCCTCTGGGGATCAAATGCGCTTGCACCCGCGGTCAGCAATACCGTTTTAGATCATGTAACCGCTTTTGAAGTATCCGTCCTCTCCGACACGGGCTGGACCAACAACTGGGTCTCGTCAGGTCGAACGCTTGTGCCGCGGGCGGCACGTCTTCACCTGGAGTGGCGATCCGAATCAGCCACGGAAACGACCCGCCTGGAGGTGTTCATTCCGGCCGGCAATCTCGTGCCAGGCGGGAAGCCGGTAAAGTAATCTTTCGCATTTTGCGATTTTTATCTTGCGTCAGGTGGATGAGATACCTATTATTCGCCCCTCATTAATTCAAGGAGACGACCGATGGGTAGGGCATGTGAAATTTGTAATAAAACGGTTAGCACGGGCAATCGAATTGTACGTCATGGTTTGGCCAAGGCCAAAGGGGGTATCGGCTTGCATACCACCGGGATTACCCGACGGAAATTCCAGCCGAATCTTCAAAAGATTCGTGTAAAAGTGGGCGGCGGCGTTACACGTAAGACTGTTTGTACGGGCTGCATCCGTTCCGGCAAAATTCTTAAAGGTTAACGACAGAGCGAGTTTTCGCTGAGTCAGTTATTGAAGGGCGTGGAGTGAAAACTCCGCGCCTTTTTATTTGTCGGCATCTTCCGGTTCGGCGGGTTCCGCCCTGCGGTCGGGAGCCTCTATGGACCGTATTTCGCGAAGCGCTTCAATGGCGTGCCGCATTTCCACCGCATCCTCAAGTTCCATCATCTCGACCAGATGACGGCGGCCGGCCAACATGCGGCGGAGATATTGGGGAATCCATTTCCGATAGAGCCGGGTGGCCCCGATCGGACCGTACAGTTCGATCATCCGCTCAAAATGAGCACCGGCAAAATCCACCCAGTCCGCGCGGGTAGGGGGCGGCTCGGCAGGTAACCCACGCATCTCGTTCCAGATATCGCGGATCAGCCAGGGATTTTTCAGGGGGCCGCGTCCAAGCATGATGCCGGCACAACCCGTCACCTCAAACATCCGGAGCGCTGCTGCAGGTGAGGTAATGTCGCCATTGCCAATGACCGGGATTCGCCGGGCGGCCTTCACCACGGTTCGAATTCCCTGCAAATCCGCTTCTCCACCGAACCCCTGACAGCGGGTCCGTCCATGGATGGTAATGGCGGCGACCCCGGCCGCTTCCAATTCCGGCACCATCTCATGGGCCACAAGGTTCTCAGTATCCCAGCCCAGACGAAGTTTAACGGTGACAGGGATGCTCACGGATTTGACCACCCCGGCCGCGATCCGGATGGCTTCCTTGGGATCACGCAGCAACCCTGCGCCCGCCCCTTGAACTGAAATTTTGCGCTGAGGACAACCCATATTGATATCAATCAGCTGGGCGCCCCGTTGCTCGAGCAGAACCGCTCCGGCACAAAGGGTGTCATATTGGGCGCCGTAGATTTGATGGCCCAGCGGAAGATCTTCCGTTGAAGTGGCGGTCAGTGATTTCAGCCGCCTGGCCTTGCCGATCAGCAGGCTGGCCGGGCTTAACATCTCGGTATAGGCGAAGCCAAGCCCGCCCAGCGCACGGAGGCTCATCCGGAAGGCAAAATCCGAGTACCCCGCCAATGGGGCAAATAGAATCGGGGTATCAAACTCCAGCGGGCCAATATTGAGTTTTAACGGCAGACTCATGATTGAAGAAAAGACCGGGCTCGATCACGTGCCATGAGTTGCGCCCGGTATCCACTCAAATCGCGTTTGGGCGCTGCACCGGAAGATACTGCCGCTGCCGCAATGGCTGACGGGATTTCAAGGAACAGTCGGCGATCAAATGGTTTCGGGATGATATACCCCGGCCCGAAGGTCAACTCGGTTTCATAGAGTTTCTTAACCTCCGCCGGAACCGGCTGGCGGGCTAGGGCGGCCAATGCCTCCGCCGCCGCCACTTTCATAGGGAGGTTGATCGTTCGCGCTCTTACGTCAAGTGCCCCCCGGAAAAGGAAGGGGAAGCCGAGGACATTGTTGACCTGGTTCGGGTAATCCGAGCGGCCGGTAGCCATGACGTAGGGCTTATTCCCCATCGCCGCAGCCACATCCTCCGGTCGGATTTCAGGGTCCGGATTCGCCATTGCGAAAATTGCCGGCTGTGCAGCCATGGACATAACATCTGCGGGCTTAACGCAGTTGGCGGCCGAAACGCCGATAAATACATGCGCCCCCTTCAAGGCATCCGTCAGGGTGCTGTCAGAAGTGGCAAAGGCATGTTCTTTCTTTTTGCCGCTGAGATCACTGCGATCATTGCGAATAACCCCTTTGGTGTCGCACAACATGACGGTCTTTGCCCCCGCCGCTTTAAGCATTTCACAGATGCGGATGCCGGCCGCACCGGCGCCATTGATAACGATTTTTAATTCACCCAGGGCGCGTTGTGAAATATGGCAGTAGTTCATGGCCGCCGCCAGGGTAATCACCGCAGTGCCCCACTGGTCATCATGAAAGACAGGGATATCCAGCATGGCATCAAGTTTGTCTTCGATTTCAAAACAGGCCGGCGCGGCGATATCTTCCAGATTGATTCCACCGTACATCGGAGCAATCGCCATGACGGTATCAATGACCCGTTGCGGATCCGTTTTGCCGGTATTCTGGCCACCCATCCGGCAATGATTTACCGGAACAGGCCAACCATCCACATCACCAAAAGCTTTGAAGAGGACGGCTTTCCCTTCCATGACAGGTATGCTGGCTTCGGCGCCCAGATCGCCAAGGCCCAGAATAGCCGTGCCATCCGAGACTACGGCTACCAGATTTTCCTTGGCCGTACAGCGATAGAGGGCTTCACGGTCGCGGGCGATCTCCTTGACGGGCAGGGCAACACCGGGCGTATACGCGAGGGATAAATCGTCCGGCCCCGAAAGTCGTTTTGTGGTACGCATACCGACTTTGCCGCCGACATGATAATCGAGAATTTCTTTATTGTTAAGGCTCATAATGCTCCTGAATTGATTCAAATGAGCAGGCAATATACTGGAATCCAAGCATTCAAGACAACTGCAAATCAGTTTTTGATTGCGACAGGTGGCGCTCCTTGGGAGTATGAGCTCCATGAAGCAGATCAAAGTTTTTTCTCCTGCAACAATCGGCAATATCGGCCCCGGCTTCGATGTGCTGGGGCTGGCAGTAAAAAATCTTGGCGATATTGTTGAGGCCCGGCGCTTGTCGGGTGGCAAAATCCGTATCGCCGCCGTTCATTCATCGGTTCCCCTTTCGTGTGATCCCAGGAAAAATACCGCTGCACTCGCGGCGGCAAATGTTTTCAAATATCTCAACATCAAAGGAGGTATTGAGATGACCCTGCACAAAGGCCTGCCGATCGGGTCAGGCCTGGGATCCAGTGCGGCTTCCGCCGCCGCCGGTGCGTTCGCCGCCAATTACCTCTATGGCGCCCAACTCAGTTTGGAGCAAATGATTCTGGCAGCCACTGAAGCGGAAGCGGTGGTGTCCGGTGGTTTTTTCGCCGATAATACCGCTCCCGCCCTGATGGGCGGAGCCACCTTAACCCGGTGCTGCGTTCCTCTGGATGTCACCCGGATCGGTTCCATTCGAAGTCTCAAAATTGTGCTGGTGACGCCGAACGTAGTGGTTCTGACCCGTGAAGCCCGCAAGATGTTGCCCAAAAAAGTTCCCATGGAACATTTTATTGCCAACATGGCAAATACGGCCCTGATCACGGCGGCCTTTGCAAAAAATGATTATTCGCTTTTTTCCCGGTGTCTGAACGACGTCATTGTTGAGCCGGTCCGGTCAAAACTCATCCCGGGTTTTGACGAGGTGAAAAGAAATGCACTCAAAGCCGGAGCCGATGGTGTCGCCATTTCCGGCTCGGGTCCGACTATGTTTGCCATCACCGACAATCTTCAGAAGGCGCGAACCATTGAAAAACAGATGGTACTGACATTCAATTCACTTGGAATTGCCTCGAAGAGTTGGGTCACCACTGTTGACTCGCAGGGCACGCGGCTGATCTGATCTTTTTAAAATACCCAATGCTAAACAGCTTGAGCATGACTAGTTCAGCAACTTTAAAGGATGTCGCATCAGCAGCTGGAGTGGATCGATCGACCGCCTCGTTTGTCATCAACGGCAAAGGGGACCTACATCGGATAAGCCATTCAACCCAGGAACGGGTTCTCGCCACCGCCCGCCAATTGGGTTACCGACCGAATCAAATCGCCCGGGACATCGCTCTTGGCAATACCGCGACACCGGTTCCCAGCATCCAAGTCGGTAATTCTCAGATTGCCGGGGTGGGCAAACGGCAGATTGGTCTTATCCTTTCAGTTGCAAGTTCAACCGATAGCCTCGCACTCATCCCTAATCTGGAACCGATCCTTGCTGAAACGAAATACCGGTTAATGATCATCACTCTACCTGCCGACCCGGCTTCTGCCCAGGCACGGGTGAGCGAGTTATTGGAAGATGGAATCGCCGGAATCATCTGTTGCCCAACCGTCTACTCTGCCGTGTTACTGTCAGTCGGCGGAAAATGTCCTGTCATCGTTCTCTGGCAAGGTGCCGGTAAGGCGATGCTGGCGGGAATCGCCGGGGGCGGGGACAACGTAGCGCCGAGCAAGCCGATCCCCATGCCTGTGACGCCAAGCATACCCAAGCCGGTGTTCAATCCTCCGATTATACCAGTTTCAAGACCAGAGGCGGCGAAGACCGCACCGGCAAACATTCCTGTTCCGGTGAAACCCATGCCACCGCCTCAAGCCTCTGCGCCGGCAGTCATCCCTGTCATTCCCCGGGCGCCTACACCGGTTATTGTTGCGATACCCATACCGATCGCCGAACCGGTCGTTGCCGAACCGCCGCCATCGGCTGATCCAATCCCAACACCGGAGCCGACACCGGTGGTCGTCTCTGAACCTGCGCCGACGCCGACAACGGCTGTCCTGCCGGTAACCGAATTTGCGCCTTTGGCCTCCGAGGTGGATGCCGACGTCCCGGCGGCATTGGCGCCCAGCGAGGCCACATCAGGCACGAATGCCGCCGGGACGTCGGCATCCACCTCAGCGTCAGAGCCTAAGACCATAGACCCCGCGCCGGCTCAGGCTGTCGTCGAGGCGGAGGCGCCCACACCGATCGCCGAGCCGGTCGTTGAAGTTGTGCCGGACCCCGCGCCTGCATATGAGGTGCCGCAGCCGGCGCCAGTCGTGTCGGAGCCGGAACAACCCGTTGCTCCAGTTCAGGAACCGGTCTTGGAACCCGTGGCGGAAGCACCGGTTCCCGAAACGCCGGAACCTGAACCCGTGGTGATCCCGGTTGCTGAGCCTGAGCCAACGCCGACACCCGCGCCAGAGCCGGTCATTATCGAGGCGCCCACGCCGATCGTCGAACCGGCCGTGGAGATCATTCCGGAACCTGAAACACCGCCCGCGGCGATCCCGCCTGAGCCGGAAACGATCGAACCCACGCCCGCCATTTCCGTCGATCCAACACCGCCAAGCGAAGATGAAACGGAGAAGACCGCGACCGTGCAGGCCCCGCAAACATGAAGTCAATTCCATCATAAAAGACCAATGCTAAACAGCTTGAGCAAGGGCTTGTTCAATTTCTGAATGTTGGGACGGGGAATGAAGATTTTTGACAGAATGAACAGAATTTACAAAATAGTTTGGAGGGGCGAAACCCATTCTGAACATTCTGTAAATTCTGTCTAAAGATCCGGATTCCGCTAAACGAAAGAAGAATCGCTTTTCGTCGGATGCACTACTATCTTTGACCAAACCATGACGGCTAACAAGCAGACCGAATTCGAGTGGCAGACCCGCAAGGCGAGGATTGATCCCAAACTCGTCGCCCTGGGCTGGACCGTCGTCCGCTGGACCCCAGACTTGGTTCTCGCCAAGCTGACCGCCCACGCGGTCGCCGAATACCCCACCGCCAATGGCCCTGCCGACTACGCCCTGTTTGTGGACGGGAAATTGCTCGGGATCATTGAGGCCAAGAAACTGACCCTTGGTCCCCAAAACGTCCTCACTCAGGCTGAACGCTACTCGCGCGGGGCGGACGGGTCTTTCGACTTCCACGGCTTCCATGTTCCGTTCCTCTATTCAACCAATGGCGAGGTCATCTGGTTTCACGATATCCGCCACGAATTCAGCCGGTCCCGACGGCTTGCCGATTTCCACATGCCGTCCGCTTTGCGCGAACTGATGACCCGCGACGTTGAGACGGCGGCGGCAAGTCTTGCGGCGATCACCCCATGGCATCCCCGCCTGCGGCCCTATCAGATCGATGCCTGCAAGGCGATGGAGCAGGCCATTGTGAACCGCAAACGGCAAATGCTGGTTGCCATGGCGACCGGCACCGGCAAGACCTTTACCATGGTGAATGAGGTCTATCGCCTGATGAAGTCCGGCGCCGGTCGGCGGATTCTTTTTTTAGTGGACCGCCGGGCTCTCGCCGCTCAGGCCGTGCGCGCCTTCGCCTCCTACGAACCCGAACCGGGCCTGAAGTTCGATCAAATTTACGAGGTCTACAGTCAGCGTTTCCAGCGCGAAGATTTTGAAGAGGACGAGCCCTTCGACCCCAAAGTCCTGCCGGCTGCCTACCTGAAGGACCCCAAGCCCGGCCACGCCTTCGTGTATGTCTGCACCATCCAGAGCATGACAATCAACCTGTTTGGCCGTCAGGCCGTCTTCGGGATGGGCGACGAGGATGCGGATGACGACGCCGAGCCGCTTCCGATTCCCATCCATGCATTTGACGTCATCGTCGCAGATGAATGTCACCGCGGCTATAGCACCGCCGAAATCTCCATCTGGCGTGACACGCTTGACCATTTTGATGCCGTTAAGATCGGTCTCACCGCCACCCCCGCGGCCCACACCAAGGCTTACTTCCGGGATGTCGTTTATCGCTACGAATACGAGCGCGCCGTCCGGGAAGGCTTTCTTGTGGACTACGATGCCGTGCGCATCAAATCCAACGTCCGCATGAAGGGGATCTTTCTTCAGGAAGGCGAACAGGTCGGCATGGTGGATACCGAAACCGGCCTGGAGAAGATGGACGCCCTGGAGGATGAACGGGAATTCTCAACCACCGAAATCGAGCAGAAGATTACAGCGCCGGATTCCAATCAGAAAATCGTTGAGGAGTTGCGGAAATACGCCGACCAACATGAGCAGGAGTTCAAACGTTTCCCGAAGATGCTCATCTTCGCCGCCAACGATCTGCCGCACACGTCCCATGCCGACCAGCTTGTTGATATCTGCCGCGATGTTTTCGGGCGTGGCGATGCCTTTGTACAGAAGATCACCGGTCGCGTGGATCGTCCCCTGCAACGCATCCGCGAGTTCCGCAACCGGCCCAACCCCGGCATTGTCGTTTCGGTGGACATGCTCTCCACCGGTGTGGACATCCCGGACCTGGAGTTCATCGTCATGTTGCGCCCGGTCAAGTCCCGTATCCTGTTTGAGCAGATGCTTGGACGCGGCACCCGCAAAGGCGAGCGCTTTCCGGACAAATCCCATTTCACGGTCTTTGACTGTTTTGATGGCACGCTCCTGGAGTATTTCCGCAAGGCCACGGCGATCACGGCCGAGCCGCCGGACAAGCCGGGTCGCTCCATTGCTGAAATCATTGAGGACATCTGGGCCAATCGGGACCGTCCCTACAACATTCGCTGCCTGGTCAAACGATTGCAGCGGATCGATAAGGAAATGTCAGGCGAGGCGCGGGAACTGTTCGCGCGGTTTATTCCCGATGGTGACATGATGCGGTACGCGAGCGAACTCACCACCCGTCTATCGGCAGATTTCGCTTGCACCATGAAGTTGCTCAGGGAGAAGGCCTTTCAGGATCTGCTAAAAGACTATCCCCGCCGGAAGCGCGTCTTCTATGTCGCTCATGCTACGGAAGACAAAGTTGAATCCGAGCGGTTAGTGCGAGACGCGGCGGGCGTTGAATGGAAGCCTGAGGATTATCTGACGGCCTTTGCCCGCTTTGTTCGGGAAAATGAAGCGCAGGTTGAAGCCATCCGCATTCTCCTTAATCGTCCGAAAGAGTGGGGGACGGATGCGCTGGTTGAATTACGGCAGACTCTCGCCAAGGCGCCCCAGCGTTTTACCGTCGAGAACCTGCAGCAGGTCCATGCCGTCCGTTATCATAAAGCGCTGGTGGATATCATCTCGATGGTTAAGCATGCGGTGCGGGAACAGGAGCCTTTGCTAACGGCGGCTGAACGCGTGGATCGTGCCCTGACCAAAATCACCAAGGGGCAGAAATTCAAGCCCGCCCAACAGCGCTGGCTTGACCGGATCCGGCAACACCTGGTCACGAACCTGACCATCGACCGCGAAGACTTTGACGCCCTGCCAATCTTTGCCCGCGATGGCGGTTGGGCCGTGGCCGACCGGACCTTCGATGGCAAACTGAAAAAACTCCTGTCGGAATTAAACAGCGCCATTGCGGCATAACTGGGGCTAAGATGAGTTTGAACAGAAGTCGCGAAGATCGCGAAGGCGGCTGCGGCGAGTACGCCACACCCGCAGGATATTAAATTCAAAAACCTGGTAATTATGCCGAAAGGCCTTTGCGGCCTTCGCGATCCCGCATGCGGGATTCAAATTCTTTATCTTCTCCAAATCCTGGATTTTTATAGTGCACCATTGTGGCGGGACACAGTATGATCGCATGACATTTCGCACGTGAAGGATGGGTAATCTATGTCGGATGTTGTTCAAAAACTTTGGGGATTTTGCCATACGCTACGTCATGACGGCATCGGCTATACCGAGTACGTCGAGCAACTCACCTACCTACTCTTCCTTAAGATGGCCGATGAAAAGGGGATCAACCTCAGTAAGCTCACCGTTGAAGACGGCGGCAAGAAAAAGACCGTCGACTGCTCCTGGCCCACACTCCGCGACGCGGTCGGCACCGGCATTCTTGACAACTACTTAGACATCCTCCGTTCCCTCGGTAAACAGCCGGGCATTCTGGGCGACATCTTTGCCGGCGCCCAGTCCCGCTTTACCAAACCGGTCAGCCTGAAGACCCTCATCAATCAGATCGACCAGACCGAGTGGACCGAATTGAATGTGGATGTGAAGGCCGATGCCTATGAAGGCCTGCTCGAAAAGGCCGCCAGCGAAGGCAAAAAAGGGGCAGGGCAGATGTTCACCCCGCGCGTTCTGATCCAGTCCATTGTCCACTGCATGAAGCCCGACCCGCGCGCCCACAAGGATTTCACCATCTGTGATCCCGCCTGCGGCACCGGCGGCTTTCTGGTCGTCGCCTACGAATGGCTGGTCAAGGAGACCAAGGGTGGGGCCATGGACCGTGACATCGTCAAGCGGGTCCGCGGCAAGACCTACTTTGGGCAAGATATCGATCGCACGCCACGGCGTCTGGCCCTGATGAATCTCTTTCTCCACCAAATTGAGCCTCACATCAAACTGGGCGATACGATCTATGAACCCGTTGATGGCCAGCGCCACGATGTCGTGCTGACCAATCCGCCCTTCGGTACCCGGGGTGCGAATCAGGCCCCCGACCGCGATGACTTCACGGTCACCACCTCTAACAAGCAACTCAACTTTCTCCAGCACGTGATGACCATTCTCAAACCCGGAGGCCGTGCTGCTGTGGTGTTGCCCGACAACTGCCTGTTTGCCGATCAGGCTGGCGAGGTGTTCAAACTACTCACCGAGGACTGCGTTTTGCATACCGTCCTGCGCTTACCGCGCGGCACGTTTACGCCGTATAGCACCGGTGTCAAAGCCAACGTCATTTTCTTTACCAAAGGCTATGCGACCGAGAATGTGTGGATTTATGATGCCCGCACGAATGTCCCCGGTATAACCAAAAAAGACCGACCGCTCACCTCAGAGCACTTTGCCGAATTCGGGAAATGCTATGGCGATGATCCCAATGGACGGTCCAAACGCAAAGAGACCGAACGCTTTCACAAGTTTTCAATCACCGAGGTCAAAGCCAAGGACTTCAAGCTCGATGGGTTCAAGTGGCTCAAGGATGAGGACATTGAAGATAGCGATGAACTCCCCGAACCCGAAGAACTCGCCACCGATGCCATCGCGGCATTGGAAGGCGCAGTAATAGAATTGAACGCCGTCCTAGCGGCCTTGGAGAATGGGAGCAAGAAATGAAGCGCCAAGCCAATACAACGGAAGCATCACCAACCGGATCTTTCGCAGACACGGAACGCCGGGCGATGGGCCACGCCAGGGAAGGTGCCCGCTTCACAGCGGCGCCACCTGCCAGTGAATTGCCTGCAAATTATGGTGAGACCCTTACGCACTTGAAAGAACTGATTCGTCAGGCGCGCATCAAGGCTGTCTTGGCGGCCAACGAGACCATGGTCATGGCCTACTGGCAAATGGGGCAGACCATTCTTCAGCGACAGGCCGCCGTCGGATGGGGCGCAAAAGTGATCGACCGCCTATCCGCTGACCTTCGCAGTGAATTTCCAGATATGCAGGGGCTGTCCCCGCGAAATCTTAAGTATATGCGGGCTTTTGCTGCCGCCTGGGAGGATCAGTCAATTGTGCAACGGGTCGTTGCACAAATACCTTGGAAACAGAATATTGCCCTTATGGAGAAACTTGAAGATGCAGAAACACGGCTCTGGTATGCACGTCAGACCATCCAACACGGGTGGTCTCAACCGATTTTGTGCATACAAATAGAACGGCAGGCATATGCCAGGCAAGGAAAGGCCATTACCAATTTCCCGGCCACACTGCCGCCTGCTGACTCAGACCTCGCCACGCAAATTTTCAAGGATACGTACCTTTTCGACTTCACAGGAACGGCCGATCCGCGACGTGAGCGTGAGATTGAACAG
>Ga0194056_10000032_pt1 | contig 51307 bp, 55 predicted proteins | sample SepL4413m_MetaG_FD_155458 | JGI IMG/M metagenome (GOLD analysis project Ga0194056, IMG submission 155458) | Anoxic zone freshwater microbial communities from boreal shield lake in IISD Experimental Lakes Area, Ontario, Canada - Sep2016-L442-13m | ecosystem: Environmental > Aquatic > Freshwater... | reverse complement strand
CTTCTCCTTAAAAAGAGAAGCTGTAACTGTATATAAACATATATACAGCATAGTATATTTAAACTATATAAATAAACTATAGGGGGCATCATAAAGAAAATGACAAAATCAATTAATAAAAGCAAGGGTTTCACCATCGTTGAATTGTTGGTAGTTATCGTTGTTATCGGTATTTTAGCGGCTATTACAATAGTTTCTTATACTGGTATTACAAAAACAGCAAATATAAATGCTAACAAAGCTAACGCAGACGTAGTAAGGTCCGCCGCATCAGCATTCTATGCTGAAAAAGGCTCTTACCCAGCAACTGCCGCAACATCAGCAGCCGTTATAACTAACTTTAACGCTGGAAACTACTCAAAACTAGCTACCGGTGTAACAGTTACAAATGTAACTGTTACTGACTTCGGTGCTGTATCATATCGAGTAAATTCAGGTGGAACTGGAATCTGTGTAGGATACTGGGATGGTACTGTATCAGCTTATATATATGCTGGTACTGCAACAGCGGACAATGGGACCTGTTCTTAACAACTAAACGAGCACTACCAAGTGCTCGTTTTTTATTAGGCAAATACCTATTTACCAATCGCCTGTTTAACCAAATCAGCAATACGTATCATATCGCTGGCCACTAACCCTCTAGTCGTCATCGCCGGTGTACCCAGGCGGATGCCACTAGGACGGAATGGCGGCAACGTATCATTAGGCACACTATTAGCGTTGACTGTTATGCCGACCGATTCTAATTTACCTTCGGCTGTTTTGCCATCCATACCGCAAGTTTTCATCATATCTATCAATATGATGTGATTATCCGTACCGCCTGTGACTAGATGAAATCCGCGTTTTTGTAATTCATCGGCTAAAGTTCGCGCGTTATCAATAACTTGCTGTGCATACACTTTGAATTCAGGTTGCATTGCTTCGTACAGACAAACTGCCTTGGCGGCAATCGTATTCATCAATGGACCGCCCTGAGTACCCGGGAACACAGCCCTATCGATCAACGTGGGGATACTCGCAATTGTCCTCTCGGGCGCCCGTAGAGGACTACTAACGTTGCCACGCGACAATATCATGCCGCCCCGAGGCCCACGTAAAGTTTTGTGCGTTGTCATAGTCATGATATGAAACCCATAGTCTAATGGGTTTTCGGCCACCCCACCAGCAATTAGACCCGCCATATGTGCCATATCGGCTACCAATAACGCACCAACTTCGTTGCCAATATCTACAAACTTTTTATAATCCAGACTGCGAGGATAAGCACTGAACCCAGCAATGATTAGTTTTGGGCGATGTTTTAGCGCTAATTGGCGTAATTCATCATAGTCAATCTCGCCCGTTTCAACGTCTTTCATCCCATAACGTACAAAATTATACAGATGGGCGCTACGCGTTACCGGTGCTCCGTGGGTTAAATGCCCACCATGTCCCAAATCCATTGCCAAAACCGTATCGCCAGGTTCTAGCCAAGCAAAATACACTGCTTCGTTAGCCGACGCACCAGAATGAGGTTGAACGTTGGCATGGTCAGCGTGGAATATCTGTTTTGCACGGTCAATCGCCAATTGTTCTACCTGATCTGTAAATTCCTGCCCACCATAATAACGATGCCCCGAATATCCTTCGGCATATTTATTCGTAAATACGCTGCCTAACGCCGTCAATACATCCTGGCTAACATAGTTCTCACTAGGAATCATCTCGGTGCAGTCTCGTTGCCGTTTTTCTTCACCCGCGATCAAATCCGCTACTTGTTTATCTAACATACTACATCCACATCTTTAAAACTTTTTATTATCTAGAGAACATTATAACACTTCGGAAAGAGTAGATTTTGGATTTTAGATTTTGGATTTTGGTATAAATCTCAAAGAGAAAACCGCCAATTAGTCACTAAAGACTTGAGTAATTGATGGATAGTTATAAACCAGAGCTAATTTGTAACTCTTCTAAAATCTAAAATCCAAAATCTATAATCTATTTGTAGCCTTTCCTACTTGTCCCTATATCACCAGTGAGATATCATAAGTAGTATGACAAATGACGATTACAAAGTTAAAATTGGTATATTGATTCAAGAAACTAGACAATCGCGAGGGTTAACACAGGCACAATTAGCCGAAGCCCTAAACACCAGCCAAAGCGCTATCAACCGCATCGAAAAAGGTGGACAAAATATCAGCCTTGAGATGTTGGCCCGCATCAGCGATGTACTGTCCAGTGAAATCGTCACCCTAAACAAATCTGGTAAAACTAATTTTAAAATTAATGGTGGCAAACAATTATCAGGTGAGATCGAAGTCAAAACCAGCAAAAACGCAGCCGTCAGCCTATTATGCGCCAGTCTAATAAATCACGGCACTACTACCCTACGCCGAGTTGCTCGTATTGAAGAAGTCAACCGCATCATTGAAGTATTGCAAAGTATCGGTGTCAAAGTCCGCTGGCTGAATGACCGCAACGACCTAGAGGTCACACCTCCAGCCCGTCTGAAATTAGCCGACATCAACGAAGATGCCGCCAGGCGCACACGATCAGTAATAATGCTACTGGGGCCACTACTTCACCAATACAAAAACTTTGAATTACCTTTTGCAGGTGGTTGCAAACTAGGCAGCCGTACAATTGAACCTCATATGGCTGGTTTGGCTCCATTTGGTCTGTCTGTCAAAGCTATGCATGATTGTTACCAAGTCACCGCCAACCCCAAAACTGTTGAAAAAACGATATTGTTGACCGAACGTGGTGATACTGCGACTGAAAACGTCATTATGGCCGCCGCATTATATGATGGAACGATAACAATTCGAAATGCCAGCCCTAATTATATGGTCCAGGACCTGTGTTTCTTCCTAGAAAAACTAGGTGTCAAAATCGACGGCATCGGCACGACCACATTGAAAATCCGCGGCGTACGCAGCATCAATCAGAATGTTGAATACTGTGTCAGCGAAGACCCAATAGAGGCCATGAGCTTAATCGCAGCCGGCATAGTGACTGATTCTGAAATCACTATTAAACGAGCACCCATAGAATTCATTGAGATAGAAATGGCAATCCTGGCTAGCATGGGGCTACAATACGAAGCTAGTGAAGAATACCCAGCCCGCAATGGCAAAACTCGCCTAGTTGATATCAAAATATTGCATTCTCAATTAAAAGCCCCCAAAGACAAACTTCACAGCATGCCGTTCCCAGGCGTAAACATGGACAATCTACCACTGTTAGGGTTAATCGCTACAATGGCCAAAGGCCGAACATTGGTCCATGATTGGTCGTACGAAACTAGGGCGATTTATTTCACAGAATTAACAAAATTAAATGCCAACATTGAACTAGTTGACCCACACCGTGTGTATATCAAAGGCCCAACCAAATGGAAACCAGCCGATATTATCGCCCCACCAGCCCTACGCCCATCTGTTGTAATAATGTTAGCCATGCTAGCGGCACCTGGCGCATCAACGTTACGTGATGTATATTCAATTAACCGCGGGTACGAAGATTTTGCCAACCGATTGAACACGCTGGGCGCTGATATTGAAACTTTGCGAGAAATCTAAGCAAAAGGATTGTATTTTGGAGGCGGAGCGATTGGCGCGCTCCTGGTCATTACTGGTGCAGATTGATTAATAGCATTGCGATTAGTGATCGCCGAATCTGCTACCGGTCTAGCCCGTAGCTCGCTTCTAGCCCTACCGATTGCCGAACGATTATAGCCGCCGACTTTTTGTCGGCTTTGATCAATTTGTTGACGACGTTCAAAAGATATATTCGATACCGAACCAATCCTATCGCCATTTGCGACTACCGCATAACCGCTGGTGTGAAAAGGTTGACTATCGTCTGGTTTGACGATGTGTTTGTTCATGTCTAGCATATATTTAACCCCAAAGGCGTCTGATTTGGGCTTGTGCAAAGTATTATCAGAAATAGAATGCCAAAACCAATTACACTCAAATTTATCAATAGGGCTATATGGCGCAATAGTCTAAGCCAGGCTATATTTTTATATGCCAAAGAAACCCATATTGCCACAAAAGATAGCACCAAAAATATGGTGAATACTAGACTAATGACATCCCCGGGCAGTTCTATCCCCATTAAGCCGACAGAGTACATTAGCCCTAGCCAAACAAAACTTAATATTATTGAACTAGTTAATATAGTTTTTCTTGTCATTGCGTTTATTATACTATTTTTTATTTGTTCTGTAATGATTACTGTCAAAAATATATGTGCTTCACGAACCAACGACTATTTTTGACTTTGTCAAAAAGTCGTTGGTCCAATTCAATCCGAAGGATCAAAATAAAATAACCAGCCTTTTCAGGTTGGTTATTTTATTTTGGTACCCCGGGTTGGAATCGGACCAACGACCTTAGGCTTAGAAGTCCTCTGCTCTATCCACTGAGCTACCGGGGCACATCTGTTATTATACCAGGTTTGCTAGATTGAGATAGTGCCCAAAATAGGAGTATAATTAATATATAGGAGCAAATTCGATGAAACCACGATTCAAAATTTATTACACAATCGCAATCTTGCTAGCAATAACTAGTTGGGCTATAGCTATATATTTCTGGGACAAATTGCCGTCTGTCATCCCGACACATTTTGGCATATCAGGTGCAGCCGATGGCTGGGCTGAAAAATCGTTATTCTCTGTATTTTTATTGCCATCAATTCAAACTGTCATAGCGGCTTTGTTCATATTCTTGTACTACAAACCACAATACGCCAATATCCCATCAACTATATGGCTAATGACACTAGACCCTAACCACCGCGACCATGCATTCGGATTAATCCGCAATATGATGGCTGGTACATTAATTATTACTGGCACATTATTTGCATATATAACCTACGGCATGAATAATGCAGCTGGTTTGTCGCCATCATTTATGATTATAATCGTTACCATATTATTCGCATGGTTGGCGTTTTGGATGGTTCGGATATACCGCGAAACAGATCTGTTCATCAAAAAAATTAGTAAAAAAGGAGGTTCAAAATGACAAACGTAACAGACACAGGCCCAGCACCATTGGTAGTAAATATAGAATCGGACACATTAGATAATACTAATTATAGGACGACACTGTGGACGGGCGTGAACCTACAAATCACATTGATGTCGATTGATTCAGGCGATAACATAGGATTGGAAGTTCATGAAACCCACGACCAATTCCTACGAATTGAACAAGGTCAAGCAACTGTTAAAATGGGGCCAACCGCAGACAACCTGCAAGAATGGACGGCCAACCCTAGTGACGCTATAGTCGTCCCAGCAGGCGTATGGCATGATCTAATCAGCACCGGCGATGTGCCATTGAAAGTTTATTCAATCTACGCGCCACCTCAACATCCACACGGAACAGTGCACGTCACTAAAGCCGAAGGCGAAGCAGCGGAATAGATCTCATTATCAATCCAAAATAAAATAAGGCCAAAGACCTTATTTTATTTTGGGGCGAATGACGGGGATTGAACCCGCCACCTCCGGAACCACAACCCGGCGCTCTAACCAGATGAGCTACATTCGCCATATTTGACTTATGTTATTGTAACAGATGGAACGCTATTTGAAAACAGGCTACTAACTGATATAATACCAAGGTACGCGGGCGTCGTATAATGGCTAATATGCGTGCCTTCCAAGCATGCGATGAGAGTTCGATTCTCTCCGCCCGCACCAATAAAACCTCACACCTTATGTGTGGTTTTTTATTAGCATATGATACTATTAAAAAAATGATAAAAGCCGTAGTAATAGATATTGACGACACTCTGTGCCTGACTGAAACAGCTAGTTTTGAAATAGAAAACACGGCCCTAGAACTCATGGGCCTGCCACCAATGTCACGTCAAATACATATCGATACATGGGGCCAACCTATGCCAAAAGTTATAAACGTACGCTCACCCGGTATAGACGCTGATCGGTTCATGCCTATATATCTACCGACCATCCAAGAATTCGTTGCTAGCGGCCGGCTAGATGCAATCCCAGCCGAAAACTATGAGACGTTAGACAAACTGATAGAAATGGACAAAGACATAATGATATTAACATCTAGAACTTATGTCGAATTAAAACACCTGTTAGAACCTGACCACCTGCTAACAAACCGACTAAAAGCCTTTTATCACAAAGATAATATCGAATTCTGCAAACCAGACCCGCGAGCATTCGATAAATTATTATCCGACCACGATTTGGAACCGACAGATTGTGTATATATCGGCGATTCCATTAGCGATGCCAAATCAGCAACAACAGCCGGCCTACATTTCATTGCCAGTTTAGAAAGCGGCCTGCGGACCAAATCAGATTTCAAAGATTTTCAGGTCGACGCATTCGTTGATAAATTCACAGATATAATAACCGCCATATCTAAAATCAAATAAACTCTGTTATTATATTTATATGGCAAAGCACAAGCACTATCATAAAAATCAACGTTCTTTTTTTGTAAACAAAATAATCCTGGCGGCTGCTATCATCGAACCATTATTTACTTTACCGCAAGCATACATAATTTTTAAAAACCAAGACGCATCCGACATATCACTGACAACCTGGATTGGATTTAACGTCCTGACACTTATTTGGATATGGTATTCAATCGTCAATAAAGAAAAAGTAGTTCTAGTTTACCAAGGATTATATTTTATTTTGAACACTACTGTCATTATTGGCGCTCTGATCTATGGCGGCATTTGGTGGTGATAGCCCGTCAACAACATCACCTAAAACTTGTCGTACTTGGTCCAAACTAATTTCTACTACACTGCCGGGGTCGACATCCCCTGATAACATTTTTTTGGCAACTGTATTCTCAACTGCTTTTTGGACCACTCGTCGCATTGGACGTGCACCTAATCGTGGGTCGTAACCATGCTCGACCAGATATTCTTTGGCGTCAGGCGCTACATTGACACTGACTTTTTGCAAAGCCAAAGTCTTATTAACACCTGCAATCATCAAATCAACTACTTGTAATAATTCTGGCTTATCCAGCGGGCGGAACATCACAATTTCATCAAATCGATTCAAAAACTCTGGGCGGAATTGGTTGCTACTGATTAACTCATCCACAAATTGTTTTTCATATTTTACGATATCGATACCGCGATCAATATGTTCACGGATTCGATCTGCACCAGCGTTACTGGTGGTAATTACAATCGCATCGCGGAAACTAACTTCGCGGTTTTTTACATCTCGCAATATACCCTCATCTAATAACTGTAGTAATGTTGACAACACATTCGGACTGGCCTTTTCGATTTCATCTAGCAACACGACGCTAAATGGTTGTTTCATGACCCGGGCCGTCAAACTATTCGCGTTATCAGCCCCGTCCGCAATCAACCTAGCCACATCATCACTACCAACATATTCGTTCATGTCCAGGCGAATCATGCGGTCTTCACCGCCAAAATAAACCTCGGCCAATGATTTAGCCAATTCGGTCTTGCCGACACCCGTAGGACCTAGGAATAAAAATGTACCTATGGGTCGGTTTTGGCTGCGTACCCCTGCCCTAGCTCGCCTCAATGCGTCACTGACTACGCTAACAGCCCTGGTCTGGTTAATCATTCGCTGATGTATCAAATCTTCCATATTCAATAGCTTTTTACGCTCGGCATCGCTGCTGGCGATACTGACTTTTACGTTCATTGTTTTCTCAATAGCTTTTTGGACTGAAGTTGCCGGGACCAAACCACCATCGTTATAATTGGCGGCTGATTCCATTAATTTCAAAGCCTTGCCTGGCATAGCTAGATCAAACACATATCTATCGCCCAAACGATAAGATTCAACTAACGCTTGATACATATAAGTTACCCCGTTTTGAGCTTCAATCACAACTGATCGATCCTGCATAATCGCAATCGTCTCATCACGACTGGACGGTTCGACAACAATCTGATTCAAAGCATTCACAATCTCGGGCTTTCTGGCACCTATTTGCAGGTAGCGCTGTTCGTCAACAGCCAATATCATACGCAAACCACCAGATTCTAATATCGGCAATATGACATTTGATATATCAACTGACCCAATACCTTCTTCAAAGAATAGATGAGCGTTGTCTAGACAAATAATTATATTTTTGGACCTATACGCTTCATTTAATATCTGAGGAATTAATTTTTCCAGGCCACCGCGTTCAGGAGCAGCCGCAATCAACGATGCAGCATCTAATATGAAAACCTGACGATATTTTAAGCCCATAGGTATTTTGGATTTTTCATCAACTAATCTAGCGGCAAAAGAATGTACAATTCTGGTTTTACCGACACCAGATGGACCGACCAAAACAACGTTTTGACGACCCTTCCGGCTAAAGATACTGATGATTTGCTCAATGGCCTGGTCATGTGCCGGTAAATTCATTATTGATATACTGTCGATATGCTGGCTGGCATTTTGACCAAATTGGTTTAGTAATGGCGTCCAGCCAAACGACCAATCACGAGCCAGGCCACCAGTCAATTTTGGTTTGCGACTTTCTTCGACCAAGGCCCGCAAATGGTTGTACCATTCGATGCCATTTACCAGGTCATCTGGACTAAGTTGTAGATGACTGATCAGATTCTCGCTACGAGGATTGCAATTTATCAATGTGACTAACAATACAACCGTTGATATATTCTTGCTACCGGTCAAATCTCGTAATCTGATAGCTTCTGCCCAAACTGCTTGCATATCATCACTGTCGCTAGATGATAAATCACGCAAGAATCCTGATCCTATGCCGAACCTGGTCGCAAAGAAATGCCCACCCATCAGACTACCAACAATGTCTGCAGTTTCCTGAGGGTTTGGGTTATTAGACAAACGCCCCAATACCTCAGCCGATAATATGCCATCAATTGCACCAGATTTATTAGACACCGCTAGGTGCCGTAATTCACCGTTATACCATTCGACTGCCATAGCGGGGACCACCGCCAAGCCCATCAAAGCCCAGCCAACCGGCTGCCCAATAACCACCAGACAAATTCCAGCCACTAATAATAAAACCATTGCAACAGGCAGGACCGTCAGCCATACGCCATCAATCCTAGCACTAATCCTAGCTTTGCCACTGCGAGCACTGTGATAATTAAACTTTATGCCATCCATTGTGGCACCCATCCTATAACCATCATCACTAAGCCGATTATTGGTAGCATCGGTATGATCAACCAAGCCAACAACACCACAAATCCGAAAACTAATTGAGCCAACATGGCGACCAATCCAAATAAAATCATAAACAAACGGACCGTGAAACCGACACAGCGAGATATTAGCCTGTCAAAAAAGGCCTGTATTTTTTCTTTTAATGAAACACCTGTGCTACCTGCCGATATCTGACGAAATGGGGCGAACAACGTCCTTAGCAATAAACTGACTGAAAACAAGTCAACCAATACGGTAAATCGCCGTTTCATCATATCAATACGGCCCAGCCATCCTTTACCATACCACCAAGACAATATACCCACCAAAAACATACAGCTATTATAACGTAAGTATTACCATTGGTCCAATATAACTGGTTACGTTATAATAGATCATATGTCAAAACCACTAGTCACCATCCTGGGTAAAGCCGTCAAAGGTATCGCCAAATTACGAGGCGGCGGATCAGCCCTGCCAGGCCTAGTCGTTGAACGGATTGACCCTAATTTTATCAAACACACACTGTCATCGTTACCGCTAGGTGTTGTAGTTATTAGCGGCACCAATGGCAAAACCACAACTACCAAAATGGTTGTCGAATTATTGCAAAGCCAAGGGTTGAAAGTCTTTACCAATAAAACTGGTAGCAACTTTACTCGTGGCATCGCTGCCGCATTACTGGGCGAAGTAAATATGCGCGGACAATTAGACGCCGACATTGCTGTTCTAGAACTAGACGAAGCCCACGCTGTACATTTCGTTGATAGAATACCACCCAAATACAGTTTGATCCTGAACGTTATGCGCGACCAATTGGACAGATTCGGCGAAATCGATTATACGACTAGCCTGTTGCGCCACATCGCCAACGCCACAACCAATGCCGTTGTTTTGAACCGCGAAGATTCTAGAATCGCTAATATCGCAAAATCACTAGATGACCAATCCGTCAGCTTTTTTGGCCTAAGCGAAAAATTATTACATATATTCCCTAGTGACGACAATCTACATGGCGGCACATCCAACCAGGATTCTAAATTAACTGTCGATGTAGAATTATCCAAATTTGCCGGTGAATCTGCGACTTTTACAATCGATGACACCAAAGTTACAACCAATCTAAAACTGAATGGAGTTTATAACGTATTTAATGCTGCGGCTGCGATAGCATTAGTCCGAGCCATCCTAGGCAACAAATTAGACCAACCACAACTAATCGCAGCACTGTCCAACGTCCAACCAGCTTTTGGACGAGGCGAAATGCTAACTATAAATGGAAAGCCGATAGAATTAGTATTGGTCAAAAATCCATCTGGTTTTCGCCTAGGCCTAAAATCTTTCAGCCCATCAAAATATGCTACGATGATAGCCATCAACGATAACTACGCTGATGGACGTGATATGTCATGGTTATGGGATGTTGATTTTTCCAGTCTGGCTAGCGCCGGAGTTGCTCAAGTTTCTGGAGTTCGTGCCTATGACATGGCGTTACGCCTGCAACATGACGGAGTGCCAATAAAAAACATTGATACTGATTTAAAAAAAGCTTTGAAAAAATTCATAACCAAATACCCAAAAAGCCCGAAAAGGATTTATTGCACCTATACTGCCATGTTAACTTTGCGTAAAGCCCTGTCAAAAATCACAAAAGTTGAGGTAGTAAAATGACAAAACCAATAATCACGATTCTGCAATTATACCCAAATGACATGAATATATATGGCGATCATGGCAATACTCTAGCAATACAGAAAAGACTAGAATGGTATGGCTATGAGCCAAAAGTGATCAGTTATAACCAAGGCGATAAATTCCCCGATAACGTAGACATCATAGTCGGTGGTGGTGGCCAGGACAGCGGTCAGAACAAGATCCAATCTGACCTGTTGTCAATTGGCCCGAAACTGCGAGAACTGGCCGATAACGGCACACCAATGTTAGTCATTTGTGGGCTATATCAATTATTCGGCAAATTTTTTAAAACTTCCGAAGGCAAAGTAATACCAGGCATTGGATTGTTTGACATTGAGACTTACGGCAAATCCGAAAGGCTAATTGGCAATATAATCACATCTAGCAAAGATTTTGGATTGATTGTAGGTTATGAAAACCACAGCGGACAAACATTCTTGGGCAAAAACGTAGTTCCACTGGGTAACGTCCGATTAGGCGCAGGCAATAATATGGTTGATGGCTACGAAGGTGCCAGATATTGCAATGTCATCGGCAGCTATCTGCATGGTTCACTATTACCTAAAAATCCCGCAATTACAGATTTTCTCATAGAACAAGCAGTCGTCAACAGATATGGCAAATTTAACAAAAAGCCAATCGATGACAGCCTGGCACATATAGCGCGTAAAGCCGCCCTAAAAAGACCTCGTTAATTAGATTTGAATTGTATGGCTTTGTATGAAGACTTGCCGTTTATTGGGTCTGTGTAATTTAGTTCTGTGATCTTTTCCCAATTAGCATAGGGAATTGCAAAATCGCCAGTCCTGGTAACGCCAACATACCAGAATACTGGGTTGTTAGCCACGAATTTATCCATATCTTTGATTTTGAATTGGTCGTTTTCTTGTAACATTTTCAAAGACCCATAACGATATTCGATTTTTGCATCAATGAAATAAACTGGAGTTTTGTCAGTCGAATAAAACGACGCCTCATAAAATAACCATGGCGTGCTGGCTATGATTGGCTGGCCACTATATTTTTCACTGATATCTTGGACAAATTGATGAGTAGATGTGGTTGAACCATCAGTTTTATTATAATTACCTAGATACCATACATTCGTAATACCAATCACAAACATACTGATAACTGGTAGTACAAACAATATCCGTAGTCTAGGCCTAAATGATTTCATTGCAAAACCAATCGTCACAGCCATGAATAAAACGATTGATAACGTTGAAGGTATCAGATAACGATCAACGAATGCTGGACGTAGTGGCGGCAGCGATAACACAGTCAATATGACAACAGGGATAAATGCCAACGCCATAACTAAACGATAGTTTTGGCGTTGTTGTTGATTCTGTTTTTTATAAACAATCACTGCCATGATTGAAACTGCAACAATCAAAACTATAAACCCAATCGCCAACCAATTATTCACCTCACCGATATCTTGATAGAAAACAACATTCGTCATGAAATTAATCACTGTATCAGGCGTAATCGGAGCAATCCAAAAACCGCTGGCTTGAACTGTAGCGAATTGAATCGCCATAAATGGTAGCCATGGTACGAATACAGCGACTGCAATGATATGCGACATTAGCCATTGTTTTGAAAAGAACTGTTTGATAAATTTGCCTTTGCCAGCAATTCGACGGATAATGTCAGCCCGCCATATCCAATGAGCAATCCATATCAACGCCGTAAAATAATGAGTCCACATACCCAGGGCGACCAAAATGCCATATATGACCCAAGGTAATTTCTTTTTGGATTCCATAGCGATGACTAAAATGTAAGTCGCCGCCATAGCAATCGCCGTCACCAAAGTATACATACGCATTTCACGACTGTATCGAATCAACATTGGTGACACAGCCATTAATATCAAACTAACCCGTGCAATATTCCGGCTAAATAACCTGTTAGTTAACAAATAACCAAATACTATAGCTACCCCACCGAATAATACACTCATCGAACGCATGGCCAGATCTGTGTTGCCAAATAACATAGCCCACAGTTTTAACAACCAATAATACATTGGTGGGTGCACGTCAGACGCAGTATACCTGGCGATGTCGATAAAATTAAACTGGGACAAATAAGCCCCGAATGCCTCATCAAACCAAATTGATGCACCAGTGATATTCCAAATTGATATTGCTGTAAATACCGCCAACGCAACCACCACCAATAACCAATCCGCAATCTGTACCCTAAATATATTTCGTTTTCTGTGCAAAAATTTGTCTAACATAGTTATTTACCATTGTATCACTAACTGGGGCTGGAAATCATGTCTGTTATGCGGTATAATCTACCAGGTAACACACATCATATCGGGGTGTGGCGCAGTTGATAGCGCGCGCGGTTTGGGACCGTGAGGTCGAAGGTTTGAGTCCTTTCACCCCGACCAAATAAAAAAGACCATCCGTAGGATAGTCTTTTTTATTTGGACCTTGGGGCGAAATGCCTCAAACCTTCGACCCAAATTTTGCCCTGCAAAATTTGTAGGTCGAAGTTTGGCGAAGCGCAACTCAATAAAAATGTGTTTACATATTTTTATGAGCAAGCGAAGGAGCGCAGCGATGTCCTTTCACCCCGATTTCTTTCGCAAATGAGCGGAGAAGGCAGAGCCGCTGTCCTTTATTGCTATGTGTTCACATATTTCCGCGCACGAATGCAGGAGCCCGTCGCATGTATGCGACGGGTGATGTCCTTTTACTTAAATTTCTGGATTACCGTCCGTAATCAATGGTACATTTGCACCGGACCTTTGTCCTTCAATTAACCCATAACCAGGTACAATCTTTACCAATATTTCCTTTGCTTTAGCAAAATCTGCTTCTCTTTTAGTGTCCATTTGCGCAAATTGCTCCTCTGTTGGCCGTGACAAATAAGCCCAGTCTTCTGCCGCACTCGGCAATGACCCGTCTGATTTCAATTTAGTAATCCCAATCTTTAGCTCACCACCATCAGATAATTCTATACTGCCAGGTACCGATACTGTTCCCTTGGTCAAATTCATACACGCTACAAGAGTTGGTAGGTAATCATAGGTCGGACCCGTCATCTGTTGCTTTACCTGATACGGATCACCCTCCACGCTTTTAATCGAATATATTAACTCTTCGGTTCTATCGATATTATTGGCACTATATTCTATGATTGGACCAGTCAGGTTCCGACGCAACGCATCGCCAAGACTGAAATTTCGGTATTTATCAAAACCATCGAACAAATTACCTGCCACAAAGAACATTTCTAGTTTGCCATTATCAACATCGTTAATTCCATAATAGTAACGTTCATCTAATAATTGCTTGATTGTAACAACTTCAACTTCATTCTTGTATTCGGATAAAGTCGGTACCTGTGCTGCACCATCAATAATATCTTTGATTATTTCTCGCTGGCCATCAATTATTTTTTCAGTTTCACTTTTATTTTTAAATTCACCTACCACGTCGCCGTTCATATACCCTCCTTTTGTTAAGATTTGAGAACAATAAAACTATTTTGCGAATTCAATTGCACGGGTTTCACGAATCACGTTGACCTTGATTGTACCTGGATATTGCATCGTGCTTTCAATCTTGACTGCGATATCGCGCGCTAATTTGATAGCTGATAGATCATCGATTTGCTTTGGACTAACCATGACACGAACTTCGCGACCAGCGCTGATTGCGTAAGCTTTGTCGATACCGTTGAATCCTAGCGCAATATTCTCTAGGTCGCGCATACGTTCAGCAAAGTTCTCGGAACTAATATTACGAGCACCTGGTCGTGCGGTCGATAGTGAGTCACAGACACGAACTACCAATGCTTCAGGTGTTGTAGCTTCTACATCATCATGGTGGGCGCTAATCGCGTGGGCAATTTCTTCACTCATACCATATTTTTTAGCCAATTCACCAGCGATAACGTGGTGCTTACCCTCAATCTTGTGAGTAACAGCCTTGCCGACGTCATGCAAAAGAGTTGCGGTTTTGGCGATACGAACATCTGCACCGATTTCCTCGGCGATCAATCCAGCCATATGTGCCATTTCAACACTGTGCATTAATACGTTTTGACCATAGCTGGTACGGAATTTTAATTCACCTAGTAGACGTAACATTTCTTTGGGTATACCAACGATACCGACTTCACGCGCAGCATCTTCACCGGCACGATTGATTTCTTTGTTGATTTCAGTTTCAGCCTTGGCGACAACTTCTTCAATGCGACCTGGATGGATTCGACCATCTTTCATCAACATCTCTAATGCCATACGAGCAACTTGACGACGTACTGGATCGAATGAACTGAGGACGATCATACCTGGAGTATCGTCGACTAGAATATCGACACCAGTTGCACGTTGCAATGATTGAATATTTCGGCCTTCTTTGCCGATAATTCGGCCTTTCATTTCTTCGTCAGCCAATTTGATAGCTGTAATCGTACGTTCAGCTGTGACCTCCGATGACATTCGCTCCATTGCAGTGACCAATATTGTTGCAGCTAATTCTTCGGCATCTTCTTTGGCATCATTTTGCAATTTATTTACTAGGCCTATCAAATCTTGTTTGATATCACGTTCGGTCATTTCCATCAATTTTTCACCAGCTTCAACTTTGGATAGCTTGGCAATTTTTTCCAGCTTGTCTTGTTGTTTTGTACGGATATCACGAATCTCATTTTTCAATTCTTCGACATCTCGTTCTTGGGCACGTAGCTTTTCCGACCGCTTATCTAGGTCGTCTAGTTTTTTGTCTAGATTTGTTTCGCGCTCGGTCAAACGAGTCTCAATACGTTTTTGTTCTCGGCGACGTTCGTTTTCGATTTCCATCGCTTCGTCTTTGGCTTTTAATATAATGTCACTGGCTTTTGTTTTGGCGGCAGCGATGTCTTTGTCCATTTTGGCTTTGCCACTGGCTTGTCGTTGTTTTTCATAGACAATAGTTCCGCCAACGCCAGCAATAGCCGCAATTATAGCGATAATAATCTCTATCATATGTATCCTTTCCTCGCCGAGAATCCTGTTGTTTATTTACGAGTATAGAAATGCTTGTTAACAAAATTCAGTAAATTTACGGCGTTGTTTTCAAAAGTTAAAATTATTTGGGAGTTCTAAATAGAACTACCTTTATAGTACCCTTTTTTACCTACTGTGCGCAAGCTATTTTCGTGGCGTAGTGATATTCGCTTCACTGCCATAGAAAGGCAAGACTATCTTTTGGTTTATCCCAGAGTTTAATTTTGACAACACTTCTGCCTGCCACTGGCTACCTTGCCCGCTGACTATCGGAATATTCTGAGCATCTGCAATTGTATTAGCAACAGTAATACCAATTCGTAAACCTGTGAAACTGCCAGGGCCTTCAAAAACACCAATGGCCGAAATATCCGTCCAAGTTTTGCCAACAGATTTTAGTTTTTCGTCCAAAAACTTTAATAAACCTTTGGCCAATTCCCTATTGGATTCCCAATCAAATTTCTGTTTCGAATCACCGTCAATAAAAATCAGACGGCAAACAGGCGTGCTGGTATCTAATAATAAAATCATACCTGCAAATTCTCCAACAGCTTGCTACTAATATCACCACCAGATTTGATCTCAACCCGACGAGAATCATCAGTCAGTGGCACTATCTCGACAGTCAATCTGTCTGCAGGCAGAACACCCTGGACTACACCGGCCCATTCTATGATCGTGACCGCCTTGTTATCGCCAATTGTCTCTGATAATTCATCAGCCATAACCCCAGCATCATCTAATCTATAAAAATCATAATGAGATAATTTGATTCCGTCACGACCCTGATAAACTCGACTAATCGTAAAACTAGGACTTTGGACATATTCACCGATACCTAAACCGACTGCGATTCCTTTTACCAATGTCGTTTTACCGGCACCAACATCACCGACTAATTCGATAACTTCACCGCCAACCAACAAAGACCCTAGGTTCTGGCCAAATTCTTTCATTTTGTCTTCACTAATTATCTCTAAAAACATTATAAATTATTATAACACCTAGCGCTTTTTTAATCTGTAGATTACAATAGAGCGTAAGCAGTATGCGTATTTCAGACACCACCATAGAAAAACTGCTCACACGTAGTGGTATTGCCACTGCCGAGCAAATTGACGCCCTAAAACAAGAGGCGATTAGTTCAAAACGCTCAATCCAAGAAATTGTCCTGCAAAACAAGATGGCCGATGAAACCACCCTGGCCAAAGCATTCTCTGAATATTCACAAATACCCTATATTGAGCTTAACGCCCGTGACATACCGCCAGATGTATTAAATAAAATCCCAGAACGAGTCGCCCGACAATATAATGCTGTGCTGTTCAATATTGACGCTGACGGATTACACCATCTAGCCATGGACGACCCTGATGACGTCCAAGCCGTGAACTTTTTGGAAAAAGAAATCGGCACCAATACCAAAATATATATTGCCACCAGCCAGAACATCCTAGCTGCACTAGAAGCCTACCATGGCGACGTCAATAATGAGCTTAGTGAAGTCATCAAAGTCCAAGGTGTAGACAATACTGAGAATGAAAAAGTATCGGAAAAAGAAGTATCAGAAGATTCACCTATCGCCCAAACTGTGAATATATTATTAGAATATGCGATTAGATCAAATGCCAGCGATATCCACATCGAACCACGCGAAGGCTTTGTCCAAATCCGCTACCGTATAGACGGTATGTTAAAAGAAGTAAACCGATTGCCTAAAAACGTCATGAATGCCCTAGTTAGCCGCGTCAAGATATTAAGCAATCTAAAGATTGATGAGCACCGCGTTCCCCAGGATGGACGATTCAAAATTGATGTTGCCGGCAAACAATACGCCCTACGTGTCAGCACCCTTCCAGTAGCCGATGGCGAAAAGGTCGTCATGCGTATATTAGACGAATCTAACAAAGCCGTAACATTAGAATCACTAGGCTATTGGGGAATGTCACTGAAACTTTTCAAAGATGCAATTACCAATCCTAATGGGATGATACTAATCACTGGGCCAACTGGTAGTGGTAAATCGACCAGTCTATTCAGCGTGTTATCAACTTTGAATTCACCAAACGTTAATATATCAACTGTCGAAGACCCTGTTGAATATCGCATACCAGGCGTCAACCAAACCCAGACTAACACCAAAGCCGGCATGACATTCGCCAATGGTTTGCGTGCACTACTGCGCCAAGACCCAAACATCATCATGGTTGGAGAGATCCGAGACAGCGAGACAGCCGACCTTAGCGTCCAGGCAGCCCTAACAGGCCACCTAGTATTCACTACGTTGCACACCAATGATGCTGCTACCTGTCTACCCCGTTTGTTAGATATGGGCATAGAACCATTCTTGATTGCTAGCACAGTACGTGTTGTAGTCGGACAACGATTAGTCCGTCGCCTAAATCCAAAGACTAAACAAAGCTACCAACCAACCGAATTAGAAAAACAAGAGATTATTAAACTATTCAACCTGCGACCAGGTCAAGATTTCCGTTATATCCATGAATTAGAAAAACAAGCCGCTTCTGAGGGAATCGGTGGCAATACACCTCTCAGTACAGACGAGAACGGGATTAATGTATTGTGGAAAAATGATGCGACAGACAATACTGGCGGCTCTTCTAATGGCTATATGGGCCGAATCGGTATCTATGAAACATTGTACAACTCTGTTAATATCCAAAAACTAATCACCACCAACGCAACCAGCAACCAAATTCAAGACCAAGCCATATCCGAGGGTATGATAACCCTACAAGTCGATGGTTTGATCAAAGCTTTGCGTGGCGAAACCACTATCGAAGAAGTAATTAGGATAACCAAAGAATAATCATGCCAAAGTTTTCCTATGTATCGATAAACAGCAAAGGCGAGCCAATAAACGGCAGTATTGAACAGCCCGATCGAAACAGCGTTATAAAAAACCTATTAAAACAAGGCCTGCGCCCGATTAGTATCAAAGAAGACAAAAGAGCCTTAATCGCCATAGACCTCAACAACCTGTTTTCCGTAAACAAAGTCAAACCAGACCAATTGGTTATGTTCACCCGCCAATTAAGCGCTATGGTGGGCGCAGGCGTACCATTATTGCGAGCGTTATCAGCCCTGGCCGATCACGTATCAGACAGCCCGGCTCTCAAAAAGATACTAAAAGGCGTAATCGCAGACGTCGAAGGTGGATCGTCACTAGGCGATGCATTGGCCAAATCACCCAACACGTTCAATGACGTCTATGTCAACATGGTCCGTGCCGGAGAATCAGCCGGTATCTTAGACGAGATATTGAAACGAATAGCCCTGCAACAAGAAAAAAATATGACAATGCGCAAGAAAATTAAAAGCGCCATGGCATATCCGATGGTGTTGTTAACTATAACTGTACTGGCATTCTTTGGATTAATGATTTTCATCGTCCCCCAAATTGGTAAAATTTTAACCGACCTGGGCGGTCCAGACGCCGAATTACCAGCTATCACATTAGCCATGCTAGGTATTAGCAATTTTATAATTTCGTTCTGGTATCTGTTGGTGATTGGTTTGGCAGGTCTAATCTATGGAAGTTCTGTTTATTTTAAAACAGCCGGCGGTAAATACCGATTACACAGTTTCTTCCTCAAAGCTCCAATAATCAAAAAAATTATGATAAAAGTCGCAGTAGCTAGGTTTGCCCGAACTTTTTCCGCCCTAATTGAAGCCGGTGTCGCAGTATTAGAAGCTTTGGCCGTAACTTCACGAGCAGTTGGCAACGTAGTATATGAAAAAGCTTTAATGAAAGCTGAGGAAGAAGTCAAAAATGGTAAATCGCTATCTTCTGTCATAGAAAATGACCCATTATTCCCACCAATTGTTTCACAAATGTTAGCCGTAGGTGAAGAAACCGGTCAAACTGACAAGATAATCGTCAAAGTCGCAGAGTTTTACGAAGAAGAAGTCGATGCCGCAATTGACGGCATTAGCTCGATAATTGAACCAGTAATGATAGTCATAATGGGTAGTATGGTTGGGTTGATCGCTGCCAGTGTTATGTTACCAATCGCCAGCCTATCACAAAACATTAAATAACATACAATCGTCAAGTCGCTCATGCTATAATAAACAGTAGTATCACTAGTGGGCACCATGACAAAATTATTTTATAAAGACAAACCAATTATCGGTCTAGATATCAGCAGTACTGGTATCAAGATCATGGCTATAGACACGAAAAAATGGCTAGTTATTGGTTATGGGGCATTAGACCTAGACCCAGCTGAGGTCAAAGCCTCGCTAGAAGGTAACAGCAACTACCTAGCCGAAAATATCCAATTGCTAGTAAAAGAAAAAGTTATTGGGTCACTGCCCGGTAATTATGTTGCCATAGGCCTACCGACTGCCCGCAGTTATTCACGAACATTCAATTTACCTATCAGCGTTGAAAAATCATTAAAAGACGCCGTTGAATTAGAGGTCGACCAATACATCCCAATCCCCGCCTCTACCTTGTATATCGACTATGAGATTATCGAACGAAATTCAAAAGAAATAACTGTATTAATGAGTGCCATCCCCAAAACCATAGTTGATAAATGTACAGCCGCAGCCAAAAGCGCAGGCTTAGACGTAGTATTCGTCGAGCCCAGCATCAGTTCAGTCGCCAGATTACTAGCAAAAACCGAAGAAGGCAACCTGCCAACAATTATAATCGACATAGGACCAGCTAACACTGACATTGCAGTCCTGGACAGCGAAAAAATTCGCGTTACTGGTGGCGTAGCAATTGGTGGCAATACTTTCACATTGGACATTGCCAAAAAATTTGATATAACAGTTGAAAACGCCCACCAACTAAAGATATTCAATGGCCTTAATGCTGGACCGCGCCAAGAAAAGATTAAAAAAGCCACCGAAAACAGCCTAAAAAGCATCGTTACCGAAACACGCAAAGTCATCCGATATTATAACGAGCGTATCAGCGATGATCGTAAACTAGAACAATTATTAGTCGTTGGTAGTGGCAGCAATATGCCCGGCATCGGCGAATATTTTACCGATGAATTAGTAATGCCGGCCCGTGTTGCCAGTCCATGGCAGAAACTAGATTTTGGCAAACTACCAGAACCAGAAAGGCAGTTTAGGTCTAGGTATATAACAGTTGCTGGGTTAGCAATAGTCCCCCCAAGGAGTGTCTGGGGATGATTAATCTATTGCCAAATAGTGAAAAACGCGAGATCCATGCTGCTAGAACAAATGTAGTATTGATTGATTACATCGTGTTTTTGGCAATAGCCATAGTTTTCTTGGCGCTAGCTTGTTTGACAGCGTATTTTATATTAAATGATATCAGAACCAGATCTGAGACAACTATCAAGAGCATCGAGGCAAACCAATCATTAATGTCGGGCGTCCAAACTGGTGATGTGGGCGTAACAATCGCCACGGCCGAAAGCATCCTGGCCCGTCAGATATCTTATAGTAACATAATTACAGATATAGGCTCGCGTTTACCATATGGGGTAGTCGTAGATAAAATATCATTAAACGAAAGTTTACTAAATGCGCCCCTAGAAGTTGAATTCCGCGGTCGAGCAACCAGTGTTGCTCCCGAATTGATAGCCAATTTACAAAAATCAACTATTTTTTCCAGTCCTACCTGTAAACTGCCAATACTAAGCGCTGGCAATTCTGCCGACTACCCCGTCCTGATAACCTGCGAATTACCGATAGTAAAAGGTGCTAACATATGAACGAAGATAATGTAAAAGCAAACAGTTTGCGCACATTCATGATAGTCGCTATATTGATAATGATCATTGGCGGAGGGTTAGGGTTTTACTTTGCCCAAAATTGGTTACGACAAATGGCAGCTGACAATAATGCATTGACAGCCAAAATAGATGAAAATAACAAAACAACCATAAAGTCTTCGACTGACAGCGGTGGGTCAGAAATGAAAGAGTTAGTCACGCAAACAGCCCGAATGATCACCTTATCAGATAACTTTCAGATACAAACAACCACGGACCTGAATAAATATGCCCAGGAAGCCGGCATAACGATAACTGGCATCGAACCAGTTGCAGACGGGACAACTGAGCCAGGTACCATACCAGAACTATTCACTGGCATAAAGTCCAAAAAAATAATCGTATCGATCGGTAGCCCAGTCTCATTCGTAGGATTGATAAAATTCATCAAAGCCCTAGAAACTAATAGTCCAAAATTACAAATAACCAATATGAATATCAGCAAAGTTCGTGCCAATAATGATTCCGTAACTGTTGAGCCAATAACAGTGGAAGGGTACGTCAGATAATATGGACACAAATGACAACCCCGGATCAATCAAAAATTTGCTGTCTAGATTCAACGTGATTATATTCATAGTTTTACTGACAGGCGTATTGATATTCTGCATATTAATGCTCAGCAGTGCGATCAGTAATCCTGGGACAGTGATAGCGCCAGAAACAACTTTGCGATCTGATAAAACTAATTTCGAGGCCAGCACAGAGATACAACTTGAAAAGCTATTACCTAGCAGTGCTAATACTGGCAACCAACCCCTACCTACTGGTAGAATTAATCCTTTCTCGGAATAGTTGGCTACAATCGACAAAACGCTTATACTAGTAATATGTTATTAATCGGATCTAGACTAATCGGTATGCCTATCATGGGGTTGCAAACAGGCACCCAATTAGCTGTAACTAAAATGCCCGTTATCGACCCGGCTAATTTAAAGATTATTGCATACGAAGTAGATGGGCCATTACTATCCGAAAGACCGTCATTCATTAGAATAGCTGACGTCCGCGAAATCAGCAATGTTGGCATGATTATAGACAGCAACGACGAATTCGTTGGCCTAGAAGACGTTATCAAAATAAAAGAAATCCATGATTTAGGATTCAAGTTGGTAGACATCAACGTGATTGATGATCGCAAGAGCAAACTGGGTAAAGTTGAAAGCTATAACGTTGATTCGGATAGTTTTATGATCCAACAGTTGAATATAAAACAAAGCCTACTAAAAAGCCTGTCTGATTCCAGCCTGCTAATTCATCGATCACAAATAACTGAGATTAATAACCAGAACATCGTCGTAAAATCAGCTGCTAAAAAACTAGAACCAATGCTAAAACCCGGCCAATTAACATACATGAACCCGTTCAAATCAACATCAACACCAGCTAATTAATATCTAGCGCTGATTTAATATCATCGTAATTAAAGCCTTGTCTGGCTAGATATGCAATTAATTTTTGATCATCCGGATAGGCTCGGCGTTTTTTGGTGATTATTTTTTGGATTTCAGTCGCGTCATCTCGCTCGGTTTCACCTAGATTCTGATTAATTATCGACATACTGACGCCTTTGGCGCATAATTCGGCCGTTAGTTTACGGGCACTGGCACCTTTGGTAAGCGACCGGTTTTCAACCCAGTATTTTGCGAATTTATCGTCATCAATATAACCTTTTCCAACCAGCCTATCAAAAACTCGGGCGGTTATTTCTGACGACACACCTGGTCTTAGTTCACCAGTTTTGTCACGCTTTGACCTGGACTTACGATATAGATAATCACGCACCTCACGCGCGCTGTGTGGCCGCATCAAACAGTATTCCAATGACCGGCCGTAGACTTTGCCGAACTGGCTTTCTTGCTCTAACGCAACTAAACCGACTTCATCATATTCAGCACCAACCTTAATACCCAAATCAACTAATTGAAATATATCCAAACTAAATCGATATTTTCCATCGACCGAAACATTAACTCGGTTCTGATCCCGAACTTGAGCAGATATGGCTGTTACCTTCATTATTATTTGCCTAAACAAATATCCAATAATTCTGGAAATTCACGAGTCTTCATGTTGCGAAGCGTAAAATGACCATAATTTACAAATTCGTGATAATTGAATCCATCGACACCTTGTTTTAGATGAGCTAGCGTTGTCTGCATATGTACACCATCATTGGTCGAAACTAACACGTCCACACCATTTTTTGACTGCATCGCAATGTCTCTGCGCATATCAAAATCGAACATATCAGGATAATCACCTTCTATGTCCAACCAAGGTGCAACTAAAACAACCTTACCAACTACTTTATCAGGATTATCACTTAGCCAACGAACTATAAAACCACCGCCGCAACTATGGCCAACCAATAACGTGTTTTCGTCTGGCGACAATCGTTCAAATTCTGTTTTCCAGGACTCGTAATTTGGGGTATAAGGAACCGGCATTTCTGGGGCCTGAGTCAATATATCATTCTGGCATAATTTTTGTTGCAACCATGGTGCCCAATGAGAATTACTCAAACTATCTGGCATATCAGCATCATAATACTCTTCCCTATCTGTCATGCCATGAATAATAATGGCCTTGTTCATGCTAGGCAGCCTCTTCAGCAACTTTGGCGCGAACCTTTTTATCAATTTCTTCTAGGACTTTTGGATTTTGTTTTAGATATTCTTTGGTGGCTTCACGGCCCTGGCCAATTTTAGCTTCATTGTAATCGAACCAGGCACCAGATTTACCTACAATGCCATGTTGGACTGCTAGATCTAGGACATCGCCCGTTCGGCTAACACCTTCACCATACATGATGTCAAATTCAGCAACGCGGAAAGGCGGCGCAATCTTGTTTTTGACAACTTTGACTTTGGTACGGCTACCGATGATATCTTCACCGTTTTTAATCTGGCCAGTTCTCCTAATATCTAGACGCAATGATGCATAGAATTTTAATGCGTTACCGCCAGTAGTCGTTTCTGGATTGCCGAACATCACACCAATCTTCATGCGGATTTGGTTAATGAACAATACAGTCGTATGACTTTTGTTAATAATACCCGTCAATTTACGTAACGCCTGGCTCATTAATCTAGCCTGTAGACCCATGTGGCTGTCGCCCATGTCGCCATCGATTTCGGCTTGTGGCACCAATGCTGCAACCGAGTCGACTACTACGATATCAACTGCATTTGAACGGACCAACGTCTCACAGATTTCTAATGCTTGTTCACCATTGTCTGGTTGAGAAACCAATAGATTATCTACATCAACACCTAGTTTTTTAGCATATGATGGGTCCAGTGCGTGCTCGGCATCGATGAATGCTGCAGTGCCACCGTTTTTCTGAATTTCGGCAATTGCGTGCAATGCAATTGTAGTTTTACCTGATGATTCTGGTCCAAAAATCTCTAATATACGTCCTTTTGGATAGCCACCGCCTAGTGCCAAGTCCAATGACAACGAACCGCTGCTAAATAATTCGACGTCAACAGTTTTGGAATCACCCAATCGACGGATTGCACCATCACCAAATTGTTTGTTAATTTGTTCTTGTGCCAACCCTAATGCTTTTAATTTGCCTTCGGAAGCAACTGGTTTTTCGCCAATTTGTGCCTTTTCAGTTTTCTTTGCAGTCATAGTACCCCTCTATCTTTAATCTACTACTAATTATACTTTGATACGGTAAAATTTGCCAGAATTTGATATAATGTAACCAATATGAAAAGACTTTCTCACGGGTTTACTATTATCGAGATTTTATTTGTTGTTGTGCTATTAGGTGCCGCTAGCGTTCTATTCTTTGTGCAAAAAAACGGCCTAGAAGTAGTAGCCCGAGACGAAGCCAGTAAAACAGCGATCAATGCAATGTACTACAGCCTAGAAGAAGTCTTCTATCCAACTAATAAATTTTATCCTCAATCAATTGGTAGTGATAGTCTAAAATCTATGGACCCATCGCTATTTACTGATACTAATGGTGTTAAAATCGGCGAAACAGGCAGCACTTATACCTACGAGCCAACTAATTGTGTTGACAGCAAATGCCAAGGCTACACGTTAAAAACAACTTTGGAAAACGAAGCTGATTTCATAAAGATAAATAGAAATAACTAGAATCTAGCAAGGTTTGTTGCAATCTTTGAAGTGCTCAATGGCACCTTCTAGTGTAGCGACGCATTCTTTTGGATCAGAAACATACGTAAACCTATATATCGTATCCTCACCCCTGGTGCTGACGCGGATTGAGCCATAATTGAATAATTGTTGTATTATGCCATTCTGCGTATAGCTAGCATCTTCGACATTTCCCAGACTAACGATTTGTTCACCGCTAGAGAACAGGCCAGTTTGGATTTGGTGGACAACACTTTCGTTAGTCACAAAGAATTTATTACTAGAAAACACATAATAAGCGACATATTCGCCCAACATTACAAATATCACAAATATCGTAATCGGCCAGAAAGCCACTGATGAATCAGCCATAGATCCAGTCAATTGGAATAGTCTGACAACCAAGTCGTAATTGAACAAAGCAGTAAATGATAGCGTAATCAGAACAATGCCCAATGTAAATGCAGGCACCAGACCTATAGGGTGTCTGCGGACAGAACTAATAACGTAGTCGCCTTCATTTAGGTCTAATTCTGGGAAAACCCTTTGGGACCGTTCGTGCTTTAATTTGACAGCATCAGTAATGCTTTTATCAATAATGTCCGTTGAGCGCCTTTTTTTAGGCTTTGCAACTTTTGGAGTTTCAATCGGAGGATGAGCATACAAAGGTCGACCTTCTGCATCATATGCAACTGGTCGATTATAATCTATTGGTTGTTCTGGTTTGTCCATGTTTATATTATATCAATTTTTGTTGTTTTTCGCCTGTTTCATGGGATTTGCCAACATGTTTATAGGCTTTGGCAGTTACGCGACGCCCGCGGGGTGTTCGTTCAATAAAACCAATTTGCAACAGGTATGGCTCATAAAAATCTTCAATAGTAGTAGCTTCATCGCCTGTCAGCGCGGCAATTGTATTCAGCCCTACTGGATTAGTACCGTAATTATCAATAATACTATTTAATAAATTACGGTCACCCGGGTCTAGCCCTAATTCATCAACTTCTAATAGGTCTAATGCTAATTTAGTGGTTTTTTCATCAATGATTCCATCACCGTTGACATCGGCGTAATCACGGACACGCTTTAATAGGCGATTTGCAATACGGGGAGTTAAACGAGCACGAGTAGACAACATGTCAGCAGCATTGGAATCAATTTGGCTTTCTAATATTTTGGCAGCACGTTTAATAATCTGCGATATCTCATCGTGGGAATAAAATTCTAGACGATGAATCAAACCGAATCGATCACGTAGTGGTGCAGCTAATGCACCGGTCCTAGTAGTCGCACCAATAATCGTAAATTTAGGCAGGTCCAATCTCACGCTACGCGCGGCCGGGCCCTTACCAATCATAATATCTAATTTGAAATCTTCCATCGCGCTGTACAAAACCTCTTCAACTGACCTGCCTAGGCGATGAATCTCATCAATGAACAGGACGTCCCCGTCTGTTAAATTAGTCAGAATACTAGCCAAATCCCCTGCTTTTTCAATAGCAGGACCGGCCGTAACGCGAATATTCGTTCCCATTTCATTGGCGATGACAGTCGCCATTGTGGTTTTGCCTAGTCCCGGAGGACCATACAGTAATACGTGGTCAATCGGCTCGCCACGTTTTTTTGCCGCATTGATTGCTAATTTTAAATTGTTTTTCAGCCTGTCTTGGCCAATATAATCATCAAATGATTTTGGTCGCAATGTAACTTCAATTTGCTGCTCATCAGCATCTGAACTGTGAACATTAATATCAGTTATTCGTTCAATCGCCATTATTTAACACCCTTCAATGCCATAGTAACTCGCTGAGCTGTTGGTAGATCAACTGGTACGCCTTCTAATGCCTTGGTTGCATCGCTGAGGTTATAGCCCAATGTCATTAATGCTTCTAAGGCCTCGTCATTGATGAGGATTGCATTTGCCACGACGCTATTGCCAACACGGGTTGCTTGGCCGACTTTGTCGGATAAGTCTACGATTACCCGTTCAGCTGTCTTCTTACCAACGCCACTAGCTTTGGCGATGAAACCCGCATCACCAATCGCAATTGCGTTGCGAACTGTTTCACTATCGCCTAGTGACAATATGGCTAGTGCGGCTTTTGGGCCAACGCCCTGAACTGTAATTAGTAGTTCAAATAATTTCTTTGCAATTAGACTAGAGAACCCGAATAATTCCTGAGATTGTTCACGAATGTGATGATAGGTATAAAATTTGATTTTAGAATCCAATAACGTGTCATCAAAATCACCAGCCGCTACATTGACTTCATATCCAACACCACCAACATCAACGATGACTGATGACCCGAACTTTTCTACTACTACCCCAAAAACGTGTGAAATCATTTAATACCCTTCTTGATATTCCCATTATGACACCAAATTGCCATAATCGCTAGCCAAATGTATTATTTTACCCTGGACATACAGTAGTGAGTGATTGCGGTGGCTAATGCATCGGCACAGTCGTCAGGCTGCGGAATATTTGCCAACCCCAATTGCACCCGGACCATTTCTTGAATCTGTTTTTTATCGGCTTTACCATATCCTGTAACTGTCTGTTTAATTTGTAGCGGTGTATATTCATGAATCGGCAGCCCACCTTTGCGCCCCGCCAACATCGCCACCCCGCGAGCGTGCGATACACTCATTGCAGTCGTAACGTTCTGTGCAAAGAATAGTTTTTCAATTGACATTACATCTGGTTTTGTCTCGCTGATTATGGTCGTCAGGCTATCAAAAATATCTTCTAAGCGTTCATCTAATGCCGTATGAGCAGGCGTAGTAATAACACCGGCGTCAACCATCGTCATTTTGCCCCGAACAACATCAATAACACCAAAGCCTAATATGCCTGTTCCCGGGTCAATGCCAATGATTCTCATACAACTAGTATAGGCTATTTTTTACGTCGCAGGAACGCTACCACATTTTTAAATAATTTTGACAATTCGAATCGCCATTCCCAAACACCATAGCCAACCGCAATTAAACCAATACCGCCCAATATAAACCAACTGGTATAATCTGTTTGCGGCGCACCGGTTTGTTCAGGCGCGTAATCAGCCTTTGGAATATCGCTACTAACAATATTGCGACAACGATTAGTTTCGGGATTTCGCTCTTGACCTGGGTCGCATGGTTTTAATTCACTATCACCCAAAATAGCCGTAATAGAACGGCAACGGTTAGTCGCTGGATTGCGCTCTTGTCCAACGCCACATGGCTCCAATGTAGCAGCCGCAACTTCAATATTACGGCAGCGGTTAGTCTCTTCACTACGATATTGACCTTCTTTGCACGGCACAAGTGTACTAGACGTCGGAACGACCGTCGTCGGAGTCGGATATATAACAACTACTGGCGTAGGTGGGGGCGGCACAGGAAATATACTAGGCGTATCATTTGGATTAGGCGTAGGCGTCCATTTCCATATACCATCGCTAACATCATACGCCCAAGCCTGGCCTTTTTTAGTGTCGCTAGACGCATCAGGATATTGCAACACTGTATTTGCATATGTCGTGGCACCGTAAAAATCTTCCAACCACAGATAACTTTCACTATTTGTGACGCCCATCGGTACAACGACAAAATGGCCCGGCTGCAACAAACCATCTAATGTTCTTGTGTTGCTAGAAGTTGAACTTTGACCAGCATATCCGTTACGGATACGAAACTGTGACAAATTGATAATCTGATCGGTTGGATTATATAACTTTACATATTCTTTACAATCTAATGATGTCTCTGTCGGCGAACAACTACGCGGATTTGGCAATACCTCGCTAATTTCGACCAATAATAATTGCGGTGGCAGATACCATTCGCCTGCGTACAAACTTCTATCTATGGCTTTAAAGTCCGTGGTAAATTTGCCAGTTCTATAAGTTTTTGTCAAACCTTTACGAACGAATGCACTAGCAGTCGGCGTTATAGTCTCCTGTACAATATCAATACCGTCGTCGCCCATTTTATTTAGCGTGAATGTAAGTCCAACCACGGGATCTCGTTTACACGATTGATAAATTGATACATTATCGGCGCCCTTTAACGACATATCCATACTCGCGGCAACTGTATAGTTTTCGGGCAATATCCAATCTTGAAATGTGATCTTGCATAATTTATCAGGCTCTGATGATTTATATTGCAGAGACCACTGCGACATATCAACCGGCGCTGATGATTCATTATAAAATTCCACTACATCTAGCTGCTCGGTCATTTGAAAACCTGTGACAAATACTGAAGGATAGACTATAGGCTCAGGTGGAGGAATAACTGTGATCTCGGCGCCAGCTGATGATGAAAAAAATAAAAAACACAATATCAAACCCAGTGTATATTTGATAACACGCATATGTTTAAAATAATAATATATTGTTGACGAAAAATAAACTATTTAATTTATATCAGCAGTAATATCGGCATTGCTGTGAACATTAACCACATCATCTAGATCATCTAATGCATCTAATAATTTTATAGCCTTGGCGGCGGTTTCTGGATCGCTAATCTCAACTGGGTGATTTGGGACATATTGTAGTTCCGCACCAGTTACGGTTAAACCGGCCTCGATTATAGCTTTGCGAACACGTGCCAATTCTTTTTGCTCAGTATAAACAATGATATCCCCGTCCTCTTCAACCGCATCTTCGGCACCAGCATCTAATACTGTCAGTAATGCGTCTTCGCCAGTGGCCGCGACATTAATTACGCCCTTACGAGTGAATTGGAACATAACGCTACCGGCATCGGCGATTCGCCCGCCGTTTTTTGTCAGCGCGTTTCGCACTTCTGGAAAAGTTCGATTCTTGTTATCAGTTGCTGTTTCAATAATCAGACCAATCCCACCTGGGCCCATGCCTTCGTAGGCAGTTTCTTCTAGCACGGCAGCATTTTTATCAGCTACACGATCAATCGCTCGCTGAATATTAGCCGCTGGCATGTTGGCTTGTTTAGCTTTTTCAATTGCCATGAATAATGTCGAATTAATTGTTGGGTCGATACCGCTGCGTGCTGCAATTGCGATTTGATTACCGATCTTGGTAAAAACCGCGCCACGTTTAGCGTCTTTTAGGCCTTTTTCGCGTTTAATTGTTGACCATTTGCTGTGTCCAGACATGGGATAAAACTCCGTATAAATTTATATTTAGATTAACTATATTATACCTTATAGAGGTGGCTGCGTCGAGGCTATTGTCATTCAACAATATTAGCCTCACGCAGATTGAATTTTGTAACTCGCCACAGGTAAATACAAATGCCAACAATCACGGCGTAGCATATCGCAACACCACACCACTGCAGACTGACTTTGCTCATAGCCCAAGGCAACGCCGCCAGATATTCTGTTACGCCAACCATATATTTTAATAAATATGTCGCAGGCAATGCGATCAGCCAACCGATTGATGGCAGCAATAAGCTGCCGATACCCGCGATAAAAGTTAGCAGCATTGCTAGTGGAACTAACGGCAGAACCATTATATTTGATATCAATGCCACATTTGAAATCTGCCCGAAAGCCGAAATAATTATCGGCATCGTGACGATTAATGCCGATGCTGTTTCTAATAATATCTGTGGCAACAGTTTAGGCTTTTTATCGCCAAACAGGTATCGCTGCAATAGTGGCGCCAATATCATCACGCCAGCAAAGGCCGCGAATGATAATTGCCAGCCCAAATCACCCCATGCATAACTGGGGTTAAATAACACTGTCGCCGCAATCGCAATTAGTAACAAAACTATCGGATGAAATTTACGACCATAGTACCATGCCAGTAAACTTAGGCCCGAAACCAAACCTGCCCTAACCATACTAGGACTAGCGCCAGTAACGGCAATAAACCCGAATATCATAACACCGGCCGATAGCACAGACAAATATTTCGAAACCTTTACAAACAACCGTCGCGCCAACCGCACCAATATCGTTAGATTATAACCACTAGCCACCACAACATGAGTTAAGCCCGCGATTTGCAATGCCAATACTAGGTCAGCTGGTAGCGAACGTCGTTGCCCAACTAGATAACCGATACCTAGACTAGATTCGGGGTCGGGAATTACTCGACGCACCGAATCAGCGAACCAATCGCGAACCTGACGGGCGATATCGCCAGGTTGTGGATGGGCTACCCGATCAATATTAGCCCGGTAAATTATTCCTGAAAAGTTACCAAAGCCTTCGCGTAGCAGACCACTAATCTGTAACTGGTCACCACGTTTAATTTCTGATTCAGTCGTAGCCGTAATATATAGCACACCTGGTAATTGGTTATTTTCTATCGATAAATCGTCCAACCTAATCACAATCTGACCCAACGAGCCAGTGTCAGCATCGTCTTTGACTCTACCTGCAACCGATATGTTTTTGCCGTACAGTGGCTGAAATTTAATCAATTCAACTTGAGACAACGACCCGCGCCACAGCCCCAATAATATCCCAGCAACAATTAAAACTGGCACCAAATACATATAACGTCGCCACAGCACTATCATGATAATTAATAGCGAAATAATTAAACTAATGACCGAACTGGCGTACGCATCGCGAACATACTGTGCTAATACAACACCGACAAAAACCGCGCCACAAGCAATCGCGATCAACCACGAACTATGTATTTTTCGTTTTAGAACCCACCAGTTCATTGATAATGATTATAATTCGTTTTGCGGCAATTCAAAATGATGAAATTCGTTTTTTGGACCTAACTCAAAGCCAGATTTTTGCATGGTATCGATTAACAGATTCTGCAATTGTTGATAACGCTGACTGGTTGCATCCGTTCTGTCTTTGTAACATCCGACGAATATACCATCGGGCCAATCGGCTTTGTTCCAAGTTTCAATTTCCTCACCAGTTTTTAAATCTACCAAATTAACATCTAATGCCAAACCTGTGGCATGTGGCATTCTGGTTTTGCTGAGGGTTTGATCGGTGACTTCCTGTCCGTCATTCTCATAACGTTTTCGTCGGACTAGATCATATAATTCTTTTGATCTGTAGGCATCTTTGACTATCAACTCATAACCCAGTGGCTGCAATAATTCATTCGCCTGCTGTAATTTTGGGATTAAGCTAATATCAACCAATGTATCGTCACCAGTTACACCAATAGCCGCCAATTCAGATTCAGTTATATTAAAATTAGCCCGGCGCCGCCAATAATAGTTAATGCTTTTAATTCCGTGATCAGATAGTTTTACTAGGTTCATAGGTAAAGTATAGCAAAAAATAGGTGAGGCCGGTGAGACTAGTCGTGAGTTCGAGTCTCGACGGCACGTCAAATAAAAATATCTATCCCGAGGGCCGGTGAGAACTATCGCTCCGATTTATCTTGAGACAAATCTCCGCTCCTCCATTTGCTCATAAAAATATGTAAACACATTTTTATTTCGCTGCATTACGCGGCCTCACGACTATTTTTGCTTCGCAAAAAGTCGTGAGCCCAAACCCCAACGGGGCCTCACCAAAATAAAATACCTATCAGCCGATAGGTATTTTATTTTGGTGAGGCCGGTGAGACTTGAACTCACGACACCCTGCTTAAAAGGCAGGTGCTCTAACCAGCTGAGCTACGGCCTCAAATTGTTAATTGTATCGCGCACTAAGGCTATAACCCAAACCATAATGCATTCAAAATGGTTAGAGCAGCTGCTTTATAAACTATCTTACCGGCGACAAGCGCCTGGGCAGCTGAGCTACGACCTCAAATTGTTATAAATATAACTCTAAGAATATACCATTAATAGGGGTAGTTCGTCAATGTTTTGATTTTTTTTCTAACGATTGAACTGGTTTTGTCAGGAACAGGTCAAACACGGCCAATATCAGCCCTGCGCCAATGATTAATGTACGATTATTAACCAACCAGTCATAAACATTCGCCCCGACCCCCACGGGCATCAATATATGCCCCAGCGGCTCGATTAGAAAGGCAAATGCCAATAAAGTGAACATTGCTGCCCCGGCGACCCGCGCCAGATGATTTTTATATGTATATCCGTGGAATAACAGCACGAATGGAGGTAACATTATAATCGCTGCCATCACAATCGCAGATGTCATTGGCCCTTGCGGTATACCAAGACCACTAGCAACCATACCCAAATCATCACCCCAAACACTACTCAATATTGATCCAGCAGCTAGTGCCAACCCCAGTAAACCGAACCTACGTTTCGTCAAAAATGCTGCCACAAAAAGGGCGGTGGCCATAGCAATACATATTAGAATTACTTCCATAAGCACTATTATAGCACCGCCCCGATAAAAGCTATTAGTGTAGCTCCAAATTTATTATAAATATATCTCAGTATCCAAGTATGGATCAAACATAATTGAATCTAATGTATTAACTTTGAATTTATCTGCTATTTCGTTCCAATTAGTAGTGCCCCACCAGTTACTGGTCATATTAACAAGTGTACTGCCATTACCAACGCCCTGTTTGACATTCACCGTATTGCCAACAATATTATTCACACTTATCACATTGTTTTCCGAAGGACCCACGCCCCACATCGCGTCAAATTGGAAAGCCTGTGCATTATTTATCACTTTGTTGTAAAGCACGCTGGTATTATTAGCCCCATACAAAGTTACGCCGATCTTAGAATTTTGGAACGTATTACGCTGGACCGTGCTATTATCAGCGCCCCAGATATTTAATGCCATCCCCTTCGCTGTGACAATATTTGATGTTATACGGTTATAATCACAATTTTCGCCTATAAATATTGCGTCATTAGGGTTTACTATTGTGTTGCCTATAATGTTATTGTTCGTTGAGCCCTGTGTTTTACTACCACCAGTCATATATTCCGTGTTTTGAATGTTTATTGCATGCCATCCGCCGTACTGTGCCGTATTAGTAAATGTGTTACTAGAAATTGTATTATTGTTCGCTGCTACTGTCTTAATACCATAGAAATTATCCATGAACTTATTGTTTGTGACTGTTACATTGGTTGCTCTTTCTAGATACACCCCAGCTTTACCAAAAGCAGCATTTTTAATTACAAATCCCTTAATAATAGTCCCCGTTACAATCCCTTTAACTGTTATTGGGGTGCTCTCACTAGGGATGCCGCTGTTCCCACCAGCATTAATAATGCTAGTAAATCCTGCTGCGCCTTGTAAAGTAATTTTTTTACCAATTACTAATCTTTCGTTATAAGTACCAGGCCCTACTTTAATGGTATCTCCTGCTACCGCCTTATCAATTGCTGGTTGAATTTTAGAAAAACAATCAACATTTGGCGTTGGCTGTGGGATAGATCCCATTACAGTTCCGCAAGTTGTTACTGTTGGTGTAGGTTGCACTACCCCAATAGTTTTAGCATTCGCCGATTGCCCTATCAGAAATGATAGACATAGCGAACTGAATAATACAGAGAGAACAATTAAACCTTTAAATTTATTTAGCTTTAGCATATTACAAATAACTCCTGTTAATTAATGCAAATTCATTGTATCATATGCCATCACTTGACGCAATGGGTTTATTATTATCTAGGCACCAACTTTGTCTTTTTTGTTATTGCGTTTGGCGTTTTGTTCGATATATTCAATTATCGGACCAGCGACATTTCGTCCAGTCACCTTTTCGATACCGAACCCAGGGCTGGCATTTACTTCCAGCACCAATGGGCCGCGTTCAGATCGCATCATGTCAACACCTGCAACGTTCAATCCCATAGCTTTGGCAGCCTTTACGGCTACTTTCTTTTCTTCGTCTGTTAATTTGATAGTTGTACCTTCACCGCCTTTGTGTAGGTTTGAACGAAAATCATCATCCAGGCTTTGGCGTTTCATACTGGCAACCACACGGCTACCGACAACAAATGCACGGATATCAGTACCTGCAGATTCTTTGATGAATTCTTGCAACAAAATGTTTGTGCCGTCATCATTAGTTAGATAGAACGCCTGCAATACAGATTTGGCAGCCTTTTTAGTCTCGGCCAACACTACGCCATTACCATGGGTACCACGGGCCAATTTGATAATAACTGGCATACCGCCTAATTGCTCTAATAAGTCATCAATATCAGTTGTGTTGCGTGATACAACTGTCTTTGGGATACCAACACCTGATTTTGCCAATAACTGCAGACTGCGCAATTTATCGCGCGAACGATTAATCGCTATCGAGCTGGACACAGTGTAAACACCTTGCATCTCCAATTGACGTACGATTGCTGTGCCATATTTTGTCATATTACAAGCAATCCTAGGGATAACCGCGTCAAAATCAATCAGGTCTTCACCACGATAACTAACCGTTGGATGATTCTGTTCGATGGAAGCATAGCATTCGCGGTATTTTACAACCTTGACGCTGTGACCACGAGCAATAGCTTCTTCTTTTAATCGTTTTGTTGAATAATTTCCAGGACCATTTGATAGAATTACAATTTTCATATTAATTACCTTTCGTCCTTTTAATAGATTTTTCAATAAACTGTCGGGCAGTGTTTACGGTATAGCGACCTTTCAGGAAATTGCGACCCAACAGTATCGGGTACAACATCTTGCGTCGGTCAGCCAACGCGAATAGCACATCATAAGCTTGATTGCCTAACTCAAATTTTAACACAACCGCATACCTTTCTTGGTGCCCAGTTGTATTTTTCATTTTTGCATTCTTGAAATCTCCGGTCACGAACTCTTTACCGGTATATAGCGGGTTGTTTTCGTTGAACAATGTAAAGTGCAATTTGCCATCACGAACATAGATATTCGATGCATCGATTGACGAACTGGTAGCACCCGAATCAACCCTGGCAATCGCGCGCCTAATGTCATAGTCCGGCAATTTAATTCGTGCCAAACGTCCGATAGATGGTAGTTCTGGTAGTGACCTAAAAGTCTTTTTGGTAGTATCGCGAACAAACTGATGCTGTGACATCAGATACAAGACATTGCGATGTTCTGATATGCGCAGACAATTACCCGTTATCGATGTATGGGTATTCACAGTATCAACCAAGAAATTACCAGCCCACGAAACAGATTGCTCGGCCTCTTGTTCGATAGCTTGGCGAATCGTAGATTCATAACCACATATTTGAGCACATACCAAAAACTCTAATTTGTTATCTAGTGAAATATCATAATAATTATTTTTGATTAATCGTTCAATCTTTTTGCAGAATGTAATGAAATGCGCCGCGCGAACTCGCCTAGCGTAGAACCTAGATGCGCCGATAATAGCGTGAGTCAACAGATATATCTGTAATTTGATACTACGTTCGCGGTCGATTATCCCGGATTTTTCTAGGTTCTTGTAACCTGGTAGCAATTTTAATATCTCGCCCGGCGTCACTAGAACCGAACTAGACAGACTAATTTTGTCTTTGAAATAATTCTTTAACAGGTAAAAATAATTGATTGCATGAGTCGACATCAATCGAATCGAATCACCATCATCAATTAATTTATTGAACTGATCGATAAAGTCTTTGTCCGAAACATATTTGCGAATGAACGGACGAATATCTAGATCATAAACACTGTCACAGAAAACAGTTTTGAATAACAGTGCGTTATACAGCGACAATTTATCATGTTTTTCAAAAGCTTCTTTGCGAAATGCTTTTTTCTGATTTACACCCTGTGAGCGATTCGTGGCAGTCTCAACAATTTTCTGGATTCGGGCATCAATATCCGCATCTGTCAGACCAATGAAACTTTCCTGCATAATGTCCAATTGTTTACGCGCCCAATCATCACCATTCCACAACCACATCCTAGAAGCAAAGTGAAAAGCCTCGGACGAAATCTGATGGATACGGTTTTTGTAATAAGATTCGACTGCGCTAGGAACACCTACTTTTTTGACATGGTCGCGTTCAATTATCCAATCAACAATCGCATCCGCGACCCGAACACCAGTAATCGATTGGAAACCGTTTTCACCAAACCATTGCGGTGCGGTATTTACTTCTAGAACCGAATACTCGCCAGTCTCGGCGTTTCGGATAATGTCGACGCCACAGAAAGTAGCGTGGAACAACGAAGCAACTTTAGACGAAATCTTGCGAACCATATACAAAGTACCCGGGTCCAATTCGATACTACCACTAGCGCCTTTGGATATATTATTGATAAATTGATCGCCTTTGCGTTGTCGTAACAAAACGCCAATAGGCGCACCGCCGACGATAACCACACGCCAATCACCATCATTTGGGATAAAGCTTTGGAATACAAAATCGCTCAATTTACCAATAGTTTTAATATCTGACAATTCTTTGATCAATAATATGCCGTCACCGCGCGAACCAGCGTTTGGCTTTGCAATGATTGGCAATTTTAACAAACCATCATTGATAGCCTGTACCAATGCATCAGATTTTGCAAAACGAAATGTAGGAATGCTCCATTTGGCAGTCGCAGGTTCGTGTTGTAATATTTGCTGTTGATAGTATTTGAAATAAACGGCAGGGGATTCAAACACCGTGTCGCTAACGACAATCTTGTTTTTTAATGCTGATTTTAATGCTGGGCGTTCAGATCGTATGTCCAATTTGGAACTGCGCCATACAACTGCATCGCCTAATCTAGAACTAACCTTTTTTGTAGACACATCTAACGAATCGATACCTATAGTCTCGACTTCTAAACCTTTTCGTTTAGCGGAATCTATCAACTCTTGCTGATGAATGCCGTTTGGCTCTGCAATTATCGTCAATTTCATGCCACACCACCTTTCGATATGTTACAAATTACTGGTTAATATATAGTTTTTTGCCGGGTTAAAACTTAACAATGGCAAATTACCCATTTACTCCGATATAATAACATAGTATGCCCTGTTTTGTCAATACCAAAAGGCCTGATTAACAGATACCCTATTGACGGAAAGCCTGATCGTTTTTGATCATAGCGTCCACAACATTTGCCAACCGCCAATTTTGTGCGACAGCATCGCGTTGGTTGTCTTCTTGACTAACCAGAACTGGCTTGGCAACATTTATTTCTCGGACCAACATTCGAGGGCCTCGGCCGTCATTTGCGTCGCCTTTTATTAAATCCACTGCAAAGAAACCGCCAGGGGCATTGGTCTTTTTGATAATCCTATCCGCGACTTTATCGGCAATGTCCCAAGCTTCCTGTGGTACGCTGTCTTGATCTACATAGGCCCAATCGTCTTTTTGAATCCCTTCAAATAATCGAGCCGTTGCGTAATGTCGCTCACTTGCTGGTAGCTCAACACCGTTTACTACATAACAATACACTCTCAGCTCAGTGTTTTTAGAATTAGCCAGCTTTCGCTCACTGTCCTCATCAATCGCTACTAGGTCATCGGCTAGTGACATGCCCGGGACGTCTTCTTGGATTATTATATCTTTATTTTTTATGACTTTGTCATTGGCAATTTCTGCAGCAGCGAATTTAGATCTTATATTAAAAATAGCATTTGCAACTTCACTGCGTGCAACCTTATCAACATTCTATGACCCACCGCCAGATGAATCAGCCTTCACGAACAGGTTTTTGCCCTGCAACGTATTAGCAATCTCGGGGTCAAATGGCTCGCTAGCCGCGATCTTAACAGTTCTAGGCATGTATTCATGCGCCAATTCGTATTGATGCCATTTTGTATCCATTTCCCATAATTTTGGGCCATTGATTAACGGGATTTTTTCTTCCAAGCCACTAGACAATATGACCTTGGTTCGTTCGGCAGCTACTCCACTTTTACCTAACGCAAATTCTTGTAATTTGCCTAGTTTGCTACCACGGACATCAATTATAGGGTGAGCCAGGATGATATCTTGATCGACCTTGTCGTACGCACCAGCACTGCCTGGAACGATGACGGTCTCAATCCCGAATTTGTCGGATAGATTCTCGGTGAACAAGTCATTACCACGCTGAAAGGGTCGGTCTATTTCTTTACCGATAACATGAATGGCGACTTTTTCGGGTTCTTTCATACCTATCAGTATAACTTAAAACTGTTCCAATATATCGCGCTGTTTGCGAGACAGTCGTGTTGGTGTGTCGACAATAACGCTGATGATGTGCGGACCGCGGCGGTCGCTGTTCATATGCGGTACGCCATGCCCAGATAGTTTGAAATCAGTACCCGATTGCGTGCCAGCCGGAACTTTCATGCGAATGTTGCCGTCAACTGTAGCAACTTCAATTTCGGTGCCTAGGGCGGCTGCAATCATATCGATATGCTGTTCAGAAAGGATAATATCGCCTTCGCGGGTAAAATGTTTGTGGGCTCGAACTTGAATGTGAACATACAGGTCGCCTTTTTCACCGTTGCCGATGGCTTCGCCATGACCGCTCAGACGGATTGTTGCGCCGTCATCAATTCCGGCAGGGACTTTCAATTTGATAGTTCGTTTTGCTTTTTGAACGCCACGGCCACGACAGACTGTACAGGTTTTTTCAGGAATTTTACCGCGACCGCCACAATCTTCACAAGTAGTATTTTGCTGGATTGGCCCAAAAATCGTATTCATGACACGGTTAACCTGGCCAGCACCTTTGCAGGTTGGGCAGGTTTTTAATTCATAGCCAGGTTCGACAGTTGTGCCTTTGCAATGCTGGCAAACATCATCCATATCAATGGCGATTTTTTGCTCAACACCAAATACCGCTTCTTCGAAAGTCAGTTGCAATGTTACTTCAACATCACGGCCACGTTGCGGACCTCTTTGCCGGCCACTCGCACCGCCGCCAAAGAATTGACTGAATATATCACCGAAACCACCTTCGCCGAAATCAAAATTAACATTCTGGCCATTAAACCCACCGAACGGATTACCGCCACCGCCGCTGTTGCCACCAACCCCTGCGTGACCGAATTGGTCATATCGTTGGCGTTTGGCGCTGTCTTTTAATACTTCGTAAGCTTCGCTAGCTTCTTTAAATTTGGTTTCATCACCACCTTCTTTATCGGGGTGGTGCGCAACTGCCGCTTTGCGATAAGCTTTTTTAATCTCATCATCTGAAGCGGTTTTGGATATTCCTAAAATTTCATAATAATCGCGTTTTGCCATATATCACCTTTTAATTTTTTAAAGCTTGGGTGAGGCTCGCATGGATGCAAGCCTCATTATAACAAAACTTTGATTTATTTTTCGTCGACGACTTCGCCTTCTACGGCTTCGTCATCTTTTTTATCAGCCTGGCCATCCTTCGCTGAAGCTTCGGACGGTTGCGCTTCACTAGCTTCGCTAGCTTGCTTATACATTTTGGTACCAATTGGCATAATCGCATCGGATAATGCTTTAGCGGCAGCTGTTAGTTCGTCTTTATCTTCGCTGGTTTGGTGCTTTTTGGCCTCTTCGACTGCATCGGTGATGACTTTTTTATCTTCGTCACTGACCTTGTCTTTGAATTCGTCTGGCATTTTTTCAGCTTGATAGATTGCGCCTTCTAGAGCGTTACGAGCGTCGATTAATTCGCGCTTTTTCTTGTCATCTTCGGCGTGCATTTCAGCTTCTTTTTGAGCTTTTTCAATATCTTCTTTGCTCATGTTACCGCTGTTGCTGATAGTGATACTTTGCTCTTTGCCGGTGCCTTTATCTTTGGCGCTAACATGCAAAATACCGTTGGCATCAATATTGAATGTGACTTCAATTTGTGGGATACCGCGAGGTGCAGGTGCAATACCGTCCAGGCTGAATCGGCCTAGTGACTTGTTGTCAGCAGCCAATTCGCGTTCACCTTGAGTTACATGGATTTCAACTTGCGGCTGATTGTCAGCGGCAGTACTGAATGTTTCAGATTTAGATGTTGGAACAGTAGTGTTTCGTTCGATCAATTTAGTTGCGACACCGCCCATAGTTTCAATACCTAGAGATAATGGAGTAACGTCTAGCAACAGCACATCTTTGACATCGCCGGCTAACACGCCACCTTGGATTGCAGCACCTAGGGCCACAACTTCATCCGGGTTGACACCTTTTAGTGGGTCTTTGCCAAAGATTTCTTTGACTTTTTCAACCACGATTGGCATACGGGTCATACCACCGACCAATACGACTTCGTCGATTTCACTAGCTTTTAATTTTGCATCTTTTAATGCTTTTTTAACTGGTTCGGCTAAACGGTCGATTAGATCAGCGATTAATTCTTCCAATTTGGCACGAGTCAATTTGTATTCAAAATGCTTTGGACCGTCAGCGTCAGCTGTTAGGAACGGCAGATTGATTTCAGTTTCGTTCGTTGATGACAATTCTTTTTTAGCTTTTTCGGCTTCATCTTTCAGGCGTTGCATCGCAGCTTTATCTGATTTCAGATCAACACCTTCGTTGTTTTTAAACACTTCTAGGAAATGGTTGACGATTCGGTTGTCAAAGTCTTCACCACCTAGGTGAGTATCGCCATTGGTCGATTTAACTTCGAACACGCCATCACCTAATTCTAGGATTGAAACATCGAATGTACCACCACCTAGGTCAAATACGGCGATTTTTTCTTCTTTTTTGCTGTCCAGGCCGTAAGCTAGCGCAGCAGCAGTTGGTTCATTGATAATTCGTTTGACTTCTAAGCCTGCAATTTTACCTGCATCTTTGGTTGCCTGTCGTTGAGCATCATTGAAATATGCCGGAACAGTGATGACCGCTTCGGTAACTTTTTCGCCTAGGAAAGCCTCGGCGTCAGCTTTAAGTTTAGACAATATCATTGCTGATATTTCTTCTGGTGAATAATCTTTATCGCTCATTTTAACCGCTACGCCATCGCCTTTTTTGACGATTTCGTATGGCATGATGTCTAGGTCTTTTTGGACTTCGTCATCTGTAAACTTACGACCAATTAGGCGTTTAACGCCATAAATTGTGTTTTTTGCATTTGTAACGCGTTGGCGCTGAGCAACTTGCCCGACCAATCGTTCGCCTTTTTTATTGATAGCCACAACACTTGGTGTAGTGCGGTTACCTTCAGCATTAGCGATGACTTCTGATTTACCCGCTACCATATACGCAACAGCGCTGTTAGTGGTCCCCAGGTCGATTCCGATAATTTTACCCATAAATTTATATCTCCTTCTTATTGTTACTTAAGTATCTCTTAATGTTTATAATCATTTGCTTATACACTTCTGGCATATCGCGTGTTTTCTTTGACTCCAGCAATACAAATTGTGCTAAATCCGATAATTCGAATCTAGAATAAGCCCCCTTAAGTTCACAAGGCCCTGTTCGGTCCCCCTGATCATCACAATCATAATAATCAACCTTAATTTCATATGTGCCACAGAAACTATGTGTTATAAAATCATAGGATTTCGACATGCCAGACCCAATATCTACTGGGCCATGAGCCGAAAAGTATAATTGCCGATGAGATTGTGGCAAATCCTCTGTACTTATGAAATAATGACAGGCACTTATTAGATTTTTAAGTAAGTCGTCTAATTCCAACTCCCCACTAAGCTCAATCTTTGTAGAAACCCCATCATTTAAGAATGTCACTGATGACATCCCGGACGCAAGGTTGCTAATTATATTGATATTCATTTATTTGCCCCTATTCTAAAATGTTTAATATCTTAGTTACATCAGCACTCTATCAATTAGACTGCCAATAAGTCCATTATAAATCCCCTGGCACTCGTATGTCAAGAGTGCTAGAAATAGATTTTTACAGATATAAATTGCTAACTGTTACTATTTTGTAAGAACTCGCCGGCGCGTTGGGCGATTTCAGCAGATTCGTCGGTGGCGACGACTAGGATTGGCTTGCTGGTGGAGGTGCCAACATTGGTAATTTCTTTTGGCTCAAATGCATTATCATTTACGGCTTTGTCATTTTGCAGGCCCAGATAGCCTAGATTTGCCAGTACTCGTTCACGAATGATGAATGATCGTTCCCCGATGGTTGCGGTGAAAATCAGCGCATCAACCCCACCCATGCTGGCAGCCATCTGACCGATAGATTGTTGGATACGATATACGAATAATTGTAATGCCAGTGTGGCTCGCTCGTCACCTGCTGTCTCGCTAGATAATAACTGCCGAACATCGTCGGACGTACCGCTGACACCGATTAGGCCGCTTTTTTTGTTCAAATACTGTTCTAGGCCGTTTTCGTCCAATTGTAATTCACGTTTGATAGCTAGGGCTGCCGCAACATCAATACTGCCGCTACGAGTTGACATCATTAGACCTTCTAGTGGCGAATAACCCATGGTTGTTTCAACGCTTTTGCCATCCACTATGGCTGTAATACTGCTACCGCTGCCAATATGACAGATAATCATTTTAGGAGCCAACTGATTAGCCGCGACTAGTCGCCGTACAACCGAACCAACTGATACACCGTGATAACCATAGCGTTTGATGCCAAATTTGGTCGCTAGTTCCGTATCAATGGCATAATGTTGTGCCCAAACAGGTTTGGTATTATGAAATGCGCTGTCAGATATAGCGACAATCGGGATGCCAACAAAAAATGCGCGTAGATGTTGGATTTCGGATAATGCCGTTGTGATATGCAGCGGTGCTTTTGGTTGTAAAGCAGTCAACTCTGCTACTAAATCATCTGTTACTAATCGATCAACCGTAAAACTGTCACTAGGCGCAACTACACGAATACCAACAGCCGACAGATTGTCAGATTCGCCAATAATTCCATATTGATGCAGTAATGGCAGAACATATCTAGAAACATTGGATAGGTCCGGGTCTGGGCAGTGCGCGGATTTTTTCTCGCCGTTATAATCGACCGCACCAACAACTGCGCCATTATCAAATTCAAAATGAACAGTCGCGCGTTTTACACCATCAGCAAACAAACCGTATTTACGGCTGGCACTGCCAGGATTAACAACCAGTATTAACGATTCAGCCATGTCTAAATTATACCCTTTTTCTGTTTATGTTTAACTATCTGCAACTATAATATCACGATAGGCGTAAGGTGATAAGGTTTTGATTGAGATTTGGGGTTTGGGGCATCTGGAAAAGCCCGGATGGTTATGAGTTAGGATTTCCTGGAGTGTCGAGGACTGTTTGAGCCCTTAAAAGGTTTAAGGCGCGAGTTTCGCAGACACCCAAGAAAGACTAACTCATAAACAATCCGCGGGTTTGAAGCCGCCCCGAGAGTTTTTCGGTTCCTGTTTTGCGGTCAAAAAGGAACTGGTCTTTGGTTCTTTACCAAAAGAAAGAACAAGGTAATTTGTAGTTTTTATATAATCTACTTCCTAGTGACTTTGACCATTGCGTGACGAATCGGTGTACCGTTCAATGTATAGCCTGGCTGTAACTCTTCGGCAATAATTTCTTGTTCGCCAGTAGCTTCTTCGTCTATCTGGATTGCATCATGCAAGTCCGGGTTGAAAGCAGTGCCAGGTTGAGATTTAATCCGTTGCACGCCCATATCACCTAGGGATTTTTCTAGATTTTTGACCAAGCCAGCAACACTTTGTGCCCATTTATTCTCGGCTAATTCTGCGGGCAGATAAGCAATCGCACGTTCGATATTGTCGATAACTGGCAATAATTTCAAAATCGTGACGATTTGACCGGATTCGCGAGCCGTAGTTTTTTCAATCTCGGCACGTTTCATATAATTCTCAAAATCCGCCCGAGTCCTCTGCAAATCAGCCGTCAATTCCCCAAAGGCCTGTTCGACCTCAATATCCCGTTTTGTTTTCTTTATCTTGTCTGTCATCTTAATTATTCCTTTTATTATTTTCTTTGAAATTTATTCTGTAATCTGTAATCTATAATCTTTATTCTGACTTATTGAGCATTTCTTCTAGTGTTATGCCGGCATGTCGCACTAGACGCATAACTTTTTTGTATTTTTGCCTGGTCGAACCCAACACGCCAATGTAACTACGGTCACTGTATGGTGAACGATAACGGCTGACTATCAGGCTAACACCGCTGCTGCCACCAATTGGGTTTTCGGATCCGATATAAACATTCAATGGCTCGTTTGGAGCTGCTTCACGCAGCCACGGCTCCAGATTGTCCAATAACCTCGCAACAGATTGGACATGATCGGTATTAGTAAATTCAGGTTGTGAAAACAAGTTGCCAATACCGCTCATATATAATTCGTCACCGATAGTCGCTAGCCCTAAATTATGAGTCAATTCAACCAATGAATCAACCACACTACGGATAGTCCTGTCGGCGTTATTGCCCTGTATGGCGACACGAGATTCGATCATACGAACACCGCTACGATCCAATTTTGGAATATCATCGATTTCGGCATTGTTAATCATATTTACATAGAACCGATAGCCAGCATCTGTCGGGATACGCCCGGCGCTAGTGTGCGGTTGAGCTATCAGGCCCATTTCTTCTAATTGTGCCATCTCGCTACGAATCGTAGCGCTGGACACACCAAAAAGGTTGGCTAGCATAACACTGCCAACTGGTGCCGCAATCTCGGCATGTTGCTCGATAATCGCAGCCAATATACGAACTTGACGCTCTGTCATAGCCCACATTATACCGTTCACTAGCACTCCGTGTCAACGAGTGCTAGGCGGCATTAGCACCACGGCGGCGATTCTTACCGGCGCCAAATTTGCGATCGAATATATCACCGCCCCAGAACCCTAATGTAATCGCAACCGCCAACAAATAAAACGGCACGGGTGTTTCGAACCAAGATTTGTGTAATATATCATCGGTAATATTGCCTATTAGATTCTGCGATTGCCCAGTTACCTGAACTGCGGCTTGAACCACAGCTTCGCGACCATCAGCGTCTCGGACCCGCAAAACGATATTATAAACGCCGGCGCGATCATAACTGAACGCCTCGGTTTTGTAAATCTGATTTGGCAGACTCAACAATGTATCAGCCGAATCATCACCCCAATCAATACTGACCGCATATGGTGGCGCACCACCCCATACAAAGAAACCAATAGTTTGAGATTGTCCAGCCGCAAATGTTCGTGGAATACAAACGACAGCCACTCGAACTTCACCGCCAACCGATAGGTCTGCTAGTTTATAAACATCACAACCGGTTACATCAGGCAATACGCCTGGGGTAATCGATGGAATTGATGGCAGTTCGGGAGCCGGAGCTGCCGGTTCAAAAACTGGGGCGGTAACTGTCAAATAAACGACCACGACAGGTGTAATTGGTCCTGGTTGGTTCAGACTGTCATAGTTTAATGCATTAATAGTATTGTTGCCTGAATGTAATTGAACCTGCAATACGAATATTCCTGCGCTGGTGCAAATAGTCGATCCGGCTAATTGCCCGTTATTTTTTACCACAACAAATAGTCCACTGCCACAGGTACCCGAAACTTCAACCAAGTTTTGATCAACCAAATTTACGCCACTAACAGGCGCCGAAATCGTCGCACCGACAGTCGGTGCCGAACCAGCGACAGTGGCGGTAACGGTAACATCATTAGTCACCTGCAATGCCCTAGACATGCTATCACAGGCTAGCAGAAACAGGCCAACAATCAACAATATAATTAGCAATGATATGTGTGAAGTATGGCGATGGTGCAGAACCTTGCCAGTATGTTTATGTGTAATCAGGCGCAAATGACGCACAACGGGAAATTTAGCCCAAACAGTAGCGACTGATTTATTTTTTCTGGTTTTTTGTTTTTTTGATTTTTGGTTCATTTTTGGCTTTTCTAATTATGTAGTTATTATACACCTTTATTAATCTGATTAGTATGAATATAACGGTTGCGGATAAAAATAACGCAGCCAAGATTAATTTATAAGGAATAACCCAAAATTCAGCCGTAGCAGTAATTGCCTGTCCCGTCGTGCCATAACCCAATGTCAAACTGGCCTTATAACGACCGAACATCCAATCTTTGTTCAAATCACCTTCAAATCGCCGGATACTAGACGGCAATACATTGCCTTTTTCGGCATTGACTGGGATTGTCGATACCAGACCACCAAACATATCGTGCACCTCGATGACACCTGTTGGTTTGACATGGATATTGCCGTCATTTTGGATGCGAGTAACGAATTTTATGGGAGAGTTTTCAAAAAACCAGCTTTGTTTGTCGCCAGCCGCAGTATAAAATGACGCTAAATTAGCACTTTCATTAATTACTCCATCTACTCGGATTAATATCAACACGCCAGCGCTAGCAGCTAGACCAACGCCGTTATCTGCAACTTCTGGCGCACTACCAGAAAATCTAACCACACCATAATGCCCACCTGGTTCAGCGTCATCGGGAATAGTTATCTGGACATTTATAACCGTTGATTTGCGTGATTTTAATGTAAATTCTGGGATCATCTGAACCCAAGTTTTGATTGATGCCGTAGGCGGCAGGCTACCGGTCAAATCAACCTTCGGAGACCCGCTTTCATCGGCCGCACCAAAATCATCAGTTGATGATGTGTAATTCAATTGCGATGCCGTAACATTCATAACATCCAGATTGACATTGTAGGTTTGACCCCTGGCAGCGTTTAATTCTACCAACGCCGGACTGATCTCAATCCCCTGAGCAGCATTAGCAGCTGGGTTCGGGTCCAACGCACTAGCTGATTTTGATAGAAATGCACCAAAAACAAAAACCACCGCGATGATTACAAATATTTTTCTAAATAACTTCATAGACCTTTTCTAAAAATTAGCAGTCGCAACATATGTCAGCACCGTCGAATAAGCACCAGGGGGGGTTACGCCATCAATATTGGCGATATAGCTGACGGTATAAGTGTTGCTATTTGTTGGGACGCTAGCTGATGCCACGGTGTCGCCAGATGCAAATTTAAACTGATCCGCGGTACCATAACCAGTCGCAGGTGCACCCGAACCAGTACCAGTTTTATTTGAGCCAATTAGTGGCGTAGTATTGGCCATTAGATTAATACCAAACTGTTTATTATTCATTGACGAGGCAGCGGGCGACGCAATTGCGGTAATCGTATTTGACCCTGAAGTTAATGTCGTACCGCTATAAGCTACCGAATAACCAGTCGCAGCATTTGTAGAAACTGTCATAGCCGAAGTTGCAGCACCAGTCGAGGTCGTCGTCAGATTGCCTAACGCAACAGTCGCAGCTAACAATGTAAATGTTAATGTTTCATCCACTGTCGCCGTTACCGTAATCTGACCTGCAGTTGAAGATGCCACGCTACCCGTGTCAATTGCAGTTGTATAAGCATCATCAGAATATGTTGTTATCCGCATAAAGAATGTCGAATTGGTAGCACTAGGGTTGGTGACGCTGCTAAAACCAACTGTTTGACTGCCAGTAGGTGCGGCCGAGTTGCCAGTCTTTTTCAATTTCAAAACGCCGGCAGTCCCAGTATCTACCGACCAACCCGACGCATCACCCAGATTAGTTGGCTGCACTGTCAATGTTGACGAGCTAGCAGAAAATCCAGCAGGCGTCGAACACGCTCCACTAGCAGTCGTACATGCTGCAAAACCAGCTGATTGTACAACTGTTGCTGTAGGCACCGTAAATGTAAAAGCGTATGTCGTGCTAGCGCTGGCAACTGAACTGCCAATTACAACTTTACGAGCCGTAATCTGAGCAGCCGACGCGAATGGATGAAAATAAGCCACTTGAACGGCCAGGACGAACAAGAAAGCAATTATTTTGATTGGTAGCCTGTTTGATCTGCCTTTTATCATTTTTCTTCCTGGTTTTACCTATACAATATCTAGATGTTATAATAACATAAGCATGAAAAAAATAACACTTGCAGCAATAATAGCCACGGCGTTATTTATTAGTATTTTATCCACAGCCACTAGTTACGCACAGCCATACGGCAAGGGCATCTATAACGCGATTGTCACCTATGGCAACCAAACTTCACTATCAATCGCAACCAGCGGCAATATCACCATCCCAATAACACCTACGGATTCCGGTGCCACTGGGACTGCCAACAGTACCGTAACAATATCATCAACCGATGTTATGGGTTACAAATTATATATTCGCGCGCTGAACCGAACCGACATGGATAATCTGGGGACACACCTGCCCAGCCGAGCACTTGGCACCGGCACTTTACCTGTAAATACTTGGGGATACAATATAGCTAGCTCAACTACCAATTTTGACGGTATCAGCCTAAGTGATACTTTAATCAAATCCATTGCGACGCCAGCCCCGAATGACATCACTACTTTTACTTATGGTCTAAAAGTTGACATGGCAAAACCTGCCGGTAGATATACTGTCGATATCCTGTATACCGCAGTGCCTCAAACAGATTAATGTTTGCTAAAAATCTTTTTACGCAGCAACCATAAGACTGCCGAAGCTATTAATAGGACTAACGCAATAATTGACCAAACTGGCAGATAAACCATCCATCTGGTTTCAGTAACTGCTGGCTTATCACCTAATCCGATTGTGTAGATCACTTTGTAGATGCCTGGTAATTGCGGTAACGGAATTTTGTTAGAGATCGTTCGAATAGTACCAGGCAAAATCATAGCGTCATCTGTCGTCTCGGTCAGAAAACCATCACCTAATAGTTTTTGCACCTGAACCGTATAGCGACTGTGAAAATGCGTTGATCCAGTGTTTTGTAATGACATACTCCAATCACTATCGCCACTGACCAACCACGGTGTATTTAGCGATATCAAATTACCAACCTGAGTCAGGTTACCTAAAACTGTAATATATAACAACGATGCGATGCGCTGATGTGAATTAACATCACCACCTGTAGCGCTGCTGTCAGTAGTAGCAAACAGACTGATGTATCTGCCGCCAGCCTCTGCGGTTATTGGAACACCTATCATAAAATCGACATCTTTGGATTCACCAGCCGATAATGTAAAATCTGTTGAACTAAAAACGACCCATTTGACGACATCTGATTCTGGCGTGAATTCGTAATCGTACTCAGGGTTGATGGTGCGAAATTCTTCGGCACTCAATTGAACTGGCATTGGCTTGTCAGTTGAATTAGTAATCTTTAATTTGCCCCCCAACGATGTACCGGGTGTTATATTCATTTCACTTCGCAGCGGTGATAATGTCAGACCTTTTGTGTCTACAGCACCTACATAATTAGGTAATAGCAAAAATGTAGCCCCGGCCACCAGTGCAATTAGACATTTTTTGAAACCGTTCATACTAACTAATAATACCAAATATATCTTGCGTAGCCGCAGCATCAACCCAAGCAAACACGTCATTGGTGCTAGTCGCGACCTCCGCCGACACAATACTAACAAACGGTTGACCCATATATGACCAATCCATAGTCGCCAGATTTATAACTGTTGCATTAGCGGCACAATCAACAAATGGCTGGCCTTTGTATGACCAATCCATTGTCAGTAATTCTGTTTTAGTTGGTGCTGCCATGGTCTCCCCCTACGCCGCCTGCGTTATAGTTAAATCATCAATATAGACCGACTGGGTTGCGCCGCCAGTTACCCACCAAGCCCAAGCTTCGAATTCTAATACGCCAGCTTCGGTTGGGGTGCAAGTCAGTGTGACTTCATTGTAGTTAGTGTTAGCTGTGCTCATATTGACCTGGATGTCAGCTGTACCA
>Ga0194056_10000030_pt1 | contig 52140 bp, 49 predicted proteins | sample SepL4413m_MetaG_FD_155458 | JGI IMG/M metagenome (GOLD analysis project Ga0194056, IMG submission 155458) | Anoxic zone freshwater microbial communities from boreal shield lake in IISD Experimental Lakes Area, Ontario, Canada - Sep2016-L442-13m | ecosystem: Environmental > Aquatic > Freshwater... | reverse complement strand
CTAGCTGTAAAAGTTCATAGACTGATTGCACTTTTCGAGATCGGCAAAAGGCTTTGAATTCATAAGCCATTGCCTGATAATCAGCGGGCAACTCTTGCACAAACACCTCAAACTGGATATCTATATTGGGTGAGTTTTTCATGGCAGTCTCCAATTGACTAAATAATACCTGCTATATGCTGCCGAACTCTCCAGTTTTCAAGAAATATTTCAAATAGTTAGCGCTTAAGTTGGCGCGTATGACATCAGCGGCTGTGTTGTCGTGCAGTTTTTTGTATAGTCGTGAAAATCGCCTGGTTTGGAAGACTGACCAAGTCATGAGTGAGGGTGACGGGATACAAATGGCTGTAACTGCTCACGGGGTTCAGCCATAGAAGCCAATGACTCCGCTACAAAACTAACCGGTAAATCAGGGTTGTCGAGAGCGGCTCGACCTACCCGCGCCCAAAATTCAATTTGACCGGCAATAGATCGATGCGCCAACGGGGCATCTCGCTTGGCCTGTTCATAGAGATCCTGATTGATCCGTATTGAAGTACTGACTGACATTTTAAAACCTCAGTTTAAATTATAATAACGGTCATTATAGCGGCATGATTCGTAGATGAAAATAGCCAGACCGGGAGCGCTGAGCCCCGGCTTGGCACTTAACCCGCCGAGCTGGGGCTCAGCGTTCCCGGCGCTGTCCGCTTCGACTCCGCTCAGCGAACGATTTAACCTTAAACTTCGGTATTTTTGTCCAGGCTAAAGTGGGTAGCCATTTATTGCGTGTTACCTAAGTAACAACTCCGGATTGCAGAATGGCTTAACTGACCGAGAAGCTCTCGCCACAGCCGCAGGTGCCTTTAACATTAGGGTTATTAAACTTAAACGCTTCATTAATGCCTTCTTTGCGATAATCCAGCTCTATGCCGTCAACAAATTCAAGATCACTTTCCGGTACGATCACTTTAACGCCGAAGCCTTCAAATACCGCGTCATTTTGATTCAGTGTGTCGGCGTAATCCAGCACATAAGCATAACCCGAGCAACCGGACTTTTTTACGCCTAATTTTAAACCAAGCCCTTTGCCACGTTTTTCCAGCTGTTTTTTTATTTGACGCGCTGCATTTTCAGTTAATGAGACAGACATAACACCCTCTTTATACTTGGCAAACCAAGGTTTTTAGTTGATTAATAAATTCAAGAATTTCTGATTTAGTATTGGCCGCACCTAAGCTGATGCGGATTGCGCTTTTTGCAAGGCTGCTTTCTATACCCATGGCAATCAGTACCGGACTAGGTACGCTGCCGCCACTGGCACAAGCCGAGCCACTGGAAACGGCAGTATTTTTTTGATCCAGCTTCATCAGCAGCATTTCGCCATCAATTCCAGGAATGCCAAATTGAACCGTATTGGGCAATCGGTGGGCTAGGCGGGCAAAAATCGTTAAGCCGGGAATAGTGGTTAAGCCGACTTCCAGAAGATCTCTTAACGCCAGCAAATGTTCATGGCGCTGGGTAAGTTCGGTTTTCGCAAGTTCGGCCGCTTTTCCAAAGCCAACGATGGCGGCGACATTTTCCGTTCCGGCTCTTAACCCCTGTTCTTGTCCACCACCAAGAAAGAGTGGGTTTATCGCCAAGCCTTTTTCAAAGATCAGTGCGCCACAGCCTTTAGGGCCATAGATTTTATGACTGGATAGCGACAGCAGATGAACGCCCAGTTGACTAAATGAAACGGGTATCTTGCCAACAGCCTGAACAGCATCGGTATGAACCGTAATAGCGTTGGCTCGTAACGTTTTGGCGTAGACTGCCAAATCCTGAACCACTCCGGTTTCATTGTTTGCCAGCATAATCGAAACCAGATCAGGTTGGTTTTTAATCAGCTCGTCAATAGCCGCTTGGGTGACGAGTCCGTTGGCATCCACGTTGATGGTATTTAACGTGGCTCCAAGACTTTTTAAACGCCGGGCGGGTTCTGTAATGGAGGGGTGTTCAATAGCCGAAATAGCGAGCTTGCCTTGGGGCGGCAGCATTGCCAGCGCCAAGCTATTGGACTCGGTACCACCGCTGGTAAAAACAATTTGCGAGGCTGGGGCATCAACCAGCGCCGCAATTTGCTCGCGGGCGGCATCTATAGCGCTGCGAGCGATTCTGCCGTGACGATATAAACTGGACGGGTTACCGTAGAACGATTTCAGGTACGGTAACATGGCTTCCAGCACCCGATCATCGACGGGTGTTGTTGCATTGTGATCAAAGTATATCATTCAGGTTGGACATCAATTCCGGATGGCGATGTATTTCAATAACTTGCTGAGAGTCTTGCTCTTGTCTTTTGGAAATTTCCTGAATGCGGTGTTTTTCAAGTAGTTGAGCCAGGGTGATGCCTTTTAAATAATCCCTGATTTGGTCACTCAAGCCCATCCAAAGGTCGTGAGTCAAGCACGCCTTTTCATTTTGGCAATTGGCTTCACCACCACACTTGGTGGCATCAATCGGCTCATCAACCGCTGCAATAATGTCAGCGATATTGATTTCATCCGGCTTGCCAGCCAGAGAATAGCCACCGCCTGGCCCACGAATGCCTTTTACCATATTGGCACGACGCAAGCGTGCAAATAATTGTTCCAGATAAGACAGCGAAATAGTTTGACGAGCAGCAATATCAGTTAATGTCACTGGTTTAATCTGGCTGTGAAAAGCCAAGTCAAGCATTGCCGTTACAGCATAACGGCCTTTAGTAGTTAAGCGCACAATTAGAATCCCTAAGAAAAATAAGTATATTACCATAACTATACTTAACCCACCAAAATAGTCAGCTTTTATTCTGTTTAATAGTTAAGGTATCTTGGGATGTTACATAAACTGACTCCAACTCTCCCGTAAAGCAAGGGCGGCAGGTGTTAAAGTCATTAGATAACTCGCAATAAATAACCCCCTCCCTATCGTTCCCACGCTCCGGCGTTACTACCCACAGTTAAGCATCGTAATAATATAATACTGTGGCTGGATTAAAACAGCTTTAGCTGTTTTTACAGGCAATAGCTGAAGCGATTGCACTCCGTTTTTAAAAAACTTTCGCTTAACTGTAGGCCGTGACGTTCCCGTGTCACGTAACGCTGGAGCGTGGGAACTAGGTGCCTGGGGAGGTATTTTCTGTGTGCTGCATTACTTGCGCATGACTCAAGATTATTTATTTTCTTTGATTATCTTGAGACATCCTTAAAATACCCCTGAGTATGTCCAGTTCTTTAATATCCAGTTGTACGCGATTATAAATCCGCCGCAAGCGACGCATGATGGATTTTGATTTATCAGGGTGCATAAAGCCAATATCGGTTAATGCCTCGTATAAATGCGTATAAAAAGATTCCATTTGTGTGGCGGTAGCTTTGGGGATTTTGCCTCTGTCGCCAATAACGATGGCTTCTTGCTGACCTGCGGCGACAAATAACTCATAACAAACGACTTGCACGGCGGCGGCTATGTTTAAAGAGCTATATTCGCTGTTGCAGGGAATACGCAGCAGAAAATGACATAAATCCAACTCATGATTTTTTAACCCTGAATTTTCACGGCCAAAAATAATGGCAACTTTATTGCCGGGTTCAGCAATCGCAACTTTATCAGCGCATTCCCGGGGTGTCATTTCAGGCCAGCTAATGGTTCTGCATCGTGCGCTGGCACCTATGACCATCTGGCAGTCAGCTATGGCTTCTTGCAGGCTATGACAGACGGTTGCCTTGGCTAAAATATCATCCGCACCTGATGCTCTTGACGTTGCGTCGGCACTGGGAAATGTTTTAGGCGAAACCAGCCAGAGATTAGCCAGATTCATGTTTTTCATGGCGCGGGCAACCGCTCCAATATTGCCTGGATGCGTTGTTTCGACCAGAACAATTTTTATATGTGACAGCAACGGAGTCATCCTTCGTTAAAAATAAGCCAAGTTTACCAAAAGATTTGCTATCATTGTTCTTTTATCTGCTCATTGTAAATTCCGCCTATGCAACCCATGTTAAATATTGCCGTCCGTGCCGCTAGAAGCGCAGGCGACTTAATCCTTCGTTCAGCCGAGAATGTTGGCCGCCTGCACGTCGACGAAAAAGGTAAAAATGATTATGCCAGTGAGGTTGACCGTATGGCCGAGCGGGAAATTATTAGCATCATCAAGGCAGCTTATCCTGAACACGCCATTTTGGCAGAAGAAAGTGGCGAACATCAAGGTAATGACTTTGTCTGGGTGATAGACCCGCTGGATGGCACCACTAATTACTTGCATGGATTTCCTCAATACGCGGTTTCCATTGCCTTAAAGCATAAAGGCAAGCTGGAAGTTGGAGTCGTTTACGATCCTTTGCGTGATGAATTATTCACGGCCAAACGTGGCGGTGGCGCTATGTTAAATAATCGTCGCCTGAGAGTAACCAATCAAAACAGCTTAAAAGGCGCATTATTGGGAACCGGGTTTCCTTTTAAAACCGATAAACATCTTGATGCTTATCTGGGCATGTTTCGGTCATTAACGACAGAGTGTGCAGGGATTCGCCGTGCCGGTGCAGCAGCGCTTGACTTGGCGTATGTTGCCGCCGGTCGACTGGATGGTTTTTGGGAAATCGGTGTCATGGAATGGGATATGGCGGCCGGCATTTTGCTGATAAAAGAAGCCGGCGGCGTTATCACCGATTTTTCTTTTAATGACAAGTACCTGGAATCAGGCAATGTCATTGCCGGTAGCCCAAAAATGCACCAGCTCATGTATCAACTTATTGAACCCCATGTTACCAATAATTTGAAATAAGCGGTTAAAGTGCCGCTTAGTCCCCTGTTTCATGCGCCTTAGCCAAGGAGTGTGCATGAAATAACTTCGGCATCTTCCTCCCTCTCCCACCGGGAGAGGGTTGGGGTGAGGGGATATAAGGGGGTGAATATTAAATTAAAACAACTCCAACGCCAGCATGATGGCGTCTTCGCGGCCATTTTCGGCTGGGTAATAGCCTTTTCTAATGCCTATTTCATTAAAGCCTATGTCTTCATAGAGCGCGATAGCGGCTGTATTGGTGGGTCTTACTTCCAGAAAAATGGTTTCTGCCCGTCCACGGGCAATTTCGATCAAGTGTTCGAGCATTTTACGACCGATACCTTGTTTCTGCTCGGCCGGGTCTACAGAAATATTAAGTATATGAGCCTCACCAACCGCCATTGAGAGTAGGCTATAGCCCAATACTTTGCCTTCTAATTCACATACCCAGCAACTATAACCCGCTTTAAAACAGTCGGTAAAAATGTCTTCTTCCCAAGGAAAGTGATAGTTTTTTCTTTCTATTTCCAGCACGTTCGGCAAATCGGCATGCGTCATTATCCGCAGACGCAACAAATCCTTTTTAGTCACAGAGTCAGGAAATACCTTGGCATAGAATTCCTTATCGGCATCATAAATCACCAAGTTTTTTATTTTGTCCATTAAGCCCCGCATAATTAACCTTCGTTATTTTTAAATGTTTGTATCGCGTATTTTAAATCCAGCCAGGCTTCGCGCTTTTTGGGCAAAAATCGTAGCAAATACGCAGGATGATAAATGACAACAACGGGCGTGTCGTTAAAGGTATGTACTTTGCCTCTCAGGCCGGACAAAGGCTCATCTGTTTTTAACAGGGTTTGTGCGGCAACACGCCCTAGCGCGACAATGATTTTTGGTTTAATTAACTGCTGTTGGCGCTGGAGATAAGCGTAACAACTTTCAATTTCATTGACATGCGGGTCACGGTTATCGGGCGGGTTGCACTTTAGCACATTGGTCATAAAGACTTCTTCCCGGGTCAGGCCGATCGCCCGCAACATTTCGGTCAACAATAAGCCTGCGCTGCCCACAAAGGGCAGACCTTGCTCGTCTTCCTGTTGTCCGGGCGCTTCTCCGACCAGCATCCAGTCAGCTTGTTGGTTTCCTGAGCCAAACACCGTTTTGGATCGGGTTGCACACAAGCCGCATTTTGTACAGTCAGCAACATCGGCTTTCAGTACAGCCCAGTTATCGGTCGCTGACACCCTTATTTCTGCTTCAGTATGCTCAATAATGGCTTCTTCAAATGCTGGCGGTTGCTCAGCCGGCACGGATGTTCTGGGAAGCCAGACATCAATCCCCATAGCCTCCAGATATTGCAGGCGCAGCGTGTTATCCAAAATTAATCTCCAGATTGACAACGTGTATAGCCGTAAGGGCGATTGCTATCAATTTAACATGGGACAGACCTGACAGGTTTTATAAACCTGTCAGGTCTAACATCGGTATTTTTGTTTTGCCTAAAGTTAGGTAGCCAAGGTGATTGCCGAGTAGCCTTCGCCTTTAACCTTTAACCTTTAACCTTTAACCTTTAACCTTTAACCTTTAACCTTTAACCTTTAACCTTGCACCTTTTCCCTCAATCAAACATCGCCTTTCTGTGGATGTCTGCGTTGATCGGGGCTATGCAGTTTGTTTACGGCATTGATATAAGCTTTGGCTGAAGCGATAACGATGTCGGTATCAGCACCCAAGCCATTAACCATCCGGCCTTCTTTTTCAAGGCGAACCGTCACTTCACCTTGGGCATCGGTGCCATTGGTGATGTTGTTAACCGAATAAAGCTCTAAAGTGGCCTTGGAGTTCACCAGTTTTTCAATGGCTCTTAAGCTGGCATCCACGGCGCCACCGCCGTTAGAGCTGCCGGTCACTTCTTTATTGTCTAAGCGCAGGGTTACTTTTGCATTTGGTATTTCACCGGTCTCGGAACAGACCTTTAAGGCGATAAGTTTGACATATTCATCTTCTGACTCAAAACCGGCTTCTGAAATCAGCGCCTGTAAATCCTCGTCGAAAATTTCGTGTTTTTTATCAGCCAGTTGCTTAAAGCGTGAAAAGGCCTCATTTAATTCTTCTTCAGAGGTAAACTCAAAACCCAGTTCAGTGATTCGGCTTTTAAATGCATTTCTGCCGGAATGCTTGCCCAACACCATACGATTAGCCGCCCAGCCAACATCCTCGGCACGCATGATTTCGTAAGTTTCGCGACTTTTTAATACGCCATCTTGATGAATGCCGGCTTCATGAGCAAAGGCATTGGCTCCCACGATAGCTTTGTTGGGCTGTACAGGGAAGCCGGTGATGGAAGAAACCAGTTTTGAACAAGTCAAGATTTCACGGGTATCAATGCCCGTTTGACAAGTAAAGACATCATGACGGGTACGAACCGCCATCACCACTTCTTCCAAAGAGGCATTACCGGCACGCTCCCCCAAGCCATTAATGGTGCATTCAACCTGGCGAGCACCGTTCATCACTGCCGACAAAGAATTGGCCACAGCCAGCCCCAAGTCATTATGGCAATGCACGGAAAAAATCGCTTTATCTGAATTAGGGATGCGCTGAATTAAATTGGCAATGGTCGCGCCAAACTGTTGGGGGACACTATAACCCACCGTATCCGGAATATTCAGTGTGGTGGCACCCGCATTAATGACGGCTTCCAGTATCCGGCACAAAAAGTCTTCGTCAGAGCGTCCGGCATCTTCAGGTGAAAACTCCACATCATCGGTATATTGACGTGCGCGTTTAACGGCTTTAACCGCATACTCAATGACTTGCTCCGGCGACATTTGCAATTTCATTTGCATGTGTATGGGCGACGTCGCAATAAACGTATGTATCCGTGAGCGACTGGCACCTTTAAGCGCAGCTCCTGCGCTATCAATATCTTTATCCAACGCTCTGGCAAGGCCACAGACGATACTGTCTTTTATGACATTGGCAACGGCTTGAACGGATTCAAAATCACCGGGACTGGCCGCAGGAAAACCCGCTTCTATTACGTCAACTTTTAAACGTTCCAGTGCTTTTGCAATCCTGACTTTTTCATCGCGGGTCATGGAGGCACCGGGGCTTTGTTCGCCATCGCGCAAGGTCGTATCAAATATAATTAATTTGTCTTTCATAAAAACTCAATTCATAGAGAGGTATCAACGGTTAAGTTGATATAACTGATAAGGGGGTTTAGTTAACGAATAAACAGAATAGATGCCCATCAGGGCAGGAATCTTAAAGAGAGGCATAAGCACGCGCACAAGTTTGCTTTGGCAGTTATTGTGCCGGTGCAAGTGTTTTTAAAAGGCGTGGTGTATTGAATAATCATGTTAACGACTATACGCGAATGCTAATATGCCCTCAAGCAGAGTTTACGGTTTACGGCCATGCAATCTGCGCCTGCGCATGACCAGGGTAACAACCGGCCCCGAAATCGCATAAGCCAGGAATATCAAAAACAGCATGGTTTGCGGTTGCGCCATGATAAAACCGATGCCCAACATAACGGTAATCGCTACAAAAAAGGGCACCTTACCTTTTAAATCGATTTCTTTAAAGCTGGAATACCTGAAATTACTCACCATTAACAGGCCGGTACTGATGGTTAAGGTTATCCCGATATATTTAAAAATTTCAACAGGATAATCATGTTCCAGCGAAAGCCAGATAAAACCGGCAAGAATAGCCGCCGCAGCCGGACTGGGTAAACCCTGAAAATAACGTTTGTCAGCAGAGGTTAACTGCGTATTAAAGCGGGCCAGTCTTAACGCGCCACCTGCCATGTGGACGAAAGCTGCAAAAAGACCTAGTTTTCCCAGACTGGAAAATGACCACAAATACATCACCAAGGCAGGGGCGGCACCAAACGAAACCATGTCCGACAAACTATCATATTGAGCGCCAAATTCGCTTTGCGTATTGGTTAAGCGAGCCACACGACCATCCAGTCCGTCCAGAATCATCGCCACAAAAATGGAAATGGCGGCTGTTTCGAAACGGCCATCTATCGCCGAAGTAATGGCATAGAAACCGGCAAACAAGGCACCGGTGGTAAACAAATTAGGTAATAAGTAAATGCCACGACGGCGTATGGAGCGGTTTTCTGGAGTCATACGTCAATTAATCCTAAAATGTTATAGACAATAAAAACTTAAAGCCGAATTATACAATGAGCCTGTAAGCGGCACCTATTGTTTCACGTTTTATAGGTCGATTTGTTGCTCAGGCAGGTTTGAAATGCGCATGAAAAAACTTAAGCATCTTGCTCCCTCTCCCGCCGGGAGAGGGCTGGGGTGAGGGGATATAAAGTGTCAAGTTATTTCATGTACGTTCCTTAGGGTTAACAACTTCAACCGGCATCGTCACATTGCCAAAATAATCCAGGTTTTGGATAAGCGCAAATTTCTTGGGTTTATCTATAGCCAAGCGGGTAAAGATGGCTTTTAAGTTCATTTGCTTAATGCTGTCAGGCGATCCATATTTTAACGCGAACATTTTGTTCTTCATGCCGGGCGGATAAAGCGCCATCAGTGCATTAATTTTTGCGTTAACGTGTTCTTGAGCTTCGTTTAATAAGCCGCTGATGTCTTTATTTAACCCTGAAGCCGCAATTTCAGTACTTGGCGCAGGTTTTTTTTCAAGCGTTTGCAGGGCTTGTGATTGCTTGCGAATAGCCGCCAATTTTTTACTTTGGCTTAACGGCACCAATAAACGACTTTCTGAAACATTAGCGTGGCTAATGACAGCGGATTTTTTGGGCTTATTGAATACGGATTCTGACACTGTTACTCTGCCTTATCGTGGGATCAGTCATTATTGGGTTTGACTTTCAGGGGTCAACGCCGTCAATGCCTCACCTTTAAAACAAATACCTTCCCAGCCGTATTTCATAAAATTTCTGATGTTTTGGTGGCCTGTGCCTTGTGGGTCATTTAAAACATCCAGTCGATAATAATCACCAAACAGGTTTAACGTTTGTTGCTGATCAAGCTGGTGGATTTTGGCAAAAGCAAAGATTTTACAAGAGCCTTCGTTGGTTCCGGCTTGATTAATTAATGTCTGTTCATTAAGTCCATTGCTAAATTCAGTGGCTTGGTAATGATAGTTTTCGGTAATTGCAGTCATGGTTTCATCAAAACTGACGGCGACCGGGGTGTTTATTTTTTCAAGGAACAAGGCAAATGGCATGGTTTTTTAGGTTAAAGGTTTTTTTAGGTTCAAGGTGAAAGGGGCAAGGCACAGGGCGAAAGGCAAAGGGCGAAGGACACAGGGCGAAGGACACAGGGCGAAGGGCAAAGGAGATAGTTTTTTATTCTTTTAGCCTTTCACCTTTCGCCTTTCACCTGTACTTATCAGAAATCATCCCTTTTTAAGAATGCGGCCTTTTTCTCGTTGCCAATCGCGGTCTTTTGAGGTGGCGCGTTTGTCGTGTAATTGTTTGCCTTTTGCCAGGCCGATTTCCAGCTTGGCGCGTCCGTTTTTCCAGTACATGGATAACGGAATCAGGGTGTAACCTTTGCGCTCAACCGAGCCAATGAGTTTATTAAGTTCATGGCGGTTCAGTAATAATTTTTTAGAGCGGATAGCATCCGGCTTAATATGCGTTGATGCCGACAGTAGCGCAGAAATATGAGCGCCGGACAACCAGGCTTCACCGCGCCTTAGTACCACATAACTTTCTTTAAGCTGAACGCGGCCATCTCTAAGGCTTTTAACTTCCCAGCCTTCTAAAACAATTCCTGCTTCAAAGCGCTCTTCAATAAAATATTCATGCTTGGCTTGGCGATTAACGGCAATCGTTGCATTTTGCTGGGTTTTATTTTTTTTGGGATTTTTATCGGCCATAGTTTGCAGATTATGATTTAAAACTGACTAAAAGGAATATTTTTGTTATTTTACTCGATATTACTAATAAGGTGAGTTTTTAATGGGCGCTCAAAAATGATGGACACAAAAAAAACAGTTCATGGTGCATGGTCATCACGTTTTGCATTTATTCTGGCAGCAACCGGTTCTGCGGTTGGTTTGGGTAATATTTGGAAGTTTCCCTATATTACCGGAGAAAATGGTGGCGGTGCATTTGTTATCGTTTATCTCCTGTGCGTATTGCTGATTGGCATTCCTATCATGATTGCCGAAACCATGCTTGGACGCCGCAGTCAACGCAATCCCGTTGAAACAATGGAGCTGTTGACTGAAGAAGCGGGTGCCGATAAAAACTGGCATTATTTAGGCTGGATGGGCATTATCGCCGGTTTATTAATCCTGTCGTATTACAGCGTTATTGCCGGCTGGGCTTCAGCTTACATCCTAAAGGCTTTTACGGGCAGTTTTTTTGATGCCGATGCTGCGGCGATAAAAGGAATTTTTGATGATTTTGTTGGCAGTCCGGTACAACTTATTTTCTGGCATTCTTTATTCATGCTGGCAACCATGCTGATTGTCGTGCGTGGCGTTAACAAAGGTTTGGAAAAAGCGGTGCAGTTGTTAATGCCGAGTTTGTTTGTGTTATTGCTTTTGTTGGTGGGTTATGCAATGACCACGGGGAGTTATTTTCAAGGACTGCATTTTTTATTCGTGCCTGATTTTAGCAAACTAACCAGTAGTTCGGTATTAACCGCGATGGGACATGCCTTTTTTACGCTCAGCTTGGGCATGGGTGCCATTATGGTTTACGGTTCTTATTTACCTAAAGGCGTATCGATTGCCAAAACCGCGATTTTGATCGCAGGTGCTGACACGGTCGTGGCTTTATTGGCGGGTATTGCTATTTTTCCTATTGTTTTTGCCAATAATTTACATCCTGATTCCGGCCCCGGACTTATTTTTCAAACCTTGCCAATTGCTTTTGGTGCCATGACCGGCGGCTGGTTGATGGGCATCTTGTTTTTTGTGATGCTGGCCATTGCGGCCTTAACCTCTTCCATTTCGCTGATTGAGCCAGCCGTTGCGTGGCTGGTTGAAAGTAAAGGCTTCAGTCGCGAAAAAGCCTGTGTTTGGTCGGGATTGGCGACCTGGTTGCTGGGTTTGGGTACGGTATTTTCTTTTAATGTCTGGTCAAATGTTAAAATTTTTGACCGGAGTATTTTTCAGTTACTGGATTACTTAACCGCTAATTTAATGCTGCCCGTTGGCGGTTTTTGTATCGCAATATTTGCCGGCTGGATTATGCACAGGCAACATAGCGAAGCAGAGCTTAACATGCCAGTGGGTATGGCCTATTCAGTCTGGAAGCTATTAATCAGCTATGTCGCGCCAGCCGCTGTGTTTTTTGTCTTTCTGCACGTTATCGGAGTGCTTTAAATGACCGTTATTGAAAAAAGTGCCTTGGTTAAGTTTTCTGCACAGCAGATGTTTGATCTGGTTAACAACATTGAAGATTATCCGCTATTTTTGCCCTGGTGCAGTGGCAGCCGGATTATCAAGCGCGAAGACGATATTGTTGAGGCAGAGTTACTGATTTCCAAAGGCGGCTTTAAAAAAGCGTTTTCAACCAGAAACAAGATTGATAAAGGCGGCAAGATAACCGTATCTTTGCTGGATGGGCCTTTTTCTTACCTGGAAGGCGTCTGGAATTTTATGCCCTTGCGTGAAGATGCCAGCAAGATTTCTCTGGATCTGGAATTTGAAATGTCGGGTATGTTAGCCAGTCTTGCCTTCGGTGTGGTCTTTAACCAGATATGCAATACCATGGTGAGTTCTTTTACCAGTCGAGCCAAGCAAGTTTATGGATGAAGCGATGATTGATGTAGAAGTGGCTTACGCCAATCCGGAGCAACAAGTGCTTGTCACCCTAAACCTGCCTTCGGGCGCAACCGTTGAACAGGCGATACAGGCGTCAGGGCTGTTGAGCCGTTTTCCGGAAATAGAGGCGACGAATTTAAACGCCGGTATTTTTGGCAGTGTTTGCAAGCTTGACCAGTCACTAAAACAGGCCGATAGAGTAGAGATCTATCGGTCTTTAATTCATGATCCTAAAGAAGCCAGGCGGCATAGAGCTGCGAAAGGATGAGCACTTTTCAGTAGTGTTTGCTCATCATGGCTGGAGTTATAGATAGTTTTTGACTTCTCCTGTTCCGGTCAGCATCCTAAGGCGATTTTTTAACCAACTAAAAATCGCCTTAGGCAACTCGCAATAAATAACACCCGCCAAGTTTCGCAATACTACTGTCTAGCTGAGGGTGTGCATCACGCATCACAACCATTCCAGAGCAAGAGTCCTAATTACGCTACCGGTAGAAAACAATAATAGATTGTGGTGCAAATTTAGTGGATGCGGTTTTAGGTGCGCGATGCGGCACCCTACTACTGATCGCTGTTTTGGCAAAGGGGGTACACCGTTGTACTTCGTAGGAGCGATGCCCTCGTCGCGATTTGAGGCGTTACTTAACTGGTGATAAAAAACTATAAGCAATAAATTCGATATAATCAATATGTCTTGTTGCTTATGTATGATATTCTAATTGCCGTGTTGAGTGACTCGCAATAAATACCCCCCAATCGTTGCCTGATTCTAAAGCTTCACTATTTTAATGATTCCTTTAGGAGCACGCCATGCCTACGCTATAGCGAAGCCTTAGCGGGCACAAAGCTTAGTCCCGAAGAGTGTGGAGGACTATAAAGTAGGGGCTTATTTATTGCGAGTTGCCCAACTAAAAATTGCCTTATCTAATTTTTTATATGTTTATTGTAGCTTATTGCAGATTATTGCAGTTTATTGCAGTTTATAAGGTACAATGTCGGTGCGTCAAATTTTAGAAATAGCTAAAAATAAAAGAATTAGTGGTCTATATAAGTGCCGCAGTAAGGATTATTCCAGCGTGTCAATCAGCACTCTCTTTCTTAATTCAATTCACAGCAGGTAACTCATGAAAACGAAATTTTTGGCAACATTAGCCTTGGGCATTAGTTTTGGCACAGGTGCACAAGCAGCACTCTTTGATCGGGGCGGCGGTCTGGTTTACGACGACACCCAGAAGATCACCTGGTCTGCGGATGCTAACTTGGCTCAAACCAGTGGCTACAGTGCGGATGGTAAAATGACTTGGGATGAGGCTGTCGCTTGGGCAGATAATTTAGTCGTTGGTGGTGACAGTGGCTGGCGTTTGCCCGGCTTGTCCACGATAGGGGGGGTAAATCAAATCACTAGCGAGATGGAGCATCTGTTTGATGTAGACTTGGCGGGAGCCGCTACTAATGGCGTTATTAATATCCAGGATTTGGATTATTGGTCAGGTACAGAGAGCTCTCTTACTGAAGCGTTGAGCTTTGTTATCAAAGATGGTAATCAGTCTATCAGTCCCAAAGATTCCCGGTTTTACGTATGGGCTGTTCATGTAGGTGATGTTGCTAATATGTCACCCGTGCCAGTACCCGCAGCTATCTGGTTGTTTGGTAGTGGATTGATTGCCTTGTTGGGCGTTAAGCGGCTTGGCAATATTGGGTAATACTTAAAGATATTAATTCACCACGAAGACACGAAGTTCACGAAGAAAAACCAAAGCAAAATCTTCGTGTTCTTCGTGTCTTCGTGGTGAAATGTCTTACTTTATGTCTATGTAAACAGCAATCTACAGCCCGACATCACCGATGTTTTTCATGCTTTTTGTGCGCACTGTTTTTTAGTTTCATACCCTGCACAGGAAACCAAATTAACCCATTCCTAATTTGGCTCTCGTTGTTAAAGTGGCAGTTTATCTGATACCGCTGATGGTTTAGGATCCGCTTTAACCGTTTTAGGGGCGTCACTAACGCCATCATAGCCAAACAGGCCGGTGATTTTTTCCCATAAGGTTCTGTCAAGATCACGTTTGGGTACAACAACGGTTGTTTCGATGGATGGTTTAATCACAGGCGTGGCTCCCGGTCTTAAATCCCCCTGAATGCTGACTATTTGATCATTTTCAAAAAATAGTGAAACTTGTTTTTGCACTCTGTCTTCACCGCCAGGTTGATTGGAATACAGATAATCCCAGCGATTTTTATGGAAAACATCATCCAGCATGGGCGAGCCCATGATATAAACTACCTGGCGCTTGTTCATGGCGGGTCGGAGTTGGTCAATCATGGCTTGATCGATAATATTGCCTTGTTGAATTTCCAGCGTATAAACACCGGGTAAATGGTTAAGGATGGTTGAACAAGAGACGAGTGTGAAGCTTGTCAATAAACTTAAATAATAAAGCGACTTTCTCATTTGAGGCTGCGGAAGTGGTAAAATATTAAATCATACAGGATGTTAAATATTATATCCTATAAAACTGTCACGCTCTTACTCTTTAAAAAGGCTACAATAGGCACTATTTTGTACTTAACCGCCTGCCCGGTCTTTTAACTGGAGATTAATGTTGGAAACACATGATTTAAGGAATGCGGGTCTGAAGGTTACTTTACCTCGGGTCAAGATTCTACAAATTTTAGAAAAACAGACTAATGAGCATCATTTAACCGCTGAAAAAGTGTATAAAATTTTGCTGAGTGAAGATGAAGAAATCGGCTTGGCCACGGTTTATCGCGTTTTAACCCAGTTTGAAGCCGCAGGACTGGTGACCCGACATCAGTTTGAGGGGGGTAATTCAATTTTTGAATTGGCGAAGGGTGATCACCATGACCATATTCTTTGTATGAAGTGCGGCAAAGTAGATGAGTTTACTGATGAGCTTATCGAGGCGAGGCAAAAAGAAATTGCCCAAAAACTGGGTTATGAACTCACTGATCATGGCCTTTATTTATATGGATTTTGCCCTCAGTGCAAGAACTCCTGATTTTTTTCTTTAACTTGTAAACTTCATGTTTAAACCTCTTATTTTTTATATTGGCTTGCGCTACACGCGGGCTAAACGTCGAACCCAGTTTATTTCTTTTATTACCTTAACTTCAGTTATGGGTATTGCTTTGGGCGTTACCGCGCTGATTACGGTTTTGTCTGTGATGAATGGTTTTGAAGCCGAATTACGCGAGCGGATTCTGGGAATGACCTCTCATGCTACGGTCACCGGGCGCTACGGGCAGTTGGATAACTGGCGTGAACTGGACCAGAAACTAAAAGATTATCCGCATGTACAGGGTGCAGCGCCTTTTATCAGTGGGCAGGTGATGATTAATGCCGACCGGCGTGTCAGCGGAACTATGCTGAACGGAATACAGCCGGATTATGAGGCCAGAGTTTCAGAAGTGGCCGATAAGATGAAAACAGGTCAGCTTGCTGATCTGGTTTCCGGTCAATACGGTATTGTTTTAGGGGTGGAGCTGGCCAATTATTTGGGCGTGACAATGGGTGACAAAATCACCGTCATCAGTCCGCAAATTAATTCGACACCGGCGGGTATTGTGCCCAGAATGCGGCGCTTTACGGTGGTGGGTATTTTTCAGGTCGGCATGTATGAGTATGATCGTAACATGGCCCTGATTAATATTGAGGATGCGGCCAAGTTATTTCGTTTGGAGGGTGCAGTATCAGGTTTGCGCATCAAACTGGATGATTTGTTTAATGCCCCGCAAATTACCCATGCCTTGGCAGCGGCGCTTTATAATGAATATCAGGTGAGCGATTGGACACTGGCGCACAGTAATTTCTTTAGGGCTATTCAAACTGAAAAGCGGGTGATGTTTATTATCTTGTTGTTGATAGTGGCGGTAGCGGCTTTTAATATTGTTTCCACATTAGTGATGGTGGTTACCGATAAACGCGGTGATATTGCCATTCTAAAAACCCAGGGACTGACATCGGGTTCAGTGATGGGAATTTTTATGGTGTTAGGCTCCATTATCGGAATAGTCGGCACAGCCCTGGGTACATTAGGCGGCATAGCATTGGCGTTAAATGTTGAAACCATTGTGCCGGCCATTGAAAAATTATTTCAGGTTCAGTTTATGGCGGCTGATGTTTATTACATCAGTGAGCTGCCTTCCAAGTTAGTCTGGTCGGATGTTTACGCGATAGCCGGTATGGCTTTTTTTCTATCTTTATTGGCGACGATTTATCCTGCCTGGCAGGCCTCCAGAATAAACCCGGCGGAAGTCCTTAGATATGAATAAAACCAGTATTTTGCATTGTCACCAACTGACCAAGCGTTATGATCAGGGCGGGTTGAATGTTGAGGTCTTGAGAGGCGTTGATTTAAATATTGGCAAAGGCGAGCGTGTTGCCATTATGGGTGCCTCAGGTTCCGGTAAAAGTACCTTGCTGCATCTTTTGGGTGGACTGGAAAAAGCCAGTGGCGGCGAGGTTGTATTGGATGGCGTTAATATCAATCAAGTCAGTGCTGCCAAGTTGGCTAAATTAAGAAATAAATCCTTAGGTTTTATTTATCAGTCGCATCATCTGTTAGGTGAGTTTACCGTTCTTGAAAATGTGGCGATGCCCTTGTTGATAGGCGGTGAGTCAGTTAAGCAGGCGCGTGTTCGTGCTAGTGAGTTATTGCAGCGCGTAGGTTTGGGTCATCGCGTCGAACATAAACCGGGAGAATTATCCGGTGGCGAAAGGCAGCGTGCTGCCGTAGCGAGGGCCTTAATTAACAAGCCGAGTTTAATTTTGGCTGACGAACCTACCGGTAATCTTGACAGTAAAACGGCTGATCAGGTTTACCAGTTAATGCTGGAGTTAAATCAGGAACTTAATGTCAGCTTTTTGGTAGTGACTCATGATCATGAGTTGGCAGCGCGTATGGGCAAGGTTTTACACATGGAAGACGGATTGATTGTTGGCTAAATTAATTTTATTAGCCATAATTTTATTCACCACGAAGACACGAAGGACACGAAGAAAAAATTGGGGCTTTTTTCGTGTCTTCGTGGCGAGGCTCTTTAAAGTTTTTTGTGATTTACCTGATATTCAGCAAGTTACAGGGTTTATGTACTTCTTAGGAATGCGCATGAAATAAATCAGGCATTTTGCTCCCTCTCCCGCCGGGCATAGGGTACCTACACAAATAAAATCGACGTCATTCCGGCAGGGATTGCCGGAATCCAGGCTACATGGATGTAAAAAATACAACTAAATGTGTATTTATGACGACCAAAAGACATGTAAATATCAAGGATTGCCATCCATGGCATCTGGATCCCGGCAATCCCTGCCGGGATGACGACTTGTGTAGATACCTATGCCCACCAGGAGAGGGCTGGGTGAGTGGATATAAATGGTCAAGTTATTGATGCACGTTCATTATTACCCAAAGATCGTATTTTGAAAGAAATCAGCTAAACCGGACAGGCTTTTAAAATTTTTTTCTTCGTGTCCTTCGTGTCTTCGTGGTGAGAATTTTTTAAGATTTACGGTTTATGGTAACCAACGGCTTTGAACGGATTCTTGCTGGAAGATGGATGCTGGCGAGTATGCTTTCTGGTGATCCATTTTTTGGCAACATGATAATGCCAGAAATAGTTAATTCCAAAATAGCCTACGGTAGAGCAAATCACACCGATAAGCAAACAGCCAGTCAGAAACGGCAACAAAATATCGCCGGATAATACTGCATCCAGTGAAAAAGATGCCGATGGTAGATTCAGCACCGTCAGCCCAACCCGATAAGCAAAATAAAAGAGTGGCGGCATAGTGACCGGATTGGTTATCCAAACCAGTGCGATGGAAACCGGCAAGTTGCCCCGGAAATAAAATGCACCTAGCGCGGCAAGCGCCATTTGTCCCGGGGTCGGAATCCAGGCGCAAAAAAGACCCACCGCAAAAGCCATAGACACCGAGCGTCGATTTAAATGCCAGAGATTGGGGTCATGCAGTTTATCACCCAGAAACTGAAGATTTTTGTGCTGTTTAATTACATCATGGTCAGGTATAAACTTATGTAACAGGTTTTGTAACAGTTTTTTGGCCATCGTTTTTTTAAAGTCAAAGTTGTTTACGAGCTAGTTTATCGTAAGTATTCACCTCCCCCTTTGAAAAAGGGGGAATGAGGGGGATTTATCTAATAAAATCTCCCCTAACCCCTCTTTTTCAAAGAGGGGGACTGAATAAGTACAGTTTATCAGGTTTTTGTCAGCCTCAAAAACGCCAAGGAGTTAAATGATTGTTTCTGCCCTGTCATTTCTGTCCGGACTTTTAGTCGTCCAGCAGTTTTCGGCATTGCCGGGAAATCAGTGGCTAATAGTTGTTATTGTTTCTGCCGGCATTATGGCATGGTTGCGGTATTGGCGGTGGCTGTTTTTTGTAACGGGTATCTTGTGGGCCATCGTGTTTGCCATGGTCAGATTATCCGACCGTTTGCCGGAATCTTTGGAGGGCATTAATATTCCCGTTAAAGGACTTATTGTCGATTTGCCTGAGCAGGACGAAAGACAAACACGCTTTGATTTTAGGGTCACAGAGTCCGCTCAAAAGCTGCCTTCCAAATTAAGATTAAGCTGGTATTATCCTGATCAAGCCATCAAGGCGGGACAATATTGGTCTTTTACGGTTAAGCTAAAACGTCCTCATGGCACCTTAAATCCTGGCGGCTTTGATTATGAACGCTGGTTATTTACCCAGGGCGTTGGCGCAGCGGGCTATGTGCGTCCCGATTCAAAACCGGTTTTACTGGGACGTGATTCTGCCTGGACCAATATTTCCGTTTGGCGGCAACGTATCACCGATCGACTGTCATTTCTATTGAGCGACAGTCCCAGTCTCGGACTGATTCAAGCATTGACGATTGGTGATGGTAACGGTATCACGCAAAAGCAGTGGGACGTTTTTCGTAAAACCGGAACGACGCATCTGGTGGTTATTTCCGGCTCGCATGTGGCTCTGCTTGCTGGCTTGGCTTATTTTTTGGTGCTTAAAGTGTGGGCCTGGACGGGATTATTAAGGTGGTCGCCGCAACGGGTTGCCGCAGTTGCCGCGATGTGGGTTGCCGTTTTTTATGCTGGTTTGGCGGGGTTTTCAGTGCCGGCGCAACGGGCGGTGATCATGCTGGCGGTCGTTATGCTGGCTATTATTCTTCAGCGAAATACCCGCCCCTTTAACACGCTGGCCGTTGCCTTGTTTGCGGTGTTGGTCTATGATCCTTTGGCGGTATTGGCAGTCGGCTTTTGGCTGTCCTTTCTCGCGGTAAGCCTGATTATTTATGTGGTGGCCGGACGCTTGGGTAAATCCGGTTACCTACTTGAGATGATAAAAATCAACTGGGCAACCTCGGTGGGCTTGTCGCCGTTGTTACTGTTCTTTTTTCAACAGGTTTCCCTTATTTCACCGCTGGCTAATTTTATTGCGGTTCCCGTTATCAGTTTATTGGCAGTACCCTTGTCGTTGCTGGCCGTCGTAGTGATGTTTGGTTTTCCGCTATTGGCAAGCAAGTTGTTTATGGTCGTTGATAGTGCATTGCAAGGCTTATGGTGGCTGTTAGTGCGTCTTGCAGAATTGCCGTTGGCAACCATCAGCCATGCGCAGCCTTCAGTCTGGGCCTTAATGTTTGCACTACCGGGTGTTTTACTATTACTCGCACCGCGTGGTATGCCGGCACGATGGTTAAGTTGGGTCATGTTGTTGCCGTTGGTTTTTACGCAGGTCAATAAACCCAAAGCAGGCAGCATCAACATGACCCTGTTGGATGTCGGACAAGGCTTGTCGGTCGTTGTGCAAACTGAAAATCATTGGCTGGTTTATGATACCGGTGCCAAATTTTCCGCCGAAAGTGATATGGGACGAAGCGTCGTCTTGCCTTTTTTAAGGCGGCAAGGTGCCGATAAAATAGACAAGCTGGTTATTAGTCACGGTGACAATGATCATATTGGCGGTGCGCTATCGTTAATGCAGGGTATGCCGACAGCGCAGGTACTCACCAGTGCTCCGCAACAGTTAAGCGATTATTCGCCGCTAATGTGCGAGGCGGGGCAAGCCTGGGCATGGGACAACGTCAAATTTACGCTATTGTCACCGCAGCACCCGCTTGTTTCGGATAACGATAATTCCTGTGTGCTAAAAATTGAATCTGAACAAGGTGCCGTATTGTTGACCAGTGACATAGAGACGGCGGCAGAATCGTGGCTGGTTAAGACTTATGGCAACCAATTAAAAGCAAAGATATTAATCGCTCCCCATCATGGCAGCAAGACTTCATCCACTTTTGAGTTTCTGCAAGCGGTTCAACCTGACTATGTGTTAATTTCCACCGGCTATCGTAATCAATTTGGCCATCCTCATCAGGAAGTTTTGGATCGTTATCAGCAAATAAAAGCGCAATGGTTAAATAGCGCCGACAGTGGCGCTATATCGCTTGGCGTAAAGGATGGCTTATGGCAAGTGCAGTCACTGCGTGATACGGAAAGTAAATATTGGAATGTTAAATAGTGCCTTGTAGTATCGCCAGGCAAATCTGCAAAAATCTTAAATGCTTTCACCACGAAGACACGAAGGACACGAAGAAAGAAAGTGTCGTGTCCTGTAGGTATTGATATTTAGCGATGGGAACGTATAAAATATCAAAAATTTAGATAAACAACAGAAGTGACTATGAAACAAAAATGTATTATTTGCTCCACTGTAAAGGGTAAACGGGGCTGCTTATTAAAGGACATGACGCTCATTTGTCCTCGGTGTTGTGCTGAAATCCGCAATTCGGAATGTGATGGCTGTTCATACTATAAAGACTCACAGAAGTTTGCCGTTGAAAAAGCCATTGAAAAAACCAAGAAATCACCTCAGCATTTTACCTTTCGCATGGCACCAGAGGTTGATGATCAAATTGATCGTGCTTTAAGGATGGTTGAAGCCGGTAATATTGCAAAGGGCGAGTCGCTTATACGCTCATTAATGAAAGAAAACGCGGATTTATACACCATTCATTTTGCTATGGGAACCATCTATTGCTTTAAAGAGCAATATGATGAAGCAATGGCATGTTTCGATAAATCAATAGCAATATATCCCTATTTTGTTGACTGTTGGTTTAATAGAGCCCTTGTTGCACAGAAAACAATGAATGTTTTAGAACTGGTTTTTTCGCTACGTAAGGTCATCGAATTTGCTCAAGCCGATGATGACGAAGTTGTTTTGATGGCAAAACAATTTTTAAATGATTTAAAGCAGTTAGCTCATAAAGAAGAAGGTCTTGACTTAGATCAATATATTGAAGCCCTAAAAAAGTTTAATGCTGCTTTTGAGTTAATGCAGGGTGGACAATGGGAAAAAGCGATTGTCTTTTACAAAGAAGCCATCAAAATCAACCCGACAGCACCACAAGCTTTTGGCAATATGGCGCTTTGTTATGCGCATTTAAACGAAGAAAAGAAGGCAATAGAGGCTTTCGACAAAGCCATAGCCTTGAATCCCAACTATGAGCCGGCCATTATTAATAAAGAAATATTTAAGAAAACCATAGCCAAGGGTTTAATTTTTTCAGAAGTGCAATCTGAAGTAAAAGTCATTGAATACATGAAAGATTATTCTCCAAAAGACAATAAACTATTAATACGTGATTATTTGGATGGCAAGCTAAGCAAGTAGTTTGGAGTGTCATCAAATGAGATATATAAAATAATTGTAATTATTCAGTCCCCCCTCTTTGAAAAAGAGGGGTTAGGGGAGATTTTATTAGATAAATCCCCCTCTATCCCCCTTTTTCAAAGGAGGTGAATACTTACAAATAATTTAGGGTGTTGTCCCAGAAATCCATTAAGCGAACGACAAAACACAACACGATTAATAAACTGAGAAGGTACCTAAATTGAAAAAGCATGTTCGCTTATCTGAATTGCGAGACATCTCGATTAATTTCCCCGGCGATTTGTATGTGCTCGCTGCGTGGGTTCTAACTGGCGACATCGTATGATCCGCGCATCAGCGAAACTCAACTCGAAGGACTACATTGCATGGTTTAGTGCGGAAATATTCAATGCTGACTAGCGAGGATGGAGATTCAGAAAAACTTAAATTGTGTCTTGTTTCGGCAGGCTTATCTCTTGACGCTACACTAGAACCAGATGATGATAAAACACCTAATCAAGTACTAGAATTAATGATTGAATATGATAAAAAATAACAAGCCTCAGTTTGGCAAATTGCCCCCCAAGTATAGTTTTGTTATCAATCCATACCCGGATATGCGTATCTCAAGCTGCCCCGTGTGTGAACGAAAAACTGGACAACGAAAAATTCCTCTGTTGATTCATGTTAGTCAGATGCATTTGATTGCGCTGAATTACACCTGTCGTTATTGCAAATCATGTGATTTGCTGATAGCGCATAAACATGAAATTGAGCATTTATTAACCAGTCTGTTTAGCCAAAAAGAGCCTGAGACGGTGGGGAGTAAATATCTGATTATAGGAACGATAGAAAAAAGCTCATGGCGGCAGGCTCAACAACAAGAAAGCTCGGTAAAAGAAATGCTACCGCATGCCAGCGATTTTGCAGTATTTTATCCAGAGTTGCGCGTAAGTAGACCGGGGTGGTACAAGACCGGTCAAGATGCTCCATTAATGGAACCCCCACTATCGCAGGAGTGGGTGAAATCGGGAAAAATAAAACACCAACAATAGATAGTTGTTCAAGCCCCCCTTTGACAAAGGGCATAGGTATCTACACAGCTCGTCATCCCGGCAGGGATTGCCGGGATCCAGATGCCATGGATGGCAATATTGAATTACGCAAACCAATTTTTAGCTATATGGAGCTGCTTTTTATCTGATTTTTCACATCCCTGTGCCTTGGATTCCGGCAATCCCTGCCGGAATGACGGCTATATGATTTGTGTAGATACCTATGGACAAAGGGGGAGAGCATAGCGAGGGGGCCGAGGGAGATTTATTTAATAAAATCTCCCCTAACCCCTCTTTTTCAAAGAGGGGGACTGAATAATTACAACAATAGAGTTACTGGAGCTTCAAAAACTGTTCCATCCTTTTTGTCTCTTCCCAAGAAATTCTGCCTGAGTCGCACAGGAATTTGACCAGGCGCTTGAAACTAACCCGATTGGCTTTGTTATCGCAGGCACTAAAATAGGCATCCAAGTCGGTAACCTTAATACTTAGCAACGAACGTGGCGGCATAGCCGATGACAAGCTATCGTCAACAAATACTCTTACGTTGGCATGGTGCTCGTGTTGCATTTTTGCACTCAATCCTTCTTTAGCCAACCATTTGTAAAACGCGATCAGTATTTGTTGATTGCCGTTGATAATAGCTTGGTTTTGATCCGTGGCATCTAACGAGGTAATGACCCCTCGTAATTCTTTGGCGTGACGCAACTGATTGTTTAGATTCTTGCGGATGCCGCCACCAAATCTAATTGGATAGGAATTAAGCAGGCTGTCAAAAATGATTTTATTACCAAAAGGCAGCAAAACCGCATCCACCATTATTGGCGGTTCGTAAGGCAGTATTTCGGCGATTGGCGAGATTATGCCGATGACACCGTAAACAATCGGTTTGTCAGAATCATTAAGGAAAAGACTATATTTTTGCAAATGGCGCACGATAAAAAATTTAGCGGCAACACGATTTTTCCAAGTTGCTGCCAATTCCAAATCTGCATCTGATAAATTATTAGGGTTGCTGTCAATAAAATCTTGCAACAGTCGGTCTGATGCCCACAAGGCATTACGGATAACCGCTGCGTCTTGCTGTTTAATATTGCTATTTCCAGGCTGGCTTGGAAAGTCGTCAAACAACTTCATCTCTTTGTTGACATAGCTTAATAATGACCACCAAATACGGTAAAACTGTTCGCATTCATCCGGTTGTAAATTCATATCCGCTCCGTTTTTAAGTTTTATTGCATAATGTGCTATCAGGCTGATAGTTTTGTCGCTGCCCTATAAAAAGCCCATGATTTTTCGTGGGCTTTGTACTCGTTCCCAAGCTCCAGCTTGGGAACCAGAAGAACCATCATGATGGCTGATCCCGTTCCCATTGGGCAAAGCTTAACCAACCCTGTGGATTTTATAAATGCGCTGTGTAATTCATACTGTCATGTAGCACTCGCACAATGTGAATTTTGGTTGCTGTAACACGATAAAAAACTAAATGACGATTGATGTGAAATTGCCTGTACCCTTCTCGGATGTAATCACAGGCAAATCCCAATTCCGGATTTTCAGTGATTAAAGCGAATGCGGCATTTAATTCATCAAAGTAACAATCCGCCTGTTCCGCTCCCCAGTTTTTAAAGGAATAAAGCCAGATATTTTTCAGATCTTGTTTTGCGAGCGCCTGAGTATGAATTTTGCGCATTTTCAGACTAAACCAGCTTCTTTTTTAGCTTCCAGCCTGATTGTTTCCATGTGTAATTCGCCAGCATCGCCACTCTCTTCGCCTTCAATCAGGGCGGTGCGTAAAAATTGCAGCTTTGAATTCGCATCTCTTTCTTCAAGCAAGCGTAAGGAGTCGCGCATAATTTCACTCACGCTTGCATAACGTCCACTCTTGATCAGCGACTCAATGAGGCTGTTCCAGTGCTCGCCAAGGCTAACAGTTTGGGTTCGTGCTTGGGCCATGTTGTTCCCCTAGTCAGTTTTTTTAATAAAAGTGTAAGATATATTCTTACACGTAATAAAGCAAACCTATTTTTTACGAACTTCGTACCGCTCATTAGTTCGTCTACCGGCGGGCGTCAAATGAACTGAGCGGGCTGATTTGTATAACTCGACGAACGGATCGTTTCATCTTGTCGCATCGGCAAAAATCGCCTCAAAAATGGACTGTCAGCTTTCTGTGGTTATGTATACAGTCAAAAACCGAGGTTCTATGTAGCGTTACGGATCGATACCGAACGTTGAACAAAAAACGGCTACCAACTTTAGACGGGACAAGCAAAAAGGCTTAACTGTCAATACGGTTAACTCAATGATAAATCATCAAAAGAGACCGTTCGCTGAGCGGAGTCGAAGCGAGTTGTCCGCTTCGACTCCGCTCAGCGAACGATTAAACTGTCCCGTCTTAAGTAGGTAGCCCAAAAAACCAGCCCGATGATTAATGCAAATAAACGGCAGATCATTTACCCATAGCCGACTTTCGCAGCAACCAAAAAACCGATTTTCTATTGCTCTTCACCCATGGACTATTGGCTTGTAAATAGCGCGAATCAATCTTGTGGTCACACCAACAGCATCACACAACACCAATAATATAAGCCAATGTACTAATTAAATTCAGCAAAATTCCCCATCTCATCTCATCCCATCCAGATAATGCCGTCCGTCGTGTCCAATCATTTTTTGTAACACTATTGAAACAATTTATTTAATGACAAAATAACGGCAGCTGTTATTGTATGACTGTAATTTTAATATGGTAAATAGGTATTAAAGTCGAATCACTAAACGTGTCAACCCTCAACTGGGTTGCATGTGTCACGGACGACATAGCCAAACTTATTGTGAGATAAGGACGGAAAGCTCCAGAACCTTGATGACAAAGGTTGGCTGAGTTGCATTATTTTAATGTTTCGACTTGCTCTTAATTTTCCCATGACTTTCCAAAAATGCTTAATTGCGCTATTGCTGTGTAGCAGCCAAGCGGTATCTGCTGATGCAACTTTAGCCAACTTCAGTTTCACCGGCAGTTTTGCCAATGACAGTGATGTACAGTTTTTTGACTTTTTCCTCTCGGCTGATTCAAGTACCGTACTGATCGACACTTTGTCTCTTAATGGCGGGACTAATGTTGCCAGCCAGGTGATAACCGGTGGCAGCTTTAACCCTTATCTATCCTTGTGGGAGCAAAGCACCGGTAATTGGGTGTTTGATACAGCGACAAAAAATACTGCTGACGAAGCAGTCATTTCAAGTGGTTCGTCTTATTCTTACGGCACTTTACTGGCGGGTAATTATATTTTGGCCTTGAGCCAATTTGATAATGTGGCCGCTGGCACAAACTTAAGTGAAGGCTTTGCGGCTGATCTGGGTCTCGCTTCCTTTGCCGGTAGCCTGCCGTTTACCTTAAATGGCGGCGGTGGCAGTGGCCATTGGGCGGTGGATATTCAAAATGTCGATAGCGCCAGCATCCGCGCAGTGCCGTTACCGGGTGCCTTCGGCTTCATGGTCAGCGGCTTGCTGGGCTTGGCATCGTTAATACGCCGTAAAGCGACAGCGTAACCCGATAATTGCAGCGACCTACAACGTACTACCTGACCATAACCTTTGAGAATCTTTATGAAATTCAACTTAAAACCCTTACAAGCCGCGATGTTACTGGTCGGTTTAAGCCCGTTGGCCTCCCAAGCCTTGGTGTTGCCGCTGATTGCCGATACGCATTTAGCCGTGACCAATGCCGGAACGTCAGTAGCGGTTAACGTCAACGCCAGCAACAAAGCCTTGTTAAATTTTGATTTATCGACCTTGCCTGCCGGTATTACCAGTGCGGATATTGCCAAAGCTACTTTGGTATTTTTTGTCAAAACCGTACCCGCCGGCGGTCAACTGCAAGTCAGTCCGCTGACCAGCACTTGGACAGAAAACGCCACTATCAGCACCTCGCCCAGCACCGGTTTACCGCAAGCGACCAGTGCGCCCATTAGCAAGGGCAATACTTATTTTGCCATTGACGTGACCAATTTGGTACTGAACTGGGTTGATGTGCCTGCCAGTAACAACGGTTTGGCACTTGATCCGGTTGGACAAACCTCTTTGACCTTCGACAGCAAAGAAGCTATCCAAACCAGTCATCCGGCTTATATTGAAATCGCCTTAAAGGGGCCGGCGGGTGCCGTGGGTCATACAGGAGCTGTTGGGTCGCAAGGTTTACAAGGTGTTCCTGGAAACTCAGGTAGCAATGGTTTGAATGGTGCGCCCGGTGCAAATGGCCTCAATGGCGCAAAAGGCGATAAAGGTTCTTTTCCCGGCGGCACCGCAGTGGGTGATATGCAGTATTGGAACGGCACGGCTTGGGTGATGATTTCTGCGCCGTCACCTGCGCCAACAGCGCCACTGATGGCAACTCTACATTTTTGTAATGGTATTCCCAGTTGGGCGGATAGTTGTGTTGCCCCTGTTGTACCTACACCGCCGCCAGTTACCCCGCCTCTTTCCAACGCCACTGTTTTTAATATTGGTGACAATGGCCCGGCCGGTGGCAAAGTGTTTTATGTGACTGATGCCGGTCTGCATGGTTTGGAAGCGGCACCGGCAGATCACTCAGCGTATGTGCAGTGGGGTTGTTACGGCACTATGTTATCCGGTGCTGACGGCTCCGCAGTGGGTACCGGTGCGGCGAATACAGCCGACATTGTAGCGGGTTGTGCTCAATCCGATACTGCGGCTAAAATCGCTGACGCTTACGTCTTAAACGGCTATACGGACTGGTATTTACCCTCCATAGATGAGTTGATTTTACTGTATCAACAAAAAACCGTTGTGGGTGGTTTTGCTAATACCTACTACTGGAGTTCTTCGGAGGAATATAACAAGGCGGCGATATGCCAAAACTTCGTCGATGGCAACCAGAACATCTTCGGTATGTACGTTAGCTCCGGCATGAGTAAGGACTGGGCACGCCCGGTCAGGGCGGTGCGGGCTTTTTAACTACACACACTTTAACACTTTTCTTTTCTCCCCGTGTAGCGGAAAATTTTTTTTTGGGGTTTATGGCGCTTTACTACGACTTGCCGGTTTACCGGGATACCTATAAACTGATCCTGAAAATTTTTGAAGTCAGTAAAGATTTTCCAAAAGAGTATAAATATACCCTTACTCGTTCCCAAGCTCCAGCTTGGGAATGCAGGCCTGGAAGCTCCAGCTTCCAGTCTCACGAAGCTGGAGCTTCGGCTTCGCGGTTCCCAAGCTGGAGCTTGGGAACCAGAAGAACGTTAACCGTTTTTTCTCTTCTTCGTGTCCTTCGCGTCTTCGTGGTGAATGCTTTTCTTTTTTACTCATTCCCAAGCTCCAGCTTGGGAACCAGAAGGGCATTAACCGTTTTTGCTTTTCTTCGTGTCCTTCGTGTCTTCGTGGTGAATGCTTTTTCTGGCAGCCATTAAAAATCCCGTTGCTTGCAATTACGGTTCAATATATCGGCCTTGCACTCTAAGGTGCTTAACTGTAAGCCTTTAATATTGACACAAGATGGTTGTTTCAAACTAAACTCCTCAGGTAAACTGTTAATACAGGCTAACCAGGTTAATAAATAAAAAGGGGTTACGATGGAAATTGAGCGCAAACAACTACGTCACTATGCCGATGTGCTTGAGCATCTGAAGACTTATTTTCCATCGCCCGTGTCCGACCCCATTATGGATGGTTATTTTGTCCATTCTGTTTCGCGCTTTCTGGATCAGGTGGACAGCCTAAAATCGGCCAAGCCATTGCTGGGTAACGGGGTTAAGGATAATCATTACGACACCAGTCAGCAGGCAGTATTTCCGGAGCTTATAAGTTCTGTTGAGGCTATGACCGAATTGTTGGCCGATTATTGTCAGGGTATGACGATCTGGTCACATCCCAATGCGCAAATTAATGTCATCCCGCCACCCACCATTTCCAGTATTACGGCGTTTATGGCGGCTGCTATTTATAATCCCAATATTATCACCGATGAATACGCAGCACGTTTCTCGGCAGCTGAAATCCAGTCTATTGCGATGCTGTCCGATTTGGTCGGTTACGATCCTCTGCAATCGGGCGGCGTGTTTACCTTTGGCGGCACCGGCACTATTCTTTATGGCTGTAAACTGGGCATCGAAAAAATACTCGGGGGCAGGGGAATGCAGGAAGGTATTCGTGAAGATTTTAAAATTTTCTCCTCTGATGTGTCCCATTATTCGCGGCTTAACGTTGCCGCATGGTTGGGTTTGGGAACCAAAAACCTGATCGCCATTCCTTCGACCTCAAACAATGAGATGTCATTATCGGCATTGGAAGAATCGTTGCGAGCTTCGTTCGGTCGCGGGGAAAAAGTGGCGGCTATCATTGCCACACTGGGCACGACCGATGCCTTTGGTATTGATGACTTGGCCGCCATCGTGCATTTACGTAACGATCTGGTGGACGAATACGGGCTGGATTATGTGCCTCATATTCATGCGGATGCTGTGATCGGTTGGGCATGGTCGGTGTTTCGGGATTACGATTTTGATGATAACCCCTTGGGTTTTCATGCCCGAACCCTGCGCTCATTAACGGATTCGCTAGAGCGTATTGAGAGCTTGCAACTGGCTGACAGTATTGGTATTGATTTACACAAGACCGGCTATGCCCCTTATATTTCAAGTGTTATTTTGGTTAAAGACCGGCACTCATTGGCGTTACTCAGTCGTGAGCCGGAACAAATGCCGTATCTTTACCAGGTTGGCCACCATCATCCCGGTATTTACACGCTTGAATGTTCCCGTTCCGGTGCCGGAGCACTTGCGGCTTTGGCGAGTATGACGCTGTTGGGCAAACAAGGCTACCGCGTACTTATCGGCCATAATGTAGAAATGGCGGAAATGCTTCGTGAGCGTTTGGAGCGGCACGGCTGCATTCAGGTGCTAAATGACTGCAATTACGGCCCGGTCACGCTGTTTCGGGTTTATCCGCCAGGGGTTGATGCCGAAAAAGCCTTGCACCGTGAATTGAATGACCCCGACTACCACAGCCAGTTATTGGCGAATAATGCTTATAACCGGCAGGTATTTGATTTGATTTATGAGCGCGTCATGCAAGGCGAAGGCGTATTACTCTCCTGGACATTGGCTTACCGGTATGCAAATTATCCGGACGCACCGGCAGTTGCCGCTTTAAAGTCATTTATCATGAGTCCGTGGACTGACCTGAAAGCGATTGATTCGGTAGTCAATCAAGTCATGGAAGTTCGCGAACAAATCGCCGGTTCTTGATGGAAATCTTAAAAGAATATCACCACGAAGACACGAAGGACACGAAGAAAAAAATTTCGTATCCTTTGTGGTGCATAAAATTAGCTTAGGAGTGCGCATGAAATAATTTCGGCATCTTGCTCCCTCTCCCTCCGGGAGAGGGCTGGGGTGAGGGGATATAAATGGTAAAGTTATTTCATGCTCGTTCCTTAGTTCAGGTTATGTATCAATTTCGTTGTATCATGGACTCAAGTGATAAGGTAAAGCGATGATTTACCAACCCAGTTAGTAATTATTCAGTCCCTCTTTAACAAAGAGGGGTTAGGGGAGATTTTATTAGATAAATCCCCCTCAATCCCCCTTTTTCAAAGTGGGAAGTGAATACTTACCCCAGTTAAATTAAGCATACAGCTGGAGTAAAACCGCTTTAGCTGTTTTTACAGGCAATAGCTAAAGCGATTGCACTCCAGTTTTTTAAATAACTTGCGCTTAACTTAACGGCATTGGGTGACTTACCCTTTTGGATGGTTGATTTTTAGAGGAGAGAGAGTGTGGCACAATTTACAGTAACGGGTGAAATTGATCCCTTTTTACATGTCAGTTTATTACGTGGTGAAAAGATTTATTGTGAATCCAATGCCATGGTGATGATGGAAAGTGCTTTAGAACTAAAAGGAAAAATGACGGGTGGCTTAGGCAGTGCCTTGATGCGTCGTTTTGCCAATGGTGAATCGTTTTTTCAGCAACATATTGAAGCTGTTCGAGGTGATGGTGATTGTTTGCTATCGCCGACTCTGCCGGGTGCCATACAAGTTTTAGACGTTGGTGCAACCAGTTACAGGATAACGGATGGGGCATTTGTGGCGGCTGAAAGCGGCGTTACGCTGAATGTGCGCACACAAAGTTTAGGCACGGCCATGTTTGGTCAGACCGGTGGTTTTTTTATCTGTGAAGCATCGGGGGTTGGCAAGTTGGCGGTGTCGGGTTTTGGTTCCAGTTTTGTATTGGATGTGGAACCCGGCAAAGACATTATTATTGATAATGCCCATGTGGTCGCTTGGGATAGTGCGTTACATCATGAGATTTCCGTCACTACGCAACAATCCAGTGGCTTTTTAGGTCAGCTGGTCAATAGCGTAACCAGTGGCGAAGGCATGGTGCTTAAGTTTTCGGGTAAAGGTAAAGTTATAATCTGCTCGCGTAACCGTGAAAATTTTATCTCATGGCTATTGAAAGGGATGCCTGTTAATACCTAATCAATTTTGGCATCCTTCATTCCTCGGTTTGCACTTTTTGCAACACTTATCGCGTAGGCCGGGTTAGCGACAGCGTAACCCGACGAATCTGCGTATCATGCTTACACTGCAATATTAGCAAATGACTCATTGAGAGTTCTTTTCATACCAAAATTGCAGTCATTATTTGCAGTGACTGCAAAAATAAAGGCTTAAGTTTCATGTTCTCAGTATTAAAAGTCAATAAATTCAATGTCATAAATTTTGGCATGGCTTGTGCTTTATAAATTATGTAAGTGAATAAAATATTCGCTGCAAAACCCAAATTTGGATAGGTCAATACTCAATAGATATTTTTCCCGTTAAATAAAATTTTTAATGTCAATACGTCAGTCAGTCGTTGTTATAACTATTTGACGTTGTGCAATAAAAAATTATTTATGGGTAATATCTAATTATCAAGCATTAAAAACTTGAAGATTGAGTTTAACGTTAAATTCAAATTAGCGTTTTGTAATTTATACACTTTTCAGATAAATAATTTTCAGGCACTGCATGAAGCAGAGGTAGTTTGAATGTTTTTAATGGCTAACGTTGAAAATTTAATTTCTGAAAATCTACATCATAATTTTAATGAGGATCATCAATGAGTAATAATTCAAATAAAGGCTATCAATTTACAATCCAAAACGGTAACGTGGCGGGTGTTTATGAAATTGAAAAAGGTCGAACTAAATTCGAAAAAATGGATTCCGATGAGAATTGGACTTTCGATGCCTCAACCAATCAGGTAACCAAAACTGAAGTTGAACACGGTCGCGTTGAAACAACCATTTATGCTGACGTCGATGGTGATGGTGTTTTTGCTAAAATCAGTAACTCCAATGGCGCTATAACCTCAGTATTAAATCCAACGTTGGTCAACAATTACCAAAATGGTCATAAATTTGATGTAGTTAATGATGTTGTAACCGCTGTTTATGAAATCGAGCGTGGCATTTCTCGTCAAGAGCGTATTGATTTTAATGAGTCGTGGGCCGTTCAAGGCGCTGATGTCGTTAAGACTGAATTAGAGCATGGCGTCACCGAAACTACTGTCTATTCCGATGTTAACAGTGACGGTATCTATCTGAAAGCGTCAGAAACCTATACTGGAAGCAATGGCACGGTTTGGTCGGATAGCCATCATGGCGGCTATTCCAATGACATCTGGAGTGGCAAGGCCAATGATGACTATTATTACGGTGCAGCTGGCAACGATATACTCAATGGTGGCACTGGTAACGATGATCTTTTTGGTGCCGATGGTGATGATAAATTGTCAGGAGAATTAGGGTCTGATGACCTATATGGCGGGATTGGTAACGACAATCTACTGGGGGGTGATGGCAATGACAATCTATTAGGTGGTGATGGCAATGACTCTCTGTTCGGCGGTAATGGTGATGACTATCTATACTCAGCATCAGGAAATGATATTGTCGATGCCGGTGCAGGTAACGATCTTATCATTGGTGGTGATGGTGCGGGTAACGACACCTACAAGGGTGGCACCGGATTTGATACGGTTAAGTACACCAGCGCAGTTGCGGGAATTAGGGCTGACCTGTCGAACGGGACAGCTACTTCCGCCATTAAGTCTGGCCAAACTTCCGATACAGCTGGGATTGGCAACGACAAACTGACCGATATTGAGGGCATCATTGCCGGTGACTATAATGACACGCTGATTGGTAGCAAATTTGCCAACAAGCTGGAAGGCGGCAATGGAAATGACCTATTAATTGGCGGCTTGGGCAACGATGAACTTTTTGGTGGACAAGGCAATGATACCTTCAAGTTTAATTCCATATCAGACTCGGGCTTGAATTTTTCAAGAGATGTAATTCGTGATTTTTCTGCCGGCGACAAGATAGATTTGTCGGCTATTGATGCCAAAAACGGCTTCGGTTCAAACGATACATTCAAGTTTATTGATACCTCAGCAGCTCTGAATACTAATAATGCCAACGGGGCGCTTTGGTTTGAAAATGGCGTTCTTTACGGTAGCAATGATAAAGATATTGCAGCTGAATTTCATATTGAGATAGTCGGTGTAAGTGCAGTATCGGCAGTAGATATTATTATGTAAAAGCAATAATCGCTTGCGCGTATTATTGCGGGGGCGCTCCTTTCGGCCTAAAGGCCGAGGTCTTAAACCAGCAAGGAAAATTGATAAATTCAATTTGGAAGCTTTGAGTGTATTCTCTCAGGGCTTCTTTAATTATCAATCAAATAATTATTAAAACTCAAAATCAATCCCTTTTTAAAGATGGCCGTAATTTCAACTTTGATTGTAATTATTCAGTCCCCCTCTTTGAAAAAGAGGGGTTAGGGGAGATTTTATTAGATAAATCCCCCCTCAATCCCCCTTTTTCAAAGGGGGCGGTGAATACTTACCTTTGATTTGTTGATAATAGTCAGCATTCGGGAGTATCTTCCGTTGCTTAAAGATCTCATCTTTTGTCTACAAAGACATATCCCGGATATTGTACTGGTGGCATGATCAAGATACACCATAACCAGGCTTGCTCAGATTATTTGCCCGGATAAGTTGATTTCCGAGGCATATTTTACCCGTTAAAAGCAGGATTTCCCGAATCAGGCAAGCGATTGGACTCATCTAATGGGTAAGTTCTTTCCCGAAAATTACCTAAGCCCACAGAAAACTTACAATTTAACTTTCAGAGCAACTTATTTAATCGTGTATGCACTGTAAAGTTTACTTGGGTAAGCAGTGACTATTTTTTTGACTGAGTATACGAATAGAGTCTTGAATGCCGACTTGAATTCGAGTCAGGGTTTGGAATACAGGAACTTGGGTTATTTTTAAGTTGTATAATTATGCTGGATAAATGTCAGCCTTTATAATGCTTCATGAACATTCACCGCATATTATTAACCTCTTTTCTGGTGCTTTTGCTGCTAGCGACAGTGCCCATAGTAGCGCTTTCCTTTTATGCCTCAAAAGTTGCTTTAGAAATTGAAATTGGTCGAAGTCTTAAAAATGATGCCGCCATGTTGATGGAGCAAATTGACATGTTGGTCTTTGAGCGTTTAAAGAATGTCCATTCATGGAGTCATCTGGATATTATTCAAGACGGCCGTATTGGTGATGTGGACAAGCGTCTGGCGCAATTTTTGGCGGAATTGGAGCACGGTTATCCGGGCGGATACCGAAGCTTGTTTTACTTAAATAAAGATAACCGGATTGTCGCTGCCGGAGATCCTGCATTAACCGGAAGCCCTTATCTGCCGCAAGGCGACTGGTTACCCGTACAAGTACCTGGCGGTCAAGTTTTTCTGCAAACCTTACAGTTACATGCTCCCTATGAGCAGGCTGATCTGATAATCCGGGCTCCCGTGCCTGATAACTACGCAACCGGAGACATCGGACAGCTATTTGGGGTATTTGATCTTAGGCAGATTTTCCGGATGTTCGATCAAGTCAACCATGCTGATGAGGGTGAGCGTTTTGTGATACTCATGGATGCTGATGGTAGGGCAATAGCTGCCTCGGAAGCTGTGCGCAGCCAACAACTGCTATTGACTGACACCTTTGCAAGCTGGAAGCTCCAGGAACAAAACGGCATCACTGTCCATACTGGGCAACCCTTGACTGATTCATCGGTATTAGTGGGTTATGCTGTTTCCAAGGGTTATCAAGGCTACGCAAATATGGGCTGGTCATTGTTGATCATTAAATCTACACAGCAGGCATTTCAACCTATCTGGGCCTTGTGGTGGCTGTTTTTCAGCGCTTTTATCATAACCGGATTGGTAGCCGGTGGCGTTGCTCAATGGGTGGCAGGGCGCATTGCCCGGCCATTGCTGGATTTAACAGCTTGGATTCGGCGCTTCCAAAAAACATCAGACGGTGTCGGCCCGGAGGTATCCGGTGCACAAGAGGTGCGCGAGTTAAGTGTAGCCTTCGGGCAGCTTATTGAAGATTTGGCGCGATCACGCGAACAAGTTATCCATGCTGCTAAATTGGCTGTAGTTGGCGAAATGGCAGCAATAATGGCACACGAGGTACGTACCCCGCTGGGTATTTTGCAAACTACCGCACAAATGTTGCAATGGGAAACAGCGCTAAGCTCTGAGGGCAGGGAAATGACGCAAATGATTGTTGAAGAAAGTGCCCGTCTCAATCGTTTGATTTCGACCTTGCTGGATTGCGCCAGTCCTAGACAGCCTAGCATGCAACCGCAAAATCTGCCTAAAATCATCCAGCGAGTGCTTGAGTTGCTTGCCACGCAGGCACAAAAAAAAGCGATACAGATAGACTGGCTATTGCCTGAAAATAAAGAAATTATAGAATGCGATGAGGAATTATTAGTCCAGGTTTTTCTAAATCTAATTCTAAATGCCATTCAAATCATTCCTACGGGTGGACGAATACGCATACGTACTGATTGTTCGGATGTCGCTGCCATAAAAATAACTATAGAAGACGATGGCCCCGGTATTCCGCTTGAAAATTGTGCCCGCCTGTTTGATCCTTTTTTTACCACCCGGGAGGGTGGTATTGGCCTTGGCTTAACGGTTACTCAGCAAATTGTTGCTATCCACGGAGGTCGCCTGGCTGCCGATAATAGTGAGTTGGGCGGCGCGTGTTTTACGCTGTTTTTACCATTTTCTCAGGGAGAAAAGTTATGTTAAACGGATCGCGTGTTCTGGTAGTTGACGATGAACCCAATGCACGCCGTATGCTGGAAATATTGTTACGTAAATTCGGTTGTGTCGTTTTTTCCGCGCTTGACGGGAAAACAGCTTTAGAAATATTACACGAAAAACCGATAGATTTAGTGATCACTGATCTTAATATGCCGGGTATGAGTGGTTTAGAGTTATTAGCCACTCTGCGTAGCGAAAGTCACACCATTCCAGTGATTGTTGTGACTGCCTACGGCACGGTCGAAAATGCAGTTGCCGCAATGAAACAGGGAGCCTTTGATTTTATAATCCGTCCGCTGGATGTCGCACAAGTGGAAATGATTGTTCGACGTGCACTTGAGGTGCAAAGAGTACTCCAGGAAAATGAATTCCTGCGTGATGAAATGAATAAAGGCTGGGGGGAATTTGTCGGACAATGTCCGGCCATGCAAAAAATATATGAATTGATTCGACAAGCAGGGCCTAGTAAAGCCAGCATATTTATTATAGGTGAAACCGGAACCGGCAAGGAGTTAGTCGCACGAGCCATTCATACTCATTCAGGTCGGCATGGCTTATTCGTCGCTATTAACTGCGCTGCCATTCCGGCCGATATTTTGGAAAGCGAATTGTTTGGCTATGTTCGCGGCGCTTTCACCGGCGCTCACAAGGATCGGGTTGGTAAATTTGAGTTGGCGCACGAAGGCACTTTGTTTCTGGATGAAATTACCGAAATGAACCCCTCTATTCAAGCTAAATTGCTACGGGTACTCCAGGAAAGTCGTATTGATCGCTTGGGTAGTAATCAAAGCATAGATATTGACATACGTATTATCGCGGCAACTAACCGCGCTCCACTGGAAGCTGTTCAGGCAGGTCGCTTACGCGAAGATCTTTATTATCGTATCAATGTCTTGGGAATTCAATTACCGCCTTTGCGGGAACGATGCGAAGACATTCCTTTATTAGCGCATTATTTTCTGGAAAAATATCGACGGTCGCTTGGTGGTGGCTCTGTTAAGCTTTCGACTGAGGTCACTCAGGCACTAACGGGCTACGCATGGCCTGGCAATGTTCGCGAACTGGAAAATATGATGGAGCGTGCCGCCGTTTTAAGCCAAGGCGTTGAGGTAGGCGTCAGCCATTTACCCCAAGAAATACTGTACACAGCATTTCCTGTCATCGTATTGTCAGCCATCGATAATGACGATCTGGATCTGGAAGCCGGTGTAGCAACCCTGGAAAAGAAATTTTTGAATAAAGCCCTTGCAGAGTCTGCCGGTAATAAAGCCAAGGCTGCACGTATACTAAAAATTAGTGAGCGCACACTTTGGTACAAGCTTAAAAAATATGGCTTAAATGCGGGAAGTTCTGAATAAATTGATCGACTACGGCGTGAATTAATTCAGATTGGCAGTGCGCTATGGATAATTATCACTGAATAGCCTGTAACTCAATCTTCAAGTTTTTAATTTTTGATTTCAGTAGACAGCCTATAACAACCAATAGGCGTAGACCGGAATAAGACCACCCAAGCGTAGCGCGTGGTGGCGCTCTCGTACCGGGTGCCGGAAACGCTTATTCTTGCTTGCGCTCGAAAAGCCTTATTCCGGCCTACGCCGTTTCCGGCAATTAATTTTCACATTGAGTTCGGAAAGTCAGCCATAACAAGAATCAAAGAGAAAAATGCTGTTCTGCACTTATCATTTATTCCCTGCAAGCAGGGTAATGCATGTGCTTATCAATGATCTATAAAGTCAAGGTAAGAAAACTTGAACATTGAGTGTAAGTTCTTTATATCATCGATATTTTTTTGATTCGATGACTTTCCTGAAAAATATACTCCCTAATTTAGTAATTTATGCGTATTTTTACCCTTTTTAATTTATTGGTGACTGCGTTGTCGATGGTATCGATACCCGAAACAGCCGTTGCTAATGAAGTCGATGGTGGTTATCGTCTGGGTACTGGCTATTTGGTGGGTGAAACCGGATTACGTATTGGCGGCTATGCCAGTACACAAATCAGCGTACCTCGCGCAGCTCCCTGGAGTTTCGAGGTGAGTGATCTCAGTTTGTTTCTGACCTGGGATAATGGCTCGCGATTGCATTTTTTTTCGGAATTGGAAGCGGGCGAGTTACTGAGTGCAGGCAGGCATCAATCGTTGGGCGTACAGAATGCCCAATTCGATTTTGAAAGATTTTATCTCGACAGCTTGGTGAACAATAATCTGACGGTGCGACTAGGAAAGTTTCTTACCCCTGTTGGCGAATGGAACCTGATTCACGCAGCACCCTTGGTTTGGACTACCTTTCGTCCGGTTGCGACTCAAAATTTATTCTCCACCCATGCTTCAGGACTTATGTTGCATGGCTCTGTTAACGTGATTAACCGTCAGCTTGAATATAGCGTGTATGGTGATATAACTGATAACATTGATCCGCATCGATCAAAAAACTCTTTTGATAATGCACTGGGGGCACATTTACGTTACTTCTTCAGCGACACATTACAGATCGGCGCTTCCGTTGCTGATTTCGTTCTGCATGATTTACAGTCCACACGTTATTATTTAACCGGACTTGATGTTTCCTGGTCTTATAAGAAATTTGAACTCAGCAGTGAAATGGTTTATCGCACTAGTGATCATGCCGGTATTGCAAGTGCCGGGCAAGGGTTTGTTCAAAGCGTAGTTCCCCTTAACCCGCATTGGTTTATAGTAGGCCGTTACGAATTTTTTGAACAATCACAGGATAAAGCGGGACAAGTCGGGTTATTAGGGTTGGCTTATAAGCCTTTGCCGCCGATTGTTTGGAAATTGGACTATCAACTGGGGGCGCACAACGAAACCTTAGCCCCGGATGGTCTCGCCGCATCTTTTGCCATCCTGTTTTAATGAACATGCGCATCGCTTACGCGCTACTTGTTGCTATGTTAAGTGCAGGGTTTTCGGCGCTCGCCGTCGAACCTATTGCTGTCATAACAACTGTGTCCAACTCAATGGATACCCTGTCGCTTGATGCTTTAAACCTTATTTATCTGCGTAAAAGTCAAATGGACTCGGAAGGAAATCGCTGGATCCCGTTAAACTTGCCAGTCACCGATCCTTTGCGACGCAGTTTTTCACTCGCTCTTTTCGCAATGTTACCGGAAGAGCAGGAAGATTATTGGAATGTCCAGTATTTCAATGGTATCAGCCCTCCCAAAGTAATGGCTTCTGAGGAAGCCGTAGTGCGCTTTGTGGCATCGACCCCAGGATCCATAGGTTATGTACGTAAACAAAAAGTGGATAACCGCGTAAAAGTGCTGTTACTTATTGAATCCCCAGCTCCAAAATAAATTGAGCAGCTTGAATTGCGATTATTGCTTTATCGGGCGCGGATTGGGGAGGGGATTGCAGGCTCTTTCCCAATCTTTGGCTTCATCCCAACGGGATGTTTCCGTATTGCTTAAGAACGAATAAATGGTATTAATTACGATTGTAAGTTATTTTGTAAGTATTCACCTCCCCCTTTGAAAAGGGGGGTTGAGGGGGATTTATCTAATAACATCTCCCCTAACCCCTCTTTTTCAAAGAGGGGGACTGAATAGTTACGTTATTTTAGCTAAACTTGTTTTGAAAGACTTCCAATCATCTATCCCTTGTTCTCATTTTTATGGACATTTTTGTATGAAAAAACAAAATTTAAAATCATTTTTAGCAATTACCGGTCTATTGCTTGCAACATCTACCAACGCCATTTCAGCAACAACGTGCCAAGGTCTAACTCCCACAATATTAGGTACAACCGGAGCGGATACATTAAACGGAACGCCCGGTAATGATGTCATCAGTGGCTTGGGTGGCAATGACACTATCAACGGTCTGGGCGGAAACGATACCCTCTGCGGTGATGATGGCGACGATAAAATATCCGGTGGTAACGGCAATGATCAAATCAGTGGTAATGTCGGTAACGACACTATTAATGGCGGCAATGGCAACGATAATATCGCCGGTGGCACAGGAAACGACAAAGCTTCTGGCGATGCCGGCGATGATCAAATTATTGGCGACATCGGTAACGATGCTCTCTCCGGAGGCGATGGTAACGACACAATTGATGGTAATGCCGGTCTTGACATACTAAGTGGCGGCAACGGCGACGATAATATCTCGGGCGGTGCAGGAAATGACAAGATTTCCGGTGATGTCGGCAATGATCAAATCAGGGGCGATGCCGACAACGACGTTCTAAATGGAAATGCAGGTGCTGACGCAGTCTCTGGTGGCATGGGAGTCGACACTATTTCTGGTGGTGACAACAATGACATCCTGTCTGGCGGTGAAGGCAATGATGTAATCAAAGGTGATGCCGGCAAAGACACCATTAGTGGCGGTAACGGCAACGAAGTAATTGATGGCGGCGCTGGCAGTGATGATATTTCAGGCGACAGCGGCAAGGATGATATTATTGGCGGCACCGGGCAAAGTGACAATTGCACCCAGGACGATAACGATGTTCATGTTTCAGATTGTGAATCTGAGAAGACCGAGCAACAAGAAGAACAGGATGACCATTAAGATTTGTCATCCATATCATTGAATTAGCAAATTGTAATAAGTGTACTTTTTTAATCAACCATAAGTGTTTTCCACTTAACGCGATCCAGACCTTCCAAGTCTGGATCCAGTCTTTTTGTCCCTGGTAGCCCACCGTTCTTATAAAGCTGCCATAGCCGATCGCGCAGTTTGAATGGCATTTCTGACGGTATCAGGCGCGGTGCCACCGATATGTTTGCGTGCGGCAACCGAGCCTTCCAGGGTTAAAAATCCAAACACATCTTCAGTAATCAAGGCTGAAAATTGTTGTAATTCAGGCAGTGATATTTCGGATAAATCACGGTTGCTTTCTATTCCGGCACGCACAGCCAAACCTACCACTTCGTGGGCATCACGAAAAGCCATGCCTTTACGAACCAGATAATCAGCCAGATCGGTTGCGGTGGCAAAGCCGCGTTTAGCAGAGTTGTACATATTGGCTTTTTTGGCGCTAAGATGCGGCACCATATCGGCATAAGCCCGCAAGCAATTAATCAAGGTATCAGCGGTATCAAACAGCGGTTCTTTATCTTCTTGATTATCTTTGTTATACGCTAAAGGCTGGCTTTTCATCAGCATCAGTAACGACATTAAATGTCCGGTTACCCGACCTGATTTGCCGCGAACCAGTTCAGGCACATCCGGGTTTTTCTTTTGCGGCATAATGGAAGAGCCGGTGCAGAACGCATCGGGCATGTCGATAAAATCAAACTGGGCGCTGGACCACAAGATGAGTTCTTCGGAAAAACGCGATAAGTGCATCATGATGATGCTGCCCACGGAGGTAAATTCAATGGCAAAATCACGGTCACTAACCGAATCCAACGAGTTGGCTGAGGGTCGGCTGAAACCCAGCAAATCAGCGGTCATAAAACGATCAATCGGGTAACTGGTTCCGGCCAAAGCGGCAGCGCCCAGTGGCATAATATTGATACGTTTGCAGCAATCTTGCAGTCTTTCCCGATCACGCACCAACATTTCAAACCACGCCATTAAATGATGACCAAACGTAATCGGCTGGGCAACTTGTAAATGCGTAAATCCGGGCATGATGGTGTCGGCATGTTGTTCTGCCAAATCCAGAATGGCAGTTTGCAAACGGGTGAGCTGAGCTGTAATGTGACCCACTTCACTCCGTAAATAAAGCCGGATGTCGGTGGCAACCTGATCATTACGAGAGCGGCCGGTGTGCAGCTTTTTACCGGCAATGCCTATTAAATCAGTCAGCCTGGCTTCGATGTTCATGTGGACATCTTCTTGCTTAATCGACCAGACAAAGTCACCTTTAATGATTTCATCGCTGATTTGGTTGAGGCCGTTAATAATAGCGTCACGCTCCGCTTCAGTCAGAATGCCGCAGTGAGCCAGCATGGTGGCATGGGCGATTGAGCCTTGAATATCTTGCCCGGCCATGCGCTGGTCAAAATCAACAGAAGCGGTAAACACTTCAACAAAAGCATCGGTTGCTTGGGCAAAACGGGCGCTGGAAAGTTTTTCAGAATTAACGGTGGTCATGATGATTTTTATACGGATTAACAGAAGATGCCAAATTATACAGCTAAACGAAGCCTTATGAATCTAAAAGCAGTTTTATAGGGAACACGGATGACACCGATGAGAGCGGTTTTTAGCCGATAGAGTCTTAACTATTTATCCGTGTTTATCAGCCAAATTCGTGCCATTCGAGTGCTCTTGCGTTAAGGGCTTTGTAGTTTCTATCCTTAAACAAAAAAATTCTTAATGACCAAAGCTGCATAATTTTGTATAGTGGTACAGTTTTATTTTTTATAACGGGATGAGTTTTTAACCTAAAAAATCAGCTAATCCACGAAAAGCACAAAAAGCACGCAAAGATTCCAATAGACTTCAAGCGGTCGCCCGTTACCGAACGGGTGGATAGCTGTTTAATATCCTTCTCTGGTTTATGTTGCATCGCTTGGCGGCTCCTACTTTTTATTTTTGTGGATCAATCATCATTTTTTAGGTTTACGGGTTCATTCCGTTTTGTATATTCGAGGTAACGTGTTTGGCTAAGTCTGCATTATTAGTGTTAGAAGATGGAACAGTATTTAACGGTGTATCGATAGGTACAGACGGCTGTTCTGTGGGTGAAGTGGTTTTTAATACTGCGATGACGGGGTATCAGGAAATTCTCAGTGATCCTTCCTACTGCCAACAAATTGTGACATTAACCTATCCGCATGTCGGCAATGTCGGCACGAACAGCGAAGACGATGAGTCGGGCGGTGTTTTTGTCAGTGGTTTGGTCATTAGGGATTTGCCGTTATTGGCGAGTAACTGGCGCAGCGAAAAAACGTTGCAACAGTATTTGCTGGACAATAATGTGGTTGCCATTGCCGATATAGACACGCGAAAGTTGACCCGATTGTTGCGTGATAAAGGTGCGCAACGTGGCTGTATTATGGCCGGCGATACGGTTTGTCCAGAGACTGCAAAAGCTGCGATTGAAAGCTTTCCCGGATTAAAAGGCATGGATTTGGCTAAAGAAGTCACCACGTCCACGTCTTATGAATGGACTGAAAACATCTGGGATCTGCAAAACGGTTATACGCAAGGTGAGAACCTGTCCAAACATGTAGTCGCTTACGACTTTGGCATTAAACGCAATATTCTCCGGTTACTGGTTAATCGCGGCTGTCGCATTACGGTTGTGCCTGCAACCACCTCAGCAGCAACCGTGTTGGCTATGAATCCTGACGGCGTATTTTTATCTAATGGCCCCGGTGATCCGGAGCCTTGTACTTACGCCATCGAGGCCATCAAAACCCTATTGGAGCATAAAGTTCCGGTATTTGGTATTTGTTTGGGACATCAGTTACTGGCTTTGGCGAGCGGTGCCAAAACTGAAAAGATGAAATTCGGTCATCATGGTGCCAATCATCCGGTTCAGGAAATAGCCACAGGACGCGTGATGATCAGCAGCCAAAATCATGGTTTTGCAGTGAATGAAGCCAGTTTGCCCGATAATGTAGTTGCCACTTACCGCTCGTTATTCGACGGCAGTTTGCAGGGCATTAAACGCACTGATTGTCCTGCGTTCAGTTTTCAAGGGCATCCAGAAGCCAGTCCGGGGCCGAATGATGTGGAATCTTTGTTTGATGAGTTTATTGGGATGATGGATCATGCTAAGTCTTGGTAATGCTGGGCTAGGTAAATGGTAGGCTTATAAAAAATCACAAAATTAAGCCTGAATGCTATTTGTATTTGTCCATCTTGCAAGCCCTTTATAACGAATGAAGCTGCTGTTTTGGAATATAAATAGAAAACCATTGGCTAGTGAACTTAAGTCATTATGTGATTGTTATGATGTGGATATTCTGGTGTTGGCAGAAAACACCATGCAGGATGCCGAAATTTTACCTGTTCTTAATGAAGATACCGATAGAGTTTTTATTGCTCCTTTTAACCCTTCGGCGAAAATATCGTTTTATACGCGGATACACGCTTTTGAACTGGTACATGATGATAGTTGGGGTTCGATTAGAAAAATAACCCATCCCATCGGAGTTGAGATTTTATTGGTTGCCGTTCATATCCCAAGTAAGCTCCACTCTGATGAAAGAGAGCAAGCCGCTATCTCAACCAGAATTGCTAACGAAATAGATAAGCGTGAACAAGAACAAGGTCATGCACTTACTATTGTCATGGGGGATTTTAATATGAATCCTTTTGAAACAGGATTGGTTAGTGCCGATGGCTTTCATGGCGTAATGGATAAGCGTGTTGCTTTGAAACAGAGTAGAACGGTATTGGGACAAGAAAAAAAGTTTTTTTATAATCCCATGTGGAGCAGATTAGGCGATGATTCCGAGGGTTATCCAGGGACTTATTATTACAATAACGGGATGATCAATTATTTTTGGAATACCTTCGATCAGGTTTTACTACGCCCTTCATTATTGCCCCATTTTAGTCAAAATAATTTAAAGGTAATTGATGAAATTAATGGAATTAGCTTAATAAGCAAGGGAAAAATATCAAATAATTTTTCAGATCATTTACCTTTATTGGTCAAATTAGAAATATCACAACTTATTGGAGATAAATAAATGGCTAATTTTTTTGATGATGTTATTGAAGAAACTTCTGTAAAGCCGCCTATTGCGGTTTTAAAAGAACTGGCACAAGAGTTGGCAAAAAAAACACAAGGACTGTTAGTTGGCAAGGTTGAGCAAAGCAATCTTTCTAACGAATTTAGCTTGGAGTTTTATATTACAGCTCCGTCATTAAATAATTATAGTTATGAAGTTTTTAGTGTAAATCATGATTTAGATTTTTATCCTTTAGAGCTAACGATAACAGCGACTCGGTTACCTGATAGGAGCTATGCCGTTGAAAAAGTAGAAAACCAAGAGAAGTTTGAAGAAAAGCTTAAAATAATTTTTTCTTCCCCAGAAGTTAAAAAAGTAATTAATGGATTATTAGCGCAAATTAAATCGGCATAACTAATGAAAACCATAAAACTTGAAGTTCATGCACTGCTTACTAAAATGTCGTTGATTTTTTAACACTGCTGGCTCAACTCGTAAGATGGGTAACGCGTAGTGAAACCTCTCAAAAAATCTGAACATAACACTAACTGAAACATCATGAATAACGAATATACCGCAGTAATAAAACAAGATGGCGATTGGTGGATCGGTTGGATTGAAGAAATCCAGGGCATCAACTGTCAAGAATCTACATACCGTGAATTGCTGGAAAGTTTAAAAATAACGTTACAGGAAGCCTTAACTTTTAATCGTGAAGAAGCGTTATTAAATGCAGGGTCAGATTATCGGGAAGAACGCATCGCATTATGAAACGTTCGGAATTAATCAGATATTTAAACGCACAAGGCTGTGAGTTATTAAGAGAAGGCGGACGGCACTCATGGTGGCAAAATCCTTTACAAAACAGACGTTCCGCTATTCCGCGTCACAATGAAGTAAGTGATATTTTAGCTAATAAGATTTGTAAAGATTTGGGTGTGAAGCCAGTTAAATAACTCAATAGGCTTCGTGCTTTCAAACAACTATATCTTAGGAGCGTATTTTAATAAAAACTATACAACTTGAAGTTCAAGATGCTATTTATCAGAAAATTATTGATTTTTTACCATTGTTGCCTCAAGACCTGTGCCATTTGTTAGTAGATGATGACTTAAGCGATATAGAGAAGCTAGAAAACCAAGAGCTTAATGAAATTGCTGATGGGCGTTTGAATAATGATCAGGCGTTTATTTCCGTTTTCTTGTAGATAGTAGAAAAACCATAACTTTAAAAAAAACATGCCAAAAAGAACCGACATAAAATCTATATTATTACTGGGCGCAGGTCCTATTGTTATTGGTCAGGCCTGTGAGTTTGATTATTCAGGAACGCAAGCCTGCAAGGCGCTGAGAGAGGAAGGTTATCGGGTTATTCTGGTAAATTCCAATCCCGCCACCATCATGACCGATCCCGATATGGCGGATGCGATCTATATCGAGCCTATCGATTGGCAAACGGTCGAAAAAATTATAGCAAAAGAACGCCCTGATGCTGTTTTGCCAACCATGGGCGGTCAAACCGCGTTGAACTGTGCGCTGGATCTTGATGCGCATGGTGTGCTGGCAAAATATAACGTTGAGATGATCGGCGCGACTAAAGAAGCCATTAATATGGCCGAAGATCGTCAATTGTTTAACGATGCCATGAAGCGTATTGGCTATGAAGTTGCGAAATCAAAAACCGCGCATACGATGGAAGAGGCGTTGGCGGCTCAAAAAGAAGTCGGTTATCCGACGGTCATTCGTCCTTCTTTCACCATGGGTGGTAGTGGCGGTGGTATTGCTTACAATAAAGAAGAGTTTGTTGAGATTTGCGAACGCGGCTTGTATTTATCGCCCACTAATGAATTATTGATTGAAGAATCCGTATTGGGTTGGAAAGAATACGAAATGGAAGTGGTGCGTGATTCCAAGGATAACTGCATTATCGTCTGTTCGATTGAAAACTTTGATCCGATGGGTGTGCATACGGGGGATTCCATTACCGTAGCACCCGCGCAAACATTGACCGATAAAGAATATCAAATTTTGCGTAATGTGTCGTTGGCGGTCTTGCGCGAGATTGGTGTGGATACCGGCGGGTCTAATGTTCAGGTAGCCATTAATCCGGTTGATGGCCGCATGATTGTTATTGAAATGAATCCACGCGTGTCACGTTCATCGGCTTTGGCATCTAAAGCGACCGGCTTTCCGATTGCCAAAGTGGCCGCTAAATTGGCGGTCGGTTATACGCTGGATGAACTGAAAAATGAAATTACGGGTGGTGCAACTCCGGCATCATTTGAGCCAACCATCGATTATGTGGTCACTAAAGTGCCACGATTTACGTTTGAGAAATTTCCTCAAGCGGATGATCGTTTAACTACGCAAATGAAATCAGTCGGTGAAGTGATGGCGATTGGCCGCACTTTCCAGGAATCCCTGCAAAAAGCCTTGCGTGGTCTGGAAATTGGCATTAGCGGTCTCGATGAAATAATCGACTTGAACGCAGATGACGCCAAAGAAAAAATGCAAAGGGAAATGCGTCATCCAGGGCCGGATCGTTTGTTATATGTGGCGGATGCTTTCCGTATCGGTATGACACTTGACGAGATTCATGATGTTTGTAAAATTGATCCGTGGTTTTTAGCGCAGATTGAAGATTTGATTATCACCGAACAATCATTGGCCACTAAAACTTTATCAACCTTGAAAGACGGCGAGCTTTATAAGCTAAAGCGCAAAGGTTTTTCAGATATTCGCATAGCCAAATTGCTGGATGCTTCTGAAACTGAAGTGCGTAATGTCCGTCATAAACAAAATATTCGTCCTGTTTATAAACGCATCGACTCATGTGCTGCTGAATTTTCGTCGGATACGGCTTATTTGTATTCCACTTACGAAGAAGAATGTGAAGCACGGGTTTCTGATAAAGAAAAAATTATTATTCTGGGTGGCGGCCCTAACCGAATCGGGCAGGGCATAGAATTTGATTATTGTTGTGTCCATGCCGCGTTGGCATTGCGTGAAGATGGCTATGAAACCATCATGATTAATTGTAATCCTGAAACGGTTTCAACGGACTTTGATACCTCGGATCGATTATATTTTGAGTCATTAACGTTGGAAGATGTGCTGGAAATTGTTCATATTGAAAAGCCCAAAGGTGTTATTGTTCAATACGGTGGCCAGACACCCTTAAAATTGGCGCGTGCTTTGGAGGCGGCCGGTGTGCCCATTATTGGCACATCCCCGGATTCTATTGATTTGGCCGAGGATCGGGAACGCTTTCAAAAATTGCTGGAAAGATTGGGCCTAAAACAGCCGCCCAATGCCACCGCGCGATCAGTTGAGCAAGCTGTTAATGCCGCTAAAGACTTGGGTTATCCGCTGGTAGTCAGGCCGTCTTATGTGTTGGGTGGTCGGGGCATGGAAATCGTTTTCAATGAAGAAGGCTTGCAGCGTTACATGAAAGAAGCGGTGAGCGTTTCCAATGATGCGCCCGTATTGCTGGATCGTTTTCTTGATGATGCCGTGGAAATGGATGTTGATGCTATTTATGACGGTGAACGCGTGTTAATTGGCGGCTTGATGGAGCACATCGAACAGGCTGGAGTCCACTCAGGTGACTCTGCCTGTTCATTGCCGCCTTATGAATTGGCACCGGAGCTTCAGGATAAGTTACGCGAACAAGTCGGTAAAATGGCTGAGGCATTGGGTGTAAGAGGGCTGATGAATACCCAGTTTGCGATTCAGGGTGAAGATATTTATGTGCTTGAAGTTAACCCAAGAGCGTCACGGACTGCACCATTTGTATCTAAAGCTACCGGTTATCCGTTGGCTAAAATTGCCGCACGCGTCATGGTAGGGCAAACCTTGGCACAACAAGGCGTTACCGAAGAACGAATCCCCGCTTACTATTCAGTCAAGGAAGCCGTGTTTCCATTTGTTAAGTTTCCAGGGGTTGATCCTTTGTTAGGCCCTGAAATGAAATCAACGGGTGAAGTGATGGGCGTAGGGAAAACCTTTGGTGAAGCTTTTGCCAAGTCACAACGCGCGGCGGGTGTTAATCTGAATGACAGCGGCAAGGTGCTAATCAGTATCCGCGATGCCGATAAAGCCAAGGCACCTGATATCGCCAGAATGTTGGTAGACAAGAAATATGAAATTGTCGCAACCGGTGGCACCGCAAAATTTCTTAAAGAAGCCGGTATTCCTTGTGAAGTGGTTTATAAAGTCAACGAAGGTCGACCTAATACGGTTGATATGATTAAAAATGACCAGATTCAGCTGATTATTAATACCACCGAAGGCAAAAAAGCCATTTCAGACTCATTCACTATGCGTCGGGAAGCCCTACAGCACCGGGTGACTTATTACACCACGATGGCAGGCGCACGCGCGGCGTGTTACGCGCTGGGTGAGCTGGATGCCGGTGACGTGAATTGTCTGCAAGATTTACATAAAAGTTTGATTTAAAGCGGCAAAGGCACCAATACATAGCTTTTTATGGGTGCCTTTTGTCCAAAAGATGATTAATGGAGTTTAAAAATGATTAAAGTACCTCTCACCGTTAAAGGTGCAGAAAAATTACGTGCAGAATTGGATGAATTAAAATCAGTGGTGCGTCCGCGTATTATTGCTTCCATTGCCACGGCGCGTGCGCATGGTGATTTAAAGGAAAATGCTGAATATCACGCGGCTAAGGAACAACAAAGTTTTGCAGAAGGGCGTATTGCTGAAATTGAAGGCAAGCTTTCCAATGCACAAATTATTGACGTTACCAAGGTAGATGCCAATGGCAAAGTGGTGTTTGGAGCCACGGTAGAAATAGAAGATATCGAGTCCGAGAGAAGAGTCACGTATCAGATAGTCGGTGAAGACGAGGCCAGCATCAAGGAAGGTCGTATCTCAATTGGCTCACCTATTTCGCGAGCGTTAATTGGCAAAGAGATAGAGGATGTTGTTACGGTTAAGGCACCGGGTGGTAATGTTGATTATGAAATTATCTCAATCAAATATATTTAATTGAGGCGAAAGGGGCAAGGTTAAAGAAGCGGTTGGTTTGTAATTATTCACCTCCCCCTTTGAAAAAGGGGGATTGAGGGGGATTTGTCTAATAAAATCTCCCCTAACCCCTCTTTTTCAAAGAGGGGGACTGAATACTTACGTTGGTTTTTCTTTCGCCTTGGGAAGGTGTATGTCTCACTTGAACAGATTACCCCTGCCCCCGACGGGAGAAGGGGGTAATACTCAAGCTGTTGCGTGCCTATTTTTTACTTATTGGGATTCAATCGGTAAATAACAGCGATTTGACCAATGGTTTGGATTAGCTCTGCGCCGGTATCGGTGCATATTTTTTCACTAATCGGCTTGCGATCATCGCGTTCTGCGCGGATTTTTACTTTAATTAATTCGTGGGTGTTAAGCGCCTGATCAAGCTCTGCCAGTACGGCGGCAGTAAGACCTGATTGCCCAATCATGACCACGGGTTTTAAAGTATGAGCTTGAGCTCGAAGTTTTTTCTTGTCTGCAGAGTTCACTCAGTATTCCTAAATCAAAAAGTTACTATACACTATACAACATATTATGGGTCGAAGTAAAAGCAGCAGTCGTTGGATGGCGGAACATTTTGAAGATGAATACGTCAAAATGGCTCAAACACAGGGTTATCGCTCGCGTGCCGTTTTTAAATTAAAAGAAATTCAGGAAAAAGATCAGCTGATTAAGCCAGGGATGAATATTGTTGATTTGGGTGCGGCTCCCGGTGGATGGTCGCAGCTTGCCCGGCAATTAATGGGTAAAAAAAATAAATTGATCGCGCTGGATATTTTGCCAATGGATGCGCTCGAAGGGGTTGATTTTATTCAGGGTGATTTTCGTGAAGAAGCCGTGTTGGAACAGCTCCATGCAGTGTTGGATGGCGCTCCCGTTAATCTGGTGATGTCGGATATGGCACCTAATATGAGTGGCAATAGAGGCGTGGATCAACCGCGTGCCATTTATCTGGGAGAGCTGGCTTTAGAGGCAGCAAAATCGGTTTTAACAAAAGATGGCAGCTTTTTGGTTAAATTATTTCACGGCGAGGGTTTTGAGGCATTTCAAGGTGAAGTGCAGAGCTGCTTTACAAAAGTAGTGATCAGAAAACCCAAAGCATCAAGACCACGAAGCAATGAAGTTTATATTTTAGCCAAAGGCTTTAAATAATCTTTAGTCGTCCTTATATCTACAAGCTAAGGAAAGTTACTATGGTTTGGTGAGTTTCAGATAAATAACGACAGTCAGGAAAGTCAACTCCTGATATAATTACTCAGTTTTTTAAACCGAGAGCCGTTAGAGGCTAGGGTGTGTTTGTGAATGATATGGTAAAAAATATAATCCTGTGGGTAGTCATTGCTGTTGTATTGATGTCCCTGTTTAATAACTTTGGCTCACAAGGAGAGAGGATTGATTCATCGTTATCATATTCGCAATTCATCGAGTCGGTGAAAGCGGGTCAGGTACAACAAGTGATGATTGATGAGCATATTATAAAAGGCAAGACTCAAGGTGGTCAGCTTTTTAAAACGTATGCGCCTAACGATCCACATCTGATTGATGATATGTTGGCTAATGGCGTCGACATTAAAGCGGTTCCGCCTGAGCAGCCTTCCATGCTGATGCAGTTGCTGGTCTCCTTTGGACCTATGTTGCTGCTGATTGCGGTCTGGGTTTTCTTTATGCGACAAATGCAGGGCGGTGGTGCCGGCGGTCGTGGAGCCATGAGCTTTGGCAAAAGTAAAGCCAGAATGCTTGAAGAAGATCAGATTAAAGTCACTTTTGCAGATGTTGCCGGTTGCGATGAAGCTAAAGAAGAAGTGGTCGAAATGGTCGACTTTCTTAGAGATCCGGCAAAATATCAAAAATTGGGTGGAAAAATTCCACGCGGTGCCTTGATGATTGGCCCACCGGGAACCGGTAAAACGTTGCTGGCCAGAGCCATTGCCGGTGAAGCCAAAGTACCGTTTTTTACTATTTCCGGTTCTGATTTTGTAGAAATGTTTGTTGGTGTCGGCGCT
>Ga0194056_10000027_pt1 | contig 53047 bp, 55 predicted proteins | sample SepL4413m_MetaG_FD_155458 | JGI IMG/M metagenome (GOLD analysis project Ga0194056, IMG submission 155458) | Anoxic zone freshwater microbial communities from boreal shield lake in IISD Experimental Lakes Area, Ontario, Canada - Sep2016-L442-13m | ecosystem: Environmental > Aquatic > Freshwater... | reverse complement strand
AATGAAAGCTATATTATTACTAAATGCGGGATTGCCAGAAAAATCACGTTATTAACCAAGAGGAGATCGGCGGAACGCTTGGCGTTTTATATTAATTTTTATTAATATTTCGTCCAACGTTGCCCTTGACCCGGCGGCGAGCGTGCGAGCCGTCGCGGTCAAAGGGCTGGTTCGTCTAAATTCTTCTTCTTTTTTTGGATTGGAACCGCTGCAATTCGATCCTGAAGAAACCCTTCATCTGCATCCGCAATCTTTGACCATCCTTCAAGCGGAACACCAAATGTCTTGTGGCAGAATTCTTTCGCAGTTTCGAGTGAGTTGAGCCAGTGATCAGCAAAGCAGGGGCCATCTTCAATTCCATCAAACAGAAACACAAAGCACCCAGTTTTTTCCGGCACGAGCATCAGCCGTTTCACCTTTGGATCATTGCTAATTTTTGCAGTTAATCTCATTTTGTCTATGGTCGAACGTTGGTCAGCAGGCTGAACGAGCCCGCAGGGCGAGTTCTAGCCTGGCTGACCTGGTTCGGTGGTCTCCATTTCAATTATGAATCTCAACCAACCTTTTCTAGTTCCGTAGTTGAATAGAAGAACTGCGATGATTGATGCTAACCAGAGAAACACCCACGGCAAAATCGTTGTTATGACAACAAGTTTCAACTGGCTTGAATTGTCTGATAACTCACGCATCTCACCAAACATCACCCCAAACGAAAACTTCATGGCTAAAACATAGAGGCTTGAGAATACCGCATAAACAGTCGCAATAACAGTGGCAGTCAAGACGGGTGGAAGTCTTCTTAATTTCATGTTCATATTATTCTCCGCTCATCACCGAACGAATAGCGTTTTATCCCTTGTCTGGCGAGGATAGAACGGTTGAGTTACAGAATCAAGCGTAAGCCTCGCCAGATTGGGGATAAAATGCAGTTGGACGGAGCCGCGAGACGCTGATATGGGCGCTATGGGATTTGGAAGGTGCGTTTTCCCGTTGTTGAGAAAACCCGCGTGGTCATGAAGCATCTGGGTGAGGCATGACGAGATGGCCTTTGCCACTGTAATACCGGGGCCTTGGCACTAAGATGGCCTGATTTTCCGGATAATCGACAGAACCTGGCGGTTACAAGCGTGAAAGCCTTGCTGATACGGAGGCAAAGTTGTTGATACTGTTTGATCATGGTCCTGCGCGCGTTGGATGAAGTCTACCGGCATAGATGAGCCGCCCCGTTTTACAGGCGGAACATAAAGAGACATCCACGCCGGTGAGTCTTTTGATACGGTCGATAGTGGATTCATTCACAGGCGGCGGCTCAGGCGGTTTGATTTTGAGCACTTGCCGAATAGAGGCAAGTGTTCGCGTTTTATTCCGGCCCGCGAGCCAGCCATAGGCGCGGACTTTGGCGAACCCATGGGGCAAGATGTGGAGCATAAAGCGGGCAATAAAATCCTCGACCGGCAATGCCATTTGTTTAACGGTGTTCCCGTCGGCCCGATCCCGCCAATCGAAGGTAATGGTGTCGCCTTCAAGGGAGCGCAGGCGATGATCGCTCACAGCGACGCGATGGGTGTAACGCCCGAGATAATCAATGGTGCGCTCCGGATTGCTGGCCGTGGCTTTGGGGTAGACGATCCATTTGGTTTTCCACAGGTCTTGAAACAAGGTATTCCATGCCGCGTCGGATGCTAAATCGGCAGCTGCCCCATCATAGCGCAGCCTTCCTGCATGGCGCAGCGCCTTCAACCTTTTGATGAACCGGGCTTGGAAGGCTTTGGCAAGGGCGTCTTTCCCGAACAAATAGTTGCGATTGGCACTGCACCATGTCCCGGATGTGGCATCCCACGCGCCACCGGGGACAAGGCAGTGGAGGTGATAATGCGCCATCAACTTCTGCGTCCATGTATGCAGCACGGCAATGAAGCCCAACTGGCCCCGCAATTTCCATTGGGGATCATGGGCGAAGCGTTGCAGAACCCAGGCCGCCACGCCAAAAAGTTCGTTCATCAGCAATTTGGGGTTGGCGCGGATCAGCGTGTTGAGCAGATGAGGCAAGGTGAAGACGACATGGAAGTAAGGCACCGGCAGCAGTTCAGCCTGCCGGGCCTCCACCCATTGTTGTTTGCGTACCGTCTGACAGGAGGGACAATGCCGGTCCCGGCAGGAGTTGTAGACAGGCACCTCACCGCCGCAATGGTTGCAACGGTGCAGATGTCCGCCCAGCACCGCAGAGCGGCAATCCCGCAGGTGTCCCATGACCTTGCCGACATGGGACTCCACAGGATGCCGCCGGCAGAACTCCGGCCAGTTTTGCTTCAGCACGTCCGCCACCCGCAGGTGCGGACGTCCCACCTACCGCGCCTCGTACAGGACGTCACCGGGAGAACGCACCTTGCGCAGGTGATCTGCGGTCAGGTGACAATACATGGCGGTCGTCGACAACGAGGAATGCCCCAGGCAACGCTTGATCACCAGCAAGTCAACACCCTGCTCCAGCAAATGTGTCGCAAAGGCGTGGCGCAACGAATGGATTCCATTGCGTTTACCTAGTCCACCTGCTTCACAGGCCTGATTATAGATGCGCTGCGCCGTGCAGATCGACATCGGCTTCGTACGGTCGAACCCGAAAAACAGCCAATCGGTCGGCTTATATTCCTTCCAGTACTTCCGCAATAACTCCAGTGAATGCCGCGACAGGAGCGTGTACCGGTCTTTCCGCCCCTTCCCTTGCTCAACCCGCACCACCATTCGATCCGGTGCACTTTCAATGTGGCAGGGTTTTAGTCGCACCACTTCGCTCACCCGCAAGCCTGAACCATACACGACCGCTAACAGCGCCTGATGCTTGATGTTCGTATGGGCTTCCAAAATCCGCCGGACCGACTCACGATCCAGCACTTTCGGGCGCTTTCCTGATCGACCTCGCGGAGGGAGATAAAAATCCGATGTCGGACGCTTGAGTAACTCACCATAAAAACACCGGTATGCACTGACCCGCACGTTCACCGTGCTCCACGACAAACGCCGGGCTCGAATCAATGTATCTACAAATGACTGGATCTGTTCATTGCTCAAGGTGTCCGGCGATACCCCGTACTCTTTCGTTAAATCCACCACTGCCCGCTCGTAACTATCCATCGTCTTTTTCGCAAACCCCTTCAACCGCATGTACTGCAAGAACTGCTCACGTAATACACTCATCGACTGACTCCTTAGTTCGGCCAGTACGGACTACCCGTACGGCCGTTGGAGTCAGGTTACAAAAAGAAAAAACCGCTTCGAAGTTTTCACTCCGCGAAGCGGTTCCGATCAACATATATTCTGCGTCATAACGTGATTCCCGGATGAAGGCCAGGAAAGTCGTATAGCACTTTAATTTTCAGTCAAACACCTGCCTGACGAAGGAGAGGGTAAAAGACCCTTCTTATAGCGTCAAGCATTTCTCGCAAAACTCTTTGGTTGTATGCTTTGTGTGATCGGGCTTTATCATCACCTTAGTTCTCGCTCTAGAATAATGGCTCAATACCTCCATGCCGATGTTGACGCATTTGCCCGCCTGGCAAGCGTTAGGCGTCGCGACGTATAATCCGACCTTTTATTAGTAATTATTTGCTAGTAATGACGCAGTTACTAGCTATACAGTCGTTAGTCGTTATGACGCCTAACGTCCGAAAATGAAGTCAACCGCAGGAGATTAATCATGCAAACCTTTGACCTTGAGCCGTTTGTCCAATATATAGCGGACCGCAAATTGGTGCCCGAACCGCATTCAAGGGGCAGCTCTAAGGACAGGCTAATACTAAACTCTCTACTGGCTGTGGCCGTCTATATCCATGAGCATCAGCAAACTGTGATTGAGGGTGCGGCAAATCTCGGTCATGTACTCATTCACTGCTTTCACGCTGCCAGGCAGCGTGTACACCAGAGTCGTATTTATGAGGCCGGCCACACTGCGACTGAGCAGGGCGGAGGGGATGGTGGCCCCATATTTCACCCGGATATATTCCATGATTCCGGGTATGACACGGGTCAACATCGGCGTGATGACGTCCGGGGTGATGTCGCGGGAGCCAATGCCCGTTCCGCCGGTGGTGATGATGATGTCCACCCCCTCGGAAATCGCCTTGTTGACGGTAGTCTCGAGTTGGTCCGCATCATCAGCAATCAAAACGTTTTTTGCCACGGCTGACCAGTGGCCTTCGCGAAAATGGCTTTCAAGCCGCTCCCGGATGGCTGGTCCGCTCCGATCCTCATATTGGCCACGACTGGCGCGGTCGCTCAGAGTAATAATGCAGATTTTCAGAGGACACGGTTCATGCACGAGGGCATCGCCGGGGCGGATCGTGCCGCCATGCAGAACACGAGCGAAGATTCCCTCCTTGGGCATGACACACTTGCCCACCTCGCGGAAGATCGCACACCCATCCCCGTGGCATTCCTTGCCAATCTGGGTAACTTCCAAGGATACTACGCCGATGTGCAGCCGGTCGCGCAGGGAGACCGTCGCCAGATCGAGCCCGGATGTGGTCAGATTCTCAGCAAATTCGCCCGGCAGAAAGGCCTTGCCGGCCTGCTCGGAGAAATGCTGAATGCTTTCCTGCGATAGCAGACTCACCTGTCGATGCCAGTGGCCGCCATGGGCATCCCCCTCCAGTCCAGTCATTTGAACGATACCCTTCGGTACCGGCTTTTTAATAGTGCCTTTCTGTTCGGAGATATTGACCGAGATGATTTTATGTTCCTGCACCTGTTTCGCGGGGTTCATGTTTATCCTCCAAGATGATGAAAGCGATTGTTGCTGTGGCTCCCAGCTTCCGGCTTGCCGGCTATGGCGGCAAGAATGGCCGCACGGGGGCCTAACTCTCGTACATCGTAATATTCATTGCTGAAGAGACAGGGGTAAATGCGGCCCAGACTTGATACCCGCAGGCGGCTGCACGTTTCGCAATGGCCGCCAGTACCGCCAATGACCTGCCAGAATTCGCCTTTGGCCGTATCCATTTTTCGAATGTAGCGTACTTCTAAATCTTTCTTACGAGCATAGTTGGCCACCGAGCGGGCATCGGGCTCATCGGGAGAACGGGTTATGACGCAGTTGAGCTTTACCTTTCGAAAACCAGCAGCCAGAGCGACCTCGATACCTGCCAGGGTATCCTCCAACCGGCCACAGCGGGTGACGGCGTGAAACCGGGCCGGATCCACGGTGTCGAGGCTGATATTCACCCGGTGTAGTCCTGATTCTCGTAGTGCAGCAGCATAGCGGGGGAGCAGGACCCCATTTGTGGTCATGGCGAAATCTGTAATGCCGGGAATGGCCGCCAGCATGCGGACCAGCACAAGGATATCGCGACGCACCAGTGGTTCCCCGCCGGTCAGGCGGACTTTATCCACGCCCAACTCCACTGCCGTCCGCGTGAGTTCCGTAATTTCTTCAAAGGATAAAATCTGCTCATGCGGAACCAAGGGGACTCCCCCGGCGGGCATGCAGTAGGTACACCGCAGGTTACACAGGTCGGTAACCGACAGGCGTAGATAATGAATGCGGCGATGAAATCGATCGTTCATTTTGTTTTCGAAACAAGATGGATGTCGGTCAGGGTCATCTTTTTGTCAACCGCCTTGCACATATCATAGATCGTCAGTAAGGCAACGGACACTGCAGTCAGGGCCTCCATCTCAACCCCCGTCCGATCAGTGCAATTGATTGCACTTTTAATCTCGACCCCATTGCGACGTAAGGTCGCCTTGACGGCCACATGGGTGAGTGGGACGATATGGCACAGGGGAATCAGGTGTGCAGTTTGCTTGGCCGCCTGGATGCCTGCCAATTCGGCAGTAATAAGGACGTTTCCTTTAGTGAGAGCGTGGGCCCGAATTAACCTGACCGTCGCAGGCTGCAAGGTGATCCAACCTGAAGCGACTGCCACACGGTGCGTTATGGCTTTGGGTGACACATCTACCATGTGTGGACGTTGCTGTTCATCAATATGAGTTAACTTTTTCATCGATCTTCTCCTGAAATTTATATCGGTCGAACATGAACCAGGGATCCTTTTTTAGATCCCCCTGAGCCTGCGGGCATGATCAGCAGGGCGTCGGCGCGGGCAATGGCGTGGATATGGGCGGAGCCGTGGTACTCCAATGGAGCGACCTTGCCAGCTTCTGTGAAAATAACAGGCACGGTTGTTTGCCGGTTCGAGTTCTTCAGGCTGATATCAGCCTCGAGTTCCGCGGAGATCGTGTGGGGGAGGTAAGTGTGTCCCATCAGGCCATATAGAAATGGTTTGATGAGCAACTCAAACACCACGAAGGTTGATACAGGATTTCCCGGCATCCCGCAGCAGAACCGCTCTTTGCTGCGGCCAAAAAGCGTGGGCTTTCCGGGTTGCATGGCCACGCTCTGGAACAATAGTTGATAACCGGCCCCCGCCAGGGACTCCGCACCAAAGTCGTAGGCCCCGACAGAGACTCCGCCGGACAAGAGCAGCAGGTCGCAGTCCGTCACGGCTTTTTGAACAGCCAATAACAGGTCCTCACGGCGGTCACCCACAATTCCGTGATAGGCGACAGTAGCTCCCATGGCGCGAATCTGGGCTGACAACTGGTAACTGTTTGTATTGCGGATTCCCGCCGCCGGGGGGCGTTGCCATGGTTCCACCAGCTCATCACCGGTGGCGATCAAACCGACTTTTGCCCGGCGATAGACAAGGACATCGGGTTTGCCAAGGGCGGCGCAGAGGGCTCCCATCCGGGCGGGTGTCAGAATCGTGCCCCGCTGCAATACCAGGTCACCGGTCTTAACATCCTCGCCTTTGGTGCAGATATTAGAAGCCGTACGCGAGCCGGTGAAGCGGACGGCATTTTCTCCTTCGGTCCTGGTATCTTCCACCATGATGACGAGATCAGCTCCTGCGGGAACCGGGGCGCCAGTCATGATCCGGGCACACTCTCCGTGACCGATGGTCTTTTGAGGAAAGTGCCCGGCGGGAATTTCTTCAATGATGCGCAGTGCCTGGTCCAAGTCCTGGCGGCGGCAGGCAAACCCATCCATCGCTGATTTATCAAAAGGGGGCATATCCACATCGCACACGACGTCTTGCGCGAGGACGCGTCCCTGAACCTCCTGCAGGAGGACCGATTCGGTACCGAGCGGCCGGGCGGCCGTGGTGATTATTTCATAGGCTTGGTCAAACGTAATCATGGTAGTCCTTAGGAGTGTTCACATTGTGGTACCAGTCTGCAGCTGGCATATCAATATACTTCACTTTTACAAGGTCGAAAAGGTCAGCCGGGCGGCGCCCGCCACGGGAAAGAACCTGATCGGCAAAAGCTCCGACCGATTTCCGGTACACGGCCAGGAGCGGTTCAGGGCGGCGGTCAGGGGAGAGTGGCATGACAATATCATAGTCCTCCGCAGCTTGAATCATTTGCATAAGGAAATGGGGATCAATGCGGGGAATATCGCAGGCTGTTACAAAATTCAACTCGGTACTTGATTTCGAGAGGCATGAACTGAGCCCCATCAGGGGGCCCATGTCGGGTTCCCGGTCAGGTATAACGCGCCGCTGGAGAAAGTTGAATTTGGCAGGTTCGTTGGCGCCGATCAAAACGTCGTCAAACCAGGGGGCCAGTTGATTAACGATATGTTCGATCATCGGGCGACCCTTGACGGGAAGGAAGTTCTTATCCTGGCCCATGCGGCTGCTTTTGCCTCCGGCCAGAACAATGGCTGTGGCCTTCTGCCGTATCCACCACTGTCCGGACGAAAAAGAGATACGCTCGGGAGACAGGGCCCAACTTGTTCCATCGAAATCGAGTACTCGGTCCGCCTGATTCAGTACACGCAAACAGGATTCCTTAATCTTGTCGCTCCCTTTTTCACGGAGTATCAGGAAGGCTCCGGGTTCCAATGCAAGACGCGCCGAATTGGATTCCCAGATCGAGGGCTGTCCTGCTGGAATCTGTGTGAGCAAGGCTTCCACGCCTTCGACGAGGTGTGCATCATGCACCCTTAGCCAGAATACCTTTGAGGCGCCTGCCTTAAGCAGACGGGACGTGTCCTTATTTTGGGGACCGTCATGAAATTCCGTTAGACTGAAATTTCCCTGTAGAGTTCCACAGACGCCGCACCCATCACCGCCACGCGGGCAAGTCCCGCTTTCCTCCTTGATGGTGGTGATTTTGACCGCGATAATGGCCTGGGTTGGTGCATGCCGACGAATCAACTCGCAAGCCAATAAGGTCTTGCCAACGTTGCGATCAGCCGAGCCGATCATCAAAATTTCCGGGCGTTTGTGCATCCAAAGTCATTCAGAAACAGCCCAATTGGCATTGCCGGATTTTGATGCTTTCACTATCGCACAGTTTGCCGATCTGTTTTGGCGTAACATCGAACTTTCCCGCCAGAAGTAATGCTTTTTTGCATGTGAGGATAGGTTTCCCGTTCCGTTTTACCGTAGCTTTCACAACGGCCTCTTTCAGTTCCGTTTGCTGCATGAGCGAGTCCTTTCTGTGATTTGCTTTGGCTTAGAAAACTTCAGGGTAACCGATATCCACAAAAAGTGTCTCAAGCGAGTTTTTGTGACCGAGTTCCATATTCATCAGGTTCTCAAAAAGAGTCCGCATCTCGGCATCCGTTGATAACCGGGCCATTCCCCGGTACATGACCGCCGCCATCTGTTCGTTCTTCATGGCCAGGGCCACGGCATCACGCAATGGCATATCGGGCTTGATCTCGGGCTGTGGCTCGGATTCGGCGATGTGAAAATCGGCAGCCGGCCTGAACTTGGATTGAGTTAAAGGGGCCGCCTTCAGTGACATCAACAGATCCTTGTGACCCAATTCCTCTATGGCCAGCTCTGCAAAGGTCTCCTTTACGGAAGGGTCCTTCACGCGGCGGGAAAGGTCCACATAAAACCGGTTCGCCGCTTCCTCCCTGCTGATCGCCAGGTCGAAGATCGTGTCGAGTGTATGTTGTGAGCTCATCGTGTGTTTTCCTCCGTTAAGATAGAGTTTAAGGGCGCGCTTGTCGTTGAACAGTTTGAACATACGGCTCGCCATCGGACACCTTCTCCAGTTTGATGGCACAGGCCTTGTATTCTGGCGTTTCAGTGACGTTGTCGTAGGCGTCGTTGGTCAGCACGTTTGCGTGTGCCTCAAAGAAGTGGAAGGAGCACCAGCAAACGCCTTTAGGAGAACGATCCGTCACCCACGCCTTCAGGGTAATGGTGCCGCGCCGGCTGGTGGCCTTGACCAGATCATGGGTTTTTACACCCAGCCGTTTGGCATCCACTGGGCTGATTTCCATGAGCTCCTCAGGGAAAATCGTCTCCAGCCCGATGGAGTTCCGCGTCTGGGTTCCAGTGTGATAGTGCCAGAGGCGTCGGCCGGTGGAGAGCATAAACGGATATTCGGCATCAGGCACTTCCGCAGGCGGGCGGTGATCGGTGCGGCAGAACAAGCCCTTACCACGTGTGAATTTTCCGTTCAAATGAAGAATGGGCGTTCCCGGGTGTTCGAGCGTCGGACAGGGCCATTGAATTCCGATCTCATCAAGTCGGTCATATGTGATTCCCGCCATGCTGGTGGCGGTCCTGCGCATATCTTCCCAAACGCCTTGCGCCGAAGTGAAACGGAGATCGACACCCAGTCGTTTGCCAAGTTCCTGCATGATCCACCAGGTGGGCTTGGCCTGACCAGGTGGATTGACCGCCTTTCTCAGACGCTGTACGCGGCGTTCCAGATTTGAGTATGTGCCGTCATCTTCATTGAAACAGACATCAGGTAACACGACTTCTGCGAGTTCGGTTGTCAGGTTCTGGAAAATGTCGACCACAACCAGGAAATCAAGTGCCTTGAGCTCTTTGATGGTCTTGGCCATATTCGGCTCGGTTTGCACGGTGTTGTCGCCCACGCAGAAAAAGATCTTGGTCGCACCGGTGGTCGCCTTGTGCAGCATGGTGGGAATCTTATAGCCGGGCTTGAGCGAAAGATCCGTTACACCCCAATCCTTGGCAATCTTCGCAGCCACGTTGGTATCATCCACGGGTTGATAGTTATGGTACACATTGGGGAGGTCGCCCATGTCGCAGGCGCCTTGGACGTTGTTCTGGCCGCGCAGCGGGTTGACCCCGCCCCCGCGTTTACCCAGATGGCCCAGGACCATTTGCAGATTCGCGATGGCTTTGACGTTATCGGTTCCACAGGTGTGTTCCGTAATGCCGAGACAGTAAATGATATTGACGTTTTTCGCTGTGCCCAGAATCCGGGCAATGGTCCGCATGGTTTCGGCGGGAACCCCGCAAATCTTCGACGCCGCTTCAATGGGGTAGGGTTCAACCCAGGCTCGGATATCGTCAGGGTTTTCAGTGGAGGCTCTCATGAACTTCTCGTTCTGCCAGCCATTCTTGAAGATCTCATTGATGATCCCGTTCAGGAAGGCCACATCGGTTCCCACATGCTGCTGTGCATAGAGGGTGGCCCACCGCACCAGATCAATCTTCCGGGGATCCACCACGATCAAGGTCGCGCCATTTTTCGTGGCGCGCTTGACGTAATACGACACGATGGGATGCGCTTCCGTCATGTTGGAGCCGATCACAAAGATGACGTCGGCTTCCAGGACATCGGAAATTGAGTTGGTCGCTGCCCCGCTGCCAAAGGCGGCGGCCAATCCCGCCACGGTAGGGGCGTGACAGGTGCGGGCGCAGTGGTCAACGTTGTTGGTCTTGATGACCGCGCGCGTGAATTTCGCTACGGCGTAATTATTCTCGTTGGTGATACGACCAGAGCCCAAAGCTGAAAATACATCAGGGCCGTGCTGGTCGACGATGGCCTTTATTCGCCCGGCAGTATAGTCCAGGGCCTCGTCCCAGCTGACGGGAACCAAGGTGCCGTTCTTCCGTATCAGGGGCTGAGTCAGGCGTTTGGGGCTGGCATGAAATTCAAAGCCATAACGCCCTTTGACGCAAAGCATGCCGTGATTTGGGGCGATATCCCTACCAGTGACGCGGGTCACCCGGTTGAGTTTGCGGTCCACATGCAGTGTCATCTGGCAGCCCACGCCGCAGTACGGACAGGTGGTGTTCACTTGCTCAAGCTGCGCGCCGCGGCCTTTGCCCATTGATTTTTTGTCAACCAAAGCACCGGTGGGGCATAACTGGACGCACTCCCCGCACTGAACGCAACTCGATTTGCCCATGGGTAGATCGTCATCACAGATGACCTTGGTGTCGTGGCCACGGAATCCGAAATCCAGAACCTCGTTAACCACCACCTGATTGCAGCCGACAATGCAGCGGCCGCATTTAATACACTTGGCGTGATCCCTGAACACGAACTCCGCGCTGTCATCGGTCTCGAGGGTGGTATCCATGGTGTACGAAGGCCGTTCAATGCCCAACTCATAGGCGGCGTTCTGAAGTTCGCAATTGCTATTCCGTTCGCACGCCAGGCAATCGTGTCGTCCGGAGGAAAGCAACAGGTCAACGACCAGGCGTCGGGATGAGCGGATCACATCGGATTCGGTTTTGACGACCATGCCGTCTTTCGCCTCCATGGTGCAGGACGTTTGCAGGCCTCGCATGCCTTCCACCTCCACGAGGCAGAGCCGGCATTTCCCGGTGGAACCGGTTTTATGGTGATGGCAGAGGGTGGGGATATGGATGCCATGCTCCCGGGCGGCCTGGAGCAGGGTCTTGCCCGCCTGCACTTCAAGAGTCTGCCCGTTCATTGTAATCTTAATCATGCGCGTGTTCCTTGAGATTGTTAAGCCTGTTTCTGGTGTGAATCGGTTTTTACCAAAAGGGCAGGGGGCTTGGCCTTGCCGCTCCGGCGCACCGCCCTGAATTTGCAGACATCATAGCAGGCGCCACAGAGAATGCAGACTTTCTGGTCGATGACATGGGTTCCCTTGGCCTCGCCGGAGATACAAGACACCGGACAGCGCCGAGCGCACAGGGTACACCCCACGCAGGCCTCGGGATCGATATCATAAGTCACCAGTTTGGTGCACTTCCCTGCAAGGCATTTTTTATCCAGAATGTGGGATTTGTATTCGTCCATGAAATGGCGGAGCGTGGACAAGACCGGATTGGGGGCGGTCTGTCCCAAGCCGCACAGGGAGGATCGTTTGATTTCATTGCCCAATGTGGTCAGGCGTTCGATATCGGCCATTTCACCCTGACCATTGCAGATGCGATTAAGGATTTCCAGCATGCGCCGGGTTCCCTCCCGGCAGGGAACGCATTTGCCGCAGGATTCCTCCTGGACGAAATCCATGAAAAACCGCGCCACATCCACCATGCAGGCATCCTCGTCAATCACGATGAGCCCGCCTGAGCCCATGATGGCGCCCAGTTCATTCAGAGATTCATAATCAAGGGGAACATTCAGATGTTCCGCCGGAATACACCCGCCGGAAGGACCGCCAATCTGGGCGGCTTTGAAATGCTTGCCGTCCTTTATTCCTCCGGCGATATCATAGACCAGTTCATTCAGCGGGGTTCCAACCGGGACCTCCACCAGTCCCGAAACCTTAACGGAACCGGCCAGGGCAAAGACTTTGGTGCCCTTGCTTTTAGCGGTGCCGTGCGACGCAAAAGCATCCCCGCCATGGAGAATGATGTAGGGCACATTGGCGAAGGTTTCCACATTATTCAGGACGGTGGGCTTCATCCACAGTCCTTTTTGGGCGGGGAAGGGGGGGCGGGGGCGTGGTTCGCCGCGCCGTCCCTCAATGGAGGCCATCAGGGCGGTCTCTTCCCCGCACACGAAGGCCCCTGATCCCATCCGTATTTCCAGATCAAAGGAGAAATTCGAGCCGAGAATATGGTGGCCCAACAGGCCTTCACTCCGGGCCGAATCGATGGCGCGTTGCAGTCTTTCCACCGCAAGTGGGTATTCAGCCCGGACATACACATAGCCCTGGGATGAGCCGATGGCAAAGCCGCCGATCAGCATGCCTTCAATCACGCTGTGCGGGTCGCCCTCCAGCACGCTGCGATCCATAAAGGCGCCTGGATCGCCTTCGTCGGCATTGCAGAGTACATACTTGAGATCGCCGGGACTCTGACGGGCAAAGGTCCATTTAAGATGGGTGAGAAAGCCCGCGCCGCCACGCCCGCGCAGGCCTGACTTCTTGATTTCTTCGATGACGGAGTCGGGCGTCATTGTGGAAATCATTTTTGAAAAGGCCTGGTATCCGTCGCGGCCGATAAAGTCGTCGATACTGTTGGGGTCAATGATGCCGCAATTACGGAGAACAATTTTTGTCTGTTTTTTGAAGAAGGCAATATCGCTCTGAACAGGAACGGGTTTCTTTTTCGGCCCGTCCTTCCAGGTCAGGCGTTCGACAATCTCGCCTTTAAGAATATGTTTTTCAACAATCTCGGAAGCATCCGCGACGGCTACATGCTGGTAATATACGTTATCCCGGCCCACGAGCAGGATGGGACCTCCGGTGCAGGGGCCCATACAGCCGGTTTCGACGATGGACAACTTCTTATCGAGTTTATGGTGCTTCAGTGCGGCGAGCAGTGCGGCTTTGACTTTCATGGCACCGGAGGCAATGCAGCCTCCGCCGGCGCACATGAAAATTTTGTTCTTCGATTCACGATCCACGCTCTCGCGTCTGGCAACAAGATCAGCGGCTGTAGCGATTCCCTTGGTTTTTATTTTCATATGAAGTTCCGCTTATCCAGCTGAAGGTTTGCGATACTGGGCCAGGATAGCTTTGATTTCCTCAGGCTTCACGAACTGATGGACATCCTCATTGATCATCATGGCGGGAGCGAGACCACAGGCCCCGAAGCAACGCCCGACTTCAAGCGAGAAGACCCGGTCGTCCGTGACCTGGCCTACCGTGATTTTCAATTCCTTTTGCAATGCCTCAAGAACGGCCTGACCACCCCTTACATAACAGGCGGTACCCATGCATACCCGTATCAGGTTCTTGCCGCGGGGGACCCGCGAGAAAAAGGAATAGAAGGTGACGACGCCGTAGACGCGGCTGTAGGGTTCATTCATCTCTTCACTGATCGTCCTGAGAACGTCCGCTGGAAGGTAACCGAATATCGTCTGGGCGATCTGTAATACAGGAATGAGTGCCCCTGGTTTACCTTTGTATTCCTGGATCACCTCTGCCAACCGAGCCTTTTGCCCGGCATCCGAAACCGGCGCGCAACCACATGTGCACGCATCCTTTTTCTTGACCATTAAATTACCTCGCTATTTCCTGAATCGAAGTGCCACTCATGCATCATCCCTGCCAAATATGAATCAATATTGCATTTCTTATATCCCTGAGTAAATTGCGTTTTATAATACCACCCTGTGGTAGGGTGTCAATGGGGTCACCCTGAACCATTAGCGAATTATCTTCATTTCCTGTTTACATTAACAGAACTTTTCTTCTTATATACCACCCCGTGGTATGGGGTAGCGGGATATTTTTCAAAAAGGTTGCTTGATTCCACTCGGCGATCGTGATAAAAAGTTTCGCCTTTTTGTGCCGGAGACTCTTTAACTTTATGAGCAATACCGTAGTATTCAGTTTGATATATGTGCTGGCATTCTTGGTTGGCGGCCTGATCATCGGCGTCGCCTCCATGGTGTTGTCCTGGCTGCTGGCCCCGAAGCGGACCCGGTCGGTGTTCCAGAAAACCCTGCGGAGTATCGAGTGCGGCGTGGCGCCCATCGGGCATGCCTGGATCCGCTACGGTGTGGTATATTATCTCTATGCGCTGATTTTTGTGGCGTTTTCTGTTGATGTCCTTTTTCTGTTCCCCGTGGCTCTTGTCTATAATGAACAGCCGGGCTGGTTGGACTTCGCGGAAGTCCTGCTTTTCGTCGGGATCCTGGCGTTGGTGATTGTTTATGCTTGGAAGAAAGGCATTTTTTCATGGAAAAGCAAGTTGAAGTCCCACCAGGCTTAATCCATTTCGCAATGCTTGATGATGTTTTGAATATGGCTCGCGCCAATTCACTGTGGCCCCTGACTTTCGGGTTGGCCTGTTGTGCCATCGAGATGATGGCGACGGGTGCGGCCCGGTTTGATATGGCCCGGTTCGGCTGCGAAGTATTCCGGCCTTCCCCGCGTCAGAGCGATCTGATGATCGTGTGCGGCACCATCAGCCGTAAAATGGCGCCAGCGGTGGTGACCCTTTATGATCAGATGCCCGAGCCCAAGTGGGTGCTGGCCATGGGGAACTGCGCCATTTCCGGCGGTCCTTTCAAGTTCCCTGGTCAATATGGAATCGTTGAAGGTGTGGATCAGCTTTTCCCTGTGGATGTCTATGTGCCGGGTTGCCCCCCGCGGCCTGAGGCCTTGATCGAAGGGATTCTCAAACTTGAAGAGAAACTTCGCGGCAAACGCTGTTTCCCGACCGTGGAGGCCGAGTAACGCTATGAAGTTTACTTCCTTGAAATCTAAATTTGAGGGGATTGCCGTGCGCGGAACCTCTGCGCCTGTGGCAGGGGCTGAAGCCGGCGCTCCCGTGCCGCTGGTTATCGAAACCCCGCATGCGGCCAGGGGAACCAATCTGGATGTGACGGTTCCGGCGGAACGCGTGGTCGAAGCCGTCACCATCCTGGATGACGCGAAATTCATGATTGAGGCGATTACCGGTGTGGATTGGCTGGCGGAACGGCAATATGAAGTTATCTATGACTTTACGCATGTGGAGTCGGGAGAGCGTATTGCGATCCGGACCCGGATTCCCCGCGACAAGCCGGAACTGCCCACCATCTCTCATATCTATGGCGGTGCCAACTGGCATGAGCGTGAAACCCATGATTTCTTCGGGATCATCTTTACAGGTCATCCGCAACTGATTCCGTTGCTGTTACCTGAGGATGCCCGCTTCCACCCGCTGCGAAAGGACTTTACGGCGTGAGTATCGAAGCACAAAGCGTTCTGAATGAGACGTTTGTTCTCAATCTCGGTCCCCAGCATCCGGCTACCCATGGTGTGTTGCGCATCAAGTTGACCATGGATGGCGAGTATATCATGGATGCGGACCCGGTGATCGGTTACGGCCACCGTATGCATGAGAAGATGGGCGAGAACCGGTCCTACGCGAAGTTTCTGCCCAATACCGGTCGTATGGATTATGTCGCCGCCCTGTTCAACGGGCATGGCTACGTGGGGGCGGTCGAGCGTTTGGCGGGCATCACCGTTCCCGAACGTGCGGAATATATCCGGGTGATTACCTCCGAGTTGAATCGCGTTTCCAGCCATTTGCTTTGGTTGGGCGCCTTTCTGGTCGATCTGGGCGGGTTTACGCCACTCCTGTATTGCTTTGATGACCGTGAACAGATTCTTGACCTGCTTGAATCTGTGACCGGGTCGCGGCTGACGTTCTGTTATTACCGGTTTGGTGGCGTGAGTAATGACATTGATGAAGATTTCGTCGCCGGCACCAGAAAGTTTATCACCCGCCTGCGTTCCCGGATGCCGATGTATGATGCCTTCGTCACCAAAAACATCATTTTCCGCAAGCGGGTGGAGGGGATTGGCCACATTTCGGCGGAGACCTGCCGCAAGTACGGCGCGACGGGGCCGGTCATTCGAGGTTCGGGCGTGGCTTATGATGTGCGCAAGGTGGAACCCTATTCTGTCTATTCGAAATTCAATTTTGACGTTCCCGTTTTTCACGAGTGCGATTGCATGGCGCGTTACAAGGTCCGTGTTGAAGAGATGATTCAAAGCATGCGGATCATCGAGCAGGCGCTGGACTCGCTGCCCACGGGGCCCGTGATGGCGGAGAAGGTGCCGCGGACGCTCAAGCCGGCCAAAGGTGATTGTTACTATAATGTGGAGTCTGCGCGCGGCAGTTTCGGCGTGCGGGTGGTGAGTGACGGGTCGGAAAATGCATACCGCCTGAAACTCCGTTCGCCCTGTTTCTCGAACATGAGCCTTTTCCGCGAGTGTTCGGAAGGAATGCTGCTGCCTGATGCGCTGGCCCTTTTGGGAAGTTTGGATCTGGTGATCCCTGATATTGACCGTTAAGGATTGGAGTTTGGGTGTGATATCGAGCGACATGCTAATGGAATGTTTGCGGCTGGTGCTTTATGTGGCCGGCTTGCTTGCCTTTGCAACGTTCAATGCGGCATACCTGTCGCTTCTTGAACGTAAGTTTCCCTCTTGGTTGCAGTTGCGTCCGGGCCCCATCGAAGTTGGTCCCTGGGGGCTGTTACAACCAGTGGCCGACGGACTCAAACTGTTGAGCAAGCAGATTTTGACCCCGCAGGGGGCTGACCTGCTTCTATTCAAACTGGCCCCGGTGATGGTGGTGGTGCCCGGAATTCTATGCCTGGTGACTATTCCTTTCAGTGAGACATTGGTGGCCCGGAACTTCAACCTTGGTCTGCTGATGATCTTCTCGTTTGGCGCCTTTGGGGTGTTTGCGGTTCTTTTGGGTGGCTGGGCTTCTAATAACAAGTATTCCAGCATCGCCGCCGCGCGGGTGGTGGCCCAGAACATTGCCTACGAAATCCCCATGTTGTTGGTTGTAATTTCTGTGGTGTTTGTTACCCGCACATTCAACCTGCACTCGATTGTTGAACAGCAGACGGGTGGATTCTGGCATTGGAACGTGCTGAATCTGAAGGCAAGTCTGATGATGCCCATCGCCTTCCTCATCTATTTCATCTGTATGCTGGCGGAGACGAACCGGGCACCCTTTGATATGGTGGAGGCGGAGAGTGAACTGGTGGCCGGTGCCTTCACGGAATATTCAGGAATGGGCTTCGGCCTTTTCTTCATCGCCGAGTATGTGAACATTATTGTCGGCTGCAGTATCGGCACCATTCTTTTCCTGGGCGGCTGGGATTGTCCCTTTGGCCTGTTGCCAGGTGTGCACTGGTTCCTCATCAAAATGTATGCGCTGTGCGTGGCCGTGATCTGGGTGCGCTGGTCGTTCCCGCGAACGCAGTTTTACGGGCTGTTGAACTTGTCGTGGAAAATTCTGATTCCGTTCGCGCTGGTGAATCTGGTGCTGACGGCTTTTATGCTCAAACTGTTCCGCTAGGCTTAAACTGATGATTACCTATTTTAAAGAGATCTTTAACGGGCTTTACACCCTGTTCGTGGGAATGAAGATCACGTTTGTTCATTTGTTCCGCCCGAACGTCACAGTGCATTATCCGCGGCAGACCCTGAAAATGACCCCGCGCTATCGCGGGCATATCGATCTGACACGTGATGAGGCCACCGGCAAGCCCAAGTGCGTGGTCTGCATGGCTTGTCAGCGGGCCTGTCCTTCGGGCTGTATCAAGTTGGATGGGGCCAAGGCCGAGGGGGCACCCCGCAAGTCGCTGACCTCCTACACGCTCGATTTCACCACGTGCAGTCTGTGCGGACTCTGCGTTGAGAGTTGTAGTTTTGATGCGCTGAAATTTTCGAAGGCCTACAATCTGGCTTCCATGAAAAAAGACGATTTCAAAATGGATTTGCTTAAACGCGTGTTGGAGAAAAAATGACCATCGACTTGACTCCTGCAACGCTCAATACGCTCGCCTCGACCCTGCTTTTTGCCGGGGTGGTGGCGGTGACCTTGGCGGGTGCGGTTATCGCGGCAGCCTCGCGGCGGCTGGTATATAGTGTGAGCGGGCTGGCCCTCTCTTTCGTGGGGCTGGCAGGACTTTATGTTTTTCTGAACAGTCCGTTCCTGGCGCTGATGCAGGTCCTGATTTATATCGGAGCCGTGTGCGTCACGATCATGTTCGCGCTGATGCTGGCCAATCCAAAGGATGAGCCTTCCATGCTCCCTCGTAATGTGCTGATCGGGTTGTCCAGTGCGCTGGTGGCGGGCATGTTGGCGGTGGGCTTGATCATGGTGGTGGCCAAAACCCACTGGATGCCCAAGGCTATTCAGATTAATGCCGGCACCGTTGAGGATCTGGGGCGGGCCTTGTTGACACGCTTCGGGTTTGCGTTTGAATTGATTTCGGTGGTGCTGCTTCTGGCCATTCTGGGGGCGCTGGTAGTGGCTCGGTCGGGGCGGAGGGCTCAATCATGAATATCATTAATCTTATGATTCACGCCTCAGGGAATCTGGCAGCCTATCTGGCGGTGGGCGCGTTGTTGTTCGCCATCGGGTTCTTCGGTTTTTTCCGGCATCGGACGCTGGTGGGGATGCTGGTCTCCGGTGAGTTGATTCTGGCCGGTGCCTCACTCAATTTTATGGCCTTTGCCCATTTCCGTGCGGCGGATCCGGTGGTTGGACAGGTTTTTACGTTGTTTATCATGGGGATTGCGGCGGCTGAGGCGGCCATTGTGCTGAGCATTATGATTGCCGTATATCGCAATTATCACTCCATTGATGCAGCTGATTTGAAGGAGATGGAAGGATGACGATGGTTGCCCCCCTGGAAACTCCGCGCCTGCTCATTGCGATCCTTGCGCCCCTGATTGGAGCGGCGGCGGTGATGCTCACCGGAAAACGCCCCAATGTGCGCGAGACCTGCTCGTTTATCTCGGCAACCGTTTTGTTTGGAACGGTGGTCTCGCTGGTGCCCGCTGTTTTGGCCGGGAAAAAACTGGTCTATCACCTATTCAGTATTCTGCCCGGTGTCTCGGTGACCTTGCGGGCCGATGCCTTCTCGATGGTGTTCGCGTTGGTAGCGTCCTCCTTGTGGATGGTGACGGTCATTTATTCAATGGGCTATATGCGGGGCTCCCATGAACATGCCCAGACACGCTTCAATGCCTGTTTTGCGTTGGCGCTTTTTGGAGCCATCGGCTGTGCCTTCTCTGACAACCTTTTCACGCTTTACCTGTTCTATGAAATCGTCAGCATCAGCACCTATCCGCTGGTGGCCCATCATCAGGATCAGGAAGGGTATGAAGGCGGACGCAAGTACCTGACCTATCTGACCGCCACGGCCAAGGGTCTTGTGCTCCCCGCTATGATCATGACTTATGTCATTTGCGGTACGCTCGATTTCTCTACCAACATCCGAGACGGCATCTTCCCTTCGGACGCCAGCCGGTGGATGGTGACCATCACCTATATCTGCCTGATTCTGGGCTTTGCCAAGAACGGCATCATGCCCTTCCATAGCTGGTTGCCCGGTGCCATGGTGGCCCCCACGCCTGTGAGCGCCTTGCTGCATGCAGTTGCCGTTGTCAAAGTGGGTGTGTTCTCGACCACGCGGGTCATGCTGTTTCTCTTCGGTGTCGTCAAGATGGATGACTTTAATCTGGGCATTCCCACGGCTTATTTTGTGTCATTTACCATTTTGGCCGCCTCCCTGATCGCCTTGAGCAAGGACAACCTGAAGGCCCGGCTGGCCTATTCCACCGTGAGTCAGTTGTCCTATGTGATTCTGGGGGTGGCCTTGTTGACGCCGGTGGGGATTGAAGGCGGTATTGTCCATATCGTCAATCATGCCTTCGCCAAGATCACCTTATTCTTCTGCGCGGGCGCCATTTATGTGGCATCGCACAAGAAGAACATTTCCGACATGAAAGGGTTGGGGCGCGTGATGCCATTTACCTTTGCCGCCTTCGGGATCGCGGCACTGAGCATGATTGGTGTGCCGCCTGTGGGTGGCTTTATCAGTAAATGGTTCCTGTTGGTGGGCGCGTTGGATGCCGCCCAGATCGGGATTGTGGTGGTGCTGTTGACCAGTACGATTCTGAACATCGGATACTTTGCGCCCGTTGTGTATTCCGCCTTTTTCGGCAAGCCGGCGGATCCTCACGCTTATGATGGGCTGGGGGAAGCCCCCATGACGATGGTGGTTCCTTTGTTGATTACGGCCGCTCTTTCGGTGGCGGCAGGTATTTATCCTGACTTTTTCCTCAACCTGATTCGGGGGGTGTTTGTATGAACCTTGTCGCCCTGATTGATTTTTTCCGAAACCGTCTGAAAGCCGTCATCATCGTGAGCTGTGTGGTGCTGGCCCTTCTGGTCGTGGGGGATTGGTTCTTTGTGGATAAGGAACATGCCCACACCAAGGCGGAACATTATTTCGGATTCTGGTCGGCCTTTGGTTTTGTGGCCTGTGTGCTGATTATTTTTGTATCCAAGTGGTTCGGGCACCGGGGCATTATGAAACGGGAAGATTATTATGGTGATGAATAATTTCTGGCTACATCCGGCGCTGATCCTGCTTGTGGGCGCCATTGTGATGCCGTTGCTGCGCGGGCGGGCGCGTTCCGTCTGGCTGTTACTGGTTCCTGCAGTCGTTTTTGGGCAGGTCATTCACATGGGGGCGGATCAGGGGATCCATGGCGCCGTCAAATTCCTCAACCTGACGTTGACGTTCGGGCGTGTGGACAAATTGGCGCAGGTGTTTGGCTATATCATGGCCCTGATGTGTCTGCTGGGCAGTCTGTATGCCTTGCACGTCAAGGAGTCCGCGCAACATTCCGCGGCCTGGGTCTATGTGGCCGGTTCGCTGGGCGTGATCTACGCCGGCGATTTCATGACGCTCTTCCTGTTCTGGGAGTTGATGGCGTTTTCCTCGGTGTTCCTGATCTGGTTGCGGCGGCGTCCGCAATCGCTGGGGGCGGGGTTCCGGTATTTGCTGGTACATGTGGCCGGTGGCCTGGCGCTGTTGGCTGGTATCCTGCTGCGCTATCACGCCACGGGCGGGGACCTCACATTTACCCAGCTGGATGTGCACAACCCTGATTTATCGACGTACCTGATCATGATCGGGTTTATTTTGAATGCCGCCGTTCCTCCGCTGCATGCCTGGCTGCCGGATGCCTACAGCGAGGCGACCGTAACCGGTTCGGTGTTCATGTGCGCTTTCACCACCAAGACGGCGGTGTATGCGTTGTGCCGTGGGTTTGCCGGGATGGAAATACTGGTTGCGCTGGGTGTGATCATGGCCCTTTATGGCGTGGTTTACGCGGTGCTTGAAAATGACGCACGCCGCTTGCTCGCCTATCACATCATCAGCCAGGTCGGCTATATGGTGGCCGGTGTTGGCCTGGGGACACAGATGGCGATCAATGGTGCCTGTGCACATGCTTTTGCACACATTCTCTATAAAGGACTCCTGTTCATGGGGACCGGTTCGGTGCTGCACATGACCGGGAAAAGCAAATTCTCCGAATTGGGTGGACTGTATAAGAAAATGCCCTGGGCTTTTGTCTTCACCCTGATCGGGGGGTTGTCCATTTCGGCCTTCCCGTTGTTCAGCGGGTTTGTCAGCAAGTCCATGATTGTGGCGGCGGGCTTCGAGGATCACAAGATGATCGCGGCTTTTCTGCTGATGCTGGCCTCGGCGGGAACGTTCCTGCACACGGGCTTGAAAGTTCCCTACTTCATCTGGTTCGGCAAGAACAACTGCAGCAAGGAAACCTGGGAAATCGCCAAGGATCCGCCCTGGAACATGTGTGCGGCCATGGCGTTGATGTCGTTTATGTGCATTTTCATCGGGTGCTATACACCTTACCTGTACGATAAACTCCCGTATGCGGTTGATTATCACCCTTACACCGCCTACCACGTATCTGAAACGCTTCAGATCCTGTTATTCACGGCGCTTGGCTTTTTCCTGTTTATCAAGAAGCTCATTCCTGAAGCGACGATCAGTCTCGATATGGACTGGTTTTATCGGATGGGCGGACGTGGTGTGGCGTGGGTCTCACGGGTGCCGGCCCAGGCAGTGGATGAGTGGGTAAGCGAGTTCTACCGGTTCTGCGGATTGGCGTGGACGATGTCACTGGCCCGCGTGTCCTCGTGGTTTGATGGACGAGTGATTGATGGAGTGGTGGATGGGGTGGCGATCTCAGTGCGTTATATCGGGGATCGATTGCGCCATATGCAGACAAGAAATCTACAGTTCAATATCTTCAGCGCGGTCGTAGTGGTCGTGGTGATGCTGTTGACCTATGCGTTGACAGCGATGACTTTGAGGTAAGCTATGGGTTGCTTTTATACAAACGGCGAATGGCCTATTTTGTCGGTGTTGATATTCCTGCCACTGGCGGGGGTACTCCTGTTGCCGCTGCTCAAGGGTGACGGTCCTGCCAAGATCTGGGCATTGGGGGTGACGTTGGTGACGGCGGTATTGTCGTTACCGCTTTATACCGCCTTCGACATGACGACTGCCAAGTACCAATTCTGCGAAAAGGCGGCCTGGATTCCTTCGCTGAACATCCATTATGCCCTGGGAATCGACGGGATCAGCCTGCTGCTGGTGTTGTTGACCACGCTCCTGATGCCGTTGTGTATCCTGTGTTCGTGGCGCGCCATAGGAACCCGCGTCAAGGAGTTCATGGCCTGTATTCTGATCATGGAGACGGCCATGCTGGGTGTTTTCATGGCGCTCGATTTTGTGCTGTTCTATATCTTTTGGGAAGCGATGTTGATCCCGATGTTCCTGCTGATCGGAATCTGGGGCGGGCCGCGGAAGATCTATGCCTCGGTCAAGTTCTTCCTGTATACCCTGGCCGGGTCGGTGCTGATGCCAGTGGCGGTGATCGCCCTGTATCTGCACAGTCAGCCACATACGTTTTCAATTCCCGAGCTGATGAGTCAGCCTTATTCCTTCACCATGCAATGCTGGGTATTCCTCGCGTTCTTTGTGGCCTTTGCCGTGAAGGTGCCGATGTTCCCGTTCCATACATGGTTGCCTGCGGCACACGTGGAAGCTCCGACGGCCGGTAGTGTTTTGCTGGCGAGCGTGTTGCTGAAGATGGGGGCCTATGGCTTCCTGCGGTTCTGTCTGCCCATGACGCCTTTGGGCGTGCAGGCGTTTGCCCCCTATGTGCTGGCGCTTTCCGCGGCGGGTATTATTTACGGCGGATTCACCGCTTTGGCCCAGAGTGACATGAAGAAACTGGTGGCCTATTCCAGTGTGGCGCATATGGGCTTTGTCACCTTGGGGATTTTTGTTTTGAATACAATTGGCATTGAAGGAGCGATCCTTCAGATGATCAATCACGGTATCACCACGGGTGCCTTGTTCCTCTGTGTGGGCATGATCTATGAGCGGACTCACAGTCGTGAACTGTCCCAGGCGACTGGCATTGGAAAGGTGATGCCGGTGTATGTGACGGCTCTGACGATTTTTGGACTCTCCTCCCTGGCATTCCCGGGAACCAATAGTTTTGTCGGTGAGTTTATGGTGCTGGTCGGTGGCTTTGCCCATTCAACGAAACTTGGCTGGGTGGTGATCCCGGGGGTGATCCTGAGCGCGGCGTACATGCTGCGCATGTTGCAGCGGGTGATCTGGGGCGGGGTGGCCAATCCGGATACATCCTATTTGAAGGATCTGAATTGGCGCGAAAAGCTCACGCTGGCGCCGTTGGTGGCGTTTGTCCTGTGGATCGGTCTGGCGCCCGCTCCGTTTTTGCAGGTGCTCCATGTCAGCGTCCAGCACCTGCTCATGCAAGTCCAAACGGGCTTGAAGATCTAAGTTTACGGAAGGAATGTACGAAACGATGAATCCGATTTTATTTATGCCTGAGCTGGTGCTCATCTTCGGGAGCTTGGCGGCCTTTGGTGTTTGCCTTGGTGAGGGGCGAACGCGGCTGGCGGCGGTGACGGCTTTGACCACGGCACTGCTGACGCTGGTGTCCAGTGTGGCGTCCTTGTGCTTGGCGGGCGATCTGTTTTGTCAGGCGTACCGGGTGGATCTCTTTTCGCAGTTATTCAAGGTGTTTATCGCCCTGGGCCTGGTGGCGGTGGTCCTCTTTGGAAGCAAGTTAAAGGATGTTCGCGCTGAGGTGCGTCCTGAATATTTCCTGTTTTTGCTGCTGGGTTCCCTGGGTTTGACCATGTTGGTGAGCGCGGTTGAGTTGATCACTCTTTTCATCGCTCTGGAACTCTCCTCCTACTCCTTGTACTTGTTGGTGCCGTTGCGCAAGGAACAGCCCGGTTTGCGTGTGCAGATGGAGTCGGCAGCCAAGTATGTGATGTTCGGTATTGTGGCCACGGGATTTCTGCTGTTCGGGATGAGTTATCTGTACGGGATGTCCGGCTCCACCTATTTCAACGCGATCGGGCCGGCGCTGGTTCAGCATTGGAGTGAGCCTGCCGTTCTCGTCGGCATGATGCTCATTCTCTTCGGGCTTTTCTTCAAGTTGGCGGCCTTCCCCATGCACCTTTGGGCGCCGGATGTCTACCAGGGTGCCTCCAACGAGACGACGGCCTTTATTGCCGGTGTCCCCAAGGTGGCGGTGGTGGCGGTCCTGGTCCGGTTTCTGATGTGCGTTCAGGCGCCTAACGAGGCATTGAGCCTGGTGATCACGCTGGCGGCGATTGGCTCCATGTTCTTTGGAAACTTGGCCGCATTGGTTCAGAAAGACCTCAAGCGGATGTTGGGGTATTCGAGTATTGCGCATGCGGGCTATGTGATGCTGGGTTTGGTGACACTGCAGAAGAGCGGATATGCGGTATCCATGTTCTATATTTTTGGTTTTGTCGCCATGAGCTTGGCGGCGTTTCTGGTGATCTGCCAGATGTCAAAAGATGGGGAGAATGTCACGCTGGATGATCTTTCCGGCTTGCACAAGCGCAACCCGCTGGCGGCCTTTATCCTGGCGTCCAGCATGTTTGCCCTGGCCGGTATCCCACCCTTCGCCGGCTTTATCGGTAAATTCCTGCTTTTGAATGAGGCCCTGCACAGTGGATTCGTGATGCTGGTGGTAATTGCCGCCGTGAACACGGCCATTGGCATTTATTACTACCTGACCGTCGCGCGTGTGGTTTACTTTACCGACCCCGGGGAACGGCCGGCCTTCCAATTTGAGCGGGGTGTTGCGATCCTGGGCGTGATCCTGGTCGTGATCGTGACGCTGCTGGGTATTATGCCCGCCAAGCTGTTGAATGCGGCAATTATAGCCGTACAGTTCTGATCAGGTAATCTTAATAGTATATTTCCTTTCCCAACATCATATTTCAATATGATCCAAGTGTCTTTGCCAAAGATATGATATGTCTGAAGTCTTCAAGACTGACACTGGGGTGGTCCTCAATACATTCGCTGCCATGATCACGCCATGTTCGGTGAACGCGTATGGCAAATACTTGATATTCTGGCCTCGTTTCAAGGTCGCAAATTGCGACCTTGAACGCTGGGCTTCCGCGAGGGTGAGTTGGAAAACAAAGTCTTCCGGGAATCTTTTGATATTGCGACGGACTTGCTCATTGAGCCGCTTGACCGTAACGCCGTAAAGGGCTGCGAGGTCAGCATCGAGGATGATGGCTTGTCCGCGGAGGCGGACGATGGCGTCCTGTGGAGTAATGCGTACGGGTTGTGTGCTCATGCTTTTCTCTTTTCAGCTACATCTCGAGACTTGAATAAGCAATCATTGTGGCAGCACCGATGAAATTCGTATATCTGCGGAAGTAACGATTTTTCTATCAGTAGATCGCGCCATCCGGCGTGGTAATTATCTGACAGCATACTTATCTTTGTCTGGAGATGCTCGCGGGAGGGAGCCAATAGTGACCATGTGACTGGGAGGGGTATAAGACCTGAAAACTTCAAAACCCCTGTAAATAGCTGCGATCTGCGGAGTCGGTAGTGCAATTAATTGCACTTTTTCGGGGGCTGTGGGAGGGGTATTGTGCCAGTGTCGCAAGGTTGTAGCCAAGCTCCGACCCGGTGTTAGATCCAGCTCATAGCCCAAGTGATGGGTGCCCCCTCTGTCCCCATTTTCACCCCAAATGCCCTCTTTCCATTGTTTCTGTTTATTTCAACAAATACGCTAGCCAACCATCAGCGAAGTGAATACATTGCCTGAATGTTTCGCTGATTTTCACTTGGTGTATTTGTAACAGTAGTATCGTATAATGAGTCTGTCCCCACTTTTGACCTCAGTGCGATCTAGCCGCCTGGAGTGGTCGGGGCAAGGCCACCGATACGCCCCGCAGTTATGTGGCGAAACTGACAAGCCTCAGCAAGCGTTGTGCAAACGTCAAAGGGATGCCGCCTGAAGTCGTAAAATGCCTTGACGAGGCAATCGCCATTCTTAAGGCCCGCCAGCAGCTTGCGGCGGTCAACTTCGACTCCCTGCAGGTGGGGCACCTGGCGTGATACCCCAAAATAGGATTCTTCTCACTACGTCCGCCGCGGCCCTTCGACGTTGCTCAGGGCGGGTCGTCGGCCCTCCAGGAGAAAACGCCTGGGAGGTCATGGCTTTAAACTAGTGATAGGTTGTGGCAGATTCCTTCGGACTATGCCAAGGGCCTCAATATACCTAAGGGAGGGGGATGCCTTCCACCTGACTCATCGCTGTCATGATCGGCAGAAAGGGAGCAGTTATGGAAATTGATCCTAGAAAAAAGAAAACCCCGGCTCCTGTCTGCCGCAAGCGGCTGAGGAAGGATTTCCAGGGTCAACGATTTGAGGATAGATTTTCAGCCACTTGGTTGCAAGCATGAATACTACTTTTTTCTACCAAGTGGAGTCCGGGTTAGATCCTGAACGTCTTGATGTCTACCGACTGGATGGCGCTTCTCAGGCGGTTACATTAGCTCGTTATCTCTGGAACATGGCCCTTTGCGAGACATTGTATTCACCACTCCAAATATCCGAAATAGCTTTGCGTAACGCTATCCATGGTGGACTCACCAAACGCTATGGTACTGATCAGTGGTATGACTTTGTTGCTCCACTCTCGGGTTGGCAACAGCACCAAGTTCATGAGGCGCGGGGAAAACTCCAGTCAAACGGGAAGTCAATTACGCCTGGACGTATGGTTGCTGAACTCCACTTCGGATTTTGGACAGGTTTCTTTAATAAATCCCATGCTGGGACTGGACTTGGACACTCACTCGCCAACCAGGTATTCGCAAATGCTCCTCGTTCGGAACGTGATATGAAGAAACTGGATATTCGGTGGAAGCGGATTCGTGACTTGCGTAACCGTGTATTTCATCACGAGCGCATTGTTCATTGGGTGGATCTTGATGCGCAACATGCTGCTGTTCTAGAGATTATCGGGTGGATCAGTCCTGCCTTGTGTGATCTTGCCCAAGCCCTTGACCGGTATGCTTCTATTCGTAAAGCTGGTTTACAGCCGTGGGTAGATAAATTGCATTACCAATGGCCGATTCCCGCGATAACGCCGCTGGAGTAGGGTTTACATTTATCTGCGGCCGAGGCCGCGAACTTGAGGTTGCAATTTGAAACCTCAAGTTCGCGGTGGGGCGGATTACGTTACTGTCCGACCGCTTTCACGGAGCAAGGTGTGGCCATGTTGTCGAGTAGAGATTTGTGTTTATTCCGGACTCTGAACGATTGCTTATTTGAATAAGTATGAAGGATGAATTATTGCGGAATTTAAACTCGATGCTAATATTTATGCATGACAACTAAAGATAGAGTACTTCACGCAGTGCAGGACCTGCCTGACGACAGTTCGATCGAAGACGTCATGGAACGGCTGTTGTTCATGGCAAAGGTCGAGCGCGGCATCAAGCAGGCGGATGCCGGCAAAACCATTTCTCATGGTCAAGTCAGGGAGAAAATGACCAAATGGCTGAAGTGAGGTGGACAGAGCAGGCCTCCGATGATCTCCAAGCCACCACTGAGTTCATTGCGCATGACTCTCCCGAATATGCCTCCCTTTTTGCGACCGATGTCATCGATGTGGTTGATCGAATATTTACCTTCCCTCAAATGGGAAGAATGGTTCCAGAAACTCATAACACGGACATCCGGGAGGTCATTCTCGGTAATTACAGGATTGTCTATCGTGTGCGGGGATATGATGTTGAAGTCCTCACCGTATATCACAGCGCCAGACTGTTCGATCCATCAACGATATTTTAGATATGCGTCCTCAGAGCTGACTCGTGTTGCACGATATGAACGGGCAGGCGTGGCTTCGCCGCGACGGATCCTTGGGACGGGTAATTTGTTCAATAAGTTATGAGCACATTGATAATTTCTGATCCTAAACTAGCTCATACTGTTCATTACCTGTTTGAATGGATGGCCATTTTGACGGGGCTGATTGTCTACAGAGCCCTGCGCTTGAATCAAGGACGGTGCGGTTTGATGGAACCGGGTTCGTTTGCTGTTGTTGTTGGGGCTCTTATTGGTGGAGCTGTGGGTAATAAGATGGTTTTTTGGGTGGACTCGCCGGAAATCTGGAATGGTTCAGTGGCGGGATGGGATATCCTGCTCGGTGGTCAGTCTGTTGTCGGCGGGTTGCTTGGGGGATGGATAGGGGTCGAAATCGGCAAGCGGATATCCGGGATTTCTGCACGTACGGGAGATGATTATGTCCTGCCCATTCTTTCTGGTTTGGTTATCGGTCGAATCGGTTGTTTTCTGGCAGGTCTGAATGATGGGACCTATGGCGTGCCAACCGTACTGCCGTGGGGGGTGGATTTCGGTGATGGTATCCCGCGCCATCCAACCCAACTTTACGAATGTCTGCTGGCCTTGCTTGTCTTGGTTACTTGGCCGCGCTGGAAGGGGGTGTTTGCACATACCCCGGGCCTGGCGTTTCGAAGTCTGATGGTGGGGTATTTGTTGTGGCGATTAAGCATTGACTGGCTCAAGCCGGTTTCCCATGCGTATATATTGGGCTTGTCCGGCATTCAAGTGACTTGTATTGTCGCTTTTTTCGTGATTATTGCCAATTTGGTTTACGACAGGAGTAAGGTGACTCAATGATTGAAAATTTTCAGGGTAACAAGGTGTGGTCATCCACTCTCGTCCGAACTGCCGTGATTTTGCTTTGTTGCGTCGGTGTTGTGGGTGGCCTTGGTTGTGCGACCTATTTAGCCAGTTCCTCGCCTAATCCAAGAGCGAATAACTACTACAACAACCCGGTGTTGACGGATACCATTTTTGCATTGGCGCGTCCTGATGCGGCGCTGACGAAAAAAATCGGGCGCGAAGGTTCAATCGCCTTCCTTGGTAAAAAGCACACCTACCTATTGTTGGAAGGTGGGGAAAAGTTGGAAAGCATCGCCCGGAAGTTGGAGGGCGATAAATTGACCCTGGAGCCAAACCATAGGCTCTATCGTAAGGGCAACATCATCTGGGGGAACATCTCCCTGAGATATCGAGGAAGTCAGGATGCCGCAGGGTTGTTGGGTTTTATCAAGGATAAATCTGGCTCGTATTCCTTGTCGGTTGCGGTGAAAGGGACAATTAACCCCGTCGCAAAACTTAAAACGCCGCTACCTGATGAGTTTAATATGAGCCGGGAGATCGCCTTCTATAATCCGCCCGATTCCAGTCCACCCCCGGATTTCGGAAAACTTATTATTGTGCCTCTTGCGGTTGTGGTTGATGCGGCCCTGACCCCCGTCTACTTGCTAGGATTTATAGTTGTGGTGCTTGGAAGCTGATTTTCCTCATGATTCCAACTCCCATTTCAGTACCTGCCGGCTTCGAACCGTTGGAGCCAACTGTTAGCATTTGCCCGGAATGCCGGACACGGGTGAGTGCAATGATCGCGGCCAAGGGCGGATCGGTCTACGTTGTTAAGCAATGTCCTCTCCATGGCTTGCAGGTCGAACTGATGGAGCGGAATGAGGCATACTATCGAGGACGATCCCAATATACCAAACCCGGGACCCAGTCCCGCACTCAGACTCCTGTCAGCAAGGGGTGCCCATTTGATTGCGGGCTTTGTCCTGAACATGACCAGCATTCGTGTATCGGGCTGATTGAGATCAATAGTTCCTGTGAGTTGAAGTGTCCTGAATGCTACACCGGGCGGCAGGCTGTGCCAGACCTCACCCTTGGGGAGTTTGAACGGATGCTGGATTTTCTGCAGGGTGCTGAATCTGGGAGGGGCGAGATCCTTCAGGTCAGCGGGGGAGAACCCACGCTTCATCCCCGAGTGCTGGAAATAATACGTTTGGCGAAAACCAAGGGCTTCAAATATGTCCTGCTTAACACCAACGGACTACGCATTGCAGAAGATCTGGCCTTTGTGAAGGAGCTTGCTGCGTTAACACCGCAATTCGAGGTTTATTTACAGTTCGATGGCTTTGCCGAAAAGGGGCAATCCGTGTTACGGGGCCGGGATTTAAGCGCCTTGAAGGTCGCGGCGGTCCGGAACTTGACGGAAGCCGGTATTCCGGTGACGCTTGTCGCAACCATTCAGAGTGGGGTTAACGATGACGAGGTCGGGGCGATTTTGCGCTATGGCATGAATACGCCAGGAGTGCGGGGCGTTAACTACCAGCCGCTGGCATTCTACGGTGACAGGGTGCCGGTTGGGCGTGCGAACAGAGTTACACTGACGGGGATTCTTGAAAGTATCGAGCAACAGACCGGTGGCGAATACCGGTTAACTGATTTTGTCCCGCTCCCGTGTAATGTTGAGCGGGTGGCGCTGACCTATTGTTATCGAGATAGAGAAAAATTCAGTCCGGTTACACGCAAGTTTGATGTCCGTGATTATCTTTCGGTCATCAATAACACCTTCGCATTCGATGCCGATGAGTTTCTTGAACAACAGAGCGGTGGTGCAGGAGGCTGTAGTTGTCTTGGTGCCCTGCTTGATAAACTCAAGCCTTTGATCCCGTCCAATTACGTGCGGCGCACGATCGGGGAGAAAGTTGGCTTCTTTAATCATAATCTCTTCCGGATCAGTGTCTCTTCATTCGTGGATGTCTATAATTTTGATCTCAAATCGGCACAGCGTGAGTGCGTGCATGTCGTAACCCGGGACTTGCGACGCATTCCTTTCTCTGCCTACAACATGTTTCACAGGAGTCTATGATCCTTTCACTCGAAAATTTACAACGCATGACGCAAACTCCCGGAGGAATGCTTGAGTTGGTGTCCTCATTGGTGATCAGCCTTAGCGCGACAGTGGTTTTTGCTGCCGTATTCATTAACTTCCTGTCCTGCCGCCGGGAGGGAGTGAAGCGTGAGCGCAAGAGTATTGTGGCTACTGGCTCGATGACATCGTTTTTTGTCCTAGTCTATCTGGTGATCCGGTTTCGCGTAGGCGAAGTGTCGATTCCTTGGTTCCCCGTACGGTTATGTATGGTGCTTTCAGGTCTTATGGTGATTGTCACCGGGTGCATCGTGAACATCCTTGGCCGATTTCAGTTGGGCGGAAACTGGGCAAATCAGGCCACAATCTACCAAGAGCAGAAATTGGTCATGTCCGGCGTGTATAGCTGGGTACGTCATCCATTATATGCATCACTGATCTGGATGTTTTTTGGGGCTGGTTTGGTCTATGCCAATGTGGTGGCATTTCTTCTGACAGCCCTTGTGTTCTGGCCTTTCATGGTATATCGGGCCGGGCTGGAGGAGGCCATGCTGGCCAGAGAGTTCAGCGAATATGCTGACTATCAGCGGAATGTGGGTAGGTTTTTTTGGAAGACGGGACTCCGCCGGGGCGGAGTTGAGAAAGGAAACGCGGTATGACGATTGAGGCATGTGAGTGTGATGACCAGGTGGGGATTCCGAAGGCAGCTTTCGTCTTTTGCCGCTATACGATGGCGGTGACGCTCTGGTTAGCCTTTATATTGAAAATCAAGGTTCTGGTCGCCGTGGTTTTCGGGGTGCTGGTTTTGTCGGCCATTCTGTCCATCCAACGTGCTCCGTTGGTCTGGTTCTATAGCATGACCTTTCACCGGCTATTCCCTTCCTCTGAGGAGCGACTGAGTCAGGCTGGAATGAGGGTGGCGCATTCATTGGGAGCCTGTTTTGCGGCGGTCTGCCTGGTGTTGCTGTATAAGGTTAATGAGTCCCTGGGATGGTGGGTAGTGTTGGCTTATTGCGTGGTCAAGACGATTTCGGCGATCTGGGCCTGTCCAGTTTATAAACTCTATGCCTGCATGAAAAGCGGTAAGTGCTGCACCTTCCTCAAGAAGAAGGCATGAGTTTCGATCATGCGGACATTTACGGCCGCGGTAAATGCGAGGAGTTGTTCTCCGGTTTCTGGAAACAGGTCCCGCGTGATCAGATCATTCTTCAGACAAAATGCGGCATACGGCCCAGGGATACGCCGGAAGCGGGGGAGCCCGGTAGATATGACTTCAGCAACATTAAAGATATTGTCCTGCATTCGTGGGAGGGGGCTGGAATTTCTTGACGCCATGAGTCGCGCTTCCTAGCATACTTGGGTCAGGACGATTTCTGAAAATATAACGGTCAGGCTTAAGACAGAAAGAAGGAATCAAATGGACAAACTTAACATTGAATTGTGCCCGGAAACAGGGATCTGCTCCATTATCAAGAACGACGGCTCGAAGGTGGACCTGATGCCAGATGAGGTTAAAAATCTGCGTGTGGCTTTGGAGAATCCCGATAGCGCGCGGCAGGTGATTGCGGAGGCGGATGCCGGGTTTGCCGCGTCGCTGGCGGCGGACGAACTCAAGCAGCTGGCGGCCCGTTTGAAGAAATAATAAGCAGAGCCACCCCCGCAGTACATTCATATCAGGAGTTTATGTTCTGCCGATTCATGAAGCTCTGAATGATGAATTAGTGGCGGTCGCCGACCACAAGCTTAAGTTTGAAGCCGGTGTCGGCTGAATGGACGGATAGATTAGCCTGTCCTAATTCGCGAAGCACAGCAGCCACCGTTCCCGCCTGATCCAGTTTTTCGCGCAGTGCCTGTGAGCCCTCGGAAGTGTCCAGCATGGCAGCCAATTTGGCCACCCCGGCCGCATTTTTCAGGGTTTGCCCTATGCCATTGAGATTGGCCCAGACAGCGGCCGCCGGCAGGGTAACGGGATCCAGCTTCCAGTTATTTTTACCTTCGGCCGGTTGCTGGGTAAGGAGTTTCTTTAGTATCGCCCCATTGCTGGCAATGATCAGCCAGTTGCCGCGTACCACGTAAGCCACCCGCTCCTCGGGCTCAAAGGAGTTATAGAAGCTTTTCCGGATGTCCTGAATCGACGTGATCCGCAAACCGCTTTCCGGTTCAAACGGACCCGCCATCAACTCCAGCCCGTATTGGCTGTTCAGCTTTGCAAGCGTCTGCCCGATGCGCTTGTCGGCTTCCGCATCACTTTGAACTTGCATCCCCAGTAGGAGGGTGGGGGCCTTGACCCCTTTTATCAGTCCCCTCAAATTCTTGTTAATCGGCCCACGGATCCGCCCGTTGTGGTCCTGGTCGAGAAGAGCGACAAAAGCAAGGGCATGCGCCGGGGTCCCGGAATCGTCAGCCAATTCCCTCACCGTTTTGAGAAACAGTGAGGAAGGATCCGTGGGGATGAAGGCAGACACCCAACTCAAAGGCAGGAGTGCCGCCAAATCGGAGGTTTTGCCAATCAGGTTCATGGCGCCGCCGGTCCCCTCTGCCTCCTCGAGACTTACCGCGGCGGGGAGCTTTTCAGTACCACTCATTGCCAAAATCAGGGCCTCAGGGGTGAGATCAAACTGGAAGGCGACGGGCTTGTGATTGACTTCAAACCAGCCCCAATGGCGTGGCGAGCCTCCTAGTAATTCTCGCGCAAGGGCGGGTTTCCCCAATTCGGCCACTGTATGGCGATAGGGATAATTTTCGGCTGCCTCAAGCAGGGTGCGCACCCCGATGGGATCCTCAGAGATACAGGCCAGAACAAGCCCTTCAGACAAGGCCAGGGAAAGGTGCAGGTTGGATTTGCCGAATTTCTCACGGCTTAGCCAGATCCTGAGATTTCCGCCATCCAAAAGAACAGGGGTAAGATCCCGTGTTTTTATCCAAGCCAGTTGCCAACGCAGCAGGCGGCTTTGATTCCCAATCCATGAGGCTGCAATCAACGCCGGCTTATGTTCGGTGCCCATTGAAGGGACATAAGCGAGTACCGTTTGATCGATGGATAATTTCTCCGTCCATTTCTTCGCGGCGGCATTGGTGCTCAGTGCGGTCAGGCTGCCTTCATTGGTTTCCGCGGCCCTTATAGCGCGGAGCAATAACGGGTTAGTGAAAACCGCATCCCATTCGCCTGCCAAATTCCGGGATACGCTCACCACGGTGGCATCGGCGGGGATCGCGTCAAATACCCGATCCGGGCGATAGGGCATGTGGAAGATCCACCACACGCTGAGAATCAAGCTTATGCTGAGAATCAACCAAAAGGCAATCTGGTGGTAACTTTTCATAACCGTATGCTGCGGACAAGCTCCTGTACTTTTGTCATTTTGTGACGAACAAGATAATCCGAAATACCCTCGGCCACCTGCAGGGCCGTCCGGGGTTCAATAAAGTTGGCGGTTCCCACAGCCACCGCGGAAGCGCCGGCGATCATAAATTCAATGGCATCCTTGGCGGAAGTGATTCCCCCAATCGCAATCAAAGGGATTTTGACGGCTTTGGCCGCCTCATAGACCAGTTTAACCGCAATCGGATGGATGGCCGGACCGCTCAGGCCACCCGACACATTGGCGAGAATAGGTTCCCGTGTTTCGATGTCAATCGCCATGGCGGGGAAGGAGTTGATCAGCGAGACGGCATCCGCGCCATTATCTTCACAAACCTTTGCAAAAGCACCAATGTCGGAAACATTTGGGGCCAGTTTCGGGATAATGGGCAGTTTCGTTTTGGCGCGCACAGCGGCGACCAGCCTGGCGGTGGAATCGAGATGGATCCCGAACGAACTGCCACCTTCCTTAATGTTGGGGCAGGAAATGTTAATCTCCAGCGCGTGAACTCCCTCGACCTTGTCAAACCACTCCGCCACGGCGGTATATTCTTCCAGGGTCTTCCCCCAGATATTGACGATTACCGCCACATCATACTTGCGCAAAAATGGCATATACTTCTCGGTAAAACCCCGGGTTCCCGGGTTCTGAAGCCCAATGGCATTGATGAGGCCGCCGGAAACTTCAACCACCCGGGGGGTTTTGTTGCCACCCCAGGGCTCCATGCTGATGCCTTTGACGACGATCGCGCCAAGTTGATTTAGATCGATAAGCTCGGCATATTCAGGACCATAGCCAAAGGTGCCTGAAGCCACCATCACGGGGTTTTTCATCCGGATGCCGGCGAGGTTGATATCAAGAGTCGGTTTCATATTAGTCTTCCCAAATCACTTCACGCGATTCAAATATCGGGCCATCCTTGCAGACCCGCGCCAGGGTTTCCTGCCCGCTCAAACGCACTTTTTGCACACAGGCAAGGCAGGCGCCCACCCCGCAGCCCATATGCCGATCAAGCGAGAGCCAGGCCTTCCCGTTCCCTTTGATGGCGCGATCGCCGACCGCTTTGAGCATGCCATTCGGTCCGCAGGCATAAAACTCAGGACGAAGCTTGTCCCCGCCGGCTTTCAGCCAGACATCCAGGGGGGCGGTCACCAGGCCTTTATCTCCAAGTGAACCGTCATCAGTGGCAATACGGACATCCCATCCCATGGCCTTGAAGTCCTCTGCCAGGAGAATATCCACGGCCGTGGCGCCACCAACAAAGAGAATGCCACGACGGGCAAGCTTTCGGGCCAGAAAATACAAGGGAGCCACTCCATAGCCACCCGCAATTAAAACCGGCGTAACCCCGGGCTCCAGGGTCAGCGGGAATCCATTGCCCAGTGGGCCGATAATACTTACGGAGTCTCCTGAATTGAGGGACATCATGGTCGCCGTGCCGCGACCAATCGACTTATAGAGGATGGAGAGGTGTTGGTCATCTACCTTGTAAATACTGAATGGCCGTCGTAACACGGCATCATGCAGACTTGAAATGCGGAGATGTACGAACTGCCCCGGGAGGGCCGCTCCAGCGACACCAGGCAGATTTAACGTGAGGACCCGATAGTGGGGGCCCATCGGTTCATGGCTGGAAACCGTTCCATTTTCGATACGCATAGTCACTCCTGACAGGATGTTCCGGAAAAAAGATATTACCTTACCGACTGCCTCCGACTTTCACAATCAAATCTGCGAGGGATTCAGCGGCGCCTGTTGAAGCCAGGGCTTTGGCACGCGTACGCATGCAGGCCATTTCGAGTGGGTTGGCAGCCAAGGTCCGGAGATTTTCGGCCAACCGGTCCGGAGTGAGCGCAGCCTGTTCCAGCAGAATGGCAGCACCGGCGGCCAGCATGGCCTGGGCATTGGCCTTTTGATGGTCGCGGGCGGAGGAGGGGAGTGGAATGAGAATGGCAGGAATCCCAAACAGGGCAAGTTCCAGGCACGAATTTGCCCCGGACCTTGAAATGGCCAGGCTGGTTTTGCGATAGACCGAAACCATATCGGAGCAGAATCCGTAAACCGTCGCCGGGACACCCGCTTTACGATAGGCCTCCTCGACAGCCGGTTTCGCCTTTTCGCCCGAAAGATGAATGGCAGCGACGGGAATTCCCGCCTCCCGCAGAAGCCCTAGTGCAATGGGCACCATTTCATTCAGGCTCTGAGCTCCCTGACTGCCACCCATGGTCAGCACGGTGAACGGGTCCGGAATCGCTGTTGGTATGGCGGCGGTGTCCTCCATCTGTTTTCGCAGAGGGAGCCCGGTGAGAATGATGTTTTTATGTTTCAAATAGTGACGCGTCTCAGGAAACGTAATGGCGACGGCGGCGGCAAAGCGGGAAAGGACAGAAACAGCCTTTCCCGGAATGACGTTGGCTTCATGCAGAATGACCGGGATTTTCAGATAGCGTGCGGCTAGAACGGGTCCGAGCGATGAGTAGCTCCCCATGGCCAGCAGTGCCTGTGGTTGTTGGGCTCGCAGCGCCTTCACGCTGGCGCGGAAAGCCCGGATCACAGTGAAAAGAGTAAGGGGCAAGCAGAGGGGATGAAATGAAATTTTGGCAGCCTCAATCTTGATCACTTCGCCTGTCCAGGCGTGACGGGTAGCCGCTTCTATCGCTTTGCCGGAAAGCCAGAGCGCCACCTCATGTCCGCTTTTTTGAAGCGCCACACCCGTCGCCATCCCCGGGAATACATGCCCGCCGGTTCCGCCACATGAAATACTATATTTTGCCATATTATATAAACCTTGCCGCAATCCAGATTCCAGCCGCCAGAGCTACCAACGCCAATTGAATCGGGGAAAGAACCCGCCCCTGGCCCCTCCAAGGAGGGGTAGGGGTGGGTTCTTTCCCCCACTGGGACCCCATTAGCAGCGAGGTGACAGAAGGAATCACCAGGAGGGCCATCAAGACATCCAGTGGTTCAAGATGGAGGAAAAAACACGAGGCCGGAAACATTAATAAGCCCAACACTCCCACCAGCAAGCCCTTCATGGCGAGGCCTTTTCCGGGCAGCCAGGGGAGCAGGAGCGGCCCCAGCACAGAGCCGTTCAACCACGCAATCAGCAGGGTATTTGCAATAGGGGGGCCGCCGGCCTGCAAATGGTCCAGTGAATAGGTGGCGGATCTGAAACCGGACAACGCCACCATCAACAGCATGATGGGAAGCATATATTTGCCGTTTGTTACCAGATTTCGCGCCGCCGGCGCCATCTTCAGTTTATACTCAGAAAACATGCCGGAGATGGTGGAGATTGAGTCGATCGAAGTCAAGAGGGGAGGTCGTTTTGGTTATTTGTTGATTGTTATTCATTTAAGAAACGCTCTTCAATGTGGGAGGCGCACTCCGTGCGGCGATGTCCTTTTGGAAAAATCCTGATAACAAATAACTGATAACCTGATAGAGTAAATGCCATGGAGTCACTATCAAAATCAACATCGGCGGCCTTCCGTTATCGGATCACGGTGGCCTATGATGGAAGCGCTTATGCCGGCTGGCAGGTTCAGCCGATCCACGTGACGGTTCAGCAGCGCATTGAGGAAGTGCTCCAAAGTTTGTCAGGGGAAACGGTCAAAGTCAACGGGAGTGGCCGGACTGATCAAGGGGTTCATGCCGAAGGACAGGTAGCTCATTTTGATCTCTCCAGGAAATGGGTGTGCGGACAACTTTTAAACGGGATGAATGCCAAACTCCCGCAGGATATCCGGGTGTTGAAGGTGGCCCGGGCCAAGTCCGATTTCCATGCCCGGCGCAGTGCCGTCAAAAAGGAGTACCGGTATTTTATCTGGAATGCCAAGGTCATGAATCCTTCCCGGCGGTTATATGCGGCCCATATCCGGAAGCCGCTTGATGTAAATGCCATGCAGGCGGCCGCCAATATTCTGATCGGGAAACATGACTTTGCCGCGTTCACCGCCAATCCAAATCGAATCGTCGAAAGCACAGTACGTGAAGTCTATTCCCTGTCGATCAAGCGAACCGGTTCACTGGTTGTTATTCGGGCTGCCAGCGAGGGGTTTCTCTATAAAATGGTGCGTAGCCTCACCGGACTGCTCCTCAGGGTGGGGGAGGGTGCTGTTTCGGTGGATGAAGTGAAGGCGATTCTGGCGTCAAAAATCCGTACCGCCCGTGTGCCCACCGCCCCGCCTGAAGGCCTTTTCCTCTGGCGCGTCTGGTATTGAGGTCACCTCTATTTTATGTGGCGCAGATTGCGGCTTCCTGACATAATACGCGGCCAATTTAAAGCAGTCGTAGCGCTGGGATCTTATGAATTACGCACAACAAAAAGCAACCGGACAGTTTGTCATTCTGCCGTCACTTCTGGCGGCAGACTTCGGCAATCTGGCTGATGGGGTCCGTCGGGCAGAATCCGCCGGCGCTGATGGACTGCACCTGGACATTATGGATGGTCATTTTGTGCCCAACCTTAGCATGGGGCCGGATGTGGTGGCCATGGCCAACCGGACATCAACCATTCCTTTGAGCGTCCATCTGATGATGTCCAAACCGGAATCCTATCTGCAGCCTTTTGTCAAAGCCGGGGCGGATGTGCTGCTTGTCCATATCGAAATTAAAGGCGATGTGGTCGGTATCTTGCGCACGATACGTAAACTCGGCGCACGCCCGGGAATAACGCTCAACCCCGATACCCCTGCGGAGTCGGTTTACGAGGTTCTGCCGGAAGTGGATGAGGTGCTTTGTATGACCGTGCACCCAGGCTATGGCGGGCAGGCCTTCATTCAATCTGTGCTCCCGAAAATTAAAAACATCCGCCAGGCCATCAGATCTCGTGGACTGGCGGTGGATATCAATGTGGATGGTGGTATTGATTTAAAGACCGTGTCACTCGCCGCTGCGGCAGGCGCGAATGTGTTTGTAGCAGGAACCTCACTGTACAGGGCCACCGATATGCGGGAAAGTGTCGCCAACATGCGCGCCCTTGCCGCCCAAACTTATGACTCGATGAAGGACTAATTAAGAACGATGCATCTCCAAGATAAAGACAATCTCACGACTCTTCCCACCATCCGTAACTTCTGCATCATCGCCCATATCGATCACGGAAAATCCACCCTGGCCGACCGCCTGCTGCAGTTGACCGACACCATTGATGCCCGTGTGATGAGGGATCAGGTCCTTGACAGCATGGATCTTGAGCAGGAACGCGGGATTACCATTAAAAGTCATCCTGTGACCATGACCTATAAGGCCAAGGATGGTGTTGAGTATGAGTTGAATCTGATCGATACCCCGGGGCATGTGGACTTCACTTATGAGGTATCCCGCAGCATGATGGCTTGTGAGGGTGCCATTCTGGTGGTGGATGCCGCTCAGGGGGTGGAGGCCCAGACGGTGGCCAATACCTATCTGGCCATCGAAAATAACCTGGAAATCATGCCGGTGATCAACAAGGTGGATTTGCCCGGCGCCGAGCCTGAGGTGGTGGCCAAGCAAATAGAGGAAATTCTCTCCATTCCCGCAGATGACGCCTGCCGCATCAGTGCCAAAAGCGGGCTGGGCATCACGGACATGCTGGAGGAGGCGATCCTGCGGCTGCCGCCGCCCCAAACTTGTCAGGACGGGTTTCTTCGCGCCCTGGTGTTTGACTCCGTGTACGATGCTTTCCGCGGGGTGGTCACTTATATCCGCATGGTCGATGGTGAACTTAAGGCTGGTGACAGGATCCATTTACTGGCCAGCGGCCTTGATACCGAGGTCAAGGAAGTCGGACGTTTCCGCCCGAAAATGGAACCCTGTAAAAAGCTGACCGCAGGGCAGGTGGGGTATGTCATTGGCACCATCAAGGATTCCTCTGATATTAAAATCGGCGATACCCTGACTATGCACAATAAGCAGGTCACCAAGCCATTGCCCGGCATGAAGGAAATTCACCCCATGGTATTCAGCGGGCTTTATCCGGTCGATACGGCGGACTACGAAAAGCTGAAAAAGAGCATGGAGAAACTCCGCCTGAACGACAGTGCCTTCACCTACCAGTCGGAATCCTCCGTCGCGTTAGGGTTCGGATTCCGCTGCGGCTTTCTGGGCCTTCTTCACCTGGAGGTGGTGCAGGAGCGCTTGCGCCGTGAGTTCGATCTGGATGTGATCAGCACCTATCCCTCCGTAATCTATCGGGTTCATTTACGGGATGGCACCATGCTCGAGGTTGATAATCCTCTTCATCTGCCGGATCCCACCCGGATTGATCATATGGAGGAACCGATGATTCGCGCCTTCATTATTTGTCATAACGAGAACATCGGCGACATTCTCCGGGTGGTCATGGATCGGCGCGGGACGGTCGAGAAAACGGACACACTCGACTCCAAGCGTGTGATGCTAAGCGCAACTATGCCGTTGAATGAAATCCTGATTGATTTTCATGATTGCCTGAAGAGCATCAGCCGCGGGTATGCTTCGATGGACTATGAGCACATCGGCTATGCGCCCAGTGACCTGGTAAAGATGGATATTCTACTGAATAGCGAAAGCGTGGATGCCTTTTCCTGCATCATCCACCGGGATAAAGCCGTTTCACGCGGCCGCCAGATGTGCGCCGCACTCAAAGACGTGATCCCGGCTCATCAATTCACCGTGCCCATTCAGGCTGCCATCGGGAAAAACATTGTGGCCCGCGAAACCATCAAAGCCATGCGCAAGGATGTGACGGCCAAGTGCTATGGCGGCGATATTTCCCGGAAACGTAAATTACTGGAACGTCAGAAGGAAGGCAAAAAGCGCATGAAGGATATCGGCTCCGTCAGCGTGCCTCAGGAAGCGTTCATCTCGGTACTGAAAACGACGGGTTGAAGCGGGACGGAGACTATAATGGCTGGATACTTTCAAACGCGTAAATTCATCAAGCACGGGACGGAATGGTTGCGCCATGCCCAGTTATGCCGGCATCTTCGTGAAGATGTGGTGACTCCGCAAGCGCTGGAGTCGCTGGGCAAGGCGGAGGCGGAGTTGAAAGCGGCCGTCAGCCAAAAGGACATTGCCAGGATCGAAGCCGGTTGCGCCGCCGTTCAAAAAGCCGTTTCCGTTCTTATGCCGCTAAAATCCTTTTCAGGCTTCCGGGAGAATCTGGAAGTGTTTGTGGTCGCAATTGCCGTCGCCATGGCCTTTCGCACCTATTGTCTCCAGCCATTCAAAATTCCTACAGGCTCCATGCAACCCACCTTGTACGGGATCCACTATGAACCGGCGAACGGGCAGGGGATATTTGACATGGTTCCGCTCAAGTATGCCCAATGGATGCTTTTCGGGAAAACCTATGTGGAATGTACAGCCCAAGTGGCGGGAGTGATTCGTGGGCCCTACTCCATGCGTCGCACGGGTGACGGAGTCGGTGAGGCCGCCTATGAGATTGGTGGCCTTGCCCATACCATCCCCCTGGGATTGCCGCTGACTGTCAAGAACGGTGAGGAGGTGGTGACCGGACAGGTAATCGCCCGCGGCTATCGACTCACCGGCGATCATCTCTTCGTCAACCGGGTCAAGTGGAACTTCATGAAACCCACCCGTGGCGAGGTCATGGTTTTCCGGACGGACGGGATCCCGATCCGGGGCCTGACCGAACAGACCCATTACATCAAACGGATGAGCGGTTTGCCCAACGAGTCCATCTCCATCCGTGAGTCGAAACTTTATGTGAACGGGGCGCCAGTCATGGAGCCTGCCGCCATCCGCCGGATCGCCGAACGGTCTCCAGGGTATGCCGGGTATTGTCCTGGCGAGGTAGAGCAGGGGGCCCTATTCATCCGGTCCACGAACGACGTTCTTACCCTTGGAGCAGACCAATATCTGGCCCTGGGCGACAATACCCTTTACAGTCTGGATGGTCGCTATTGGGGATCAGTCCCTGCCAAAAACCTGGTTGGTCCCGCCATGGTTGTTTACTGGCCCTTCTCACGGCGCTGGGGCTGGATTCAGTAAGCAAGTTGCGAGTTCAGAGTCAGGTCCGATCTGGCTTTGGACTTTGAAATCTCAACTCCTTTCGAGACTCTCATTAACAGCGGCTTTGAACTCTGGACTTTCAACTCGAGACTCTCATTAACAACCTATGACACGTTATACACAACGTCGCATAATATATCTTATGTCTACTACAGAGATGCAGGAAACCCAGGTATTGCTTGGGAATCATTGAATTGGCCGGATTTGCGGGTTTGGCAGTTAGTCGGTATTCCCTGCTTGAATCAGGTAGTTATCATCAAGCATCCCTGCAACCGCTCACGGTCGCATCTGGTAGACTTGCTTGGTCACTTTGCCGCCGCGTTCGACTTCCAGTACGACGGCATTCAGCTTGTCTTTAAGGAACTGATCGATGAAAGATTCCGCCCGGCGCCGATGCGTCATGGCCACGGAATTGACCGACCGGACGATGTCGCCTTGCTGAAGTCCGACGGCGTCAAAAAAGTCTTTCTCACCCTCAAGCCCGACCACATATCCGGTGATCTTGTTCTGCTCATCACGGACCGGTTTCATCGTATCAAATACCTGCACCATCCGGTCCGGTTCATCCAGCAATTCCTGATAGTAATCCAATAGCGGCTTGCGGCTGAATTGCCATCGATTGTCCTGAACCTTGGCGCATCCGAACCTGTTGGTTCCACCCGTGGCGGTCATGAGCTGGTTGCTCACTACTGACACGATCCCGGTCTGCGACTGACCGGCAAATTCCAGCCAGATATCCCGGGATCCCGCCGGGGTCTCAAGGGTGACATGGTCATAGAAGATCTTTTTAATCGTAACTTCATCCAGACGATCGCCCTCGGCAACAATGAACTGGTCGTGCTTCAGGCTGTCATCCAGAATCGCCTTTGGTTGCGGAACACCCAGTCCCTCGATTGAAAAAGTTCCCGCGAGCCGGAAGCGTTCAAACGAGGAACCACCAGGCGCCACTCGTAAAGCTTTTTCCGGGCGCGCTTGCATGGCCCTCCAGAATTCTCCTGTGAGACTGACGGGAGCGGAAAGAGTCTTAACATCGGCGTCTCCGGTTGGCGCGAGGATCAACTCGGGAGCGGAGCTCCCGGCGCGGTAGAAAAAGAATGCCAGCAGGAAGCTGGCCGAGACGGTCGTTCCGATCGTCCACTTGGCTACAGTTTGATATTGAAAGGCAGAGGGCATAAGCCGGCTTTTGTTTCCCGCGAACGGGATCAGTCATTTATCTAAGCGATCAACCCGAAACCGCGTGCCGCTTTCGCGACAACACGAGGCGGGCCACCTCAGGTTTCCTATTTGATCTTGCTCCGAATGGGGTTTGCCATGCGACGCTCATCTCTGATCGTCCGGTGGTCTCTTACACCACCTTTTCACCCTTACCGCAACGATCCCTTTCAGGTCCGCCGCGGCGGTATAATCTCTGTGGCACTTTCCGTGAACTCCCTTTAAAGAGAGTCCCCCGGGCTTATTAGGCACCGGCATTCCGCCCTATGGAGTCCGGACTTTCCTCCCCGATCCGCTTGCGCTAAAACCGGAGCGACTGAACGCCCCCTGCCTTTCAACATCACCACTTACCAATACTTAATACAACATACGCCCGCAATAACCGCAGGCGACCACATCCAACTGTTTTTTTGCGTCATGACAGATATAATACGGCAGCTTCATGTGACAGCCCCCACAGGTACCATTGTCTTCCACAGGGACCAGGACCTTCGCCTTCTTATTCTTGAAAAACCGCTCATACTGGGCGAGACGGGCGGGTTCCACATCCGCCGCATAGCCTGCGCGTAGCTGTTTCACACGCTCGAGCTCTCCCTTGATCTCAGTCCCCCGCCCTTCGATAGCCGAAAATTCCTGCGTGATACCGCTCTCCTCTATCTTCAGCGCATCTTCCCGCAGTGTCACGTCCGCCTGGGCCGCTTCAACGGTTTCCATGATTTCAAGAATTTTATCCTCACACTGGCGGATCAGTTTTTCAACACCGCCAATCTCATTTTCCATGGCGCGGAATTCCTGATTATTCTTAAGTTGCATCTGCTGCTCGCGGTATTTGCGGATCTTATCGCGGTAGGCCTCAATTTCCTGCTCGCATTTCTTGATGCCGGCCTGGCGGGACTTCAGGACCTCCTTGGCCGCAGTCACCGCCTGGCGATGCTCATCAAGCAGGGAGTCGATGGCTTTCTTCCGTAACGGAATGTCCGCCATTTCTTTTTCGAATTTCAAAATCCTCAGGTCGTGATCTTGAATAATCAGCAATTTCTCGATTATAGGCGTCATATCACTCCGCATGCAAAAGGTTGAAAAAATCGCTGGTTACTATTGCATACGATCAGATTCAAGTCAACGCCTACGCGATACGCCACCGGCGTCAATCGTTTGGCTTAATAATCACCATTGATTAGGTCGTAAGCTGCTGTATATAGTGCCGCCATACGCCAGCACGTTGCTGGCGTTATCAACCAAGCAGGAGAGCAAAATCATGTCAAAAGCAAAAGACACCAAACGGGAAACGAAAAAAGTCGCACTGAAAACACCAGCCGAGAAAAAGCAGGCCAAGCGCGACAAGAAGAACAAGGCGTAATTTCCGAAAAAGACAGGAGTCAGAATTCAGCAGTCAGCATGACTGGATATTCTGGCTCCTTTTTTCAGGCCGACTGGCTCAGACGCTGGATGGGCTGTTCGTAGAGTGCTGAGTGAGCGGCGGTCAGCAGGGCGGGAATTTGCCTGGCGAACGGGCTCGCTTTAAGGGATTCTGAAAAATCCATCTCTCCGGCATTCGCCGCGTTTTGACCGGGGAACCAGTGCCCCCCCTGCCCCAGCAGGTTGTAGCGCATCTTCGCAAAGTCAACCATATCCAGGCCACGGGCGAAATTCCATAGGCGCAGGATCTCGTGAAGATTGATTTGACCTGGAACCTGCTCCCAGACGGGCAATCCTTCATGCCAGCGCGCCATCCATTCCGTCCCGCACACACGCGCCAGCTCGACATCAAGTTTGGCGGCGATGGCCGCAGGGAAAGACGGATCCCCCAGTCTGGTGACGGCGCCGACATGTTCGTCATAATCCGTCGGCCGAGCCGCCCCGATGCTTAAGGTGTGAACCTCCGGACGGGCAAGGCAGTAGAGGGTGTTAAAGGCCATCGGGGTCAGGGGTTTGCATAGGTCCACGAGCTTTTGAGGCGGGGCATAGAGTTTGCCGCCTTTGTCGTTCGGACTGATGATGAGCACTCCCATATCCTGGGCCGCTGCGGCTTGTACGGCCGGCCAGGTGAAGGGATTAACATAGTACCAGTGCAAGTTGACGTAATCGAACTCGCCGGTCTGAATGGCGCGTATGGTCACTGCGGGTGGTCCATGCGTGGCAAATCCAATGAAGCCGCACCGGCCCTCACGCTGAATCCGCCGTGCCACCTCCAGACATCCGCCCCGGCGCAGAACCATGTCCAGGATCTCCTGGTTGTTAATTCCATGGATCGCCAGCAAGTCCACCCGCTCCTGTCCCAGTCGCTGCAGGGAGAGCTCAACCTGAGCGGCGAAAACCGCGGGATCGGCTTCAGGTCCCACCTTGGTCTGGAGAATAAACTGGTCGCGCGGCAGGGATTTGATGGCGCGCCCCAACTGCACCTCGGATGAGCCGTAGCCGCGGGCGGTCTCGATATGACGCAGACCGAGTTCGAAGGCCCGCTGGACGGTGGCCTCAAGGTTTGCCTGATTTTCAGGCGTGATATCGTCGGTGTCCTGCCAGGACTGCTGGAATCGCATGCCCCCGCAAGTCAGCACGGGCATAGCCAGTTTGGTACGTCCAAAGCGCCTTGTCGGCATGGCTGGTGAAGTCGTCATGATGGGAAATTTCATGGCGCAATCATTATCACGCATGGCCGGAATTGTCTATTACGAGGATTGCTGTTCTGATGTTTTTTTGACACCTTCTTTCTCGTGAACGGGAACGACTTTATGGAGAAAATCATCATGACGACATCCTTGATTACTTTGCAGACGTTGACGGCTCAAGCCATCGACGTTTACTTCGGAACCTATACCAAGCCCCATGCCGCCGAAGGCATTTATCACGCCAACTTCGATTTGAAGACGGGTAAGTTTTCAGGTGTTGATCTGGCCTGTGTGACGCCGAACCCGACTTTTATTGATATTCATCCCAACTCCAGGTTTCTTTATGCGGTGTCGGAACGCGATCCAGGGGCCGTGAGCGCCTTCGCGATAGAACCAGAAACCAAAAAGCTCAGACTGCTGAACAAATCACCGACCGGCGGAAGAGGACCATGCCATCTGTGCGTCTCCTCCGACGGCAGAACCCTGCTGGTTGCCAATTACGGCGGAGGGAGCGTCACCTCCATTCCTATAAATCAAGACGGTTCTTTAGCTGAGCCAACCAGTTTCATCCAGCACACAGGCTCAAGCATCAATCCCCGGCGCCAGAAAGAGCCGCATGTCCACAGTGTAAACCTCAGCCCGGATAATCGTTTTGCGTATGTGGCAGATCTGGGTATCGACAAACTAATGATCTATAAACTTGATCCCCGGTCCAGCAGGCTTGCGCCGAATGATCCTCCTGAGATCAAAATCAAGCCTGGCGCGGGACCACGTCATTTTTCATTCAGTCCAAACGGAAAGTTTGCCTACCTCATCAATGAATTAGATGAGACCGTTGTTGCTTTTGCCCATGATGCCAAATCCGGCAACCTTGTTAATATTCAAACTCTCTCAACCCTGCCTGAGGAGTTTACGGGCGAAAGCACTTGTGCCGAGGTGAGAATTCATCCCACCGGGAAATTCCTTTACGGTTCCAATCGCGGACATGACTCCATTGTCATTTACAAGATCAACCCTGACCGGGGAACCTTAACCCTGCTTGGATTCCAGAATTCCGGAATTAAGAATCCGAGGAATTTCAACATCGATCCCACAGGCATATTCTGTATGGTCGCCAATCAGGACGCCGACAACGTCATAGTCTTCCGTATCGATCAGGAAACAGGCTTGCTGGAACCGACCGACCAGATCATAAAAATCGGTTCTCCTGTTTGTGTCCGCTTCTTGAAGTCGGAGACATAACTGTTCAAGAAGAAGTATCCATGCTGGCGGCGGAGGTTATTTGAGCCTGAGCTCGATTTCCTCCCCGTCGCATTTCAGTTTGACGCTCTGGGGTAATATTTTGACAACCTGATAAGCCCCAACCGTTTCGCCTTCTTTTAGAGCGGAACCATTGATGATCGCCACCGGATTCTTTTCCGAATAGAAAGTTCCTGAGAGAACCGGCACATCTGTCCGGGGTGGTCTGGGGCTGGCCGGCTGACTCACTGGCATTTCAAGGGGTGCAGGTTGGGGTACCGCGACGTTCACAGGTGGAACAACAGGCCCCGTCAGCTTTGGGGTTACAGGAAGAAGGTCGGGTTGGGCGGCAGGAGAAGCCGGAACTTCAGTTTTCCGTCCGTCTTCACGAGTTGGGTTCCAAGCCAGAGAAAACGTGGTGTTCCGCAGAAAATAAAACAATATCCCCAGTATTAACGCAACCAGCAGCAGAATCAGGATGAAGCTCGGTTTGCCAGACGAACGGGAGTGAACTGTCTCCGGAGTCGAATGCCTAGACCCTCTATCCGTGGGCGGTTCATGAGGAAAAGTGGCGGGTAATTTCGGCAAACTTCCCTGCCGTTGATTCTGGGCTTTCTTTAAAGCATCGCTGATAGTGCTCATGGCTGTATATGCCCCTCAGGCAAGATGTTCTCCTTCAAGTTCCTTGATACAATCCTGAATATGATGGTGATCCAGCGTGAAGATTTCCTTCACAAACCCCCTGAGGAGTGCCTTGTCGGCCAGAATATTGATAAGCCTGGGCACTCCCCGGGTATGAGCATAAATGGCCTTGATGGCATCATCGCTGAATACGACTCTCCCATGGGATCCGGCAATCGAAAGCCGATGGGGTATATAGTCTGCGACCTCCTTCTCATTCAAGGCCCGGATATGAAATCTTACGGCAATCCGTTGCTTGAGCTGAACCAGTTCGGGCGCATTCAGTTTGTCCTTCAACTGAGGCTGGCCGACCAGGACAATTTGGAGTAATTTTTCCTTTTCTGTTTCCAGATTGGAGAGCATGCGGACCGTCTCCAGCGCCGAAAAGCGCATATTCTGGGCCTCGTCGATAATCAAGACCGCGTTATTCCCAAGAGCGAGCTGCTCCAACAGGAATTTGTAAATTTTTTTGATCAGCGCCCCTTTGGTGCGCCGCTCAACTGATATTCCGAAATCTTCAACAATGGCCTCCAGAAGTTGAATTTCAGGCAGGACCGCATTGAGAATGAGGGCGACCTTGACCTTTGAGTCCAGGCGGTTGATCAGGGCGCGACAGAGCGTGGTTTTGCCCGCCCCGATCTCACCCGTGATCGTCAGGAACCCCTTCCGCTGTTCAATGCCGTAGCGGAGGTGATCCAGCGCTTCCAGATGTGTCGGGCTGAGGAAAAGGAAACTCGGATCACTTGTGACGCTGAAGGGATTCTCTTTTAGACTGTAGAATTCACGATACATCGTTCGTTCCAAGTTGCTTAAGTTATGGGCCCACTATCACATGGTCCCGCAACATGAGTCAATACTTTCAGGGAACCGCTTCCTCGGGAGCGGGCGGAGCATATTTTTTCACCATGCGCTTCAGTGCGGATTTCTGACGGGGACTCAGGGATTTTCTCTGCTCGTATTGTCTGGACAATGAGATGTAAAACGTCTTGTCATCAAAGGTCTTGCCCTTTTTCTCGACTGCTTCTTTCCATTCGGTAACCGCCTTGAGTTGATTCAACAGGGGGGCGCATTCGGGGTCTTCAACCTGGGGTCCCTGCGGTTCCAATCCCAGACGTGCCTTGATGGCTTCGAAATCGGGAATACGATCGGAATACTTCAACACCATCCGATTCACCACGTTCAGCTGCGCCGGGGAAAGTTCCCGATTCTGATCCACTCGACGTTGCAGGGAATCGACAAACTTTTTCTCATCGAAAGTGCGCCCGCGCCGGGCTTTCGGCGGCTCAAACTCAATTCCCTTAAGCAACAACATCTTCTCCACCGTCGAAGGCTCGGGAGGCATATCAGGTTTTTCTTCCAGCAGGAGTCCCAGTCCTGACTCGGTCAGGGTGGCTTCGATACCCTGAATCTGCTCACGATAGCGCAGGGCTATGCGACCCAGAGATTCAAACTGACGCATTGAAAGCGGTTTTTCGGCTTTCTCCATCTGCTCGCGTATGGACGCGGAAAATATCTTATCACTATAGGTCCGGCGGCCACGCTTTACTTCCGGGCCCCACTCCTTGATATGTTCCAATGCTGCCAGCACATGCCCCACCTTGGCGCGATCAGGAGCCGGCCCCTTGGCCGCCTTCATCCATTCCACAAAGTTGACATAGAAATTCCGGAGCATGTCCGTCCATTCGATCTTGCCGGCTTCAATCTCGTCCAACTGCAATTCCATTCCCGCCGTGAATTTGACCTCAAACAGCTCATTGAGATATTGGACCAGCAGGCTATTGACCTGAATGCCGATATCCGTTGGCGAAATGGCCTTCTTTTCTTTGGCGATGTACCGTCGATCATAAAGGGTACCGAGAATCGAGGCATACGTGCTGGGGCGCCCCACCCCGTTCTCTTCGAGGGCCTTGATCAGCGAGGCTTCACTGAAGCGGCCCGGCGGCTGGGTCTCTTTGCGTTCCTCCAGCCATTTCAGGACTTCCAGCATCTCGCCGCGCTCAACGTTGGGGAGCTGATCCACTTCGGCTTCCTCTTCGCCCCCGTCTTCCTTGTCAGCCGAGTCCTTTTCCTTTACTTTTTTCTGTGCCCCGCTGACCTTCATATACCCCGGGAATGTGACTTGCGACGCGGTTGCCCGGAAGAGATAATCCGGCACATCCCCCGTCGAACCGGTGGTTTCAACTTCCACGGTTTTCTGTTCAATTCTGGCAGGCGCCATCTGACTGGCTACAAACCGCTGCCAGATCAAGGTGTAAAGTTTGAGTTCATCCGGTGTCAGAATGTGGGCCATATTCTGCGGTGTTCGATTAACGTCCGTAGGGCGGATGGCTTCATGGGCTTCCTGGGCGGAGCCACGACTCTTGAAATAGTTGGGTTTCTCAGGCAGATACTCCTGCCCGTATTCCTGCTCAATATAAGTGCGGCAGGTCTTCAAGGCATCCTGGGCGATATTGAAAGAGTCCGTACGCATATAGGTAATCAAGCCGGTCGGCCCGTCACCAAGATCCATGCCTTCGTACAGCTTCTGGGCGATTTTCATAGTGCGGCTGGGGGTAAAATCAAATACCCGTGACCCCGCCTGCTGGAGACTGCTGGTGATATAAGGAGGGAAGGTGCGCTTGGAAAGTTCGCGCCGGATGATGTCCTTCACCCGAAGTTGCCGGCCATTCAGCGCGTTGCGAACAATCTCGGCCTGTTCCGGCGTTTTGATATCAGCCTTGGCGCCCTTGATACGGGCAAGTCGAAGGGCAAATGGATCACGGGGCTCCACCTCTTTACGTACATCGGCCCCAAAGAGCCAGAACGGTTCGGGGATAAAGGCGCGGATGGCCATTTCACGCTCACACACCAGGCGCAATGCCACGGATTGCACACGGCCGGCGCTCAAGCCACGGCGAATACGACTCCAGAGAAGCGGACTGACCTTATACCCCACAATGCGATCCAGGATGCGACGGGCCTGCTGGGCATTCACCAGTTTTTCGTTGATCTCCGAAGGATTGGCAAACGCTTCTTTCACGGCACGTGGCGTAATCTCATTATAGGTCACACGGAAGAATTGGTCATCCGGCACTTTTCCCTTGAGCAAGGCCTTAAGATGCCAGGCAATGGCCTCCCCTTCCCGGTCCGGATCTGGGGCCAGATAAACCGCGTCGCATCCCGCCGCAATATCAGAAAGCTCCTTGACGATTTTTTTGCGATCGGGCGTCACTTCGTACTGGGGCTTGAAGTTTTTCTCCGGATCCACCCCCAGACTTTTCACAGGAAGATCACGGATATGGCCCATGGAAGCTTTCACCACAAAGTCTGCACCAAGAATCTTATTGATGGTCTTGGCCTTGGCTGGCGACTCAACAATAACCAGATTTTTACCCATATTATGCTTCTTTCATACCCGATGTCAGGCTAACCCAAACCCAACCATCAAAGGTCATTTTTACTGCCGTTTTAAAGCCACACGCTGCCCGGACAACATTTTGACAACACGCTTCAACTCCAACCCCAGAAGAAGGGCACTGATCTCTGACGGCTTTCGCCCCGACCGACGGATCAAGGCATCCAGTTCCACCTCACCATCTTCGGCAATCAACGTCACAAGCCCCGCCTCCGCTTCTGTCAAAGACGCTAAGACCGACGTTCCTTCAGCCCTTGATGTCGGGATTAAACAACCCAACTCTTCCAGGATATCTTCAACGCTTTCGACTAATTTCGCGCCGTTCTTGATTAACTTATGGGGCCCCCGGGCACCAAATGAATCAATCCGGCCAGGCACGGCAAACACAGTGCGCCCCTGATCCACGGCCTGATGAGCGGTAATCATGGCGCCACTGGCCACATCCGCCTCCACCACCGTAACCCCTTTTGAAAGGCCGCTCACAATCCGGTTTCGAACAGGAAACGTGGTTTTATCCGGTTGGCGGCCCATCGGATATTCCGATAAAACAGCCCCCTGCCGGGCGATCTGAATGGCCAGATCCGCATTTTCGGGAGGGAACATGCAATCCAAGGCGCCCCCCAGTACGGCTACGGTACGCCCCTGCCCTTTAATGGCCCCTTTATGGGCTGCCGTATCAATTCCACGCGCCAAACCGCTGATCACCGTCACTCCGCTTTGCGCCAGTTGAACGGCAAGTCGTTCAGCGGTTTCCAAACCATAATGTGAGGTGCGCCGTGAGCCGACGATCGCCACGCCATGCTCATCGCGTAACTGCAGGGCGCCCTGCACATATAACGCCAAGGGAGGATCATAGATCTGCAGGAGCCGCTTCGGATATTCCGCATCCACA
>Ga0194056_10000026_pt1 | contig 53263 bp, 42 predicted proteins | sample SepL4413m_MetaG_FD_155458 | JGI IMG/M metagenome (GOLD analysis project Ga0194056, IMG submission 155458) | Anoxic zone freshwater microbial communities from boreal shield lake in IISD Experimental Lakes Area, Ontario, Canada - Sep2016-L442-13m | ecosystem: Environmental > Aquatic > Freshwater... | reverse complement strand
GGGTGGAACACATCGACGCCGAACAGGGGCAGGAATGCTGTGAGCGCCACGGCGGCCAGGGGCACAAGGGCAGCCTTCCGCCAACCCCGGACATGCAGGAAGATCACCGCGGGCCAGGAGAGGACCGCGAGTAATTTCGAACATAACAAGGCGAAGGCGGCGGCGACTCCCGCCGCCAGGGTTCGTCGCCGGTTCGCGAGCACGAGCGCCACCATGGTAAAGAAGGCGATGATGACGCCGTTGTGTCCCGAAATTGCGGTCCAGTAAAAGGAGATGGGGGAGATGGTGTAAAGCAAGGCGGCGCGCCAGCGATAAAGTCGTCTGCCGGTATCCCGCGTACGGACATACAGGACGAGCATGAGTGTTTCCAAGATGAGCAGGGTCAGGGTGATACTTCCCGCCGAATGCCACAGGGACACCGCGGGACTCAGCAAAGGCAGAAACAGGAACGAGTAACTGGATGCGAAATCGCGGTTGGGGATGGCGCCATCGAGGAAGTGGAGCGTTTGTGGCAGGTAATAGAGCGCCGCATCGGAATGAAGATCCACGGGGCGACAGACCGCATACAGCAGGAGGGTGACCAGGAACTTCCCGGCTATCCCCAGCACGACACCAAGGCGCAGCGCCTTGAGTTCCCATGGCCGGTTCTGTAAAAACTGGAGCAGAACCAGCGATCCGATGCTGAGCGCCAGGCAGAAGAATGCCTTAAGGGGAACCCCCCCGGTGCCGGACAATAATTCAATTCCCGGGTTCATCGCTGAGGGTCCCTGCTCATGTTATTTTGCGGCAGGACGCTGGGTCTGCCAGATCACCATGTTTTTCCCCCTCATACAATTAACGATGGCATCCAGCGCTGCCAGGTTGACGGTGTAGAAATAATGGGGCAGACGAAGGAATCCGGGGCCGACATTGATTCGGTCCAGGATGGCGCCGATCATGGCGACCAGAAGGAACGAGACTTGCAGGATCAGTGTTACATGATAGAAAGGATCGGGCAGCAGGAACAGGTTTGCCACAAAAGCGGTAATGGCGAAGAGGGGGACCAGCCAGCGTAACAGGCGATGACTGATGACCTGAAGGGCGAACCCGCCGTTTTGAAAAGGATTGAGCACCTCGGGCATCATCCGGAGACTGTTCAGGCAGCGGGTCATCACTCGCACCTTGCGATGGAATTCATTTTTGAGTTTGGGTAGGACGGCTTCGCGGGAAATAGCACAGGGTTCGAAAATGTGCCGTTTGCGGTGCCGGCACATGATCAGCATCGGCTCCATGAAGTCGCTGATCACGGCGGGATGGAGTGGGATGTACAAGGAACGGCGGACGGCATAGATCGGGCCCGTTGCGCCGGTGCAGGATGCCACGCGACTCTCCCAGGTCTTGATGTGTGATTCCAAGTCGCGGTAGGCCAGTTCGTGTCGCGCCGTGGCGGACTCCGTTGGGGAAAAGTCCTCCCGCCGGCCTTCCACGCAACCGACATCACTGCGCGAAAAATGCCAGACCAGCCACTGCAGGGCATCCGGTTTGTAGAGGGCGTTGGCATCAGAGAAGACCAGGATCTCGCCGTTGGCCTGGGCGACGGCGGCGTTCTGGGCGGCCGTTTTCCCCTGTCTTTCCCCGAGTCGAATCAGGCGCACGCCTCGTGACTGGAAGCGGGAGGCAATCTCATCAGTCCTGTCTGTTGAGCCATCCGAGGTCACGATGATTTCCAGCTTTCCCCGCGGGTAGCCCACGGAAAGCGCATTCTGGAGTTTCTCCTCCAGGACCCGTTCCTCGTTGAAGGCGGAAATGATCAGACTGACCGTGGGCCAGGTCGTTTCGGGGAAAGGTACCGTCTCCGTTTGGAATTGGGCCAGGAGCCACATGGCAAGGGGGTATCCGACATACACGTAGGCCATAAGGCCAAGGCTCAACCAGAAGAGAAAGGTCATTTAGTACGTAATCTCCTTGCCGCTGGCAATGACGAAAACGGTCATCCCTAGAATCCAGATGTCCAGCGCGTTGCTCCGGTTGCGGAGATAGTAGAAATCGTACACGAGCCGCGCGGCCATGTCGGGCATGCCGCGGTTGTGGATCTGCTGATATCCGGTGATGCCGGGCTTGACCAACAGTCGGCGCCGTTCGGTTTCGTTGTAACGTTCGACCAGTTTCACCACTTCGGGGCGCGGGCCGACGAGGCTCATTTCGCCCCGCAGGACATTCAAAAGTTGCGGGAGTTCATCCAGTCCGAACCGGCGCAGCGCCCGTCCGATGCGGGTGACCCGGGGATCGTCCTTGATCTTGTAAACCGGCTCCGTGAGTTTCTCGATCGAGACCAGATGCTTCAACTGATCTTCGGCACCCACCACCATGGAACGGAATTTGAACATGCGGAAAGGCTGGCCGTTCAAACCCGCGCGTTCCTGCGTGAAAAAGATTGGACCTCTGCTACTCAGTTTCACCGCGAGTGCGATGAATGCCCACAGGGGCAATGTAATGACAATACCTAGAACGGCAAAACCCACATCTGTGCAACGCTTGACAACATCATGAACAGAATCACGGCGTACCGTCAAATCCTCCCCAGGGGGCGAGATTACCTCCGTCACGTCGATCATTTCTGGTTCGAAATCCCATGCCGCTGTCACCGCTCCTGCAAATGTTATTTTGCCACTCATCGTTCCCCTCGTTCTGAAATTGGTTGAATTCAGTGAAATGAATGCGGACATCATCCCTGCATTCGATTAGTAGGGCGTTAGGATTTGAGTATTTTTCGGTCTGACATGTTGCCGACAACGGGGATCGTTTGGCCGGTTGCCTCCCGCTCATAGGCCTGCATCCGGAGGATGGCAGGCCACATGATAGCCGTGTAAACCGCCCAGGCGGCCACCGCACCTGCCGTCAGGCGGACGGGAGCCCAGATGAGGAACAAGGGCCAGGGCACGGCGTAGAGGACGACAAATACGGCGGCGATGGCGCCCGTAAAACGGCCCCAGGGAAACCAGACCTGTTCCTTTGTCGGGATGCGCCGCCAGAGATAGATCGCCACGACCCAGATCGCCAGCGATCCGGAAAGCGCAATACCGGGTACCCCCCAGGGGAGCAGCAGAAGATTGAAGATGGCGTGGGTGATCACGGCCAACAGGCCCACGTGGATCATGGCCTTGAGATCACGCGAGACAATGAACAACCCCGCGAGGCATTGCACACAGAAGATGGCCGGAATGCCCAAAGTAAAGATCTGTACGGAAACAATGACAATGTCAGCCGAAAACGCGTCAAACTTGCCACGCAGGAGGAGAAACGCCACCATGTCGCGTGCTCCCCAGGCGATCACAACGGCCAACAATGTCCCCAGTGCCGCCAGAAACAGCGAGCCCTGTTTGGCCAGCCGCCGAGGATCCCCTACCTGCGCCTGGATTTTTGCAATCGCGGGTAGCCAGGGGGTCAGCAGGCTGGTCGAAAGGAGAATCGGCATCATGTGGGCGAGCCGGTCGGCATAGGTGAACAAGGCGATGGAGCCTGGCGCCATGAACGAGATTACCGCGCGATCCAGCACTCCTTCGATCTGCATTTGGATGACGGAGCAGAGCACCACGACAGCACCCAGCCAGAAGGGTTTTAAGAGATCCATGCGAATCGGCGCCAACCGGACCGGCAGAACGCGGAGTCCGTACCAGGACGCGGCCAGGAAAATGAATCCCCATTGTGCGAAAGCGGCCACAGTCAGGCCTTCCGCGTAAGCCTTGATACCATCCTGCCGCCCCACTGTGAACAGTGCCCCGATGGCCAAAATACGCCAGAGTGTTTCACTCAATTCAGGGATCCAAAAGCGGTGCCGGGCATGGAACACGCTCTGCGCGGAGCCGAACAACAGGAACATCAGCAGGGAGGGCGCCAGCAGCCGCAGCAGTTGTCCGGCCTCATGGCTTGCGGTGTGGTCAAAGCCCGGCGAGATCAGTTTCACAATGATCGGGGCGCCGCACCATACGATGACGGTGACCCCCAGGGCGATCGCGACCACGGTAATATGCAAACTGGTGGCGAAGCCCGGCGCCCCGCCGCCTTCGTCCGATTCCACCAGGCAGGGCACGGCTGCGGTGCGGATGACCCGTGACAGGTCGCGCGCCAGAAAGACGGCCACGGACATGGCCACGAACAGGGCGTCTACTTCCCGGTTCACGCCGAATACGGCGGCCAGGGCGATGCTGAGCAGCAATCCGAGCCCTGAATTCATTGCCCGGATAAAAGCCAGCCCCAGTCCTGCGGTTCCTAATGACACGGTGTCATGCCTTTCCCTTGGGCACGGCCCTTGGGGCGGCTGTATATACCTTGAATAAATGCAAGTAGGCGTTTACTTCATCTTGCAATGAGAATTGCCGGCTGATCCATTCTTTGCCGCAACGGCTAATCGCAGGCCAGCACTCCGGGTGGGATGCCAGCGAAAAAAGTTTATCGGCGAGATCCCTGGCGTCGCCTTCCCTGGCCAGCCATTCCCGGTTCGGCGGGGGAACCGCCTCCGGTATACCGGCGTGAAGACTCGCGATCAGGGGTAATCCCGCCGCCTGTGCTTCAAGGATAGTGATGGGGATTCCCTCGGTATCGCCATTGTGGGCCGTCCGGCTGGGGAGCACAAAGGCATCATACTCACGCAGGAGCCGTGGAACATCTTCGCTGTCAACAATGCCTTTGAAAGAGATGGCGTCATCCACGCCCAGGGTTCTCGCCAGCTTGATCAGGTGACGCTTCAGCGGTCCGGTTCCGAATATATCCACGCGGACCGGTTGAGCCATGCGGCTGCGAACCAAGCTGACGGCTCGGATCAAATCGTCAAACCCTTTTTTTTCTACCAGCCGTCCAATGCTGACCAGGCGGAACTCTCCCGTCCTTGGGGTGGGACGATCCGCCCAGGCAAACCGTGACGGATCCACGCCGCAATGAATGAGTTGCACGCAGTTGGCCGGGCAACCGAGTTCAAGCAGTCTGCTGCGACCGTGTTCTGAGATCGCCACGGCGTGGGCGCCCGATTGCCACAAAGCGGTGTAAGTTTCTGGACGAACGTGTTGCGTGAAGAGATCAAAAGCATGAAAAACCACCACCAGTGGAATTCCCAGTTCAACCGCCACCGGGGCAATAGCTGCACCGGTTCCGCCAAAATGAGCCAAGATGACGTCGGGCCGGATTTCCCGGATGGTCTTACGGGTTCGGGATGATAAAGGGAAGTTATATACTCCCCCCCAATTCTTTTGAATCGTGAAGGCTGCCTTTTGCCACAATGAAAGGGGCAGAAGGTGGACCCGTGCGAATGGGCGTTCGGTTATGTTAACCCGTCCGGCGGTCAGGACATGGTTTTCCGTTCCTGCGTATTCCAGACCCAGGATCAGATCATAAATGAAGGTCTCACTGATCCGGCTGAATCTGGTGGATATGTGAGCGATTCTCATGGTGTTTTGTTTCTTGATAAATCAATGCCCCCTTAAACTAAACGGGTAACTATGCATGGTTTGCATGATGGGCATGTTTGCAGTGCGTTAGTTTTGGGTTAGTTAGCGAAAAAACTCCGGGCTATCCGAGTTCTAATGCATGGCACACCTTGGCCTAATATTCCTCAGCTATAAGCAAATACTCATGAACATTGAGATCGCTAAAAATTTTTTTCGGCATTCAGGGATGCCGGTGTTTCTGTTATTGCTGGCTCTTTTGCTCAGCGCTCCGGCCTGGCGTATACCTCTTTTCTCCGACGATCTGGTGCATGCTGGCAAATTACTTACGGAGAATCCCTCCAAGGAACGGGGATATTTTGTTGATTCCCATCGGTTCTGGCCGGCCACGATGACCCTCTTCGATTGGTTTCGGCCCGGTTTGACGCGCCGGGTGATGGAGTATGGAGTCTGGCCCTGGTGGATGGCAGAAAGGGCACAGTTATCTTTGTGGCGGCCTCTGGCTGCCGCGACGCATTGGCTGGATTATCAAGTCTGGCCTTCCCGCACCGTGCCGATTCACATCCATAATGCCGTCTGGTTCGGATTGTTCCTGATGATGGCCTGGGCGCTCTACCGGCGTCTGGAGGTACGCGCCTGGGTGGCCGTTCTGGCGGCGCTGATACTGGCTCTCAATCCGGCAAACTGGCAACCCCTGGTGTGGGTGGCTGCGCGCAATTCGATGATGGCTGCCTTTTTTGTGGCCTCGACGATCTGGCTTTACCATCGTTATGTCCGGAGCGCATCAGGCCGATGGGCCATCGCGGCCTGGCTGGCGTTTGCCCTGGGTTTATTGGCGGGGGAAGGGGCCGTGGCCGCCGCCGCCTATCTATTCAGTTACACCCTGTTTCTGGACGAACGCCCCTGGAAGACCCGACTCCTGCATATGGCGCCGTTTGGAGTGATTCTTATTGCCTGGCGCGGAATTTATCAGACTTTGGGGTTCGGGACTGCCTGTTCCGGATTGTATGTTGATCCCGGCAGTGAGCCGGTGCGGTTTTTCCTGAATCTTCTGGAATGGGGGCCGCTCGTAATTGTGGACGTATTTACCAAACCGATTTTAGGCAAGTACGCCTGTCTGGCGCCCGGCATCCGGCCCTGGGCTTGGGGAGCAGGACTCATCGGGGTATTGGCAATAGTGGGTGTCTTCATCCCCTTGATGCGGGCCTCACGCACGGCTTGTTTCTGGGCGTTGGGGTTGCTTCTGACCATTGTGCCGGTCTGTGCGACTACTCTGCCGGATGACCGGGTAACGCTCTATGCGGCGATGGGCCTTGCACCACTGATGGCTTCCTTCCTTGCAGGGGTTGCGGAGGACGAGTCCTGGGTCATAAAAGGGATACCTCGCCGTTTCTTGCAGATGTGTGGCGTTCTGTTTGTCGCGTTTCATTTATTTTTGCCTTTACCGAGGCAGGTCAAACGGATGGTGAGTCTGTTCCGTCCGCCCCCGCCAGTCGGGCAGCTGGTAGACCCGGTTTTGCGGACGCTGACTGCTCAGGAACTGGTCATTATCAATACGCCGGATGTGATGGCCCTTTCCTACCTTCCGTTTAACCTCACTCATGATGGAGTGGCGTGGCCCCTGGGTATTCGCACCCTTTCGTCCAGTCCCGGCGACACGGTGGTTCGCCGGACAGGAACCCACACGCTGGTGCTAGTCTCGGCACAGGGCTCGCTGATTCCCGTCAGACTGGCAGCGGACGATATGCCCCCGGGCGCCCCCGCCATGCATCCGTTTTACAAGAGTTGTGTGATTGGCTCGGCGTTCCGTTCCGCGGAGAATCGCTTCACGGCGGGAGAACGGGTCACGCTTGGGGCCATGATGGTCGAGGTGAACCGGGTGAATGATCGCGGGCTGCCTGTTGAGGCGACCTTCACGTTCAATGAACCCTTGGATTCGTTACGATATCACTGGGTCTTCTGGGATAGCCGGGCGAGCCGATATGCCCCGTTTACACCGCCGCCTGTGGGAGACCAGATGCGACTTGCAGGGCCACTGTTCGACGGGCGCAGGTAAGATCATGCAACAGTGGTACAGACTAGCTGGGCGGTGTCTGGTGGCGCTTCTTGCGGCGGCCCTGGCCTGCGGGCTGGCTGAAATCGCACTCCGGGTTCTTTACTTCCAGCGGCATGCAGGCGTGCCTCTGGCGCTGATGCGCTCCGCTGTTCCCTTGTACGAACGCCTGGTGGCGCGGGCCAAACCTCCGGTCGGGATTTGGCGGTGGGACTCCGAAATCGGGTATGACCACATTCCGAACTCGTCCGGCCTCCACCGGTCGGCCAGGGGGGATTTCAGCGTGCGATACACCATCGATGATCTCGGTTGTCGCCAGAATCCCTTGCCCCTGCTGCCGCGCGGAGAGGTCCTTTTCATCGGGGATTCGGTGACATTCGGCTTCGGCGTGGAGGACAGTCAGTCCTTTCCCTGCCTGCTCGCGCGGAATGCCTGGCGCGATGTGGCGGTTCGGAACCGCGCGGTACAGGGCTGGGGCACGGCGCATGGGTATCTTGCCATGCGGCGTTGGTTGACCCGGCGGGCCGCACCGGATCTGGTGCTTTACGTCATGATTCCTCATCACCTTCAGAGGAATTACCTGAGAGCATCCTGGCTTGACGAGGTATTGTCCTGGTGCCCCCCTGGGGAACGGAGGGGCCATCCGCATTTCGAATGGGAGGGCGGTGAACTCTCGTATCGGGGAGTCGTGGGTCCCGAAGCGGGGGTGTCTGACAGCCTGGCCCTGCGCAACAAGGAAGTGGCGATCACGTGCGCCTTGTTGACCGCCATGAACAACGAGACACGGCGACGCAACGTGCCGTTGGTTGTCATCCTGCTTCCGGGACCGGGCCGTGACTATCCCCCGGCCGTGATCCAGACGCTGATCGGGCAGGGAATTCGCTACCTGGACCTGACACCTTTGGATCTGCCCTCGTTCGCCAACGACCCTCATTTCAATGCGGAGGGACAATCACGGATTGCCGCCTCGATTGCCGGTTCGTTTGTGGGCGATCTAGTGCGGAGTATCGGCGACCGGAGTGAGCGGCGTACAGCGCCCCGGCAGTGGGAAAAGGCCTCAGCGGCGACACAGACGCCGGAGTATCCCGCTGACACGGCGAATCACGCCGGGCGCATGACGGATCAGTCGGGACATCACAGGCCTGGGAATTAGGCGCATGAAGAGGCGGACCGGACGTGATGCCAGGGCATGCAGAAGTCGGCGGGGGATCCGGTGGTGGAGGCGTTGTTCCCGAAACGCTTCAAGAATCCGGATGAGCAGAAGAGGATAGTGGATCTGGAATAATGCCGTCGCGCTGGTGTAGTCCCTGAAGGCGGAGGGATCGAACGGACGGATATGACCGTCCGCCAAGGCGCGCTCGTAAAGCGGCGTGCCGGGGAAGAACACCAGGGAGAAAATCTCCGTGAAGGCCTCGTGGGGAAGATCCACAAGAAAATGGTAGGTAGCCAGCACGTCCTCTTCCGTTTCATAAGGGTTGTCGATGATGAAATCGCAGAGCGCGAGCCCCCCGTGTCGGGCCAGCAGCGGGGCGGTCTCCTCAATGACTTGCCGGGCCTTGTCAGCTCGAACACCGCGGGCATAGACTTCATCCAGAACGCGCTGGCTGCCTGACTGCACGCCGAATTGGGCGATCTTCAAGCCGCAATCCAGCAATATATCCAGTTTGTCGTGGCGGTAGGTATTGGCGCTCAGACATATTGCGAAGGGCCGGTTGACAGTTTTACGGTAACGCTCTGCAAAAGTTTTTAACTCGGCAATCGGACGAATAAGGAAGTCATCATCTCCGAACAGAACGTGCTCCACCCAGGGCATCCGGGCGAGTGTGTGTTCCACCTCGTCCATGAAGCGGCCCACGGACTGGCGCCGGATGGGCACGCGGCCATGTAGGGCGACATAGCGACAGTTGTTGCAATAGGCGCAGTGATGTGGACAACCGCGGGAGGTCAGGAACGTGGCGGTAGGAACCATGAACGGGTGAACCGGCAGGTAGCGCCGCAACAATCCCGTTCCAACCGGTTCCAGGGTGCGATCCAGAATGAACTCGTTTTCAAAACTGTAATCATAAAAAGGAAGTTCATCCAGATCCGTCGTTGGCGGGAGCAGGCCGTTGATTTTGATTCCGCCGGGAGTCCGGAAGCCCATGTTGCGTGTTCGCATCCAGTTCGGATTGCCCTGTGCCATCAGGTTGATGAAATGCGGCACTGCGGCATCCCCTTCCGCATAGCAGACCCCGTCGGCATGTCGCAGGCAGTCCTCGGGCGATGCCACGCAGTGCGGGCCGCCCCAGATGATTTTACGATCCGGCTGCAAGCCCCTCAAAAAGTTAGTGACCTGAATGGCGCGGGCGGAAAAGGAGCTATAAACGCTGATCAGAATGAGATCAGTCCCGGCTACCGCCCGGCCGAGTTGTGTCAATTCGTGTTCAGTGCAGGCCAAGGGCACTGATCGCGGCAATGAAATAGCGGTGACCGTGTGACCGTCTTTCCGCAGCAGCGCCAGAATGAGCCTGAAACCATCGCAGGGAAAGGGAGTATTTACGCTGATAAGGGCGATCTTCATAAAGTGACTGACTAGAAATCAAACAAACCGGAAATGACCGTTTTGAAGAATGAATGCATTCCGTAAGTATTTCAGTTCGGCGTCAGGCAGCGATTAGCAAGGCGTTAGATGGTGATTAGGAAAAGCCCTGTAATCCTAATCAAAAAATAATTCGAGACTATCCAATATCATATTCTCGACTGCGTATATTTTGCGCGTGAACAAAATACTTTTTGGAGAGCGTATGAACGGTCAACTGAAACGGAGAATGAAAATGAAGAAAATACTGCAGCGTGCAACAGTGTCATTTTTACTTGCGCTGGGACTGACAAGCGGATTGTCGGCCCTCGCCTCGTCCATCGATTTCACGGAGAACTTCAACGGCATGGGCACCGGTACCACGCCGCCTGCGGGCTGGGCGATTTTGAACCAAGCCAGCGGCAACCCGAATGACAAGACGCTCTGGACTGCGTCGAACCCGATCATCCAGACCGGCGTGACCATGAACCAGGTGACGCCCCTGACACTCAACGACGCTCCGACTGCGACCAACGTTAAAGGCTTTAACGCCTTGGGTGCCAGCGGTCAGGCGGGGGACCGCTGCATCGCCACCTCGCCAACGGGTATAGCCAGCGTGGGGATCCAGGCCCCGCCGGTGACGAACAACACAGGCAGCGCCATTTCCGCGATCAACATCAGTTACGACATCAAGCGCTTCACGGTTGGCTCGGTCGCGGATGAACTGCTCGGATTCTGGCTCTTCTACAGCGTGGACGGCGGCACGACGTGGTACAACGTCACGGCGCTGAACCCCACGGTGGCCAACGTTCCCAATACGGTCGGACTCACCACCATCGCGCCGACAAATATCGTTTTGTCCGCGCCTTGGGCCAACGGCGGCACCATGTTGCTGCGCTGGGTGGACGACAATGGCATTCCTTCCCCCGACCAGATCATCGGCTTGGACAACGTGCATCTGACGACCGCCGACGGTTCTCCCGCGCCACTGGGTGTCGCCATCGCGAGCCCGGCCAACGGCGCGACCTTCGCCTTTGGCGCGCCGATCGCCATACAGGCCGCAACGTCCGGAGTGTCGGCGGCTTCGGTCACGGATGTGGTGTTCCGCGCGGACGGTGTTATGGTCGGCGACGACCCCACGGCGCCCTACGACTTCTCGTGGAACGGCGCTTCCTCCGGGGGGCATGCCCTTGACGCCATAGCGTTGCTGGACAACGGCTCCGCAGTCACCTCCGCAGCGGTCAATGTCACGGTGAACTCGCCGGTCAATCTGCCGCCAGCCGTCACGATCATCGCCCCGACCAATGGCGCCACGGCGGTGTCGTTGGCACCTTCCCTCACGGTGTCGGTCAGCGATCCGGAAAGCAGCAGCCTTACGGTCGCTTTCCATGGCCGCGCGGTAAGCAACGCGGCGGCCGGTTCGGACTTCGCCCTCGTGGCACTGCCCGACACGCAGAACTACTCGACCGGCTATCCTCTAATCTTCCAATCGCAGACCGACTGGATCGTGGCCAACCGCCTCAACCGGAACATCGCCTACGTGACGGGTGTCGGCGACATCGTGAACAATGCAGGTTCGCACGCGGAGTACCAGAACGCAACCGGTGCGCTTTACCGCCTTGAAAATCCGGTCACCACCGGCCTGTCCGACGGCATCCCGTACGGCACGAGCGTTGGCAATCACGACCTGCCCACCACCCTCTATAATCAATACTTCGGCACGAACCACTTCGCCGGCAAGTCGTACTACGGTGGTAACTACGGATCGAACAACGACTCGCACTTCGATCTTTTCAGCGCCAGCGGCATAGATTTCGTCGTGCTCCACATCACGATGGGCGGCGGCAGCGACAGTTCGCTCATGGCTTGGGGCAATAACGTGCTGCAGACCTACGCCAACCGCCGCGCGATCGTGGTCGAACATTCGATCCTCAACGTCACCACGAGGCCGACGCCCTCCACTTGGACAGGCGAAGGCCAGCCGTTGTTCGACGCGCTGAAGGGCAACACGAACGTCTTCCTGATGCTCTGCGGCCACATGCACGGCGAAGGCTTCCGCCACGAAGTCCTGCCCGACGGCCGTGTCATTGACATCTTGCTCGCCGATTACCAGGACTATCCTCCCAATGGTGGCGACGGCAACCTGCGGATCATGACGTTCTCCCCGAGCAACAACCAGATTCGCGTGACGACCTACTCGACTTCCACCGGCGTGTCGCGCACCGGGCCGGACAGCCAGTTCAACCTCGACTACACCCTCTCCGGGCCGACGGCACCGTTTGTCGCCCTCGGTACGAATACGGGCGTTGCGTCCGGCTCGCAAACCAGTCTGGTCTGGCCCGGCCTCGCGACAAGCGGAACCTACGAATGGTACGCCATCGCCAGCGATGGAGTGAACAGCGCCACGGGAGCCGTGGCGGGCTTCACAACGCGTGGCGACCTGCCGACAACGGTCAGTCTGACCGCGCCGGTCGATGGCTCGACGTACGTGCTGGGGCAGACGGTTCCGCTGTCCGCCACGACGACCGGCGATCGGCCAGTGACCAACGTGAGCTTCTTTGTCGATGGCGTTTGGGCGGCGTCCGACGTCTTGGCGCCCTACACGGCGAGTTGGACGGTTGCCGCAACCGGCACCCACGCGTTGACGGCGGTGGCGTGGAACAACGAGGGTATGGCCGCCACCTCGACGCCGGTGACCGTGACCGCAACCACCGCGGTTGCCGCCGCGCCGTGGAAGTTCGGTGTGATGTCGGATACGCAGTGGACGGGTGTTCCCGCCGACCAGGTCAACAATCCCAATAACGTGTCAGTGTCCATCATCAACCAGATCAACCCGCAGTTCATCAATGCGGGCGTGAAGTTTGTGGTGCAGGTTGGCGACCTGACGGAGAATGGCGCCCCGGCGGATGTGGATGTGCGTGCGGCGGCGGCCACCAACCTGTACAACGCCGGGATCGGGTTCTTCCCGCTCCGCGGCAACCACGAGAGTGGGGCGACGGCGGCCAGACAGGTCACAAACGACTTCCCGCAGACGCAGGGGCTGGGCGCCAATGTCCACGAGGCGGTCAACTTCACCAGCGCCTCCAGCGCACTGGCGGGGTTGAGCTATGCGTTCGACTACCGCAACACGCGCATGGTGCTGCTGGATCAGTTCACCCGTCTGGACGGAAGCGGCTCCGCCGTTAATGATGCCATGGTGGATCAGGTGCCTTGGGTCGGCGCGACGCTCTCGAACCGCCTGGCCGGGACGCATGCCTTCGTCTTCTCGCACAAGAACCTGATCGGTGAAAACCATGTGGACTGCCTGTTCGGCGCCAATCCTTCCGCCAATACCAACGCCCAGAACCAGTTCATCGGCGCGCTGGCTGGCGCCGGGGTTCGTTACACCCTGAGCGGGCACGACCACGTCTTCCAGCGCTCGATGATTGCCAGCCCCGACGGCCTGTCGTCGGTGGAGGAGATCATCTGCGGCTCGGACAGCTCCAAGTTCTACACCCCGGCTTCGACCAACAGTTTTGCGGGCCAGAAGTTCCGCGAAACCTCCATGGTGCAAGACCTCTACCGCATCACGTACTACGTGGGCACGGTGGACGGTCCGCGCTTCACCATGGACTACTTTGCCAGCGACGAGACCTTCCCCTCCGGGAATTCGCCTGCGGTCACACCCACGCTGCACTTCAACAAGCGCGAGACGTTCGGGTACAGCCTGAACGGCAAGCGGTTCCTGGTGCCGCAGGGCGGGATGTATACCTCGGTGGTGGACAGCGTGACGTCGGGGACGGCGTACGGTGAGACCTACAAGGGTACGACGGCTCGCATCCTCGCGGGAGTGAACGGCAGCACGAACAAGGATTACAACGGTCGTGGGTACACCCGCGAGATCTCCACGGGCTGGGCGCCCTCGTCACTTGCGAGCGATGTGCTGACGCTGTGGGGCATGGCGGATGTGGCTACAAGCCTGACGGATACCTATGTGCTCTCGATGAGTTACGATCCCGCGGCGGTGACGCCCGAGCAGATTGCCAGCGGTTCCTTTGGTCTGCTCTGCAAGGACGGTAGCGGCAACTGGGTCAATGCGGTGACATTCAACGCCGGCGGCACGGCGCAGTTCGTGCTTGGCGCGTGGGACAGCGGCGACACGCTCGGCGCGCACGGTGTGGATACCAACGCGCACACGGTGTGGGCGGTGGTGAACCACGCGAGCGACTTCGCGGCCGGCCATGTGGCTCCATTCCTGGCGCCCAGCCTGACCGGCACGCCCAGCGGCACGGTCATCACCAACGGCAACCCGACGCTGTCCTGGACGGCGGTCGAGGGCGCGACGGGCTACACGGTGGCCCTGACCCTGCCGGGCGGCAGCAATGTCTACTTCAATACGAGCGGCACCGGCTACACGCTGCCCGAGCAACTGCTCAACGGCGCCTACAGTTGGACGGTGACGCCCTACAACGGCGACGGCAACGGCCCGGCCTCGGGTTCGGCGAGCTTCATGATAGTGGTCAAGTCGCAAGCCAACCTCTTGGGGTACGTGTCCGGCGATTTCCACCAGCACACGACGTATACGGACGGGTCGAATCCCTTTGCGACGGTGATGGCAAAGGACAACGAGTACGGGCTGGATTGGTGGGCGAACTCGGAGCACGGCGGCAAGTTCAACCGCAACGCGGCGGGTCCGGTTCTGACCAGCGGCTATGACACCGGGACATACGCGCAGTACCTGGACACGCTGGGACTCCCGTTCCTGGGCGACTCCGCGGGCGTGAGCGGCGGGCACACGAACATGTGGCGCTGGCAGACGCTGCGGGACTTCTCGTTCGTTGATCTGCTGGCGGCGCGGAGTCTCTATCCGAGCAAGACCATCGTGCAGGGAGTGGAATGGAATGTTCCCGGCCACGAGCATTGCAGCGTGGGGATCATCAAGGACGAGTTCGGTCCCTCGGCGACGAACGCGGAAGCGATCACACAGTTCGAGTACCTGTGGGACGCCAATGATGCGGATCTGAGCCTGGGCGCCAAGAACACCACGAACACCCATGCCAAGGCCCTGCAGGCGGTGGCGTGGATGCAGGCGAATTACCCGACGAACAGCTGGATGGTTCCGGCGCATCCCGAACGCCGTGGCGTGCAGGCCTATCCGGGCAGCTACAGCGGCTCCGGCAGCCAGGGTTACAGTGTGGCGGCCTTCCGCGACCTCAACAACGCGGGTCCTAGCGTCTGCTTCGGGTTCGAGAGCATGCCGGGTCACCAGAAGGCCGCCGGGCGTGGCGGTTACGGGACCAGCGCCAGCGGCGGGGGCACCTACGGCGGGTGCGGTTACTACGCGGCCAAAGTGGGCGGTCTGTGGGATGCGATGCTGGGTGAAGGGCGCGGGTTCTGGCTCTTCGCCAGTTCGGACTTCCACACCACGGTCGAGGACTTCTGGCCGGGCGAGTACCAGAAGACCTACACACGCCAGAACGGCAATGATCCCCAGTCGATCGTGGACGGTCTTCGCTCGGGTGACAGTTTCGTGGTGGAGGGCGACCTGATAGATGCGATGGACTTCACGGTCAACGGCGCGAAGATGGGCAGCCGCCTGTATGCCACCAGCACGGTGGTGACGGTCAACGTCCGGGTGCATGACCCGGAGGGCGCGAACAACTGCCCGACGAACCTGCCTGCGGGCATCAATACGCCGGTGCTGGATCATATTGACGTGATTGCCGGCCAGTTCGGCGGCCTGATCGCCACCAACGATCCCGCCTATCTGTCGGACAGCAATGTGACGACCCGCGTGGTGGGCCGGTTCGACGCCGTTGGCGGTGCGACGGACAGCCAGGGCGTGACGAGCACGGCCTGGACGGATGAGGGTGGCGGCTGGAAGCGGATGACTTTGACGTATGATACCAAGGGGCGCAAGACCTACTTCCGCCTGCGCGGCAGCAACCTCGGGCTCGGCGTGGCCGGGCAGACCGACGCGGCGGGCAACCCGTTGCTCGATCCCCAGGATAATACCGCGCTGAAGGCCTGGGCCGACCTGTGGTTCTACTCGAACCCGGTGTTCGTGCAGACGCCGACGGTGAAGGTGGACGCGAACGTCTATCAGTCGTTCAATGTCGGTATGACCAATGGGGCGTGGGTTTACCTGGAGGCGGATCCCGCCAATGCGAGCCCGTTGCGTGCGACGCAGCGTTCACTGGGTTACCGCGAAGTGGCTTACAAGGCCAAGATGTTTAGCGGCCTGAGTTTTACCCAGGTGGCGCCCAGCAACACGGGAACCGGCGTGATGTATGACTATACGGCGCAGAAGTCAAAGAATACCTACACGGTGGGTTATTGGAAGGACAAGGATCTGCCGGTGATGATCGGCCCCGATGGCAATGCCTATATCACGGACGGTCACCATACCTCGGCGGGCTACCTCTCGCCGGTGAACACGCAAAGCGGCGACGTGGTGCCGGGGCTGCACCGCGTGGTGCTGGGTCATGTCGTGACGAACTTCTACAACGCGGCAGTCGGACCGGTGGCGGTGAATGACACGTGGTGGACGGCCCGGTTGGCTGAGAACAACGCATTCCTCTACGGGATCGCGGGCAACCAGTTGGCGCAACCCTCTGATCCCGGTTATGCGGGTCTACAACCGATCCTGCCGAGCACGCTGGCGATGCCGGTAACGCCGAGTACGCTGGGTTCCCAGGCGATGACGCACGACATCTATCGCGGCCTCATGTGGGGTCTGGCGGATGGAATCCTGAAGACGGCTCTGAACGGGTCAAACAAGATCAAGGGGTTCAGCAAGGGAAATCCCTTCACTCCCGGCAAGGACATCAACTTCGTGGAGTTCTTCTGGTCGGACTTCCTGCGTAACCGCGTGGTGTGGGATGACACGAAGAGCGGGCACGCGCTGGGTAGCGGCTTCGGCGATGCGAATGCCATCTCGGCGCCGATCTCATTCTTTGCCGCCGTGGCCAATGCCACCGCGCTGGCCCGGTCGCAGGACTATCACGACCAGTACGGCCGCTCGATCTACGACTACACCAACAACGCGGTCTTCAACCCGAACACCGTGACATGGGCAAGCGCCTCGCTGGTCAACGGGCTGGCGGTTGCCGGGGATATCTACAACCTGTTCCTTATGGATGACTCCATGATTAGCGGAGACATTTCGCCGTCGCCTCTGGCGGTGAATACCCTGCATATCGACACGACGGCCGGCATGGTGGTATCCAACAGGCTGGTGAACATCCGCGATGTGGTTATCAACGCCGGCGGCACGATGGCGATCTCCTGGAAAGACGCGAGTGTGGCGAACAGCACGCTGACGAATGCGGCGGGTACCGGCCGCGTGACCCTGAAAGGCACGAACACGGTCAGCGGCGCGGTCTCGCTGGCCAACGGCACACTGGTGGTGGACGGCAGCCTGACGGCGGCCTCCATGACGGTGGCGCCCGGCGCGACGCTGGAGTACACGCCCGGCAGCGCCCCGATCACGGTGACGGGCAACCTGGCCCTGAACGGTACGCTGAACATCACGGGCTCGGGCTTCGGGGTCGGCACCTACACGCTCTTCAACTGCGGCTCCCTGAGCGGCAGCGGTCTGGTTCTTGGCTCGGTGTCTGATGCGTCACTGCGCTACACGATTGACACCAATGTGGCGGGCAGGGTGCAACTCCACGTGGCGTCCTCGGCCCTGCGGATTGCGTCGCTGTCAGACATGCACTACTTCGCGACCAACCTGCTGGTCAACAATGGCGTGGCCTTCCAGACTTATCTGGCACAGGATCGCAAGCTTCTCGCGGAAAGTGCCGCCATCACCAAGTCGGCGGTGGATGCGGTGATCGCGCAGAATCCGGACATCGTTTTGGTGTCGGGCGACCTGACGAAGGATGGCGAACTGGAAAGTCATGTCGGGTTCTCCAACCAGTTGGCCCGTCTGGTGGCCAATGGCGCGAAGGTGTTCGTCGTTCCCGGCAACCACGACATCAACAACACCAATGCGGCGGCCTATGACGGTGCGAGCACTATCCCCGTGGCCAACGTCACGCCGGACGAGTTCCGCGCCATCTACGCGCCGTTCGGTTACGGGCAGGCCATTGCCCGGGATACCAACTCCCTCTCCTATATCGTGGAGCCGGTGAGCAATCTTTGGGTGGTCTGTATGGACTCCTGCCAGTACACCAATGGCCTGAATCCCACAGCAGGTTCCTTCGATGCCGGGCGGCTGGCCTGGATCACCAACGAACTGGCGATTGCCAAGGCCCAGGGCAAGGTTGTCATGGGCATGATGCACCACGGGTTGATGGAGCACTACACGGGCCAGAAGACGCTCTTCTCGGACTACGTGCTGGATGGCTACACGAATGTGGCGCCCCTGTTCGCGAGTTACGGGATGAAGGCGGTCTTCACGGGCCACTACCATGCCCAGGATATCGTCAAGGGCACCTTTGGCGGCAATGACATCTATGACATCGAGACGGGCTCGACGGTGACCTATCCCTGTCCGTACCGGATCATGGATCTGCAGCCCGATGGCCAGTTGGTGATCAATTCCTTCCGCATTACGGCAATTGATTACAATCTGGGTGGCGCGCCTGACTTCCATACCTATGCGTACAACTACCTGCACACCGGGATGCTGCAACTCTCATCCTGGATGTTGCAGGCGGCTCCCTACGGCCTGTCGGCTCCCGTTGCCAACTATCTGGCACCGGCGGTGACCGAAGCCATGGAGTATCACTATATCGGTGATGAACCCGGTCTGGGTGGCGCTAGCCCCGCGACCTATGGCATTGTGACCAACCTGCTGGCGGGCGATGCGCAATCCCAAATGCTGGGTGGCGCCATCTGGTCCATTTTGACCGATCTCCCGCCGGCCGACAATTCACTGACCATGAACCTGTCCGGCGTCACGCTGGTGTCCCCGGCGGATGGTGCGCTGTACACGGAAGGCCAGACGATTGTGCTGGAGGCGGTGGCCAACTGGAATGTGACCAATGTTGACTTCATCGTCAACGGCATACGGGTGGGGAACGCGACCAGCCGTCCCTACACGATCAGTGTCATCGCTCCGACCGGGACCTTCTCTATCGCTGCCGTGGCGTGGGACAACCTTGGCGAAGCGCGCACCTCGTCGACGGTGAATGTGACGGTCCGGCCGAGAGGCCCGACGGTTGGCATCAAGGTCAATGGATCGCATAACCCGATAACGGTCAGCACGTCGCAGACCGTCTCGGTGACGATCCAGCTGAATGTGGGGCACTTGGGCGGGCAAACGGCGGATTGGTTCATCCTGGCGCATGACGCGACGCGGGATACGTGGTACCAGTATGTGAATCCGTACAGCACAACCTCCTGGCGTGCGCCCTGGCTGGGCGGGACATCCCTTCAGGCTCCACTGGTCAACGTGCCGAACTATGAGGTGCTGCATCTAAACGGCATGGCCGCCGGGCAGTACGACTTCTATTTCGGAATCGATATGAATCGAAATGGCCGGATGGACTTCGATACGTTGTACTACGACGGCGCCTCGGTGATCGTAACGCCGTAAACAAGAGTGTTGTTAGTTAGGGTTCTGGACCCGGAGGCGATGAGTGTTGTCTCCGGGTCCTCTTTATTCGTTTGTCGCGTGTGGGTGAGGAGCGCCTCCTTCCCGGTCCTTTGTCACCGCGATGAACGTGGCTGTGGGCGGTTCGGAATTATGAAATTCTTGCACTACGAACATAGTCGGCTAACACGCATACGTCAGGATGTTTCTAACAATGAAACCGAAAAGAACATTTGGAAATAAAATAGCTGAAGCCAGAACTCGCGTCACGCCGGGCCTGTCCCGGAGGGAACTGGCCCAACGACTTCTCGTTGCCGGGATTGACATGGATGCCGGAGTCGTTGCTGAAATTGAGGCAGGTGAGCGTCACCTAAATTATTATCAGGTGGTGGTTATTGCCTCTGCGCTTAAAACCTCAACATTCAGTTTGTATGGTCAACTCTCGGGAGAGGCAAAATGAAATTCCTGGTAACAGGCGGAGCTGGATTTTTAGGGATCAACCTTATCAGGTTTTTACTGGAGAAAGGCCATGAGATCACCTCCATTAATTGCGTGGAGTTCACTTATCCCGATTTCCATGGAAACAGGGAATACTGAGGACGGTCAAAGTGTTTTTTTAAACTAGATAAGACACAAGGAGGGAAAATGCAAAAAATGATCAAGCGAGAGGCAATTAAAAACGTGAAACCGCAACGCGCCTCAGCCAAACGGGGGAAACCGGAAGGGGCCATTACGAAAACCAGCAGGGCGCAACGCAAACGAGTGACATTCATTTGTGATGCAAAACCCGGGTCCCGTGTCTATCTGGCCGGGAGTTTCAATAATTGGGACCCATCCTCGCATCCCCTGAGCCAGCGGAACGATCCCGGAACCCAGGCAGTTACGGTTTTGCTTTCCTTGGGCCGGCATGAATACAAGTTTATCGTGGATGGCCAATGGCTTAGTGATCCCTTCTGTGTGAACGCGGTTCCGGATGGACATGGTGCAGAAAATAGCGTGATCGAGGTCAGCTAGGCCTGGGGAGGGGCAGGCAAAGGGAATCTTGAAAGGAGGGGTAATTGCACTTGTCTGTGCTTATTCTCTGAGTATAGTAATACCCCTGAGCAAGGCGGTATTGACTAAGTAGTGATACTAACTTCACAGGAGCAAGCAATGCAGAGCAGCGTGAAATTACACCGCCCGGATTCATTTGCAGGTGGGCGCGGCGAATCCTGCAAGCGCAATTAGTGTTGATGGAGGCCAGTGCCGCACGAGCGGTTCGTTTTCAAAGTATTAGTGCAGTCCACGATCTCCGGGTGGCTATCCGGCGGTTCTGTGCGGCGTTACGGGTTTTCGGCGAACGGATGCCGGGTGAAGGGGTGAAGCGCCTTCGGAAGCGGCTTCAGGAAATGAATCGTCAACTGGGTCCGGTTCGGGATGCTCAAGTGTGGTGCTCTCTGGTGAAGCGGATCGTGAGTGAGCGAAAAGGACTGCTTCCGGCGGACTATGAGCAATGCGTAAAAGCTGCGGAAGCAAACTGTGCGGCGAGGGTACAACAACTTGGGCGCATCGTGAAAGGCGCCCCTTTCCGGGAAGCTCACGAATGCTGTAACGGGTTATTGAGTAACAACCCATCCGGCTCATCCCGCAAGCAGATACAGGATCAGGCGGCAGCTTTTCTGGCGGGGAAGTTGCTTCGAGCGTATAAGCATCTTTGCCGCATTGAGGATCCTCTTGTGGGCGCGACAGGCGAGGAAGAGCATGCCTTTCGTCGCCGCTGCCGGCGCGTCAGATACCTTTCCGAATTCACAGAACCTATGATGGGTCGGCTGGTACAGAAGCTGAGTCGCCGCCTGAAACGAGCCTCGAACTTACTGGGTGACCGGCACGATGCGGAAGTTCAAGTCGGGCAACTCGCTGCTTTGACGGAGACGCCAAAAGAACTTCTCCGCAGGGTGACCTGTAGGAGGCACGAAGCGCAGCAGGAATTTAATGAAACGTGGGAAAAACTGACCGCTTCGCATTTCCGAAAGCGCATCCTTATGGAATTGCGGGCGGCGAAGAAGAGGGGCCTGTGAACCGGCAACAACGGTGAGCTTGTTTTATGTAGGAGACCCCTGCGGCATGCCCATCGTCGACCCGGCCATGAGGGTGGCGTGATGGCTGATCTGTGCCAGGTTAAAAATAACCGAACGCCCGGCTAACAGCGCTTCAATTTTCGTGCCCGGTTGACCTAGGGCCTTTTCAAACCTTGCCATCAGCCGGTCGTGAATGGAGATGGCTGTGGTATGATCTTCCTGAGCGGCCCGAGCTTCCCCGGCGTTCCGGGTGGCGAAGGCTTTGACAGCTTTGGTGCATATGGAGGCAGCAAGTTTGGTAAGAAGCGTGATATCCCGGGCAGTAGCAGGCAGCCCGATTACCGGGAGAAATCCAGACTGATGAGAGATCTTCTTAGCCAGGAAACCCATCTGTTTCAGTTGGATGTTGTTTGGCGCAAGGTTTTCCAACTCGTGGATTTGACTTTGCAACGTTTCGATTTCGCCATGGAAAGCTATTGTCATTTTATATTCCTCTTCTTGTTTATTTCGATTTTGTTATGTTGGCCACCTGCTGAATAATGAGCTGGGCAGCCTTGGGGCGCGCAAGACGCAAGGCTGCCTCACTGAGGAGGCGATAGCGTTCCGGATTCTCCAGGATCGGCCATACCTTGAACGGGGCATCAAAGGGATCCACCAGGCGGACCGCCGCACCGTGTTCCATAAGATATTCCCCATTCCGTTGTTCCTGGCCGGGAATAGGATCCAGGATCACCAATGGACGTCCCATCGCCAGGACCTCAGCTGATGTCAAGCCCCCCGGCTTGCTAATGACTACATCGGCAGAGCCGATCAATTCATGGATATTGGAGGCAAAGCCATGCAGCATTATAGGCATCGTCAATTCTCTGGCTTTCCGGGTCGCCTGCATTCGTAGAGTTTCGTTGTTTCCAGTTACGACCACCAATTGCGCATTGAGGGGATCCCTCGCAAAAGCACTTAAAACATCCACAACCGAGCCAACGCCGAATCCCCCACACAACACCAGAATGACCGGTAGGTCGGGGTCCAGTCCCAGGCGGATGCGTAATCCGATTACATCGGAGGGAGGGGTGAACTCGGGGGATATCGGGATACCGGTTACCCAGATGCGGCCTGGTGGTTGGCCGCGTCGGATCAACTGTCGGCTCGCCTCCTCCGATCCTGTAAAATAACCGTCAACGTTGGGACAGGACCACAGCGAATGGGCTGCAAAATCGGTTACCACACCGAACAGAGGCACCTTGGCAGTAGTCTCGGGCATTCGGCGTCCCATGATTTCCAACGGGAGAAAATGGGTACAAATGACTGCGTCAGCCTGAACCTCCCGGCGGAAGTGCTGGAATGCCTGGGTATTTAATTTGTTAAACATGGACCGGATCCGGCGGTGCCAGGGATTCTGGCTTTTTCGGTCAGTAAGTGAATAGAGGTAGCCCCAGAGTTCGGGGGCTGAGCGCACCATGTTCAGATAGCCCTCAGCATAAGTGGTTCTGAACAGAGCTGGGGTGAATTCCAAGATGTCATGAACAATGGGGGTGATTTCCGCCTGGAGGCAGGCTGCCTCGAGGGCTTGCGCTGCCCGTTTGTGTCCGGCTCCGGCTGAGGCATGGAGAATGAGTATATTCATGGTTTATCCCCGTACGTAACAAGGGTCATCGCAAGAAATTGTTTGTGTGTTTTCTGCTGAAAGGAAAGCCAGATCATAAGGGCACCTGCGATCAGGTACACCACATAATCAACGGGCACTCCCAATAGCCAATGCTGGTGCCAGGGAATGCAGGGTTGCTTGAATTTTGATAAGCCGTAGGCGGGATTCAAGACAAACCAGAGGAAATCCTCAAGAATCCAGAACAATGCGAGACTACCCAGCACTCGGAGTTCAAGCCGACTCGTGAAGCGGCCATGCAGGAAAAACGTCAGGTGAAAAACCAAAGCGATGAACAGAAACATCCAGACATGATACCCGGTGAGCGGTCGGCCACCCCAGACGAGATCAAGAATCCAGTGATGTTCAAGTCTCCAGGTGGGCAGGTTAGCCGCCCAGCCGGCGGCCCCTTCAATCTGGATCTCAACTTTTGCAAAAACAGCGGACAACAGACCGATTGCCGCCAATAAGCCCGTCAGTCTGCGTAGATTATGGTTTCCCGCGCGATGTCGATCAGGCACATTGAGCCTGCCTTTCCTCTCGCCCAGCGACGCCGTGGTGGTTGAGATAACCCGCTGTCAGTTCTCCCATATAGACCTCCAGGAGCCGGGGGTCCGTGTGCGCCAAGTCCACCACGATGAGCGCATCAAGCGTCATGTTGAATTTTGGGTCCACATTGCAGGCCAATATTCGCCCTCCCATTTTCATGTATTGCCGGATCAGCACCGGAATTCCTTTTCCATCCGCTTCAATTTCACTCACCATTTCAGATAAGGCGCCCAGGTCAGGAATACGACAGATTGGTCCACTGGCATCGGCGCCGGGAATGTCTTTAAATCTAAATGGATTCCGGGGGGTCACGGATTGGGGGGAGTGAGCGCAAGTTTTTTTCTGTTCAAAGAAACGAGCCACAAGTTGGCGGGAGGCTTCGGCATAACTGTTGCTCATGCTTACGGTCCCGAAAAGGTTACGGTATTTCGGGTTCATGGCCACATAGATGCCAATTCCTTTCCAGAGCAAAAGGAGGGGAAGGTGCTTGCGTTGGTATTCCGGACGGATGAAGGAACGCCCGATTTCGATGGCAGGGCTCATCTGATCAATCAGATCCCACTCATATTTAAAGAGGGTGCTGGTATAAAGTCCGCCCAGCCCGTATTCAGGCAGAATAGTGTCTGTCAGGCCCAGACGATACGCCCCGATCACTGCCGATGTCTTTACGTTCCACACAAACAAGTGGTGGTAGAAACTGTCAAATACATCGATGTCCAGGGGTTGCCCGGTGCCCTCACCAGCAGCTCTGAAAGTGACCTCGCGCAAACGTGCGATTTCATGGGTCACGCAGGGAATTTGATTAGCTTGTGCTATATATACCCGGTAGTCACCGACCTCCAGCAGTTTTTGTTCCGGTTTCAGCCAGGCGACTTCCAAGGCGATATTATTGGGGGATTTGGCGGAGACCAGCGGCACTTTTCTCGCGAACGGTTTGCCTGTCAATTGTTTTGGTGCAACCTTACGATTCGCCCCGAGCAGTTGAACGCGCATTCTCAGGTAGTGGGTGAGTTCGGTATCATTAGGGATGGTGTTCAGATTTTCAAACGGGAGGGCGTGCCCAATACTTACATTTAGTGAGTGCCCGGTTTTGTTGATCATCTCCCGGACCAACATGGCTGTCCTCAGTCGTGGATGGATGAGCCCTGCCATCTGAAAGAGTGGGCCATTCGCTCCTGCGAAGAAAACAGGAATCACGGCGGCTCCGCTGTGTCTTACAAGGCGGGCCGCAGTCTCGTGCCAGTCGGATTCACAAATGCGTTTGCGGGCAAGGTCAAAATGAGCGACTTCACCTGCGGGGAACAGTGCCAGTGCTCCGCCGTTCTTGAGCCAGCGCAAACTCTGACGCACGGGGGCCGTATTTTTCGCGGCAGCTTCGGAACCGCCAAAGGGATCCACCAGAATCATGTCTTTTCTGAGTTCTGGAATTCCCGACAGTAATTGATTGGCCATCAGTTTGACATCGGGTCGCACGGTCGCCAAAAGGCTCAATAAGACAAGGCCCTCAATTCCTCCGAAGGGATGGTTGGCGACGATCACCAGGGGGCCTTCCCGGGGGATGGCATCGAGACTGCCACGAACGATATTGTAGTTTATATTAAGATGGTTCAGTGCCTGATCGACAAAGGACCGTGAAGAATCGTCCCTTGGTATTCCATCGTACAGATGGAACAATTTATCCAATTGGAAAAGGCTGCTTAAAAGACGATTGGCAATTTGCGCAAGACCGCTGCCGGGCATTGGCCATGCAGAAGCCGGAATAACCTGAGCGTTAAATGAATGCATATTTTGCATACCTCGCATGATAGGTTTCCGCTATTAGAAGCATGTGAGAATGGCGTTAGAAAATGGCGAACACTTTCATTTCAAAAAATGACGCCACCCCATTCCCTGCGACACCGCCACCGGGGGGAGCCGGTGTGTTGGGACAAACTTCAGCAGCCGGCCCAGCCAGGCCAGCAGCCTCAACAGGATAAGCCGGTCAGTAAGACGATAGGCTTGTCGTCGCCGGGTCAGCAGGCGCAGCAGCAGGCGGATCAGGTTGGTCCTCATCCGGGACTTTTTGAATCGCACGATAAAGACATAGTGGCTTTTCGTCGGGGACTTATAGATCTGGCGGATTAGCCCGCGAAGCCGGTTTTCAACCTCCGGATTTGGAGGCCTGAAGAAGTATTCACGCGCTGTCGCCAGAACTTCATAAACCGCATATTGAGCTTTTATCTCCTCTGCGGGAAGGCCCATCTCCTCTGCCAGCACAATGATCCTGCGGAGTTTGCGGAGGGCCTCAAAACCCTGTTTGATTTCCTTTTCTGGATTTTGCACATGATGGCGCAGGAATGCCCGCATGGTGTCGGTGATGAAGATGGTGTCCCATAAAACATGAAGGAGTGGCGGCAACCTCAATCTCCGGAAATAAACCGAACAGCGGGCATACTCTTCCACATAGAGCAATTCCATTACCACTTCGGACGAAAGACGGAGTAATTCGATGAGGGAGTTCGGGTTGACGCCTGGTAGGTGGGTGGCGCAATACTTATGTATGGCTGGCTCCACCTGCTGATGATCCTTGAATACAGCGAGGGTCACCGCCACATTGATCTCATTCCAAAGGGACGAATCCTTGACATAGGTAATCCGCCTTGATGTTGTCCAGCCCCCGGTCTGGCACCAGATCCAGGCTCCTGCCATATTGCTGCAGTTGGCCAATTCTTTTTCGTAACGCGCATAATCCCAGCCGATGAAGGAGGGGTATTCCCCGCCGCCTTCATATTCGCGACGAGCCTGAAGTTCTAATATTTTGCGGTGTGTTGAGTCTTCGTGAAAGTGGGAGTTGAGGGGAACATAGCGGAAGAAATCCGTTTCTCCGTATTTCATGGAGAGAATCAGCCGGGGATGTTCAAGCCCTTTGAAAACCGCATCATAGGTTTTCCGGTTCCACATTAAATCTCCAATGTGATAGGCGCCCAGGCTCCATGTGCGCATGATCAGGGTGCGATTTCGGGAGTCACACGCAGACAGAAGCCCCTGGATATAGCCCCGAGCCTGCTGGGGTGTGCGTAGAATCTGGCGGCTCAGGAAGTCACCCCGGACATCCACGCCATCAGATTCCCCGAAACGGGCAATGATTCCATGGACAGCCGGGAAATCCCGGAATAGGGAATCCACGGCACCCTGCAGGAATGGGATGATCTTTCCGTCATCCCGGCCTAAGAGTTCATCCAATTCCCGGGTGAAAAAAGAAATATCGGTGGTCAGATAAACTTGAAGACCTGCCGACTGGGCAATGTCAAAAAGGATTGCGAATTCATCTCGATAGGCTGAAATCCGATTCCTGAGAGGAGTTGGATAGGAAAAATGGTCGGTCAGGTGTGCCAGATCATCGAGCGAGACGGCATTGAAGCCGAGGGAGGCGGCGGTTTGGGCGAAACGGGAAAATGCCGCCCGTATTTCCCTGAAGGCGGCGGAATTGACATGGCCGTCACGTTCCAAAAATGAAAAAGGGATTTTGGACCAGTTGACCGTGCGTTTCGGATGGCCAAGGAAAAAAGGGCCGATCCCGTCAATCATGAACAGGTCCATATTATGAAAGTTGATCGAGTGCCCGGCTCCAACTCATCTCATGGGCTGTTTTCAGTGCGTTGCGGCCAAAGTCGGTGCGCCGCCTGTCGTCAGCGACCAGTTCCCGGATCCCGGCGCACAGGGGTTCGGGGTTTCGCATGTCCACGGCCAGGCCCGATCCGTTACGTGCAACGATTTCGGCTGGCCCCCCCTGGGTTGAGACAATCGCCGGCAAACCGGATGCATGGGCTTCAAGAACCACATTGCCGAAGGTGTCGCTCGCACTCGGGAAAACAAAGAGGTCAGAGCTGGCATAAGCGCCAGCCAGATCTTCCCCCTCTAGAAAACCGGTGAAACAAATGTTGCTTTCTGCCGGTTGTTTGCGTAAGGCCGCGAGCTCGGGACCATCCCCCACCACGATCAAATCAATGTTTGGCGTGCTGGTTCTTGCGGAACGAAAGGCGTCCAACAGGGTCTGTATGTTTTTTTCGCGGGAGACACGACCCACATAAAGCAGTTTGAGATTTCCATTGAGCCCATATCGTTTCCAGTAATTCCCATCCCGTTTGCCGGGGTTGAAGCGGACCAGATCCACCCCCCGCGGCAGCAGCCTCAGCCGGGTCCTGTCAAAACCGTTATTGGCCAGATAATTCCGGTAATACTCACTCGGGACATAAATTCGATCCATCTGCCCATAAAACCAATGCATGTACCGCCAGGCCAGTTGCTCCAGAACTTCATCCTGAGTGAGGCACTTGACGTACTTCGGGAAGTCCGTGTGGTAGATTCCCACCGGCTTGATTCCCAGAAGCCTGGTTGCCGCCAAGGCTGTCAAGCCCATGGGGCCGGGTGTCGAGATGATCACTTCGTGATAATTTCCCCGTTCCAAGGCTTCTATAATATCCAAGAATGGAGGGAAGACCATTTTTTGAGAATCATATTCCGGCAGGGAAAAAGATCCCAAGGGGGGGAAGTTGATGATTTCGGTTCCGGTGTCGGGCTGGGACGTCATTGACGTCATAACGGTAATTGGATTGCCGCGTTCACGGGCTGTTGCCGTGAGCATACGGATGGTGTTCGAAACCCCGTTAACATCGCTGAAGGTGTCGGTGACCCAGGCCCGCCGATGGCTGCGCTCGGGATAGACCAGACCGCCCCCCAGGCGGGTTGCGGCCTCCTGAAGAAAGCGTTCATCCTTATGCTGGACCCCGAACGCCGTGAGATACGGGGCAACGCCAAGCATGACAGTGCCCATCGAGGCCACTGCCTGAAGTCCGTCCACCAGGTGACCCTCCTCAACATGACTGAGAAATTGCTTCAGGAACGTATACCCGAGTTCGTGGGAAATTCGACTGGCGGTGGCAAAACTCTCAACATCTGAACCCACTCGCCGACCTTCCTTCCCGCTCCCTTGAGAGGTTTTACCTCGAAGTTGTGAAAAAGACTCTACGAGCAATCGTTCCCCAGGGCTGAGTTTCCGAATACGGTATTTCTTGATAACCCGTTCAGCCCAGGCCCGGACTGGCCCGGAGCTTTTTTCAGGTTCCTCATACCCGCTCAACAGCCGTTTGAACAATTCGCCCAGCACCGAAGACCCCATCCCCTGGCTCATGATTCGGTTCCGATAATATTGGTAGGCAATATGGTATAGGCTGTGAGCCAGTCGTAAACTGGTGCCGGAGGTGCCATGGGGTTCATGACGTCCAGCCCGGATATGGTCCAGAAACTCCTGCACCGAATCTGCGGGGGGGGTGACCGTGTAAGCGCTGGCGGCATAGACCCCGCTATGGTCGTCACTTCCGCCTGTAAATCGCTTTACCCAGGCATCCTTGCCGTAAGGCTGGATGCCGTGACGGTCGGACATGGCCTGGATCTGATTCCCGGTAAGTTGTGAAAATAGAGCCACCGTCAAGTCGCCGGCCCGGGGGTGGCGTGACCCGTTGATGGACTCGAAACGCTCGAAGAGCAGGAGTAGTTTCTCAACATGGTCAATCGTTAGTGCGTCGTTCACCCGGAACAACGGGTGCGCAATGACATGCAGTATCGCTTCGTCGGCTAAATATTTCCTTAGATCGTAGATATTCTTTCGGATAGTCTGCATCTCCGCAAACTGCCGCTCCGTTATATCCTGTACCAGACAATGGATCTTGCACCCATCCTCGGGGAAATAGGTAGTCAATTCAGCCGAGATGAAGGTGCCGGGCAGGTTGGCAATTTCGAGAGCTCCGTCAATACAGTTGTGATCCGAGATGGTGACGTAATCCATCCCTTTTTGCCGGCAGATACGATACACGTCCGCTGGTTCGGTGAAACATTCCGGAGCGCCGATGCGTCTCAAAAACCATTCAGTTGGCCGGTCCGAATGTTTACTGTGAACATGGAGATCCGCTTTGATTACCTTTTGGTCTGATATTCCTATATTCATGTAATAGGAATCATCCCGAAATCCGGTTAAATCAGAGTGAGAGAAAGGTGAGAATTGTGTAAGGAAATCAATGGAATTCGAATATTTTCGTTAACAGGCCACCCTCAACCTGTTTCAGCAAATTGATCACGGTGTCAGGTGCCAAGGGGACCTCATCCAGTTGGTCTGGTTTGTAATTGCGCCGCAGAGCCGTTTCAATCCGCGCGAGGAGTACCTTCATGCTGAACGGCTTGGCAATATAGTCATCCGCGCCCATCTTCAAACCGGTCACTACATCTTCATCCTCGCACTTGGCAGTGACCATGATCACCGGGATAGCGGCGGTTTCGCGTGTGGTTTTAAGTAACCGGCAAATGTCGAGGCCCCCCAAGCCAGGCAACATCAGGTCCAATATAATAAGATGCGGCTTGATCCGAGGTAAAACTTGAAGGGCCTGCTCTCCATTGGCAATGCCTGTGACCTGATACCCTTCCTGAGTCAGGTAATAGGAAAGAAGATCAAGGATATCCTGCTCATCCTCGATAATTAAAATGTTCATTTTGTCCGTTTGCATGGTTGCCTATGCCGCAATAATAGGCAAACCCCGATGCAAAGGGAAAAAGTTTAGTGTTAGAAATTAATGAGGGGAGTGATGATGGGCCAAGGGACATTAGAAAATTCCGCACCCCGGAAGGCGATGCGGAAGACTCAAGCCGCCGGCGTGTAGGCCCTTACCGACCCATCTTGCGGATGTTATCGATACAGGTTTTGGCGCTCTCGAGGGGGCCGACGGCATATTGCTCCTGCTCGACGACATACCATTTCACGGCGGTCTTGTGTTCGAGTATGTCAAACAGAGCGGGCCACTTGACTGAGCCTTCGCCGACAGCGGCCGCCTTGTTGGTGGGATGAAATTCCTTCACATGAACGGATTCAAGTTGCTTGGCATACTTGTTCAGAATTGCCGGAACGTCCTGTCCTGCGCAGGTGGCCCACCCGATGTCGAGTTGAACCAGAAAATCGGAGGAGAGCGAGGAAAAGATACGGTCAAATTTGGTCATTCCTTTGTCCAAGTCGAATTCATGCGTATGATTGTGAAAACCCACGCGCATACCGAAGGCTTTAGCTCGCACATGGGCGGCTTTCAAGCGGGAGATGGTCAGGTCTAGCTTTTCCAGGTCGACTCCCGGCACAATCAGGCGGTCGTTCCCGAGCGCCTTGTTCATGGCCACGGTCGCCTCAAACGCTTCTCCCTCGAGGCCGTCAAGTCCGGTGTGGGCGCCCGCGCAGCGCAGACCGCAGTCATCAAGCATCTTCCGTAATGTTTGGGGCGGCAGGTTATAGTAACCGGCCAGTTCAACGCCCTGGTAGCCCATGGCGGATACTTTGCGCAAGGTGCCCGCCACATCCTGGGGAACCACATCGCGCAGTGAATAAAGTTGGATCGCTACAGGTATCTTGCCAGCCATCGGTCGCTCCTTACGTGTTTGTTAAACAATACAGTTATCAGTTCCGTAATACATAGGTGTGCATGGGATGCCGAACCCATCGGCTCCGGCCTTGACGTTACCGGGATAAATTTTATCAACGTTCTGAAGTGTTACATTTGCCCAGAGTACATCCCTCAACTTTTTAATCTCTTAACTCTATACGTTTGGAGCAAACTAGGTCAATAGCGGTGAAATTTTCAGGAAACGGGCGTGAGGCTTTGATAAGCGCGAAGCACAGGTGGCAGCCGACATCCCTGGCGGCTGCAGGTCGCTATGGGGACTTTAAATGGCCAATGCGTTCGCCGAGGACGTCGAACGCCACCTGAGTGGATTAAGATTAGGATTATTCTTTCGAATATGATTAAGATGGAGTTTGATAGGAGTGATTCATTTATGAGAGCAGTGATATTCGATATGGATGGGGTGTTGACGGACTCCGAGCCTTTGATTTGTGCGGCGGCGACGGAAATGTTCCGGGAACGGGGCGTGGCTGTGCAGCCCGCGGACTTTCATCCGTTTGTTGGAACCGGCGAGAACCGTTACCTCGGGGGCGTGGCGGAGAAATACGGTGTTAAGCTGGATATTGTCGAGGCCAAGGCGCGCACCTATGAACTTTATCTGGCCATGGTGCCTTCACAACTGGAGGCCTTTCCCGGCGCAGTGGAGTTGGTGCGGAAATGCCGGGCGGCCGGCTGGGTCTGTGCCGTCGCCTCCAGCGCCGACCGCATTAAAATTGAGGCCAACCTGAATAAAATTGGTTTGCCGCCCGCCATCTGGCAGGCCATTGTGACGGCGGAGGATGTGGTACGGCGCAAGCCTGATCCTGACATTTTTCTGATGGCTGCCCACCGGATAGGGGTGGTTCCGTCCCAATGCACGGTGGTGGAAGACGCCGTCAATGGGATTGCTGCCGCAAAAGCGGCGGGGATGCGCTGCGTGGCGGTGGCCTCCACCTTTCCGCCGAGTCTTCTGGTTCAGGCCGACCTGGTCCGCCTCTCCATCAGCGCCGTCACGCTGGAGGATTTGGGATGCGGCTTGCATTCCCCATTTCCTTTAGACATTTTATCTGCATGAAAACACACATAAGTTCCAGCTCCGCGGCATTGGAACATGCGCTGGCAAATGTGCCTTTCTATCAAGGTTGGCAGGTGTTTGATCCGGGGCCGGCAAACCCGCTCGAGCAACGTTATGCCGCCCTTCCAGTTCTGACAAAACGCGATATCCGCGCCCATATGCCGAAGGGGTTTGTGCCCCGTGACCGGAACTTTCAAGCCGGTCTGGCCTCCGGCGAAGTTGAGTTGGTCACCACCAGTGGAACCACCGAGGATCGCTCGTCCATCGTCTGGTATCAGCCCTGGTGGGATGGTTCTGAGCAGGCTGCGGCAACCTTGTACACCGGGCTTGAACGCGTTGTCACCGGGAGGCAACGCGAGGCGGTGCTCACCACGCCGCTTTGCGCCGGAGCGGTCTGTCACATCGGCGACCTGACTCTTGAAGAACGCACCTTGGGACGCCTGTTGTTCCTGAACCAGCAGCCGGATCCGAACCGTTGGCTGACGTGTGATATGGAGCGGATGATTCATGAATTGGATCTATTTCAGCCGGAATTGCTGGAGGCCGATCCGGCCTATCTGGCGATTCTGTGCCGCCATGCTAAGCAAAAGGGGCTCAGCCTGTATCAGCCTCGCTTTGTCACTTTGACCTACGAGTTCCCCTCGCGTCTCTACTATCAGCACATCCGGGCTGCGTTTCCTCATACCCCGATCCTGAGTTCGTACGGTTCCACGGAAGCCGGGCATGTTTTCACCGAATGTGAGCAGGGGCGCTTTCACCAGAATACCGAGTTCTGCCATGTGGACTTCCAACCCCTGAATCCAGCGCGCGGTGACGCAAGTACAGGGCGGATTCTCGTCACCACCATCGGGAATCCTTGGGTCAGTCTTCTTCGTTTTGATATCGGGGATTTGGTTCGGCTTGAAACCGGGGCCTGTCCCTGCGGCCGCTGTCCCTGCGGCCGCTCACTGGGACTGACAGTGTCCCGTGTTTTGGGCCGGACGAGAGATCTCACGTTTACAGAAACCGGCCGTGCCGTCACCGTGGATGAACTTGATCAGGCGGTGGGGGAGAAGGAGTCCCTCACGGCTTATCAGATGGAGCAAACTGGGCCGCGTGATTTCATCTTCCGCTATGTTGCCGCCGCCGGGCATTCCGTTCCGGTGTCGTCTCTTGAGACTGCGTTTCATTCACTTTATGGTCAGGACGCCCGCATGATTATGCGGCCTGAAACGGCTATTCCCGCGGAACAATCGGGAAAATACCGTCTTGCCCGGACATCGTGGACATGGCTACCGGACGACTTATTTGCAACAGGAGAAGAGGCTTGATGAGTACAAATCGAACAGATTCGCTGGCATGGACCCGGGCAGACTTTCCCCTGCTTAAGCGGCTTGTTGATGGTCTCCCCATTACGCATCTGGACAGTGCGTCCACGGCCCCAAAACCCCGGTGTGTCATCGACGCGGTCACCCGGTATTACGAGAACCATACGGCCAACGTCCACCGCGGTGTCCATGGCCTCTCGGAGGAGGCCACCGAACTTTATGAGCGAACCCGCCATCAAGTGGCATCGTTCCTGAATGCATCGCCGGATGAGATTATTTTTACGCGCAACACAACGGAGGCCATTAATCTGGTTGCGCATGGACTTGGTTTGAGGCCGGAAGATGAGGTTGTTCTGGCTGCGTCCGAGCATCACTCCAACTTTCTGCCCTGGCGGGTCCAGTCCCGCGCGATACCTGTGGGTCTTGATGCCGGGGGAGCTCCCCTTTATGGCGAATTAGATTCGCTGATGTCGCCCAGGACGAGGCTCGTGGCCTTGGCGCAGGTCTCCAATACGCTGGGCGTGGTGGCGCCGGTGGCCCAGTGGATTGCCGCGGCCCATGCCCGGAATGTGCCCGTACTCATGGATGCCTCCCAGAGCGCCAGCCATGTGCCCATCGACGTCAAGGCGCTGGATTGCGATTTTCTTGCCACCTCAGGGCACAAACTGCTGGGGCCGTCCGGTGTGGGGATCCTGTATGGGAAAAGGGAACGGCTGGAAGCGCTGGCCTTGTATCAGACCGGCGGCGGCATGGTGAAACTCCTGGGCGATGACCATTTTATTGCCCATGACATTCCGTTTCGTTTCGAGGCCGGGACGCCTAATATTGAAGGGGTGATCGGGCTGGGCGCCGCGATAACGTATCTACGCGCCATCGGCATGGAGGCTGTCGCCAACCACTCTCGCAGCCTTGGCCGGCATCTCGTGGAGTCGCTACAGACCCTTGCCGGAGTAAGCGTGCTCGCGGCTGGAGTACCGTTATCAGAACGGCTCGGACTTGCCACTTTCACGGTGGGAGCCGGCGGGCTCAGCGCCGACACCGTGGCCCGCCAACTGTATGACCGGCATCAGATCCTGGTGAGTGGCGGCTACCATTGCGCCCACATTCTGCACCAGCGGCTTAAGCTGGAGGGAAGCGTCCGGGCTTCGACCCATGTGTTTAACACACATGCTGACATTGACCGCCTGATTGAAGGGCTCAGGGATATTCTGGAGGCGTAACCATGCGAAATGCTGAGAAGCCAATTTATCTGCTTGCGGGTGGATCCCGCCTCCGCCGGAAAAGCAGTGATCCGTTGATTTGGGAAATGCTGAGGCAGGTAGGCCACCCGGAGCCCTCTGTGGCCTACATTGGTTCCGCCAGTGGCGATGATCTCTGGTTTTTCAAGGCCATCAAGGCGCTTTTTAAGCAGAGCGGAGCGGGCCGGGTGGATCTGGCGGAACTGGCCGATACTGACAGCAATCTATGCAAGGCGCAGGCCTTGCTCCAGTCCGCCGATATCCTGTTCTTTAGCGGTGGCGATGTGGAGCTCGGCATGAAGATTCTTCACGAGCGCGGGGTGCTGCAGTTGATCCACAAGCAGTTTCGGGCAGGCGCCGTCTTGGGTGGTTTATCCGCCGGCAGTATACTGCTCGCGCAACAATGGATTCGTTGGCGTGATCCTGAGGACGATGCCACCGCCGAGCCGTTTGATTGCATCGGGATTGCCCCGCTGATCTGTGACATGCATGATGAGGACGAGGGTTGGGAAGAATTAAAAGCCCTTCTGCGCCTGCGACAGCTCGAAGGGGAAATCGGTTACGGCATTCCCGCTTCCGCAGGGCTATGTATCCACCCTGATAACCGGGTTGAGGCCATCGGTGGCGAGGTGCATCGCTTTATCTTCCGCGATGGCCGAGTAGTGAAAACCTCAGACCTGTGTCCCGGTCCCCGTCACTGCCGCGCAAGACGGCAGGGGACGGTGACTATGATGTGAATTACTTTGTGTGCTGCCGGTGATGTTGACCGGCGGCCTGAGCTATAATACTATGACGGGCGTTTCATAAAGGAGACAAGTATGAAAATTGCAATGATGGCGTTAACAACAATGTTGCTCGCGGGATCCGCGGGTGCAGGAGAGACAAATATGACGACGAATGTTACGGCAAATACAACGGTGGTGATGGCAACGTCCGAGGGAAATATTGAGATCGAACTGTTTGGCGATAAGGCCCCTATTTCGGTCAGCAACTTCCTGGCGTATGTGGATGCGGGGTTTTATGACAACACGGTGTTCCACCGGGTTATTCCCAACTTCATGATTCAAGGGGGCGGATTTGAAGCCAGCATGAGTCAGAAGACCACCAAGGCGCCGATCAAGAATGAGGCGAAAAACGGGCTGAAGAACGATCGCGGAACCCTGGCCATGGCGCGTACTGCTGTTGTGGATAGCGCTACCTCCCAGTTCTTTATCAATGTGGCCAATAACGACTTCCTTAATAATGGTGCCCGTGATTTCGGTTACGCCGTGTTCGCCAAGGTAACGGCCGGCATGGATGTGGTGGACAAAATCGCCGCCGTCAAGACGACCACAAAAAATGGTATGGGCGATGTTCCCGCCACCGCCGTCATGATCAAGTCGGTGAAGCGGAAGTAGTAGTTATCAGTTATTCGTTATTGGTTATTTGGAAATACACGAATAACCAATAACAGATAACCAATAACTCTGTAGATCACCAATCCGTCGGCTTGTAATCCTTCAGGAACTTGCCCCAGATGTGGTTGCCGGTGTTGAAGCCGTCAATGATGGGGTCCACAATCCGGGCGGCCCCGTCGACGATGTCCAGTGGCGGATGAAACCGGTGCATTTTGGTCTTCATCTCTGCCAGTTCGATGGGGTCCTCATCGGTCACCCAGCCGGTATCGACGGCGTTCATGTGGATGCCATCATTAAAATAGTCGGTGGCGGAGGTGCGCGTCATCATGTTCAAGGCCGCTTTGGCCATGTTCGTGTGGGGATGACGTGTGGTCTTGAGCTTCCGGTAGAACTGACCTTCCATCGCCGAGACATTGACAATATGCTTGTCCCGTTCCGGCGTGCGGAGCATCAACGGCTTGAGTCGCGCATTCAACAGGAAGGGCGCCACGGCATTGACAAGGTGGACTTCCAGTAACTCAACCGCCGGCACATCTGCCATCAGCATGCGCCAGGAATTGGTGGTGCGCAGATCCACCTGCTGCAGATCCTGGTCCAGTCGGCCTTCAGGAAAAAGTGACTTCTGGGCCGCCAGTTCATCGGGGAGCAGGGGGATTTGAGATAATTCGGCGGCATGGGTCATACCGACGACTTCCGACATTCGCTTTTGAGCCACCACCGCATCGCCTTCAGGCAGCAGGTGGTAACCGCGCAGGCCCTCGTAAGCGCCAAGCAGACGACGCGCCTGCTCCGGCATATCACTTAATGCGGCGGTTTCTTGGGCCATCATGTGTTGATAGAAATCAGGCGGCCGCCGCACGGTCTGGCAGGCATTATTGATGATGAAGTCGAGCCGGGGGAGGGTGGCAAGTAAATGACGGCAGAAAGCCTCGACGCTGGGTGTGTGACGGAAGTCCAGACCGAAGATTTCCAAGCGATGTCCCCAATCAGAAAAATCCGGCTCGGCGGCATAACGCGTGGCGGAGTCACGGGGAAAGCGTGTACAGACAATCAGGTGAGCGCCCGCCCTCAAAAGCTTAATACCGGCCTGGTACCCGATTTTCACGCGGCCGCCGGTTAACAAGGCGACACGGCCGATCAGGTTGGCGGATTCCGTGCGCTTGTGGAAATTCAGTTTGGCGCAGGTGGGGCACAGATGGTCATAAAAATGATGGATGGTGTTATAGTTTTGCTTACAGGTGTAGCAATTCCGAGGTTCCAGCACATCACGGAATTCCGGCTCGTTTTCGATATCCTTTTGCTCAAAATTGGCGGGAGGCAGGATATTGGGGGTGGTAAAAACCGGCTTCTGTCGAAGTTTGCGGATGCCCGTATCTGCAAGTTTTGCCTGATCGCGGGCGATCAATTCGGCTTTACGGCGCCGCTCCGTGGCGCGCACCAGGCGCCGCCTTTCAAACATATCCGGGCAGTAGACATCTCCAGCGGCTGAAATCAGATGTTTGCGATCTTCAAGGGATAATTCGGCTAATAAAGCTCTGTTCCCGGCGACTTGTTTGAGCAGCGCCGTGGCTGCTTTAAGTTCTTCAATGGAGATTCCCTGTTCCTGTTTATGACACATAAACCTCATAATAGCCTCCAGAACTGGTGAGGTCAATGCGTTGGCGTATGGCCCTTTTGTAAAGCATTCAACTCAAGACTCGACATGGTGTGAATTCTGCGTAATAAGGAATGCGAAAGTGATGCTCACATGTATAGCGAGTGAATGGTGTTACTTTTTTAAAATATCGTAGCTGGGGACAAACATTAATGTGGATGATGGCTAAAACAGACATACAAAGGCTAGGTATCATTTGCATGTGGGTTGTTTGTCAATGGAATGGTATTATGGCTAATGCCGAAAACATAGATGAGCCATGGTCAGTTAATCCGCAGTTTCCCGTCCCTGGGGCACAGTTGTTTTTGTCGCCACCCGGGGCCAGTAAAGGCGTGCCAGAAGAAATGGGGCGCTCATGTTCTTATGCCTGGCTGAAGATCTATCAGAATTATTTTTCAGTGGTATTGACGTCTCATTGCCCCATGTATCCATCGTGTTCAAACTACAGCATCCAGGCGATCAGGCGATATGGCTCGCTCAAAGGGATTATGATGACGGCAGACAGATTGATCCACGAATCGACAGAGGCAAGGGAGGCGCCCGTTATCAGGATTGGGGATAGGGTGCTGTGTTTTGATCCGGTTGAAAGTAATATTTTGGAATGACACCTATGATTATTGAACGTCTGAAAAGTGGAATGACATCTTTTGTAGCCACTAGTATACGGGGATGGATTTTGGCGTTGCTGCTTGGGGCGGGGTTGACGGGTATGGCGGCACAACAGGAGTCACAATCGATTATGGCGTTTGCGGATGACCTGCTCAGTCGCGGGGATTACTACAGGGCGATTACCGAGTATGAGCGGTTCATATTCCTGAATCCTGAGGCATCCCAGGCTGCTAGGGCCCGGTTCCAGGTGGGGATGTGTTACTACCGGGGTGGGAAATGGGACGCCGCTTGCGATCAATTCCTGAGAATGAAAGAGCAGTTTGGCTTAAGTCCTGAGGCGCGAGATGCCTGGTTGATGCTGGCCACAACGTATTACAGGCTTCAGAAATATGCAATGGCTGAGGATGTGATTGAGGAGTTTGTTGCCAAATTTCCCGACGATGAGCGTGTCGGGGATGCCTTGATCATGAAGGGTATCTGTCTCGTCCGCCTAGGACGTCCTCAGTGGGCTGCCGAATGGTTTGGCAAAGTGCCGACGAATTCAGTCCGGCATGCGGATGTTGAGCTTTTGCAGGAAATGACAAAGAGGCTTGAAGCAGTTCATGGAAAAAATCCAGGACTGGCTGGAGGACTATCGGCGGTCATTCCCGGGGCGGGGCAACTCTATAATGAAAGGCCTCGGGATGCTGCAGTCTCTTTCTTGATCAATGGGGTGACCATTGCCGGGATGCTCTCGGCGTTTCACAACCATGAAGAGGTTGTAGGTTGCCTTTTCGCGGTATTTGAGAGCAGTTGGTATTTCGGCAACATCTACAACGCCGCCATGGGGGCGCAGAAATACAATACCCGGAAACGAAATGCCCTGTTCGACCAACTTGAGGTGAATTGTGGCTTGCTTAAAGAGACTCAAAGCGGAAGAATGCTTCCCGGAGTAGGGATCAAGATCAAATTTTGACGAAATCTTGCTACATACCATGGCGGAACAAAAGCACCGGTCCGGTTCCGTAAGAAGTGGAGGGGCGTAGGCCTCTCCACTTCTCGACTGTGCATGTCAGAACCGGCTTACTTGGACGGCGAAGACCAGAAATCAATACGCAGGGCCTCGTCGGCACTACCGTTGGCCGCGTCCATCATAGAGCTCAGGGTGATACAGAAGCAGATGTAACCTCCGATACATTCCACAAACGGGAAGCTCCCCTTCCATCCATTGTTGTACCATTCGCCACAGCCGGGAAGAATGGCTGACAACACAGTCGCCGCGCCTGCGTCGGCGGCCTTTGCGGTCGGAGCCGCGCCCATCAACATCAAACCGATTGCCAAAGCTGCAAAGATTTTCTTCATGTATTTTTCTCCTTAATATTTGAACCTGCCCTATTATTGCGTTCATTCGTTAAACGTCAAGACCGCAATCACTGTTTTTTTGGAAGAAAGACGGCATTATCCAGAATGAAATACCAACATTTTGACTTCTGGCTTCGGAGTGGCCTGTTCTTCACCGTTTATCCAGTGTTACATGGCCTGGCGGAGTGAATTGAAAAAGAGTCGGGGGTGGGGGGCTGTTGATCTTGATGTCGGAGATGACTGTGAAGGTGTTGACGAACCCTTGCTCGGTCAGGTAGCGGGTGTTTAGTTGCTGTGGATACCAGAAGCCGGGGCTGGCTTCCGTGAACTTGGAGGCTTCGGAGTGGAGAAGGAAATCGTTGTCCGATGTGTAGATGTCGGTTGTGCGAAGCACCTTCTGTATTGGGTTAACCTCGATCGTGAACCTGGGGTTGGCTCCTGAGATGAGTACCCGATCCGGTTCCTGGGCCGGGTTGATAACCGAAACTGTCCGTTTCACCATCTCCTGAAAATTAGAAGGGTTGATGCCATCAAGGGAAATGTGGGCAAGAGTTTGCTTGATGGTGGACTGGCGAACTGAGGCTGACATCAGGGCCAGATCGGTTTGAAGTGCGCGACGTAGCGACGGTATATATTCAGTCAAGGAATTGGTGGTCAGAATAAGGTGCCGCTCAGTCGGATACTGGTAATCAACCCGGACAAAGCCAGGGGACTGGTAGGCGAAGAGCCACCGTTCCCGTGAGGATTGACGTCGTCCCTGGGTGGTTCGTTCTGCCGTGTACGAAAGGGTGTGGATGTCCGCGAAGTGTTGAGCGAGTGATCCGAGAAGTGCCTGCGCTTCAGCCTGTGCCACAGTGCCTGTGCTAGCGTTTATAGCGAGGGGCGAAACAATGATCAAGGACCCCAAGAGTAGATGGCTAGTTTTCATGGCAGGAAAATAGCATATAAATTGAGATTGTCAGCATCGTAACCTGGCGAAATCACAATCCCTCCACCAAAGGCGACGCCGAGAACGGTGGGTGCGCTTTCCGTGCTGTCTGTAGCCTGAACTGTTGAAACTGTCAGAACAACCATTGCCGCCACCAACCATCGGTTCATCATGATGCACCTCGTTTGTGTGTTATCGTGATTTAGATAGACGCAGAAGGGGGTAAAAAAATATAAAAAACATTAAAGGAAAACGCTTGACATAAAAACCCATTTGCGCGGTAATACTCATGGGCTATGAATATGCCCAAGTGTACTCATCGATGTTCGCAGGTGACGACGTGGTGAGGGTAGCGTAAAAAACTAGAAAGCGAGGCGTGCAGGTGAAGAAATCAATGATCGTGGCAGTGATGGGAGTGGCGGCGGTGATGGCTTACGGGCAGGTTGTTGACACAACACTGAACTCTGGCAGCCAGCTGAATATCGGTAAGGATAATAAGGCTGCCGTGGGTGGCGTCGCGGTGTCGAGCGGCGGCAAGATAAGCGACGTGAAGTCAACGACGCTGAACTCGGGCAGCCAGCTCAACATCGGCAAGAACAACGAGGCGCAGATCGGTGGCGTTCAGGCCTCAGGCGGGGCGCGGGTGTCGGACGTGCAGTCAACGACGCTGAACTCGGGCAGCCAGCTCAACATCGGTGAGGGCAACAAGGCACAAATCGGTGGTGTCAAGGCCGAGGGCGGGGCGCGGGTAAGCGGCGTTCAGGACACGACGTTGAACTCGGGCAGCCAGCTGAACATCGGCAAGAACAATGAGGCGCAGATCGGTGGCGTTAAGGCCTCAGGCGGGGCTCAGGTGTCGGACGTGAAGTCAACGACGCTGAACTCGGGCAGCCAGCTGAACATCGGTGAGGGCAACAAGGCGCAGATCGGCGGCGTTTCGGCCAAAGGTGGGGCGCGGGTGAGCGGCGTGCAGGACACGACGTTGAACTCGGGCAGCCAGCTGAACATTGGCAAGAACAACGAGGCGCAGATTGGCGGCGTTAAGGCCGAGGGTGGGGCTCAGGTGTCGGGCGTGAAGGCAACGACACTGAACTCTGGCAGCCAGCTCAACATCGGCGAGGGCAACAAGGCGCAGATCGGTGGCGTTTCGGCCTCGGGTGGGGCGCGGGTTAACAACGTGCAGGACACGACGTTGAACTCGGGCAGCCAGCTGAACATTGGCAAGAACAACGAGGCGCAGATCGGCGGCGTGCACGCTGCTAATGGCGCATCCGTATCTGGCGTGAAGTCAACGACGTTGAACTCGGGCAGCCAGCTCAACATCGGTGAGGGCAACAAAGCACAAATCGGCGGCGTCCGAGCCGAGTAATTGCAGTTTGTTTGGGTCTACTAACGTCTCCGGCCTTCCGGGCGAATCAAACCCGGAGGCCGGATGCCGTTACAGCGAATTCAGGGGCTGGCGGTCACGCTGGGAGGGCGAGCGTATGAAACGGCTGAAAATGATTTTGGCAGTTGTAGTCCTCGGACTGCTGGGGGGTGTAGCCCCGGGTGCCGATTCTGTTGACGGCGTAAAGATCGATTCGACGTACAAGAAGGTTCGCGTGGAGAACCGCGCCAAATACTTTGCTGAACGAGAGGCTAGCGGGGTCGAGGTGTACGAGAAGGATATCTACGTCAATGATGCCGACTTGCGTGAAATGGCCAAGACCCAGGCGGGCTCGAACATCATCTCTATTGCGAGTCCCACAATTGAGCAGGGCAGCAGGATTAAAAAGGTCAATGTCGTGGTAGACGCGAAGCGCGATGTTACCTTCCAGACCAGGCGACCCTATATCTACGAGTCTAAAGAAAAGACGCGCGCAGAGATAGGCGTCACCAAACTCAAAAAGGGCTCCAACGTCAAAGAAGTAAACACAGTGATCGATACTAAAAACATTGTTATCGACTCGGATGGGCGCACCCAACGCAGGGGTGTACGCGTGACTCCGAATGCCAACCAACAGGATCAGGAGAAAACTGATGAATAGCCGTTTAGTTTCGCAAGTAGCGCTGGTGATTATGATGGCGGCAATGCCGTGGTTCTTGACCTCATGTATCACGGCGACAGCCACCAGTGAGGATATCAAGAAGGTCGACGACTCGATGGAACTGCCCGCCGAGAACGTGACGAAGTACAGCGGCTCAATTACGCAGTTTGAGAACATGCTGTTTGCGTACAATGTCCGTCCCCTGCTGGTGCAGACGCGTGAAATCAAGAACCAGACGGCGAGTAAGAAGGTTCCCGAGGGGATCGACCAGATGGTGAAGACGGCGTTGGCCTCGCTCGGCGAGAAGGTGCGCGGCGTGGATATCGATCGTACGGAACTCGGTATCGATTTGGCCGTTCAAACAAATTCCTTCAAGCGGGTGGTGCCGGATGTATCGCTTGGAGGGGCGATTACGGAGTATGACGAGAAGTACGAGAGCAGTCGCGAACTGGAGACGGATGTGTTGATCAAGTACAAAGGTGACATTGACGGTGGAGGCAAACGCGAATCGGAGGCGGAAGCGGTCACTGTGGCAGTCGATTTTCAGCTTCTGGACTATCGGACGCAGACGACGTTGTCCAAGGATTCTGCCCAGAACCGCATCAACATTTTCAAAGACAAGCGCGGCATTGATTTCGGTGTTTCGTATGCAGGCAGCGGTTTTGGGTTTAACGCGTCCGCAAAACGCAGCCAAGGCATTCACACCGGTATCCGTCTGCTGGTGGAATTGAGTGTCGTGGAAGTTCTCGGCAAATACTACCGCTTGCCGTACTGGCGTTGCCTGGGAAGCACGGGCTTTGACGCGTCATTGATCGATCAGCTGCGGAAGCGATATCGGCGGAGCCTTGAGGCCATGCCCGCGGCTCAGGCCTTGCGCGAAATGAAGATTCTCATGCTCGGGAGTGGTTACGATGTTGATCCGGCCTCATCGCAACTCTCTGCCAAGGAACTTGACCAAATCAGAGCGGCGAAAACCGCCAAGGGGCTTGATCCCGCCGGTCAGAACGATTACGACCTGATGGTCAGGCTCTGGGAGACGATGCCGTTCGATGCTGCCGCGGCGGAGCGTGCGCGCCCCTTCGACGCATTGTACGCTCAGGAGTCGCAAGTCGCTCAGGCGGAGCAGAAGGAATCCCAGCGTCAGCCCGAGCCGCCGGCCGCGACGAAGCCTCCCGTGGAGCCTAAGCCTGCAGCGGCGCCTAAAAAGACCTTCGTGCCATTTGTCTTCGGTCGTGAGTGAGTAGCTGTAGCGCAACGCCTCTGGAGTAGCGGGATATGGGAGCAAAGGTATTTCAACATGGACTAGCTTCCACATTGCTGGTTTCGGCCGCCTGGGCCGGAGTGAATGATGATTTTACTCCGGCCATACAACGGGCTGAGGAAATCCGGCAGGTTAACCGTTGCGCCTTGGAGCAGCTTCCCGCTGAAGCGGTGCCCAGTCGAGGCACAGTACGGATCGAGGCGGAGGTTGTGCCGACCAAGGCGGGACAGGAGGTTCAACTCCGTCGCTGGGATGTGTCCCCTGGGCCCGCGACGACGAACCTCTTAGCCGACCCGGCCTTGTCCGCCCCCGGAACCGGTATGAATAAATCGAACCCGTCGACAAGCGCACCGCCGCCCGCCTCATTAGCCGGGGCGGCCGCGTTTTCAAACGGAGTACTCCCCGCAAATTCCGCGGGGGCACGTGCGGAAGCGACGACGGGATCATCGATCCATGATCGGATTGTCAATCGTCCATTGCCGATCGGGCGGAGCGACGAGGCGCCGTAGTCGTTGTATCATGCAGGTTATTGTAGAGTTCATAGCAACAGACAAAACATAGAAAGGTCAGGCAACCAATGAAGCATATAGTAGCGGTTTTGGCGGTCGTGTGCGCAGTGTTCCTTGTTTCTGAAGTACCAGCCCAGGCGAGCCAGAAGAAATTGATGTCCGTGCGTACGGCGAAGCTCATGGCCGAGCGCGCCATCGCCGAAAGCGTTTTTGGAGTGAAGATCAAAAGCGAGGAAAAAGTGGTTGATATGCTGAAAAAGAATTTCTTCACTTCCGGCGAGGCCCAGACGGAAGTCGATATCGCCGGCATTCAGATCGACGGAGTCGAGTACGACAGCGAGAAGGATATTGCCAAGGCGACGGCCTCGTTGAGTCTGGCTGACGTCGCACGGCAAACCGGCATCGCCTTCCCCGACCTCGAAAAGAAAATAGTTCGCGTGGGGTTTGCCACATCCACCGCCAGTCGGGCGCCCGCCATCAGGGCCATGCGCGTTGCGGAAGTGGATGCCTATTGCCGCCTCGCACGGGAAATCCTTGGCTTTACCCTGACCTCGCGCTCAACCGTCGAGAATTACGTTCTGAAGAGTGACGAAATCAAGACTCGTCTCGTAGCCTCAATCTTCATGGCTGAACTCGTGGATTACGGGTGGGAGAAGGATAAGAACGCCTTTGTGACCCTCCAGGTGGATCTGGCCGCCATGGGCAAGCTTCTGGGACAGGAGTTTGCCAAATCGGGCGTGGTGAAGGTGACGGGTTACGGCGCCACGGTATTGGACTATCAGGAGGAAAAGGAGCCCACCGCGCGCCCATCGAGCGCCGAGGATGTGCGCGAAGTAAAAATGAATGTGCCGTGATGCGGGAAGGGTCATGCTGAATGAATGCTTTGACATATAGTCCGCTCCGGCGCTCCGGCTGGCGCACTTTCAGCCTGTTGGCAACGGCGGCAGCTTTCGCCCTGGAGGCGGCCGGACAGAACCGCTCGGTGACGATCAACACAGCGCCTATCGTCCAGATTGGCGGGGGACATGCCCATGTGGGGGGTATTCACGTTGATGGGAATGATGGGATACGAGGTTCCGGCAAGGAAGTGAAGGAAGAGCGCAAGGTGGGCACGTTTGCCACCTTGCATCTCAGCGTAACGGCACGGATCGAGATCAACGTGGGCCGCCCTACGCGGCTCACGCTCAGTGGTGATGATAATATATTGCCGTTGATTCTCACCGAAGTTCGCGACCGTACGCTGATCGTGCGGTCGAAGGAGTCCTACACATCGCAACGGGAGCTGGTTTTGATCTTAGACACCCCCAGTCTGTCGGCCGTGCGCATGGAAGGGGCCGGAAATCTGGCCATTCGGGGGCTCCGCGGAACAACGTTCTCGCTTCACACATCCGGCGCCTGCGATGTCGTGGCTGGCGGAACCGTCGAAGAACTCGACCTTATCGTGGAAGGCAGCGGCGACGCGGATCTCAAGAACCTGACAAGCACATCGGCACGGATCAAGGTGACGGGAGCGGCTAACTGCTCCGCCAGGGTTCGACACGCGGTAGAAGCCATCGTCAGTGGTGTCGGAGAGATACGCTTGTACGGAAAGCCCGCCAAGGTACAGAAGAATATCTCGGGCGTGGGCGAGGTCATCCTCGTCGATGACGAGGAGACAGCGCCGGATGTCGCGATCCCTCAGGCCCGGGGGGTGACAAACATTTCGGTGCCCCTGGGGGGAGGCGTTATTGTGAGTGGGGATTCCGCAAGCTATGGCGGCACAGTGAAGGCGCAGGGCAGCAGTCAGGCAAGTGTTGTCAATGCCGACGGCACGTGGGAAGGCACAGTAAGGGTGAGTAACACCGGCGAAACGGCACAGTACTTCGACAAGGACGGCGACATGCGCGCTGTCCTCCGCCCTACCGGAAAGGACACGATCGGAGTTTTCTCGCCAAGCGGAAGCCTGGATACAATCTTGATTGAACGCACGGCGCCAGGGACGACGGAAGAGATTGAAGCCGATCCTCCACCGGAAAAGTCCCTGAAGAGTGATCGTAAGAGACCAACCAGATAAGTACCGCCCGGGGCCGCCCGGAAGACCGGACTAGGGAGAAGCCATCATGAAGTTGTCGCGTCTCGTTTTATCGCTCGTTGTCTCGTGTGTAACCTTATTTAACAACGCGGCACTGTACGCTTCTGAAGAGGAACCGGTCGGGGTGTCCGCCCAAGGCGAGTCGGAAATCTCGTACGACGCCGCCGAACAGGAAGCCCTGAGGGCCGCCGTCCGACAGGCCGTCGGGGTGGCGCTGGCCTCGCAAACCAAGGTCGAAGACTTCACCCTTATCCGTGACGCCATGCTCACCCGCGCCAATGGTTATGTCCGGTCCTATAAAGTCCTCGAGAAGCGGCGCACCACTGATGACGCCTATCTGGTCAAATTGAACGCCGAATGTGTGCGGGGCAAGATGGACAGCGATTTCCTCGCGGTCCAGAACCTGATAGAGGTGATGGGGCGCCCCCAGTTCTCCATCAAGGTCGAGGCCAAACGGCCGGGAGCGTCGGAAATCGAGGAGTGGGTAGAGAGCGCCTTCACGGACGAACTTGACAAGACCGGGCTTGCGGTGCTCGACAGTGGGACCGCCAACGAGGCCACGGAACGCGAGTACAAACGCGCCCTCGCCTCCGGCAACACCAAGAAGGCCAACCTGCTGAAGCTCAAGATGGGCGCCCCCTATGGCGTCACGGTAACGGCGTCCGGCACCAATAAGGAAACCGAAGTATACGGGGCCAAGATGAACATGGCTGTCGTGGAACTGAAGGCCACAGTCAGCCATCGCGATACCGCCGAGGTGTTGGCCTCCAAGAGTGGCTCAGGGCGTGCCGGCGGCACCGACACCACGGGCATGCAGGACGCGTGCAAGAAAGCCGTCGCCGCTGTTTTCCCGGAGGTACTGAACCGCATCCTTTTCCACTGGACGCGCGATCTGGATAGCGGTGCTGCCATTACGCTGGAGATATCGGAGGCCAACTACACCTCCGTCTCAGCACTAGCCGCAAAACTGCGCAAGGTGGAGAACGTAAATCAAGTGGAGATTGTTGAGGCTCCTGAGGATGGCATTGCGGTTCTGCGGATTATAGGGCGCATCAAGGCAAGTGTACTCGCCGATCAAGTCGGCAAACTGAGCGACGGTAAAATGGAAAGTAACGTAGCCGGACCCCGCAAAGTGACCGCTCGACTGGCCGATACGCCCACCGCAGCCTCTCAACAGGCTGCCCCGCCAGCGGCGGAGCCGAAAAAAAATGCGAAATAGGAATACAGGCATGAAGATCTGGCGCAGGATTACATGGCTCGCATCCCTCGCGGCATTACCTCTGTCGGCCCAAACCCTGCTGGATGTGGAAGGAAAACTGGTGCCGGCAACGAGTGCGCTTTGCGAGGACCTGGCCCGTAAGAATCCGGACGGCAAGGAGCTAACGGTGGCCACAGTGCCGCTTGTGGATGCCGAACAGGGCATGCCCAAACTGGGGGTCGTTATTGCACAAATCGTTGAGCGCCAGATCCTCGCGGGCAAACCAGAGTGGTTGCGTATTCAGTCGCGGATCAATCTCATGAGCATCATGGAAGAGCAGAAACTCTGGATTACCGACATGGTAAAGGCTAGCAGCAAAAACAATAGCGCGCCTGCGGGGTTTCTGGAAAAGGCGGACTTTCTGGTGGTCGGAGTGATAACGCCGGGAAGTGACGAGGTCACGATTGAATTGCGGCTGATCGGTACTCGCAACGGTAATGTGGTTAATGCGCAGACAGTCAGCGTGTCCTCGTCTCCGGCCATCCGGGGACTGCTCAGACACATGCGCCGACAGGAGGGGCGCGCCCCGGCGGAAATCGCCCCTGTGGAAAATATCCGGGTGACAATGACCGCACAGCGTGAGTCTTCACCCGGCGTACCGGTCAAGGAGTGGATTATCACAGAAGGAGAGACCCTGAAAGGGGGGGCGGACCAGTTCAACTTCCGCTTCTCTGTGGACGCAGACTCCTGTGTTTATGTATTCCTGTATGGATCTGACCAGCAGGCGGCCCTGTTGTTCCCCTCAGGGGACTGGGAGTTGCAGTTTGAAAAGCAGTTCGGCCGCAAAGCTAAAAAACAGGACAATTATTGCCGCGTCGATATGGAATACACAGTTCCCGGCCCGGACGCCAGCGGTCATCCGCGTTATTTCAAGTTAGACAACACGCCGGGGTCCAACACGCTGTATATATGTGCAAGCCGCACGGAAACCCGCAATGTCCAGGACATCGTTGACCAGTTAACCAGAACGGAATCTGAAAAAGAGCGCCTTAAATTGCTTACGGGCATTTTCAAGTTTGACTGCGTCACGACCTTTTCCTTCAAACAGAATTCCGGGAAATAGATTTGGTCCCAGCTTATCCCGCTTTCACACGCACTTCCCTCACCCGCCTCCGATGGGGCTTATTATTTCTACTTGAATCAACCTAAGGCAGCCGCTATCTTGAGGCTGGGGTGGCTGAGTGAATGGAAAAAGAATACTGGAAAGGAAAATATTATGAAACATTACGTACCAAGTTTGGTGGCAGTGATCGGCATGATACTGCTGACAGGTTGCGCAAGCGTGCAACGCGGGATTCCTGTGGCGCCCAACACGATTAATACTCAGTTGCAGCGCGCTGATGTCGAAATACTCGACAACGTTCAAGGTTCATCGGAAACGTTCCTGTTCATGATGGGAGTATTCCAGGTGATTGACGGCGACAAGATCAAGGTGCTGGGTATCCCTCTTGGCTTTGAGGATCAGTACTCGCTGATGCAGGCTCCCTCGATGCTCGGTGGCATGCTTGGGCCCAACACGGTTGATCGCGCCTATTATCAAGCGTTGGGCAAGACCCCGGATGCAGACGCGGTTTGTGCAAAATCCTATACCATACAGCGCTCCGGCATCCCATTCTTAGCAGAACGGGAAAAGGTGACGTTCAATGGAAAGGCGCTGAAATACAAGGCCAACAAGTAATCGATGGCTGTTCGCGGAGGCCACCCCCCTCACTCCTCAGTCCCGAATCAGCCAGAGGGCGCATGAGTCATCAGCCGAATGTTCGGCGCAGACACGCTCCTTGAAATCCACGGCTCGTCGAAGTAGTATTCCACGCGAGGATACCCAGTAGTGGCTTGTGCGGCGCGATGCCGGAAAGAAGCGCTCATTCACGTATCCCCACGTTCCGGGCAAACGGTTGGCGGTCACGAGGCTGGAAAGCTCGTCAAGGGTAGGAATGCGCGCATTGGCCTCACTAGCGCAGGCCACGGCTTCTTTCCACGTCAGTAGTTCGTCCGGAGCACGCAGGATCCACGTCTTATTCAAAACGGTGTCAAAAATCTCCCCGTCGAGCCCCGTCTTGAACCTGTTGGGCACCACTTGGAAACGGTCGGAAGCCGGGATACCGCGACTGCCGAGAGTTCCCCTCGTCAGGTAACTTCGAGGGTCGTCCTTAATCAACCCCGCCGGTGCCGTGCCGACAACGGGAACCCCAGCCGCAGGGGAACTATAAACACCAGAAGATACCCTGGAAATAATCATGTCCTCGGGGGTTGGAGAAAGCATTTGCGGTCGTTGCGTCTTGCCGGTTCTCAGCCCCCATTCCATCATCTGCTGCTGAACGTAGCTGAACAACTCCTTCTGGCTGACGTTGCCGTCAGCGTTGGCGTCGGCCTTGCCATTGAGCCCCTCCAGCAAACAAAGCGTGAAGATACCATGCTTGCTTACCAAATCTGGATGCGAAAGCTCATTTGCAGCGCAGGAGGCCATGACATGAACGCCAATGGTTTTAAGCGACGGGGTGATTCCGGTAACACCGCGAGTGGCGCCGCCGCTGTGGCAGGCATCCAACACGAGCAACTTGCGCCCCGCCCTGCTGTCCTGCATCTGCTGCTGTAACTTCGTCAGCGAGATGCTGTTTTCCCTGTCCTTCTCATCACCGTCTTGGGGAATTAAATAGACTTCCCCATCGATCGAAGTGCCGTGCCCTGCAAAATACACGACAAGGGAATCCGCCGGCTTGGCATATTCACAGACTTGCTTAAGGCGACGCTTTATATTGGTAAAAGTCGCCCTGTTTTCAGCGGTGGACGACTCGTCGGTCAGTAGCACTACCCGCCCAGACAAGTAACCTGCGGTCAACAAGGTCTGATAAATAGCCTTTGCGTCCTCCCGGCAACAATCCAGCGGCCCCAGAATATCGTAATTGCCGATCCCGATGATCAGCGCCATTCCAACACCCTCACCGCCCGACGTCTCTGTGCCCGCCACCGTAGCACCAGCACACATGGAAAGGACATTAGCGAAAGACAAAAGAGCACAGCAGACCATTCCCGTCTTAATCATTGCCATAGAAACTCCCGTCAAGATCGAGCCACCGTAAACGCCTGACTGCTGTGAATATGAGGAATCTTGAAAGATACGTCAAGACTGTCGATACGGCATCATGCAATTCCGAATCAAAAGTTAGGGCGACCTCGGGTCTTTCGATGGCAATAGGGTTCCCTTGGATGTTTCAGCAGTAATCGGAGCACGTTCCTCGCGGGGATTGCGAACACCGCCGGCAACCTTTGTGATCGTTATGTCGTCAGGGGTTGGGGAAAGCATTTGCGGCCGTTGGGTCTTTCCGGATCTAAGACCCCAGTCGATCATTTGCTTTTGCACGTAGCCAAACAACTCCTTCTGGGTGACGCTCCCATCTGTGTTGGAGTCGGCCCTGCCATGGAGCCCCTCCAGCAAATACCGGGTAAATATCCCATGTTTAGTTTCCGGGTCGGGGTGGGAAAGCTCACTGGCGGCGCAAGAGGCCATGACATGCACCCCGACGGTCTTTAGGGACGGGGTAATTCCGGAAACACCACGCGTTGCCCCGCCGCTATGGCAGGCATCCAGGACGAGCAACTTTTGCCCCGCCTTACTGCTTTGCATCTGCTGCTGCAATTTAGTCAGCGAAATGCCGTTATCTCTGTCCTTCTCGTCCCCGTCCTGGGGAACCAGATAAACTTCATCATCAATTGACGTGCCATGCCCTGCAAAATACACAACGAGAGAATCCTCCGGCTTAACAAAATCGCATACCTGCTTGAGCCGGCGTTTGATGTTGGTGTACGTCGCCTTGTTTTCGGTTGTGGGCGAATCATCGGTTAGTAGCACCACACGCCCGGGCAAGTACCCGGCGCTCAACAGCACCTGATAAACCGCTTTCGCATCCTCCCGGCAGTTATCCAGCGGCCCCAGGATCTCGTAATTGCCGATCCCGATGATCAGCGCCATGCCGACATCACCGCCCCCGGGATTCGCTCCGTCCGCTATCGGGGCAGGAACATACAAGGGAACTGCCTGCGCCGGAGCGGCGGGTGACGGTGAACTTCCGGGAATGCGAATGACCTGCCCGACTTTCAAGGGAGCGGCATCAAGCTTGTTATAAGTCATGATCGCCCGGGAAGTTACCCCGTGCTTCCGGGCTATCGTCGACAGGCTTTCCCCACCCTTGACCACATAGGAATCGGGCGCCAATTCTGTTTCCGCCAACACCATGCTGGCCAGTGGACCAGCAAAAAGACAGAATAGAACCAGATACAGACAGTTCAAAGCCGATGAAGCCGTGTACCTCATCTAACCCTCCCGTGATGCCTGAGATTACTTCGCGCGCATCTGATCAAATTTCGAGTTCCCTACATCTCCGCGCACATTATAGGCTCCGTAACTAATCAGCAGAATGGACCAATCCGTGCTGTAAATCCGGGCTCGCTCCATGAAATCCCCCCCACCTTTGTCCAGGCATTTATCCAAAGCTTCCTTAATGCTTGGAGTTCCCGATAGAGGAAATGGACCAAACCAAAGACGCCAACTCCGGTCTTCCACGCCTGCTTGCAGGGGTGCTACGCCCATCTTATCGTATTGGGGCGACCCGGAAGAGATGAGGGAAAAATCTCCCAGTCGGCTGACACAACCCGCCCCTGACAACAGCAGTACCCCGCACATAAAAACGCCTACTATCTGTCTATGCAGCATACCTCTCCTATTTGGTTTGATTTCCGAATATATACTCTGGCAGTTAGCTTAACGCAATTGCGAGTCAATGCAATTCAGAATTTATCTTTTCCTTGGCGCGAGAGCATTGCTGGTAATAACGCCCTGACAAAAACCTAACTTGGATGAACGCGCCTGGATGTGTTAGGTTTAGTGGCCTGATGCAGAACCATAAAGAGACTGTAGCCACTTCGCCCAAAAACGACTTGCCGCCGGGCAAGCCGCGGCAGGTTGCGATCCTGGATATCGGGGCCAGGGCGATCAGGCTGGATATCGCCGAAATCATGCCGGACGGTAAGATGCGCCTGCTAGACTCACTTCAGCAGGCGGTCAGTCTCGGCAAGGATACCTTCAGTGAAGGTACCATTGACCGCTCATCCATTGAGGAGTGCGTGGGGATTCTCAAGGGATTCCGGCAGGTGATGCATGAATATGGCATCGTCAGCCCGGATCAGATTAGCGCCGTGGCCACCAGTTCCGTGCGCGAGGCCTCTAACCGTGACACATTTCTCGATCGCATCTACATTGCGACCGGGATCAATGTGGTCATTCTTGAGGATGCCGAGGTGGAGCATCTGATCCATCTGGCCATTCACGATCTCTTTGAGAC
>Ga0194056_10000024_pt1 | contig 54708 bp, 54 predicted proteins | sample SepL4413m_MetaG_FD_155458 | JGI IMG/M metagenome (GOLD analysis project Ga0194056, IMG submission 155458) | Anoxic zone freshwater microbial communities from boreal shield lake in IISD Experimental Lakes Area, Ontario, Canada - Sep2016-L442-13m | ecosystem: Environmental > Aquatic > Freshwater... | reverse complement strand
TTTTTCTTCTAGGTCGTGTAGTCCGTGCCATCGTCTATTTCTTGGTGTTCATGTGTAAATAGCCATCCAATTTAAGCTCGATATTTTTTGGGTTTTCGTTTCTGGAAATGGCGGCAATGCCTACAGCAATCATTTCCCGTGCTTGATTGTCAGCAAAAATATGCGCTTTTAATTTATTGGCTATGGGCAAAAAGATTAAATTGGCGGAAGCCACCCCGTATATTGTCGCCACAAAAGCCGTGGCAATCCCTTTACCTAAAAGCGTTGGGTCAGCCAGATTCTCCATGACATGGATCAGTCCCATAACGGCACCGAGAATGCCAATGGTGGGCGCATACCCGCCCATCGCTTCGTAGAGTCTCGCCGCCTGATAGTCCCGGTTTTCTTTGGCGATCATTTCCAGTTCCAGTATATCGCCTATGATGTCAGGTCCATTGCCGTCAACCAACAGTTGCAAGCCCTTTTGTACAAAGAGATCTTTTTCTCTCGCTATCATGGGTTCCAGTGCCAGCAAGCCTTTTCTGCGAACCTGAACGCTCCAGTTGACTATTTGCGAAATTTGCGCCTCAAGATCCATTTTTTTAGGCCTGAAAATCCACAAAAACATTTCCATACTTCTGATAAATATTGCCGGTGGAAATTGTAAAAGCGTCGCTCCCAAGGTGCCTCCAAAGACAATGATAAGAGCCGGCCCGTTGATCAGCGAACCTATTTCGCCTCCGCCCAGCAAGTTTCCCAGCAACAGGGCACCAACACTCACCAGCAGGCCTATGATGCTTAAAATATCCATTAATCGTGTACCTTAATTTCCATCCATCCATTCGGACAGTCTTGAGCGTAATCTCAACACCGCCTGCGTACTGATTTGACTGACCCGGGATTCGCTTATATTCAAAACCTCGCCAATTTCACGCAAATTAAGTTCATCATCATAATAAAGCGAGATGACCAAGCGTTCACGCTCCGGCAATTTCATAATCTCGTTTGCCAAGGCTTTCTGAAAACTGTCACGGCTTAAGTGGTCTAGTGGTTCTTCTTCCATATTTTGTGATTCATCGCTGTATTGATTGCCGGTTTGAGCCAATTCTTCAACACTGAAGACGCGGCAACTGACGGCATCCTGAAGAATGGCATTATATTCATCAATCGCTATGCCTAAATACTCGGCTATATCGACATCTCGCGCTTCGCAGCCGGTTTTATTTTCAATGGCCTGTATGGCGCGGCTAACCTCCCGGGATTTTTTATGCACTGAACGCGGCGTCCAGTCGGATCTGCGCACTTCATCAAGCATGGATCCCCTGATGCGAATGCCTGCATAGGTCTCAAAACTGGCTCCCTGTAACACATCATAATGCTTGATAGCTTCCAGTAGACCAAGCATTCCTGCCTGAATCAAATCATCGACCTGAACCGAATCAGGCAACCGGTTTAATAAGTGATAGGCAATGCGCTTGACGAGGGGCGCATGCTGCATGATACGCTCATCAGCACCGGCCGCCTGAATCGAGGTATACATGGCAACGGCCTTCATGGCAAGTTCCTTTGAGAATCGTACTGAAGCATCCTTTCAATAAAAAATTCGATATAATTGCCTGCCTGAGCTTTCAGCGGCCATCTATCGATCTTTCCGGCGATCTCTTTCACCGCAATAGACGACTTGCTTTCAGGAAAGGCAACCACTACCGGCGTTTGTTTTTGAACCGATTTGCGCAAATACTCATCGTAGGGTACTGCGCCTAAAAACCGTACCGTGACATCCAGAAAATGATCAGTCACTTTAGTTAGTTTCTGGAATAACGCCAGACCTTGCTGAGCTGTTTTAACCATATTGGTTAGCACATGAAAGTGGGACAGATTATAATCCCGATTAAGCAACTTGATAAAAGCATAGGCATCGGTTAAAGAGGTGGGTTCATCACAGACAACCACAATAATTTCCTGGCAGGCTCTGGCGAAATTCACCACGCTTGCCGATATGCCAGCCGCCGTGTCTACAATCAACACATCCAGATCCTGATCAATTTCACTGAAAGCATGAATCAATGCGGCTTGTTCTATGGTTGAAAGTTCAGCCATTTTTTGAATACCCGATGCGCCCGGAATCACCTTTAGACCTGAAGGCCCGATCAGCATAATTTCAGCCAAGGTCTTGTCACCTGACAGCACATGGGACAGATTAAATTTGGGATAAATGCCCAACAAAATATCCACATTAGCCAGTCCCATATCGGCATCCAGTAAAGCCACTCTCCGGCCCCTTTGGGCAAGGGCTATTCCGATATTAACGGATAAATTTGTTTTACCTACGCCCCCTTTGCCACTGGTGATTGCGATGACCCGAACCGGGTTTGATTGATTCATTTTTCTTATTCCGTCGGCTTGATCCGCTTGCTTATGCATAACCTTGCGCCATCCACGATTCATAATCAACATTATCATGACTGTCACGCTCTGCATTCCACTCAGCGACACAATGCTCAATTAAAGTGCGGGCATGAGGATTATGGAAATCTTCGGGCACCTGTTGACCGTCGGTAATAAAAGACAACGGCAGGTTATGTTCTATGATCGAAGAAAGTGCCGAACCAATCGTTACCGCTTCATCAAGTTTGGTCAAAATACTCGCCTGCGGATTAAAGACCGAAAATGCCTTGATAATAGCATTCATAGCCTTGTATTCAGTCGCAACAGACATCACCAGATAAGATTTGATGGATAACTCATTTTGTTGCAGAGTATTAATTTGTTCGACCAATTTCATATCGCGTTGGCTCATGCCGGCGGTATCAATCAGAATAAGACGCTTATCTGCAAAACTACTGATAAGGTTGCGCAGCTCGGCCGCACTGGAGGCTACCCGAACCGGCACATTGAGGATGCGGCCGTAGGTATTCAGCTGATCATGAGCACCGATACGATAGTTATCCGTGGTAATCAGGGCAACCTGGCTGGCACCGTGTTTTAAAATAAATTTAGCGGCCAGCTTGGCAATGGTTGTTGTTTTGCCTACGCCGGTTGGCCCGACTAAAGCCACGATGCCGCCGGTTTCCAGCAAATGATCTTCGACTATGGGTAGTGCTTTAATGAGCATTTCCTGCGCTTTCTTAAAAGCCGATTCAGTATCACTGTGATTAGTGAAGTGATCGGCAATCATAACGCGCAGTTTTTTTGAAATATTCATACCCGCCAAACGCTGCACCAAATCAGTTCTGATTGGCGTAATTTGTGAATTTTGCGTCCAACTGCCGGCCATTTTAGTGTCCATGGCGGTTCTCAAGTATTTTAGTTCCTTGCTCATTTCAATTAACAGCTTATCGGATAGACTAACCTGTTTTTCCGGCGCTTTAACGTTCTTGAGCAGTTCTTCTTCGATCACGGCGGCATTGATGGGTGCTGTTATTGATTCCGGTTTTCCGCATAACGGTATTCTTTCCGCATAACCCACATACTGGTCAATATTTTGACGCACGGGTTGTTCAGACATCAACGCAGCGGCACTCTGATTTCCCAGGCCGTCTTGCAGTCGTTTTTTTGCCGCATCAAAATTAGGCAATACCATTTTTCTAGTGTTAGGTTCCGGGGCTTGTTGCCCGGTTGTTTGTTCTGATAACGGGTTATCATTATTTCGATACGCCAGCTCGGGCACGAAAGTGACCGCGCTCTGTTTTCTCTGGTTATCCAATAGTTGCAGACGTTTTTTTGCGGCATCAAAATTAGGTAATACTATTTTTTTGGCAGTCTGCGCTACGGTCGACTGTTGCTCATGGGTCTGCTCTTGTAGGGTGTTATGAATCGACTGCTCGTCAAAATCTTGCGCGGCAACAATTTCAATGCCGCCATCAACCGTCCGGTTGGACATGATGACCGCATCTGCGCCTAATTCTTCTTTAACCATGCGCATGGCTTGGCGAATATCTGCTGCAAAAAAACGTTTAATTTTCATGGTGCTGCCTCATATTAGGTACGGCGCCCGACCGTCGAAACCACTTTGATCTGACGATCCGCTGGTATTTCGTTGTAGGCCAAGACATGTAATCCGGTGATTGAATGACGGACGAACCGGGACAACCAGGGACGGACATAAGAAGACACCAGCAACACCGCTGTTTGCCCTTCCATTTCCATTTTTTGCGTACTTTCCAGTAACGATTTGTGCATTTGTACTGCCAAGTCTGGTTCGATGCCGGCACTATTTTCGCCCGCCGTCTGTAGAGATTTATGCAATAACTGTTCCAACTCATAATCCAGCGTGATAACCGGCAACTCATTTTGTATGCCACTGATTTCATGAATAATTAATCGTCCTAACGAGGAGCGCACGGCAGAGGTCAAGATGTCGGGATCTTGACTCTTGACACCGTATTCCGCCAAAGTTTCGGCAATACTGCGCATATCACGGATAGGTACGTGTTCTTGCAACAGGTTTTGCAATACTTTGACCACCAAACCTAAGGGCAGCGTTTTCGGCACCAAGTCCTCAACCAGTTTGGGTGCTGATTTCGCCAGGTTATCAAGCACTTTCTGCGCATCTTCATAACCAAATAATTCATGCGCATGCGCCTGTAAAAGATGGCTAAGATGGGTGGCCACTACAGTTCCTGGATCAACCACGGTATAACCCAAGGTTTGCGCATGATCTTTCTGGTTCGGTTCTATCCATACCGCATCCAGACCAAAGGCTGGGTCTTGACAGGCCTTGCCCGGCAAGGTGCCGAAAACCCGCCCCGGATTAATGGCCATCTCCATTTCCGGCATAATATCGGCTTCCCCCACCGTTACGCCCATCAGTGAAATCCGGTAGGTGGTCGGACTTAAATCAAGATTATCCCGGATATGTATTGAAGGAATTAAAAAGCCCAGTTCTTGAGACAGTTTTTTTCGCACCCCTTTGATACGGGTCATCAATTGCCCGCCCTGATTTTTGTCTACCAAAGGAATAAGCCGGTAACCGACTTCCAGGCCAACAATATCAACGGGCATCACATCATCCCAACCCAATTCTTTAACCTCAGGCGCGGCATAGGATAATTCCTGAGGATAATGATCGTCGACCTGTTCAGCGGTTTTATGCCGTTTATCAATCAAATAAGCAGAACCCGCCAACACCGAGGCCAGCAAGATAAAAACCAGATTGGGCATGCCCGGAATAATTCCCAGCGCACCGATAACCGCAGCGGTAATCATTAATGCTTTCGGATTTTCAAAGAGCTGCGTGCTCACCTGCTGGCCGATATTTTGACTGCTGCTGCCTACTTTGGTGACCACCAGCGCAGAGGCTGTCGACAATAATAAAGAAGGAATCTGGGCAACCAGACCGTCGCCAATTGTTAACAAGACATAAATTTTGCCTGCATCAGAAAAGCTCATGCCGTGTTGACTCATACCGATAGCCAAACCGCCAATCATATTGACAAATAAAATAATAATGCCGGCAATCGCATCGCCCCTGACAAATTTGCTGGCACCATCCATAGAACCATAAAAATCGGCTTCGGTAGCCACTTCGATACGCCGCGCACGGGCTTCATCCTGGGTAATCAAGCCGGCATTCAAATCCGCGTCAATCGCCATCTGTTTGCCTGGCATGGCATCCAGCGTAAAGCGTGCGCCGACTTCCGCAACCCTTCCTGCGCCTTTGGTTACCACCATAAAATTGATAACCACCAGAATGATAAAAACCACCAGGCCCACAGCAAAGTTACCGCCGATAACAAAGGCACCGAAGGCTTCAATGACTTTACCCGCCGCATCGCCGCCGTTATGCCCCTCCAATAAGACAATACGTGTCGAAGCCACATTCAGTGCCAGACGTAATAATGTCGCCAGCAGAATAACCGTTGGAAAGGCCGCAAACTCCAGCGGTTTCAAAATATAAACCACAACCAGCAGGATAATTAACGAGAAGGCGATATTAAAGGTAAACAAAACATCCAGCAAGAAGGCCGGCAAAGGCAGCATGATCATTGCCAGAATCATGACAATAACGAGTGGTGCCCCTAACTCGGCCTTGCCTAGCCGTTTTAATACGGCTGTTGCTTTTCTAAAATCCATAGTGATCAACCCTGTTTAAATTCATCCGGCACTTTAATATTGCTTGGCGGCAGTGGCTCGTCCCAATGATGTTCTCTTGCGATATTTACTTGATAAATATAAGCCAACACTTGAGCCACCGCTAAATAAAGCTCTTTGGGTATTTCTTTATCGATTGCCGTCGAATAATACAAAGCCCGCGCCAAAGGCGGCGATACGACCAGCGGCACTTTGGCGTTGGTCGCCAGCAAGCGGATTTGCGCGGCTATCAAATCAACGCCCTTGGCAACCAGTTTTGGCGCACTGTTTGAATTTTGATCATATTTTAAAGCTACTGCATAATGCGTTGGGTTGGTGACAATCACATCGGCTTTGGGCACTTGCGTCATCATACGGTTTTGCGCCATATCCGTTTGTATTCGGCGTTGCCTGGCTTTTATTTCCGGATTGCCCTCTGATTCTTTCATTTCGTCCTTGATTTCCTGTAAGGTCATTTTCAACTTTTTACTGTGATCCCATAGTTGATAGGGAACATCAAACATCACCACCACGATCAATGCAGCGCAGAGTACAATGTAGCAAAAACCAATGATGGCTAGCGCATGACTGATTGACTGCTCCAAGGGCTCGGCACCAAGCCCGGTCAGCTCGTTGAGGAAGTGTTTGGTCAACATAACCGAGACAAAGAAGACCAATAGAAACTTCAGTAAGGCTTTGATCAACTCCATCAATCCACGCAAGGCAAACAACCTGGCAAGACCTTTGATAGGATCGAGTTTTTCAAACTTGGGCGTAATCGCTTCCCAGCTAAACACCCAACCGCCCAGAGCTAATGGCGCAACAATGGCAACGACGACCATAACGGCAATAAAAGGCGCGATGAGCATAATGCCATCAATCATAACCTGCTTTAAATAGATGATGGGGCTGGCGGGATCAAAAATAATTTGCCGGCTAAGTTGAAACAGGCTTTTCATCATAGCCAACAGGCTGTTACCCATTTGCCCGCCCATCATCAGTAACAGAATGGCGCTGGTTATCAGCATGGCAACGGTATTAAGCTCCCGGGAACGGGCAATCTGGCCTTTTTTTCGCGCGTCTTCGAGACGCTTACTGGTGGGTTCTTCGGTTTTTTCCTGGTCTGAATCTTCAGCCATGATTTAATCCATACATTGTAAGATCCTGTTTGTGCGGTTACCGGTAAACACTTTCACAGTCTCAACAGCTGCCCGATCAAATCATAGGCATCGGTTAAAAGACCGGTAAATTGATCCAGCACATCGGGTAATGTTAGCCAAATCAGTAATATTCCCAGCATTAAGGTGACGGGAAAACCCACTGAAAAAATATTCAATTGCGGAGCGGCCCGGGTCGCTACGCCAAAACTGATATTGACCAGTAACAGGCTGGCAATAACCGGCATGGCCAGTAATAAACCGCCGGCAAACATGCGACTACTCCAGGCAATAATGCTCCAAATACCGGCTTTGTCGATGCCGTCAATAGCAATCGGCAAACTGGTAAAACTGTCCAGCAACATTTTTATTAACAGCAAATGACCGTCTAAACCGAGAAAAATCAACGTCGTGCTAATGACATAAAGTTGCGCAACCACGGGTACTTGCTGGCCGTTTTGCGGATCGATCATAGAGGCGAATCCCAGTCCCATGCTTAACGCGATGCCTTGTCCTGCAAAAACGACTGCGGAGAAAACCAGCTGCACAATAAAACCGGTGGACAAGCCAATCATTACTTGTGCAATAGCCACCATCATTCCTTCATAGCTAAACATTTCCAGCGCAGGAAAAGTCGGCAACAGAGGCATAACCACAAACGTTATGGCGACTGAAAGAAGCAGTCTGACCCGGGCGGGTACGGCTTTAATGCTAAACAGCGGAACGGAAATAAACATGGCGCTGATACGCATCAATGGCCAGATAAATGCCGCGACCTGTGCCTGGATTTGCGCTTGTGTAAAATCCATTCTTTAGCCAATTAATTGCGGAATATCCCTGATCAAGGCCTGAAAATAATCGAGAAACATTTGCAGCATCCACGGCCCCATAATCAATAGCACCAGCCCGATTATGATTAATTTGGGTACAAAAGTCAGCGTCGATTCATTAATCTGAGTGGCTGCCTGAAACATGGCAATAATCAAACCTACGGCCAAGGACGGCAATAATACCGGCGCGGTCAGTTTGGCGGCAACGATCATTGCATCCTGGCTAACCCTGTAAATGGTTTCAGGCGTCATAATTCAAGTGCTCGTTATCAGCTGACATAAAAGCTGGCCGCCAGCATTTCCATTATTAAAGACCAGCCATCGGCCAGAACAAACAGCATTATTTTAAAAGGCAGTGACACAATCATCGGTGACAACATCATCATCCCCATGGACATCAGCACGCTGGCAACCACCAGATCAATAATCAGAAACGGCAAGAAAATTAAAAAACCTATTTGAAAAGCGGTTTTCAACTCACTGGTGACATAAGCGGATAACAATAATGAAAATGGGACATCTTCAGCTGATTGCAGTTCAGAATTACCGGAAATCCTGATAAACAATTCCAGATCGGCTTCCCGGGTTTGTTTCAGCATAAACTGCCGGAACGGTTCAGAAGCTTTTGCCGCTGCGGTGGTGATGTCAATTTTTTCTTCCAGATAAGGCTGAACGGCTTCAGTATTAACCTTCTCGAATACCGGCATCATAATGAAAATCGTCAAAAACAGGGACAGGCCCAATAACACCTGATTACTCGGTGCCTGACCGGTACCCAACGCCTGTCGCAACAAACTTAAAACAATCATGATGCGGGTAAATGAAGTCATGGTCAGCAACAAAGCCGGCAACACCGTCAATAGCGTCATTAACGCCAGAATCTGGATGGTTACACTGTACGTCTGGCCGCCTTGCTTGTTGGTAGTCACCGTTACTGCTTCAATGCCTGCCGCAGCGTAAACCGGCGTTTCAATCAACAAAAAGACAAGGGCTATAATAACCATCTGAAACAAAAGCCGACTATTCATCAGCGCTAACCCCTTCGACTGTGCTCAGTGCGGGCTTTTATCGCTTCCAGCACCGCTTGTGCAAAGCCGGTTTCCGCAGTCGTAGCCACTGTCGCTTCCTTCATCAAGCAATCATCACCCTCCAAAACATGCAAGGTTTCAATACGCCCCGGCGTCACGCCCAAAACCAGCTGTTTCTTGCCCACCTGCAACACCATGACTTTTTCCCGCAAACCTAGCGATAGCCCGCCGACCACGCGTATTTTTTCGGTACCGTTAACGGTTAAGCCAGTCAACTTGCGCACGCCCCACACACAAAGAAAAAATACACTTAAGACCATCAGTAAGCCCATGCTCCACTGAGCAATATCCCCGGAAGCAACCGTTCTGGCGGGCTGTTTTGGAATATCCGCAGCTGACAGGGCGGCGCTGAAGGGAACCCACAACAACAAACCGCACACTATTATTTTTACAAACATCAGGCGAGTCTTTTGACGCGTTCCGATACGCTGATGACGTCGGTTAAACGGATGCCGAATTTATCGTTGATCACCACAACTTCACCATGCGCTATCAGGGTGCCGTTTACCAAAACATCAAGCGGTTCTCCCGCAAAACGATCCAGTTCGACAATCGAGCCTTGATTTAACTGTAAAAGATTTCTGATAGCAATGTGTGTCCGGCCAATTTCCATGGAAAGGGTAACGGGAACATCCAGAATAACATCAATATTAAGTTCATCTGCCGGAGGTTCCGGTGATTTTTTAGTATCAACCTGGCTATAATCGTCCTGAAATTCATCATCACCTTCACCCTCGCCATCAATGGGTTCTTCTTCATCGTTCATAATTTCACACCTAATGACTCTTGTAAATTATTGAGTTGTCCATAAAACCTTTCATTTTTATATCTGTTTTTATCATAGGATCAATAAACCACTTTCGCATCAGCGCCTGCTGGCCTTTTTTTATTTTCCTCGTAGTAAGGATACCTGAACTTGAGTTGCAGTTGCTCTTCATGATAAAAATGTTTCGTAGTAAATTCAAACAACTGGTCAATGAAAAACCTCAAGTAATCCTTTTCGTCCGGATGACGCAACGCCAATTCCAGCGCATTCATACACGCTATGATTAATTTGTGTTCGGTATCAATATCGCTATTGCCTACGCTTAATTTGGAATCCCGTTTAATGGGCATCACTAACACCTGTCCACACGTTAAATCGCTTCAGCCCCTGCCTTATCAATAATCTGCACGGCATAATAACCGTCTGATACGCAGGCCTTACCGGTAAAGACAGGAATCCCTTCCGCGTTGAGCATCACCGCTTTCGGCATATCAATAGGTATTACATCGCCTTTTTTTAAACGCAAGATCTCTTTTATAAACATGGTTTTTTCCACTAAAAGACTATTGACGTTCACTTTTGCGCTTAGAACTTCATTGCGTAAGGCGAGCGACCAGTCATGGTCGACTTCCTGACGGTCTTCGCCAATGCCATCCAATAAGGCTCTGATCGGTTCAAGCATCGAATACGGCATGACAATATTAATATCGCCGCCACCGCCCTCCAATGAAACATTTAACGTAGAAATTACCACAATATCATCTTCAGAGCCGATTATATTGGCATAATGCGGATTGATTTCTGAACTCATATATTCAAAATTGAGTTCCATAATCGGTTCCCAGGCGAGTTTCAGATTCTTAAAAAGCATTTCGATGAGTATCTGAATAACCCGCATTTCAGTCGTCGTAAATTCCCGCGCTTCAGCCATGTTGCTATAAAACTGTCCGTTGCCGCCAAAAAAGGTGTCGACTACCGTAAAAATAAAATTCGGGTCGATGACTATCAATGCCCGCCCTCGTAACGGGGAAATGCGAATAATATTCAGGTTGGCTGGCACATGCAGGTCGCGCACATATTCGGAAAACTTCTGAATCTTGATGCCCAACATGAAAACTTCCGGCGAACGATGTAGAAATTTGAACAGGGCGGTGCGTAAATATTTGGACAGCCGTTCATTAATCATTTCCAGGGTTGGAATACGCCGACGGACAATTCTTTCCTGACTCCTAAAATCATAGTCTTTGGCGCCGCCGGTGTCCTGAAATTCATCGCTTTCAATTTCAATTTCGCCAGTATCCATACCGTTCAGCAGCGCATCAATTTCTTCCTGTAAAAGTATGTCACTCATATTTTTATTGCGTTACCAATAAAGTAAAAAATAATTCTTTAATCATCTCTTCATGCTTTTTAAATCGTCCACTGTTTATCCGGATTTTATTCAATAAAGATACCGGAAACGGTACGATTCATGCTAACACTCAAATAAGTAAAAAGCCGGTTGCTATGACGAAAATTTTCTTAAATTCCGCTAAATAATGTGAATTCTTATAAAAAGCCATAGTCAACAAATTGAAATAGCAAGATAAGATTGGCTATTTAATAAAAGTAGCGGCTGAAGCCTGTATTTTACTATCAATGAACGGTATTCACGTTTTCGGAAATAATTTTCGGATACGTAGAATATACCTTAAAATAAGACAGAAAAGAGTATTTATTATGAAGATTGACAGTGTCAATTTATTATCCTCGTTATCTGGCAATAGCACTATTGAAGGAGGGGCTCAGTCCTTGCTTGGAAAGGGCGCTATTACAGAAGAATTTTCGAATGCCTTGATGGCGCAAATAGACTTGTTAAGCGAGGCAAAAGACCCGACCGGATTACCAGGCCCGTTACAAGAGACGGTACTGCAAACCGGTAGCAAGGTGCATGACATCAGCAATTCGTTGAAACAGACGGGGGGCGAGGAAGAGCTTGCCGCTTTATTGGACTATTTACCCACGTCCTATAAAAAAACCGGTGCTACCGACCTTCGTGTGGATGTTGACCTTGATGCCGCTTTATTGGACTATTTACCGACGTCCTATAAAAAAACCGGGGCTACCGACCTTAATGCGGATATTGACCTTGATGCCGCTTTATTGAACCCTTTACCGACGTCCTATAAAAAAACCGGGGCTACCGACCTTAATGCGGATGTTGACCTTGATGCCGCTTTATTGGACCCTTTACCGACGTCCTATAAAAAAACCGGGGCTACCGACCTTGGTGCGGATGTTGACCTTGATGCCGCTTTATTGGACCCTTTACCGACGTCCTATAAAAAAACCGGGGCTACCGACCTTGGTGCGGATGTTGACCTTGATGCCGCTTTATTGGACCGTTTACCCACGTCCTATAAAAAAACCGGGGCTACCGACCTTCGTGTGGATATTGACCTTGATGCCGCTTTATTGGACTATTTACCGACGTCCTATAAAAAAACCGGGACTACCGACCTTGGTGCGGATGTTGACCTTGATGCCGCTTTATTGGACCGTTTACCCACGTCCTATAAAAAAACCGGGGCTACCGACCTTCGTGTGGATATTGACCTTGATGCTGCTTTATTGGACTATTTACCGACGTCCTATAAAAAAACCGGGGCTACCGACCTTGGTGTGGATGTTGACCTTGATGCCGCTTTGCTGGTGTTGACTGACGCACCAAAAACCGTTACGCCCGCCAGGATGCCTGATGACGTAGCGAGCGCACAAAACATGAGTGCGGTAATGGCTTTAAACGGGCTCTCTATTGCAAAGCCTCTGCTGCCTGAAGCCACTAAATTGAACATGACGGGCAAGGAGGAGGTAGTCTTGGGAGAGACTCCACAAAAAGAAACCATCCTACGTCAGTTACTTCCCGATAAACAAGGCGTTAATTTAAGCATTATTGAGAATGCGGGTTCCGCTGAAAAGACGCAGGCGATTGAAAGGCAAGTCTCTCTTTCAGGTATTGAGAAAGAGGTTCCTGACGTTGTAGCCACTATGGTTCAGTTCCGTAGTCCGGTTGACAACAGCACCGATAGTCCGGCACTAACAAAACCTTTATCGCATCCTGACTGGAGCAAGGATCTGGGTGAACAGATTGTATGGATGAATACCAAAGGACTATCGGCCGCAGAAATCAGGCTGAATCCAGCCCATCTTGGCCCCCTGTCAGTGCGTATTGATGTTAATCAGGATCAGGCGACTGTTATGTTTACCGCGCAAAATGCAGGTGTCAAGGAAGCCATTGAAGCGTCTATTCCCAAGTTGCGGGAGATGCTCGCAGCTCAACAACTCAATCTGGTCAATGTCACTATTTCCCAGAACTCTACGTCAGATCAGAGGCGACCGCACTATCAAAATTTTACCCAAACACCGGAAAATAATGAGCAGGGCATTGCCGGTATCACGGATAAAATTGAACATGATAGGGTTGTTGTCAATAAAGGCTTATTAAGCATTTATGCCTAGCTTCAGGTGCCGTACAATAACCTGAAAAGCGGCATAGAGAAGCCGGTAGTCGTTGCTTTTAAATTTTAACAGCAAAACGGTAACCGATGCGCTCCTTGGGCTCTGAAGCAGAAAGAAGTTCCCAGGTTACATGGAATTACCTTTCGGAATTTAAAAATGTCGGCTATCCACGTAAGCAGGGACAAGCCGCAAGGCTTAACCGTTCGTCCTGAGCTTGTCGAAGGGTCGTTCATGGTTCGACAGGCTCTCCACGAACGGCTTAACTTTAAACGCCCCCGCCTTAAGTGGGTAGCCTATTTTTCAGGCCAACTCTTGCCTACAAAAATATTTTGAGTGAGAAGTGTAAAACTATGGCTTTGCCGTGTATTTTGTTGGTTGATGATAATAAAAAAAGATCTCAACAACTTGAGATCATTCTCTTGTTTATGGGCTATCAGGTAGCGGTGGCCAATTCATCAAATTATTCCGCTTCTGCCTGCAAATTAAATGAGTTGCTTGGTATTTTTGTAGCTAACGATATTAATCAACAGGCGGCTATTATCAGGCTTATTTTGGATAAAGCGGGCAAGGCGGTTCCGGTTGTCTTGTTAATCGATGAGGACACTTCGCTTCAGGACTCGCCATGCCTTAATAACGAGAGCTTTCAAGTACTGCAATGGCCGGTTACCTATCCTGCCTTGAAACGGGTAACCGATAAACTATCCGCTTCTTATGGCGGGCGCTATGCAGTTCACCAACAGGCAATACAGCGGAGTCCAGTGGATCGTAGAAGTTATGATCGCCGTTTTTTTGCGCTTGATCGGCTAAAAGGAATTAGTCAGGCTATTGTCAATATCCGTAAATCAATTGATCAGGTCGCCGAATCAGATGCAACGGTTTTAATTCTTGGCGAGTCCGGAACCGGCAAGGAAATTGTTGCAAGGGCACTGCATGATGCCTCCTTGCGGCGCTCGAAATTATTTGTCCCTATTAACTGTGGCGCTATCCCCAGTGAATTGCTGGAAAGCGAGTTATTTGGGCATGAAAAAGGCGCTTTTACCAGTGCTTTAAACACCCGGCAAGGCCGTTTTGAGATGGCGGAAGGGGGGACGCTATTTCTTGATGAAATTGGCGATATGCCTATGTCCATGCAGGTCAAGTTATTACGCGTATTGCAAGGACGCAGCTTTGAACACGTAGGCAGTAATAAAACCATCTATTGTGATGTCCGGATTATTGCGGCAACGCACCGGCGTCTTGAAGATGAGATAAAAGAGGGCCGGTTTCGGGAAGATCTGTTTTATCGGCTCAATGTTTTTCCTATTCAGATGTCGCCACTACGGGAGAGAACTGAAGATATTCCTCTATTAGTGAAAGATATCACGGCTTGTCTGGAAGTTTCCAATCGTTGTTCCGTGCGCTTTACACCTGCATCGTTGGCGGTTTTGATGCAATATGAGTGGCCTGGCAATATCAGGGAATTGGCCAATTTGATTGAAAGAATGGCTATTATTTATCCCAATGAACAAGTTGATGTGGCTAAGTTACCGGAAAAATTTCAACACTATAAAGTGCCTGACGATGTATGCATGGCTGCCGGAAGCGTCGCGACAGAGACCCTTGTCCTGCGGGAAAAAATGGACGTTGACAGCACTATTGAGAATGCGCAGGCAGCTTTAACGGGGTTACCCGATAAGGGCATAGATTTGAAAGAGTATCTGACTGATATGGAAAGCGACTTGATACGTCAGGCCTTGAGTGAATGCAACGGCGTGGTGGCCCATGCCGCTAAACGCTTACACATGCATCGCACCACACTGGTTGAAAAATTACGTAAGCTGAAGATTGCTCATTTTTAGAGAGTGCCAATAAATTCCGCCAGGGCTTCAAACATCATAGACCGCTCAGATTGTCATACTGATTTTGGCTCCCCAGTCGTTTGATTATTATGTGCGACAATACGAAGCGGACAAGATAGTTGACACCGAACAAGATGGGCTCCATGCGGTTGACTTAATACTCTACCGAAATGAGTGTGCGGGTAAGTGGGTCGCTTTGGGCAGCGCCATCCGGTCCGTAAGTGTTTGAACTATGTGTTTTACCTTTTAAAATATGCAGCGAGCGTTTGGTGTGGTAAGCCAAAAGTTCGATGCTTGCGCCATTTTGTTCATTCAGGGCTCTGCAGTCGGCACAAATTAACTGAATTTTCGCCCAATTGTTTATTGTTTCAGCAGCCGGTAATCCAGCCGCTTCCGCACGTTGAAAATAAGCCTTAATCCCGTCCTGATTATTAGGCAGCTTTTCGGTTGCCAAAACTTGGCTGCATTGTATGTTGAACTGCTCCAGTTGCATAACCAACTGCTTTTTATTGGCGGCAATAGTATTAAGCAATTCCGTATGCAGCGGTTGCTTCAAGGTATCAGCTTCCTGGGCAAGTTGCTGATAAAGCTGCTCCGTTAAATGCAGTGCATTAACAATCAATTTTTCTATTATTGACCAGGTTTTTTCTATCATGCTCAAATCCCGTTGTCTTGAGGCATTAATTTTTCATATTGAAGCATTTTTTCCGCAACGCTTCCAGCATTAATCGGGTAACTGCCGTCAGCAAGGGCTTTTTTTACTGCGGCAACCCGGCCAACATCTACATTGGTAGCCGAGGAAGCGGATTCCAAGACCTTTTGCAGTCCCTGAGCCATGGCCGTGATGGTAACGCTGTCATCGGTTCCGGCGCTTTTAACAGGGGCTTCTTTTCCGCTATCGATGTCAGCTTTCGGGGGTGTTTTGATAGTGGACGCCGCGTTTATTCTGCCTGTTATTAATTCGATAGTCATGTTAATGTCTCGGGTATCTTTTTGTCTATAATGGTTATCGACAATTCGGCGAAAAACTTTAACAGAATAGAGATTGCAAGCCAAAAACCGCGTAACTTTTATTTTCTTTTTAAATCAATGTGTTAGTTATGTGGAAAAGGAACTTAATGACATTGACGCCTAATCCATTGGCGTCCATTTTCCATGTGCCTGGTTTCAGTGCAGGCAGAGATTTTGCAGGCGCTTTCAATATTATGTTGAAAGCTTTGGTAGATAGGCCCGACCTGTTACAGGTCGCAGTTAACGAAAGTTAAGAAAAATATATCGGTACTTGAATGAACGATCCATCTACTAAATCAAACAAAAACCCGCCAGACCATCCCAAAGACCCTTCGCTTTGGTGGCTCCTCGCACTGATTATTACCGCCATTATGAGCACAGTCGGCACCTATATATGGCTCCGATCAGAGGTTAATACGATGGCTGCGGCTGAAACACTCGCGCAAGAGATTGAGAAAGTGCGTCCACAATGGCAGGGCAAGTCAGTTCCACCTGGAGCAATCCTGCTGTTTGGGGAAAAGTGCCCGGAAACCTATATAGACATTTCCAGCGACTATGACGGACGCTACGTATGGGTAGATAAAAGTATTACGACAAGCCCTAAGATATTCGATACAGATGGTTCACACGAACACAATGCCGGTGATGGTGAACACTCACATCACGTTTCCGGGGTTACATCTAACCTGGATAAAGGCAAGAACATAGGTAGCGCGGGTTATTCGGTTTCGGCTATTGCAAAACCGGATGGATCGAACCACAAGCACGCAGGGGCTGCACACGAACATAAACGTATCGGGGTGCGCTTATGTCGTGCGCCGTCAGACTAAGACCAGTCTCCATTAGACACTGATTCCGGTCGAACTTGAACACCTAAATCTAACGCATCGGTGGAAGTGACTTTTTACTCCAAGTGTTCAACTTGAGCCAGAATATACTTGCCTTGCGCCTGTTAAATCTGCGCACTCATGCCGTGTAAATACACAAAAAAGTATTTAATCAAATAAATTTTTACTCAAAAGAGTATTTATTCTTTTGAAGTTTGTTGCTGTAAATAAGCTTCAAATATTTTGATGGTTAAAGCATTAAGTTTGACGCCCTCTTTTATCGCCTGGATCTTTATTGCACTATGCAATGTTTCTGGAATATCGACGTTAAAACGTTGCATTTTTGTTTTTTCAGCCGTTTCCGTATCCAGTTCTTGTACGGCGGCAATGGCCAATTCTTTTTGTGTTTTTAGTGTGGACGGTTTACCCGCTTTAAGAGCCATTATAAAAAATCCTTTAATTCATGCGCTATTGCGCGTATTTCATTGGACGCTTCTTCTTTCATTTCACTCGATAATACGGTTGAACCGGTAGCGGCGCTTTTTGCATAAATGACCCGTTGGCTGGTGAAATTTTTAAAAACAGGCAACTCGTAGCCTTCCAAGGCTTCTCTTATTTCTTTACTTAATTGGGTGTTTTTTATAACCCTGGAAATAACAAAAGCGGCTTTAGGTTTACCGTCCGTGATTTCTTGGCGTGCTTTAATAATCTCTACCAAATCCTCACAAGCCCAAATATCATACGGTGAAGGTTGCACCGGAATTAATATCACATCGGCGCATTTAATGGCGGCAATGGCCAAATCAGCAATCTGGGGAGCGCCATCAATAATAATAAAATCATGGTTATCAACCACGGCCAAAATGTCTTTTGCCAAAGTGGAACGATCCATACCGATAACTTTAACGAAGGCACCATCACTGGCTGCATTCCAGTCTCTGGCACTGCCTTGAGGATCGGAATCGACCAGTATCACTTTATGACCCTCCAACTGTAAGGCATGAGCCAGGTTGGTGGCTATGGTGGTTTTACCTGCCCCTCCCTTTTGATTTAGAATCGCTATTATTTTACACATTGACTTAAATACTCTTTATTTTAAAATATCATTTAAGTATAAGTTCATTTACACAAATGAATCAATGATTATTTACTCAAATGAATATATGAGTAAATAATCATTTTTAATTAACCGCCGGTTTTGTTTTTACCGGCATTGTTTGGCAAGCGATTGTCGCGATAAATTTACTCATTTAAACAAATGAGTATTTACTCTTTTTTGTAAAAAATCTTTTGAAGTTAAGAGTTTTTGAGTAAATAAGTATTTGAGTATAGGTGAGCTGATCGGGCTGTTGGCGCTGTCCGGGTTTAATTTGGTTAAGATCCGGCTTCTAAAAAACCTGTTTAACTATACCAACAACTAACACAGCGTTTATCAAAATTTCTAGTGGTGAACATTTTTGTTTTTGTTCTTGCTCTTTAATTTCGATACCAACTATACTGCATTTGTGGCAACTTGCGACAGGAGAAAATAATGAGTATTTCCATCCGCATCGACGATGCGCTTTACGAAACAGCCAAGGCGCGTGCCAAAGCAGAGATGCGTTCGATTCCGCAACAAGTAGGTTACTGGGCCAAAATTGGGCGTGCTGCATTGGATAACCCAGACCTGCCTATCGAATTCATACGCGATACGCTATTAGCAATGGAAGAGGATTCTGAACCTTTCGAGCTACCTGACCAATGAGTGTGCAGCTTGAGCAAAAACCTGCCTTCAAAAGAACTTACCGTAAATTGCATAATAATCAACGTGAAGCTGTACACTTGGCAATCCGTGCAGTAATTACCGATCCAAAGCTTGGTGAAGAGAAGAAAGGCGATCTTGCCGGTGTTTTCATATACAAATTCGACTGCGTCAATCAACAGTACCTGCTGGCCTATCAATGGGATGAAACCAAGCGTGTATTACTGGCGCTTGGCCCACACGAAAATTTCTACCGTGACCTGAAATATTGAGCCGGATGTGATAGACCGAAGCGAAATTTTTGTCAGAATAAATGACAGAGTTTTGAGTTTCCCCCGGGATTCAATTTATACAAGTAAGAACTACAACGAGCATGGCCTATTTCAAATGCAAGCCGTTACGCAAAACGACGGTTTCATCAAATAGTCTGTTTATGTTAAGTCAGGTAAAACTTATTATTCCCCCGGCCGTTTGCCACTGAGCATATAGGCAAAGGCAATCACTTCGGCGATAGCCAGGTACAATTCACGGGGTATTTCATCTCCCAGTGAAATTTTTGATAACACGTTAACCAACATGACATCGGTATGCAGTGGAATGTTATGTTCTTTAGCCAAATCGATGATTTTTTCGGCAGTCTGGCCCCGACCCTTGGCTGTTACGCGTGGCGCGTTAGTACCATCGTAATTCAATGCAACGGCAATGTCGGGGGGATTAATGACCTTCTTCATATCCGCTCATCCAGCAAGATGGGCAGCAATGAGGGATCTGAAGATTTTGCATTAACCGGCGCACCTTCCAGCGCGTTAAGTTGACCCACTGTCAATCCCGCCTGCGTATAACGGGTGGAAAGCAGGTCGAGATGTTCCTGCACCAGTGCTGTCGTGGTTTGTTGGTCACTCCAAAAATAGGTATCTATCACATCGCCAATCAGGCTGATTCGACTATGCAATGCGCCCAGTCCGGGCGGATTAAGTTCCAGCACGACCGACCAGTTCGCTTGATCACTTGCCTGATTGGCCTTGCTTTCGCGGTTAATTTTCAATTTGACGCAATCGGTGTGATGACTATCGGTAAACGGAATTTCAAGCTGCCAGAGGTTTTGCTGGTCATCATTTTGAGGTAAGGATGCCAATTGATCGAGCACAATCCGGGCAATCGCGCCTTCTGTTTTGTTAAATAAGGTTTTATCTATCGCTTCGGCAAAAACGTTGGGCACTGTTTTGGCAGGTGCAGAATCAGTCGCCTGAGCTGTCGCTGGCTGAATTTTCTCAGTGCTGGACGAGGTGTTCTGATCACTTAGAACTTTTTGCAAAGCGTCCAGAAGAGTCAGTAGATGTCCCTTCAAATCGCCTTGTAGGGTGAGCGGCAAAATGGCTAACTTTGCTTCCAAAAAAACACCTGAATTGCTGATGCCACGTTTAACGCCTTCGGCAGACACTAATTCATCTCTGGACAATAACGCACCCAGTGCTTGGTTAATTGCAGTACTCACGGGGTCTGATTTACCCGCCGTCAACGTTGCGATTTGCCGTAAAGATACGGCAAAATCAGTCAAACTTTGCTGTTTCGGCAAAAATTGTCGTAAAGCCAAGGTAACAACCGGCTGTTCAACCAGTGCTATCCGCTCCGGTACTATGATTTTTAATTCAGGTACGGTGCCCGCTTTAATAACTTCCAGCTTCAGTATTTGTCCCAGTTCAAGCACATTCGGGGTTTGCGCACGCAATAACTGACCACCGGATAATTTCAGAACAAAACTGTTTTCAGCCAATTTTGCTGTCACCACCGCATCGAGAGTATATCCGGTCTGTAACTGCGCCAAAATCCTGGATAGAATTTTAGGGTCGAAAGAGGTAACGAGCAGCCCTGAAGTTTTTTGTATTTCCATTAAAAGCGACTCAGAGTAAGTTATTAAATTTTAGATTTTACTTAGGCTATCCAGTAGCGATATAAATAATTTAGATCTAAAAAACGATTTGCGTCATTTCGACATGGACTGCCGGAGTTCAGTGCCAGGGACGTACAAAGATTACCATCCTTGGCACTGGATTCCTGCTTCCCGGCGATTATGACGGTTTACTTGAATACTTGTCTATAACGATGAGCGTTCCGGTGTGGAACGATAGGGTGGGGGTTATTTATTGCAAGTTACCTTAAGCGAAAATTGTTTAAAAAACGGAGTGCAATCGCTTCAGCTATTGCCTGTAAAAACAGCTAAAGCGGTTTTACTCCAGCCGCAGTATTATTACGACGCTTAACTGTAGGCTATTCAATAATACGCTGGACGCTACTCATATAGCAGAACTTCGCTGTCAATTCCAGGCTGCGGGTTTACCTATCTGATCAGGTTTTGTTGTTGAAACAAATTCAGTCCCATAAAGCTAAATCCAATGGCTTAGAGAGCTCTATTTCATTTGTATTTAATTTGAGCACAAAACAATGGAATGCAAACCAGGATGAATAAATGCAAGCTCATTACAGATATAGAGCCCGGAACTGATTAAACTACATAATAAGCGAATGCACTAAAGGCTAGCTTGATTAGTGAGCCGCCCTATTTTGCTTAATCACCTAAAATATCTATAATCTGAGCATGAGTGCGATTTCATTTGCAGTTATTGTGAGAAAAAAAAGGCGCTGATTGCAAGCACGACCATTTTCAAATGCAAGCCGTTACAGTTAGACCTTTTAACTCATTCCATTGAGTTCCAGACAAGGACTTTCATCTTGCAAGAAATGACAGGCTTAGCTTTTCGCATACTAATTTGATTTTAAATTATTTTATTTTTACGGATCAAGTTTTACCCTGGAATTTAAAGTAAATATATAAAATATTTTAATCATAGCAGGGCTAATCCTGATCGCGATATTTCTTTAATTTGGCATAAAAAATGCTAAATCACAATTGAAAGTCAAAATACTGACGGAGGTTAATTAGAAAGAAAATGTTTCAACTTAAATAAACTCGTTGATCATAGAGTGAACGGGATTTTTTGAGAAATTGAGGCATAAGTTTATCTACGCTAGAAATTTTGAAATTAGAAATTTACACAAAGACTACCATCTAAAGATTAGAGTAATAAATTCTAAGTGGTTTTTGTATCGTTTGTTTAAATTAAAAATATGACCTGTACAATTAAAAAATTTGTATTGCAATGAGCTTGAAGAAAAAATGAACTATAAGTATGATCGTATATATCTTGAAAATCAGGATAAGTTGAATGCCAGAAATAATTAACTATTTGATTTTAAAAAATTTTTGCATGTCAAGTTTTACCCAGGGAAAAGTAGATATATATGATATTTTATTTTATTTGATGCAAAAAATACTTACTTTAGTTTTTCCTAAATGATGAAATAAGATTATTTCATACAAAAAAGTTAATTATACGGGTCAAAAAAATGTCGATTAAATAAACGGCTAAATTAAAAGCAATTAGAATCACATCATGAATCAGAAGTTGTTAATAATACTTGGAGAATAAAATGAATCATCGTTATAAAAACATTATCACCTTAATATGGGTGGCAACAATACTCACCTTCAGCTTTCAGGCTGAAGCCTACCAAATGCTCTTTGATGCAGATAACATAAAAGTAAAAAACTCAGGAGATACAAAAAATAGTTACTACATTGGAAATAACATAGTAAGTATTGCAGCAACAGCAACAAGCAATACCCAAGCTGGATCTGTTCAATTGCAAACATTATTTAAGATATTGCCAGATAATGGCGATACCTTAACAGTAAAAAATGTTGGCATTAAACTGACCCTTAAAACTTCCAGTCACGGTTTAGTGTCAGATCAAATAAAGGTCAATCCACTGGTAAGCAATAGGGGGGACGTTATTGGCGGAACCTTGGTGCAGCAAAACACCAAACATGGTCAAAACCAAACTTACAGCATGATATTCAAGACAAATACCACATACTTAATCCTTATGAAAGTTGGAAGTTTTGCAATGAGTGGTGGTGAACCAGCCAATATTTCGGCTAGAGTACCTGGAACAAGTTCAACTCAATTAACTTTTACACCTGATAATGAAATGATTCCCCTGAAACCTGAGGTCAATGTGTTGAAATTAGCCTCTGATATTATTGATGTCAACACAGCTATGACTGCCATTGAAAATATCGCTGTCAGCTGTACAGCAGATTCAATAGATGCTGCACAAAAAACGGTCAGAGGATACTTTGACCTTAATAATCCTGAGGTGGGTGACGTAAAGGTTAGAATTAAATAAAACCAAATAATGCAAATCTAATACAAATCCAAAATAAAGAAACAAATGGGGACTGTAAGAATAGATTCTTAGTCAGTGAAAACTGAAGCTATGTAACCGATATAACCCCATAAAAAAATTATCTGGTATTTTTAAATCATTAGATAATTCATTTTTTAAGTTATACACATTGAAACTAACAAGGCAACTGGCCAGGCGCGACTTTATGCGCAAAGCCAGTTGACCGATGGGTTGGCGTCAACGATCCAAGGCTCATGGCTTTCTTCTTTGACTATCTCCCGCCATTCCAGAACAATAACGTTCAAAGGCTTCATTCCCGAGATCGAAGCCCTTCTCCCTCGCTAATTCCCAAGGGCGAACGCAAGCACTTTGTTGAGCGCACCAAGTATACCCCGCTGATCCAATGCAACCATGCTCATCTCGATCGGCTCCGACCAATGCTGGACGGGTTGCTGGGCTATAATGAGGCTGTTCGCCCTTACATGCCGACATAACAGACGCCATGAAAAAATACATAACTAAAGATAAAATCACCTTAAGCCGATTCTTTTCTGAAAGGCACATAAAACTCATACTAAACCCAAGTCTAGCCACCAAATGCCTTCATGCTTACATTTGCCTTTTCCCATCCTTCGTACAGAGTAAGGTCGTCCCAATCGCCATCGGGACTATAGAGAAAACTCTGTCCATTATAGGCATTGGCAGCACTGCTATAACCTTCAACAGGTGCTTCTACAGGTATTGGGTAATTGAATCCCGGAGTAGTAAGCGTCATAACGACGGAAAACCGCTTGCCCCCTGTGACTACCGGAGGCGTCGTGCCTGTGGCTATAGTGTTATAGCCACTTCTCGCTACAGTCCCGCTAATTGTCTTGACTAAGGTGCCGCTCTCCGGTTTGTTTGCGGTGACATTTTTATAAATGGAAATTTTATAAGTTGAATTGGGAACCTGTGTATAAATACTCACCGCCTTTATTTTTGCAGCGTTGACGGATGCCATGAATATATTGGCGAATTTTGCTGAAGTCGTCCCCCAACCAACTGAGCCGACCCAGCCTAGTGGATCATACTCGTAGGCACGTTTGTAATTCGTGGCCAGTTCCGCATTGTAAAATGCTGATCCGATAGTCAAGGATTTATCATAGTAAGAAATGTAGAAGTAGCCGCTCTTGCCCCAGCCGGTACCCCAACTATTTCTTACGATAAACGCGCCATTTCCTGCCGGTTGAAGGTTGGACTTGAATTTTGTTTTGGAAAAGTTATCGTCCCAGCCGACAATAGCAACGGCATGGTTGCCTCCCGTCTTGTTAGTGTAATACGCAGCGTTGGTCGGATTGTAATAGGCATTCTCCATTTGATAACTAACATACACAGCGCCATAGGCTTGAATTGCAGTTTTTACTGTGGTGTTGTAGGCCGGCCCGGGGGCATATCTATCTGGAATGAACCATACATTATGGACATGCTTTTGGGTTGTTACTCCCGGAGTCGATTGCGCCATAAGGCTGATGTAAGAATAAGGAACATCAATCTCATTAACGGGGCCATTCCATCGGGCAAGATAGGCGGTTGACATAAAGTAATTACCACCTTCGCATTCTCTGACATCAAAGCCATGGTACTGATTTAAGTCAGCTTCTGAGAAATCCCAAGTCTGTTTGGGTACCGCTTTATACTTGAGATAAGATTCCAGTGAGGCATAAGAAGCAAATGCCCAACAAGAACCACAATTACCTTGATCTCTAATAGGAGTGACAGCACTAACATTACGTAAATCAAATGTTGCTGGAAAAGCTAACGCTTTAATTAAGTTGTTTTTTGATGAAGCGATCGTTTTAGGTTCTTTAGGAATCAGCATCGGGGGGGGTATATAGCCTAAAAAATACCCATCGTCGGTCTGGTTATGTAACAAGTAAGCATTTGGATTTTGTTGATATTTGATAAACTGCGGATTTAATGGAGCAGAGCTAAGTTCTGCCGCCTGTACATAGGCTATTGAGATAACAGCAATAGATACTGCTATAACACCAGCTTTAAAATTTTTTTTAAATGTCTTCATTGTGCACGCTCCTAATGAGCTTGTTTATAAATAGATATATAAATAAAATCAAATTTATCTGATAAAAAACCATTCGTATAGAAATTTTATAGGGTCAGGTCTTTCAATGTTATATTTAAATCATGATTCTTATAATCATGCTCTTTTATTACACGGCTAATGGTCGTGTAATAAACGCCGAATTCTTGGGCAGTCGCCTTCATTGAGTAATTCCAGTGTTCTCCCGTATTTTTCATTACTTGTAATCACACAACAACAATTTAAGCAATAAGGAAACATCCCGTTGGTATGAAGCCAAAGATTGGGAGGGGTCTACATCCCATACGCATCAAGATAAGCCAAAATACTGTTGATTTAAGTCATTTACATTTGTAATTATTCAGTCCTCCTCTTTGACAAAGAGGGATTAGGGGAGATTTTATTAGATAAATCCCCCTCTGCCCCCTCGCTTTGCCCTCCCCCTTTTTCAAAGGGGGAGGCGAATACTTACTTACATTTTAATGTCTAAAAATAATATTATAATTTTCAATGTGTTGAATTTATGTATTTTTTTAGCAACAAGGAAGATTGATAACCTTGTAGGGGGTTCTTTGACCAAAAGAGCGGTTTATCCAACGCCCCCCCCCTTAAAATCCTTGCTATTCGTGACTTACAGCTATTTATTCGCTCTTAATGAAGATAATCAATTAATTTTTAAGGAGTCATTATTTGAGTATTCATATTGCACATAAAATACTCTCATTTAATAGCAATGTGTTACATCAAGTAGCGAAAAGTATGGTGTTCTTTTAAGTTAATCATTGTATTTCATATAAAAAAATAATGAAAAATTCAGCTCTAAAACTAATGTTGATATAAAATCTTAGTAATTTACTCTGCCTATCTTTACATAATTGTGTAAAACAGCATTGGCAGTTAACAATGCTATACGAACGCAGAGCTGATGTAAGAATAATCTGTTAATTAGAGGCAGCAATTGGCGTTGAAGCGTTTAGAGAAACATAGTTTCCTATGAAACTTATAACTATACATAATGAATTCTAGTGCTCACTAAATATACCAAGAATTCAGTATGTTATATAAAATGTCATTAGCAATTTCGAAATCGATATTTCCTTTGTAGACCGTTAACAATAATGGCTTCAGGGAACTGCGGAACAAACCATTCTTTTGGTTAATTAACCCTCCTAAAAAAGCCGGACTGATTTGCATAGCTTAACGAAGTAAAACTCGGCAGTCTGACTTTCCTAATTATAGTACTCATAACTTTCTGTCTCTACCTTACGATAGGTTTAGCGTTACTTATAATTGTTCCTCAAATAACGCATTATTACAATTCGTATAAATACCTAGTTGATGATTTTATTTATGGTCACTTCTACCGCTTTTGGCCGCAACATTGGACACTTTGAACCATTTTGCCTACTATTTAAAAACCAACCTTGGCATTGACAAGGATTCCAGTACTTCTCAACGGCCAAATAGTAGAAAAAAATACCTACTTTAAATCCCAAGGCAAACGCCAAAAACAATAGAAAAATCTGTTGGAATATAAATCGGCGTTGTGGAAATTTATCGAAACTGACAAGATAGTTGACGCCAGACAGGAACTAGAAAAAACCAGCAAACACACCAGCAAATTTATTTACACAAATGAATTAATAATCATTTACTCAAATGAATCTATGAGTAAATAATCATTTTTACGCTGTTTCCCAAGCTCCAGCTTCCCGAGCAGCTACCACGCACGAATCACCTCGATCACGCCCTCCTTACCTGCATAATTACGCGCACTGGAATAGCGCACATGTTCCGGTTAATCTACATAACCCCATTTCACGGGATTTTGATGAATGTAATTCAGCTTTTGCCACATACAAATGGATGATGAATGTGTGACAAATGTGCGATGTATGTAGGGATTAATTAACCCCATAAGCTTCCATCTGTTTACGATACATAAAATTATCATATTCTTTCTGGCTGGCGAATCCTTGACGTTCCCATATTTCCATCACTTTTTTCTTTACTGGCACTTCCTGCTGTTCCAGTTCCCAGTCATGGCCCCAGTCATCTTTTAGAGCATTGTTCAAAAATCCCGCATACGATTTAGCGGCTTTGGCATTGCTGTACAAGATATTGCGTTTAACGTAATCAAAACCATGCTTCTTTTCAAAAGCTTCTAAAGCCGTCTGTACGGTTTTCTTGGCTTTGTGCTGCTCTGGCACTAATAATAGCAATTGAGATGGTACAGGGCTTGTTTGGGCTTTTAGTGAGGGTAATAGCGGGGTTATGGATACTACGTCAGCCAATGCTTCGTCTAAAGTGCATTCAATGAGTTTCTTGGAAATAATGCGAAAGCGAATTGCACCGACTCTACGGCCATACTTGATCTCATCAAATTCAAAAGTTAAATCAGATTTAGCTTTAAGTTCTTTTTGAGTGGGTTCAAGAATGCGATCTCTAAAATTACTGTAGAGCTTATACTGCTCTTTTCCAATCCCCAATATTTCACGTAGTTGTTGCAATTCTACTTCGCGCTCATTTACGCGTTCGTACTGCTTTAGCAATGTGTACATACGCATTGTGTACTGGCTTTTGAAGCTTAACAACATCTCAAGTTTGCAAGAAGTAAAATTCCCTTTTAGTTGCAATAGATACGGCTTCAACTTTGGATCAAAGGATAATAAAACTGCGCCCTCTTTTTCAAGATATTTTGCCGATGATACCCACCCAACAACAAGAGGCCCGTCTGATTCACAAAACACCAAAATCCGAGATACGATGCTTTTTTGTATCTTGTGAAATTCTCTGTAAACAGAATTTTTATCAATTCCTAAAAAACCTGCAAACTCTCCGACGTTAATTCGATACTCTTTGAAATCCTCATCGTCAGGCTGTATTTGCGCAATCATAGTCAAAATCAATCGCTGTTCTCCCAAGGGCAAATTGTAGCGAGCCTCTACCAATTTGTTAGACTGGGTGACAATTAAGGATGAAGGGAGAGATTTTTTCTTTATCACAGCAAATTTGTTATAGTTTAAATACAAGTATTTGTTTTATTAGTGTTTTAAATTTTTAATAATCGTACTATTTTGGTAAAAAAAACGTATTTTTACCAGCTAAAAACTAATCCGCCTAGCAAAAACAGCACCTTAAGTATAGTCTACAGCAAATTTGTTATAGTTTACAGCAAATTTGTTATAGTTCACAGCAAATTTGTTATAGTTCACAGCAAATTTGTTATAGTTCACAGCAAATTTGTTATAGTTCACAGCAAATTTGTTATAGTTCACAGCAAATTTGTTATAGTTAGCTCTGCAACACCATGATTTATAAAGTGAAAAACGCTCCGAAAACATATAAAACAATTAAAACATAAAAAACAACTACAACCGCGCGCGAATATGAAACTTCGGTTGTAGTAGTTTGTTATTTTTGATGAATAAGTAGCCATGATTTATCACTAGATAAATATCTGATTTATATGAATAAAATAGACTTTGTTTCACGCTGGTTCCAAAACTCCAGCTTTTGCCGCATAACCGCCTCCGATTCGACGGGAATCTGGAGGTTCCGGAACCGGGTTTCCAAGCTGGAGCTTTGGAACCAGCAAACCCTGTCCCACGTGATCCATATATTAATTTCGAGGTTCTATTAAAACGATTTTTTTTAATGGAACTAAGCATCAACCATTGCTTGCAATTTGGCCAGCACTTCCTCAGTAATTGCCGGTGGCACAGCCTCAATCAACTTGACGCCACGTGCTGCCAAATCAATAACTCGACAATGGCTAACAACAACTACCCCTTGCGTTGCAGTGCCTGTCCCCATGAGGGTTACTGCCCAACCTTCAATGCGTTGGATATTGCCGCCTTGGGTAATGGGCGCAATCAACGCCCGTCCACTTCGATTAAATTCCGCGTTTGATAGTACCAACACTGGGCGCGTGCCGCGTATTTCTGTACCTGCCGTAGGATCCAGTTCAATTCGCACTATGTCGCCTTGTTTGATGGTGCGAGTTCGCGTCATAACGTTTCATTTCCTACTGGTTTCACTTTGTCCCAAGCTTCAAGGTCTGCCGGCATCGGTGCATTAAAATCACACAGGGCGTTCAACTCTTTGGCGGTGTATTTCTTGCGCGTAGCTTTTGCGCGTAGCATCAAAGTGCCATCTTCAGTTTGTTGGAGTGACATGACTTGACCCACTGCCAAGCCCAAATCACGTAACAAAGAGGTAGGCAGTGTCAGCCCTGTTGAGTTTCCAAATTTGCGGATCACGAGTTCCATAGTCATCTCATTTTGCTCTGTTTTCAAAAGGGTAATTATGTCTGGTAATGGGTAAAAATGTCAAACGATGTATTACATTTGTCTTGTCGGCAACAGGTTCTGTTTCTTCACGCATGGAACTGTTACTCACTGGTATGGGATTACGCATTCTCACGCTGGAGCGTCACTGCCATTAAGTTAAGGTTTTTTTAGAATTCCACTAACTTAATGGCAGTGAAGCTGGAGCTTGGGAACCAGCGAATCCCTCCTGACCTGCATAATTACGCGCACTGGAATAGCGCCCATGTTCCGGTTAATTAACCCCATAAGCTTCCATCTGCTTACGATACATAAAATTATCATATTCTTTCTGGCTGGCGAATCCTTGACGTTCCCATATTTCCATCACTTTTTTCTTTACTGGCACTTCCAGCTGTTCCAGTTCCCAGTCATGCCCCCAGTCATCTTTTAGAGCATTGTTCAAAAATCCGGCATACGATTTAGCGGCTTTGGCATTGCTGTACAAGATATTGCGTTTAACGTAATCAAAGCCCTGTTTCTTTTCAAAAGCTTCTAAAGCCGCCTGTACGGTTTTCTTGGCTTTGTGCTGCTCTGGCACTAATTTCAGCAAATCAGCCAGTAAAGAGCTTGCTTTGGCTTCTGGTGAGGGTAAATTAGGTGTAATGGGAATCACTTTAACTAATATTTTCTCTGAGGTGGCTTCAATGAGCTGCTTGGAAATAATACGGAAACGAATTGCACCGACTTTACGGCCGAACTTAATCTCATCAAATTCAAAAGTTAAATCGGCTTTAGCTTTAAGTTCTTTTTGAGTTGACTCTAAAATATCTTTTTTGAAATTACTGTACAACATGTATTGATCATTTTTTAAGCCCAATATGTTGCGTAATTTTTCCAAATCGACTTCACGCCCCTTTAAACTTTCATACTGTTTTAGCAATGTGTACATCCGCATCGTGTACTGGCTTTTAAAGCTCAACAACATTTCGAGCTTACTTGAGGTAAATTTCCCCTTGAGCTTTAACAAATAAGGCTTTAGCAATGGGTCGAAAGTCAGCATTACTGCACCGGTGCCATCAATATAATCAGCCGATGAAACCCAGTGTGTTTGCAACAACCTTCCGGGTTCCTGTATCTCAACCACCTTCTCCAACAGTTTTTTAGTGATCTTTTTACAATCAGCATAAATATGATTTTTGTTGATCCCCAAAAATTCAGCTAACTCATTAAGGCTGATACGATAAGGTTTGAAGTCCTCATCTTCTGGTTGAATTCTGGCAATCATCGTAAAGATCAACCGTTGTTCGCCTAACGTCAAATTATAACGAGATTCAACTAATTCATTAGCCTGGGTGACTATAAGAGAAGCCAATAAAGGCTTTTTAATTTTACTCACAACAATACACTGTTTTTCCAATAGTTTAAATGACAAGACATTGTTTTTTATATGCTTTTATTTTTAAAAAGGAATTATATCTTTATTAAAAGCGAGGTTTTTTTTGTTTTAAAACCCTTTTTTTTAAGAAATATCACTTTTTTAAGGGGGTTTAGCTTAATAAATTGCTGTTATACACTGTTTTTCCAATAGTTCACACTGTTTTTCCAATAGTTCACACTGTTTTTCCAATAGTTCACACTGTTTTTCCAATAGTTCACACTGTTTTTCCAATAGTTCACACTGTTTTTCCAATATTTAGCTCTGTAACACCATAATTTATAAAGTGAAAAAGGCTCCTAAAACATATAAAACAATTAAAACATAAAAAACAACTACAACCGCACGCGCGAATATGAAACTTCGGTTGTAGTAGTTGGTTATTTTTGATGAATATACACTGGTTCCCAAACTCCAGCTTACCGGGCGGTTACCACGCACGAATCACCTGGATAAATCCCGCCTGACCTGCATAATTACGCGCACTGGAATAGCGCCCATGTTCCGGTTGATTCACATAGCGCATTTTTTCGCAGGCTTTACGTCTGCCCTTTAATGCCTCGATGCGGGCAGGGCAACCGCAAGGATTTGCCCCTACAGAACACGGACATCGTTACAGGAAAGCAACCGTTTCACGCTGGTTCCCAATATCCAGCTTGGGAACGTGCAATGCATCGAATGGCTTTATGCCCAATTCCATCAATGATCTCCCCCGCTCTAAAATCGATTTCGTTTCGCGGATTCGTACCTCCGCCAAGCTTCGCCAGAGCAAGATTGAGGCTAAACGTTCGGCAAAAGGATTATGACTTTTTTCATAATCCAGCACATAAGATCAAACCAACCTTAGCTCTTTTTTGCGTACTCTAAAGTGGTTCAAGTTTAGCTTCGGTTTCAAAGCGAATGCGAGTCTGTCTCTGAATCATCAAACGGACGGTTGAAACAGCATACATCCAAATAGATTAACATGGCAAAAACACTTCACTACGGTACGATTGTAACCTCTATCTTATCCGCTTCAGATAGCCATCCGGTGCTACAGTAATTAGTAGTTTATGCTGAATGCTTTTATCAATCTCAAATTCTGGGTGAGTCTTCAGATATTCCCATACGGCTGTTTTTGGATTATTGCCAGGCCCCCAAGGGCGATCCGGGAACATGTCTGCGGGCATATCTTCGATGATAGTATCGAACACTACACAATAGCTGTCTTTGCTGGTAAGCGGTGCGTAAGCTTCGAGTTCGGCTAGGGCGTGGTCATGAGTATGGTTACTGTCGAGGCATACCAATACGCGTGAATAGTTTGCGGCGATAGCATGAACTTGCTCGATGATTTCAGGCGCAATACTGGAACCTTGGATCATCTGGATGCGCGAGGCCATGGGATGAGCCTCGATAGCAGCACGATTATGTGCGCGTATATCGATGTCAATGCCCAGCACCTTGCGGTGTGAGATTTTTGGATCGAGCGTTTTACCTGTTTCGATAGCTTCGCACATATCCAATTGCGCCAGCATGGAAGCGCTGAAAATAAGCGATCCACCATGGGCGATGCCGGTTTCGATAATCAAATCGGGGTTGATTGACCAGATCAGTTCCTGCATGGCAACCATGTCTTGTGGTACTTGGATAATTGGCCGTCTCATCCACGTAAAGTTGTAAGCATATTTATGTCGTGCAATTTCTCTAACCCAGATGCGCGAAAAAGCCTGAACATCCACATCATTCATCAAGCCATCAATATTTTGCTGCACTTCAGCGTTAAATTTTTCAATTTCATTCATTTTTTAAATAGTCCTTCCAGTAAACGGTATCCGACAGAATCAAATTGATTCCCTCTTTTCCCGTGTTAGCAATCAAATCCAGTATGGAAACATAAGGGGTGAATTCACCGTGAAGTTGCGGATAGGGTAATTTCTGGTAATCCATATATTCAACTCTAATTCCTGCATGTACAAACAGTTGATGATCAAGATAATTACGGGCACCCAGTCCGGTGACGTATCTTATTCCTTCCAAAGCCTTAACAATATCAAGTACCCTTTGGCTACTTGAACCGCTAATCTCCAATTGCCGTACATCAATGAATCGTCGTCCCGCATCAAGTCCAAGGTAATTACAGCATGCCTCCATTGATAGCCTACTCAACATTGCAATCGAATCAACCTGCTGTTGATATACCGATTCCACCAAAGCTAGCATATCCTTGCAGTAAGGCGCATGTGCATACGCCTGTTTAAGCAGATCAATGTGTTGCACTCGCCAATTGATTCGTGTGTTGATTTTGACTTCATCTATTGCTTGCCCAAGTGAGACATCTTGTAGAGGGACAGTTAGCCACTTAACGCCTTGTGCTGTCTTGATTTGCACACGGTTGGTGAAGCTGCCCTTGGAGAACTGCACATCTCCATAATGCACATATATATCTGCCAACCGAATTTGTTCGAACATTCCCACCCATGGGAAAAACATCGGCTGTGAAATCACCACATTCATAAGCAAATTAATTTTTCCATGATCACGACATCACTATATTTGTTATTAATATAAAAGTGGGCGTACAATCGCCCGACCTCTCTATATCCATGATTGATGTACAAGCCGATAGCCACATTATTTTCTGCCAGCACTTCCAATGTGAGTTTTCTTAATTGAAAAACATCTCTTAAGTAAGTCTCAAGTAATGTTATAGTTTCACCACCATAACCTTTTCTTTGTGAATCAGGAGCAATGCAAATACCTAACTTGCCCACTCCATTCAAAAAGTCAATTCCAATAGTTTGCACGTAACCTAAAACATTATTTGAGGATTTACACGCAATAATAAAAAACAAAGTATCGGATGATTTTGTTCGAGCGCTTAGCCAGTCCATTACTTGATCAGGAGAATTACCTTTGGGGTGAGCCATAAGCTGCTGCTGCAAAGGAAGATTGTTGCGCAAAGAATGCAACACGGGCAAGTCACTTGCTATCCAAGCCCTCAAAACCACTTTATCACCGAATATCATAACAATTAAATCACAAGAAAAAATAAGTAAGCTGCCTGCGATTGAATTCTGGGATTTCTTCAATCAACTTTCTGGCATGCGCAGGGTTTAAACCAACTAAAATCACCTTAATATCATCTGGCAATTCGATGGGGGATACGATGCTTGCACCATTTATTTTCCTACCATGCAAAAATGAATTCTGATCGATAACGCAAGCAATTCTCTCTGGTTGTTGTAAACACGATGCTATGAACGCCCCATAGAATCCTGCACCATATACAGCTAAACGCTCATTGGATTGAATTGAACGCTCAAAGTCCCTTACTTTGGAACCGATGATCTTCCAAAATTGTGCGACTTTAATTGTTTCGTCAAACACCTTTTTAATCTCACTTGGCGCAGGTACATTATCGTCAGCAGAACGATCTGCTTCTTTTCTTGCCTTGAAGGTCAAGGCTCCTCGGTGTGATTTATCATCTATCTCAATGTCTTCAAAACCATTATTCCGCAACAAACAAGTTAACGAAACATCTGTGAAATGGTTGACATGATCGACGATGATCATGTCTGCCGTATTGGTAAACACATTCGGGATGATTCCGTAAAATATGCCTTTAGGTTTTAAAACTTGAAAAATATTGCTCAATGCGTCCTGTGGATGAGCCATGTGTTCCAGAGAGAAAAAGGAGGTAACGACATCAAAAACCCCATCCCATGAGCCAGGTATCACATAAGTCGCCCAGCGATCATCCGATAAAAAATTCTCCCAGAAAGGTATATAGCGATCACTTACATCGAAAAGGTGCGCTTGTATGTCGGGTCTCTTAACTATCAGAGCACGCATTGTGGAACTTTTGGCGCAACCGTAATCAAGAATATTTATACCCGATGACAACACGACCTTATCTAGCAAGTTTTTTACTTGGTGCTCAGTTCGATATACTGTCGATCCATTTATCACCTCGTAAACTTGATCTTCTTCTACGCTTTCTACCAGAATGTCATAGTCGCTATCGTAGTAATTATCGATATTGGCTATCTCGATGCTCTGCACATGCGAGCACTCATGACAGAAATATACTTGAGTTGGGCTATCATAGAGCGTACAAAGCGATGTCAATGATCTTGCAGACTCCGATTCATAAATTTTGTCGGTGAGCGGCTTGTTACATAAGTTACAGTTCAATTATCATCTCCTAATCGGCGCAAAGTTCTGGGTGAATTTGACAGAAATCAACACCTGCGGCATACGACCCCTTCCATCCATGTGACTGCCCTGTCGGCTCCATAAAATTAAAATAACGAAGCTGCATCGACCATCTGGATCGTTTACTCCTATTATGTCCTGACGCATGCAGAACAAGAAAATCTACAATCACCAAATCTCCAGGAACTGTAAGCGGGTTTGCATGCTGGTATTTCTTCAATAAATGTTCCTCATCCTTAAGAGTCAATGAGTAGGCACCTACTTTTTCCGGATTATTTTTATCTTGAGTAAATACCGGTATCGGGCCCTCGATCTGAGAGCCTGGACAAAACTCAACAGGCCCCATTTCTTCAGTCACAGTTACCAGTGGACTCCAATAAACCAATCCATCCAAACTGCGTAATTGTGCAGGATACTCCTGATGCCAGTTCGCACGGAACCGATCTTCATTTGGATTATCGATACGTATACCAAAACCTCCAGCCGCAACTGCTGGCATTGAACCAGCACGCAATTCACGAAATAATTGCTCGTGTGTTGGCTGAGCAACTAACCTTATGAATGCAGGAATCTGCTTGATGGCATCGTAAATTTCCGCCCCATAAGAGCGATTAATAGCTATTAATTGCAAAAATCCTGCGTCAAAACTTTTTGGAGAAAAGTCTGGCCGCACGATTGGTAGGCGATACTTTGATATGATTAATCCGATGATTTCGTATATTGCCTGCTGAATCGGACAAATAACTCGTTCAAGGTTATAAAACCCTTTTAGAATTAGAACACCATTAGAGTGGAATTCAGCTATCTGTGTATCCGTAAGTAATTTAACTTGATTCATATTGTTTATTTTGTTTTTAATGGATCAATTATTTACTCAAATGATGCTGAATATGAGTCACAATTCTGTCCATATCCAATTCATTTAAGTCATGGTAACTCGGCAAGTTAATTGCTCTAGAATAAAGACAAAAACTAACAATATTCTCAGGTATTGTATCAAACATAGGCAACATACTAAGAGGCCAAAAAAACACTCGGCCATCAATATTATCAACCTTAAAGGCAGTCAGTAAATTCTCACGATCAAACGCAATATCTTTATCGATAACTATGCTGGGCATCCAATAACCGTTTTGCGTACCTTTTGGCTCTGGATTCATTTTAAGCGGCAAGTTACATAAGGTTTCAGCATAATAAGAAAATACTCGTCTTTTCGAGGCAATCAAATCTTCAATACGTTCAACCTGCGCACAGCCTATCGCTGCCTGTATATTTGACATTTTATACTTAAACCCAATCATATTCGGCCAAAACTGCTTGATCTGTCCGCGTGCTCGCCCATGATTGCTTAGTGTAAGTACATGCTCATAGAGTTCTGAGTCGTTGGTGACAAAGATTCCGCCCTCACCGGTTGTGAGTGTTTTGGTGCCATGAAATGAAAAAGCGCCGAACTTACCCATCGAGCCTGCGCGTTTGCCATGATAGACAGAGCCAATCGCTTCGGCGGCGTCTTCTATGACCGGGATTCCATACTTTTCACCAATAGCGAGCAGTTTATCCATATCACAAAGATTGCCGTACAAATGAACGGCGACGATTGCCTTGGTACGAGGGGTAATCGCTTGTTCGACTAACGCCGGATCAAGACACCAGGAATCAGGGAGAATATCTACAAAGACCGGTTTTGCACCAAGGTAGGTGATGGGCGCGGCTGTCGCAATCCAATTAGTATCTGCCAAAATGACTTCGTCATCCGGGCCAATGCCCAATGCCGCCATGCCCATGTGAAGTGCGCCGGTACAACTTGATGTGGCAATGGCAAACTTGACGCCCAGATGGGCTTTAAAAGCCTCTTCAAAGCGATTGATGTAGTCGTAGCAGTGTTCGCCCCAGCCATTAGCAGCGGCATCGGTGGCATAGCGAACCTCTAGCTCTGTTATGGACGGCTTGGTGTAATGGATACGGGGTTTCATACAATCTTCAATTGTGGTACTGCCGTCACAAACTTTGTACCCAACTTTGCCAGCCGAACATTTTGTTGCTTAACTTCGGCGGCAATATTCCACGGTAGAATTACCAGATAATCAAGGCGCTGTTCGACTAATGCCATCGGTGCCAGTATCGGTATATGGCTACCCGGCATAAACTTGCCTTGTTTGGCTTCAGCTGCATCGCAAACAAACGGTAATAAATCAGGTTTAACACCAGCGTAATTTAGAAGGGTGTTCCCCTTGGCGGCGGCACCGTAAGCGGCCACTTTTTTACCAGCCATTTTTTGCTCAATCAGAAAAGTTAAAAGATCATCCTTGATTCTATCTGCCTTATCCTGGAAATATTGGTAGGTGGTGATTGTTTGCAGACCACACCGATTTTCCTCCGCCAGCAGCATATTAACAGCGGGGAAAACCTGACGGGCGTCTTCGTCATGACAACCATAAATTCGTAAGCTACCACCATGAGTAGGTAATTCTTCGACATCCCAAACGCGCAATCCGGCAGCCTTGAAGATGCGCTCAATGGTATAAAGCGACAGATAAGAAAAATGCTCGTGATAGATAGTGTCGAACTGAGTGTACTCAAGCAACCGCAGCAAGTGGGGGAATTCCAGCGTGATAGTGCCGCCGGGTTTAAGCTCAGCTTTCAGGCCTCGGGTAAAATCATTGATGTCGGGTACATGCGCATAGACGTTGTTGCCGACGATGAGATCGGCTTGTTTTCCTTTGGCGGCCAGTTGCTTGCCGAGTTGCTCGCCAAAGAACTCGCGCATGACGGGGATGCCCTGTTTCCTGGCAGCGGCGGCTGTGCTGGCGGTGGGTTCAATGCCCAAGCAAGGGATACCGGCAGCCATGAAATTCTTGAGGAGATAGCCATCATTGCAAGCAACCTCAACGACCAAGCTGTCTTGGGTGAGTTGCAACTGCCGGGTAATTTTTTCTGCGTATCTCGCCGCGTGAGCCAACCAGCCAGTTGAGATGCTGGAGAAATAAGCGTAGTCGACGCTGAACAGTTCGTCCGCTCCAACATAATCTTCAGTCTGCACCAGCCAGCATTCGGTACACACCAATATACGCAAAGGGAAATACTTTTCCGGTGTGTGCAGCGTTTGTTTGGTTAGATAAGCGTTGGATAGCGGGGCGGCCCCCAAATCAATCAGCGTCAAAGTCAGTTCAGCCCGGCAGTGACGGCATGTCATAAAACCATTCCCTGAAAATCTGGCGTGATAAATGAATGATTACGATCCCGTTCGGAAAGGTCGTCTATCGACAAGGGCCAAATGATGTTCAGTGTTGGATCTGTCACATTCAACGTACCTTCGGCTTGGGGATGATAGGCTTCAGTATGTAGATAAATGATCTCACAATCCTCAGTCAGGGCTTGAAAACCGTGGGCATAGCCTTCAGGAATGAGCAAACTCTTACGATTTTCAGCTGAAAGAATTTCACCATGCCATTGCAAAAAAGTTGGCGAGTCATGGCGAAAATCAAGCGCCACATCAAATATTTTGCCTCTTAAACAGCTCACCAGCTTGATCTCGGCATACGGCGGGTACTGAAAATGCAACCCGCGCACAGCGCCTTTCTTGCGCGTGACAGTATGATTAATTTGGACAATAGGCTTATTAATACCGGCCTCGCGAAAATCTTCGGCGCAGTAAAAACGCGACAGGAAACCGCGCTGATCTTCTATTACCTTGCGCTGCACCAGTATTAATCCGGCTAAAGGTGTCGGAATAAAATTAAAGCGCGACATGGCTAATCGTTTTGCCTGAACGATTGATAATCACTTATTTGAGCCAGCGTAACTTGCCTCATATCCTCGTTATTTCTCCATGCCTCATGCCATTCCATTGTCTTTTTCAATGCAGTCTGCAACCGCCAGCGTGGTTGCCAACCTAGCCGGTTGCGTGCCTTGCTGCTATCCAGTTTTAGATAGTGCGCTTCGTGTGGTTGCAGTGCCTCATCACACTGCCAATTCATGTCTTTACGAATTTTTGCCAAACGCTCAACAATCCATTGCACGGTTCGGACATCCTCATCGGCTGGGCCGAAATTCCAGGCCTCGGCGAAAGCTATGCCATCTGTATACAGCCGTTCGGCCAGTATCAAATAACCGGATAGCGGTTCCAGCACATGCTGCCAAGGCCGGATAGCTTGAGGGAAGCGTATCCGCAGTGTTTCACCAGCATCTATGGCACGCAGAAAATCCGGGATCAAGCGATCAGCCGCCCAATCACCGCCGCCAATGACGTTGCCTGCCCGGACGCTGGCCAGTGCAATTCCTGCGAATTCAAAGAATGATCGCCGATAGGCTGAAGTGACCAACTCGGCGCAGCCTTTGCTGCTTGAATAAGGGTCGAAGCCGCCCATAGGCTCGTTTTCGCGGTAGCCCCATAGCCATTCGCGGTTTTCATAGCACTTATCGGTGGTGACATTCACCACCGCTTTTACACTGAGCGTGGCGCGTATAGCCTCGAACAAATGCACTGTTCCCATTACATTTACCGCATAAGTTTCTGCCGGCTGAGCGTAGGAGTAGCGCATCAAGGGTTGGGCAGCCAAGTGAAAAACAATGTCTGGATAGACAGTTTTCATGGCACGGCGAAGCGTATCTGCATCGCGGATATCGGCAATTTCACTGCTGACCATGCCTGTGCCAACTTTCGCCAAGGTAAAAAGATTAGGTTCGGTTGGCGGCTTGAGCGCGTAGCCATGCACTTTAGCGCCCATAGCTTGCAGCCACAAAGACAGCCAGCCGCCTTTAAATCCGGTATGCCCGGTTATAAAGACACGCTTGCCGTGCCAAAAATCAGGATTCACTTCCACATCTTCCATGGAGCCTTACCACTTTGCCAAAGTTCTTCCAGATGATTCTTGTCGCGCAGTGTATCCATTGGCTGCCAGAATCCCTTGTGCTGATAAGCCATTAGCTCGCCTTGCGCCGCAAGCTGGCTAAGCGACTCTCCCTCCCAAGAGGTTGTGTCATCGACAACAAGATCCAGACAGCTTGTCGACAACACAAAAAATCCGCCGTTAATCCAGCCACCATCACCTTGAGGCTTTTCAATTAATCCGTGCACAGACGCCCCATCCATATTGAGCGCACCATAACGCCCGGGAGTCTGGACTGCGGTGACAGTCCCACGCTTGCCATGCTGCCGGTGGTAGTCCACCAATGCGGCAATATCAATATCGGCCACACCGTCGCCGTAGGTAAAACAAAAAGCCTCATCGTCCTTTACATATTGGGCAACACGCTTCAACCGCCCGCCCGTCATGGTGTCATCACCGGTATCCACCAGTGTCACCCGCCATGGTTCGGCATGGCGCTCATGTACTTCCATGCGGTTGTCTTGCATATCAAAAGTCACATCCGACATGTGCAAGAAATAGTTGGCAAAATACTCTTTGATAACGTAGCCCTTGTAGCCGCAGCAGACCACAAAATCATGAATGCCGTGCGCGGAATACATCTTCATAATGTGCCACAGGATTGGCCGTCCCCCGATTTCGATCATGGGCTTGGGACGCAGTGCTGTTTCCTCGCTGATCCGTGTTCCCAGGCCACCGGCAAGAATAATGGCTTTCATGTTTTATCCCCCGTCTCGCACCAAATTTTCCACATCCTGCGATAAGCCTCTTCAACCTTGCGCACAAAGCCCACCTCATCCCTTAATGGATCTTCCTCAATTTGGTTGCGCAATGTAGAACGTATCGACGACAAACGAGTAAGGTCGCTCGCTAATTCCACAGCCTTGGCAACATAGTCGTCTTCGCTCTCGGCAATCCATTCCGGGTGACCCACGCCTTGCAGGACGCAGCTTCCCAAGCGTCCAACCGAAGGCCGGCCAGCCAACGTGACAAAGGGGACTCCCATATAAAGGCTTTCAATTAGCGTAGTGCCCGAGTTGTGTGGAAAGCAGTCCAGGCCGATGTCCATGCCACGCAATATATCCCAAGGCGGGCTGTGGTAGCCAATTTGCAACTGAGCGCGACTGATGCCATGAGCAGCAAACTTCTCCGCCAGAATGTCCTGCGAGTGCGTCTCACGGAAGTCTTTGCTATCAATCACCAGTTTCGCGCCTTCCACACGCTTTAATAACTCCGACCAGACCCGGATCACCCGATGGTTAATCCTTACGCCCCGGCTCAGGCATCCAAAGGTCACATAACCTACACTCATTGCTGGTAGCGGGTTGACTTCGCCCATGTCTTCTGCAGGTCTGTAGAAGAAGCAGGGCGTCTCTAAACGCCAAGGTTTTTCTGAAAACAGTCCTTCGCTATCCGCCGGGACGATAGCTTCATCACAAAGAAAGTAGTCAATAGCCGTTAGTCCCGTAGTATAGCCATACCCTAACCATGATAAAGATACCGGTGCCGGCTTGCGGGCAAATACACCAAGCCGGTTATTGGCTGTGTGCCCCGCCAAATCTACCAGTATGTCTATCCCGTCAGCACGGATGCGCTCGGCCAGTGCGGCATCAGAAAGACCTATAGTGGGGATCCACTGGTCTACATAATGCTTGTAACGGGCTGTCACCTCGTCCTCCCTTGCCAACTCGGCATAGGCATAAATCTCCAAAGCATTCTTGTCATGGTGTGCCAACAGTGGCTCCAGAAAATGTCGTACCGGGTGCTTCTTAAAATCCGGCGACACATACCCTACCTTCAGCCGGCTTTGCGTTTCGCGGTTGTTGTGCGGTCGCCATTCGCTCCTATAAGGCAGGCCAAACTTGACGTCATATTCCCGGTAGACTTCAAATATTTCCTCGCCACTTTTGTCCGGATGGTAATTCAGTACGAATAGCAAGTTACCGAAGGTATCCTCATCATCCGGCTTGATCTCCAGTGCCTGCCGGTAACTGGCTTCAGCTTCGTCCAGCCGAAACATATTCTGGAGGGTAACACCCAGGTTTCTATGCGCCTTAACATAATCGGGTTTGATTTGCAGGGCTCGTTGATAACTGGCTTTCGCCTCTTCTAGCCGGCCCATATCCCCGAGGGTATTACCCAGATTGAGATGCGCCTCGGCGTAATCCGGTTTGATCTCCAGTGCTAGACGACAGCAGATCTCAGCCTCGTCCAGGCGACTAAGATCCTTGAGGGTAAGACTTAGATTGCTGTACGCCTCAGCGTCACCCGGTGATAGTGCAACCGATTTCTGCATAGGTATCAGCGCATCCGCGCTTCGGCCCATCTGCTGAAACAGTGCACCTAATACCTTCCAGCCAAACTCATGCAGTGGAAAGCGAACTGTCAGTATCTGGGCCAAGGTGACTGCTTCTGCGTATCGCCCCTCGGTGAGTAGCGCCATCAGTGCATTTATTTGTTGAGGGCTGGGATTCTTGCCCTTGTGCCTGGCCGATTTTTTGGCTGATTTATCCGCCTTAGTGCGTGTAGACTTGAATTTTTTCTTGCTGCTTTGCAAGACTGCCTGCGAAATCGGTAGCGATTCCTTCGTAGTATACTGATATTGTGCATTTGTTTGCTCTGCAACCGGTGCATTACCTTCCAGGCGCATTGCCAATGCTGCTATCTCATCCCCCTGTAACCCTTGTTGCCGCCCCAACTCCAACATCTGTCGGGCTATATCGTTTTGACTGGTCTGTATCAGTGCATCAATGTAGTTTAGCCAGTATTTCCATTGATTCGTATTGGCTTTTAATGCCGTCTTAAAGTAAGACAGACTGGCGGCAGGCTGCTGCATTTGCACCGCTAAAACGCCCAAGTTATTGTTCGCATCCTGATGATTGGGCTCGATTTGCAGAATGGCACGATAAAGTCGCTCTGCGTCTTGTAACTCGCCAGCCTGGTGGTGTGCGATGGCTTGTTTGAGAGTTTGATCAATGGTCAATTTGGCAATTTCCTACTTGTGGACAATCTTTGATAAGGTATCAGCTTGTGTCAATCTGTGTCAGGTTTCACAAGCGTTTTATATTAAAAAAATGGGCTACCCACTTTAGACCGGACAAGCAAAAAATCTTAACCGTCAATACGGTTAACTTAATGATAAGGTATAGAGCTATGTAGAAGTAAAGCGACATTCGATCACCCTTACCCCAGCCCTCTCCCGGAGGGAGAGGGAGCTTAATGTTGCTTTACTCCTAAGCTACTTTATATTAAAAGAAACCGTTCGGTGAGCGGAGTCGAAGCGAGTTGTCCGCTTCGACTCCGCTCACCGAACGATTTAACCTTAAACTGTCCCACTTTAAGTATAGACTTTCAGATATTAAATTTTCAATTCGCCTCCCTGTAATCATACAGATAACATCCATTGAAGGGATGCTATCTGTCGACATAGAAATTATTTATCTGAAAATGTATAGGTAGCCAAAAAATGAAGTGACTCTTGATTCTGTTTAAAGGCAATTATTTGACGCTACTTTGATGCCAATTTATTGACGTTCGTATATGTACGCCATAAAAAAATAATAAGCCATTGATTATTAACTATTTTTAAAAATTGGCACAGTCTTGGCTTATGTTGTTTAAACGATCAACTTGAGAGAGGAAAACACTGTTGTGCTATAAACATCAACCAATCTGAACATCGGCAACGCTTTGCAAACAACGCTGTAAATTAAAAGCGGTGTTTTTACCCGGCACTCGTGCAGTTATGCGCTTAAAGTCTGGGGTCAGCAATTAGATGAATTAAAACTAATGCGCAATCGCAGATTTAACCCAGCTGAAATAGCACCATTGGAAATGTTGTTGTATTGTCTGATTTACCCGTTAAAAATGCGACGTCATTTCATAACGATAGTATGAAAAATTAGTGACGTTTAAAAAAAACCGTCTATAACCATTACCAGTGGGAATATTATCCTCAAGATAAGCACCACTTAAATTATACCACCCGGAAAAATCTTAAAGCCCGGGATAATCAGGAGAGCTGTCATGGCCTTAACCGTCAATACCAACGTATCATCATTAAACGCCCAGCGTAACCTGACTACCTCTCAGGCTTCGTTGACCACTTCCATGCAACGGCTGTCATCCGGTTTGCGTATTAACAGCGCCAAGGACGATGCTGCCGGTTCCGCCATCGGCGAACGCTTTACCTCGCAAATCCGCGGCAATGACCAAGCTGCGCGTAATGCCAATGACGGCATTTCGTTAGCGCAAACCGCTGAAGGCAGTCTCGATCAAATCGGCAGCAATCTGCAACGGATTCGCGAATTGGCGGTGCAATCGTCTAATGCCAGCAACAGCGCCAGCGACCGCGTTTCCATCAATAATGAAGCGACCCAGTTAATTGCTGAAATTGACCGCGTGGCGAGCAGTTCTTCATTCAACGGCACTAAACTGCTGGACGGTTCTTTCACTGCGAAAAGCTTCCAGGTGGGCGCCAACAACACCAATAACGATGTTATTACCATTGCCTCCATTGCCAGCGCCAAATCCAGCGGTTTGGGCGTGGGAACAAGCTCCAGCTACTCAACAACCTTGACACAGGGTGCGGTGGTAACCACTAACGCTTTAACTGCCGGTCAATTGTCCATTAATGGTCGTAACGTAGGCGCTTCTAGTTTAGACGGCGTTTCTTTTGCAAAAGGGGATGCGAGCGGCATTGCCAAAGCGGCTGCAATCAACGCAGTAAGCGGGGATACGGGAGTAATGGCAACAGTTAGTACAACTGCCTTGGTGGGCACAACCGTAACTTCATTTGCTGCAATTGTAGCGGGTGACATCAAGATCAACGGTGTCGACATTGGCGCTCTGCAAGTGGCAACGGCAGCTCCAGATCGCGGCTCACAAATGGCCGCTGCAATCAACGCCAAATCATCACAAACGGGTGTAACAGCAACTTTTGACACGACTACAGGCGCTGTTGCACTGGCGGCAGCAGATGGCAGAAATATTACAGTAACCGCTGCCGCAACTGCGGGCGCTAATGATGCAAATACAGGATTAACAGTCGGTGCTGCTGCTGCTGCTGGCGCGACTAAGGATGTTACGTCAAAACTTACGTTGTCTTCGACAGGTTCGGCAGGCATCACATTGGCCGGTGCGCTCGGTTTAACCGCCACGGGTCAAACCGTTGGTTTTACAGCAGCAACGGCAACCGCCGGCGCAGGGCTTTCCTCGCTCGACCTGACTACTGCCGGTGGTGCGCAGGCTGCACTGGCGACGCTGGACGGTGCCATCAACTCCATCAACACTAGCCGTGGGTCGCTGGGCGCTTTTCAAAACCGTTTTGAATCAGCGATTGCCAGTTTGCAAACCACGACCGAAAACCTGACGGCATCAAGGGGCCGAATCACCGACGCCGATTTTGCCAAGGAAACATCCAATCTGTCACGGGCACAAGTCATGCAGCAAGCGGGTACGGCGATGCTGGCGCAGGCCAACCAATCATCACAAGGCGTCTTGAGTCTCTTGAAATAACGGTGCAATAGAGGCGCGTCGGTAACGCCTGGGTTTTGTGTTTACCCTGATTCTCAAGCTCCAGCTTCCCGAGCGGCTACCACGCACGAATCACATCGATCACTCCCTCCTGACCTGCATAATCAAGCGTACTGTAATAGCGCCACTGTTCCTGTTTATCTACATAGCCTCGTCTTTGATTCGACGTGAAGCTGGAGCTTCCGGGACTAGGTTCCCAAGCTGGAGCTTGGGAACCAGCAAAAATGGGAATCAGAAAACTTACTCAAATGAATTAATGAGTAAATAATCATTTTTTTAATTAATCGACTGTTTTTTTACCCGCATTGTTTGGCAAGCGATTGTCGCGATAGCTTTACTCCAGAGTTGCGCTGGTTCCCAAGCTGGAGCTTGGGAACAGGAAATCATTCACCCGCTTTTTGTAAGATTTGTTTAATTTCTGATTCTGGCAAGCCTGTCACCTTAGTGATTATCTCGATTGTTGTACCTTCTTTTGCCAGGTTGAGGGCTATATTTTTTGTTGCCTCATTGATACCTTCTGTTTTTCCTTCTACTTTGCCTTCATAATAACCATCACCATAAGAGGATTCAAACATGCTGGCTTGGTAATGTAAATCGTCTTTGTAATGTTCGTAAGCTTTTTGTTCGTCTTCGGGCAGTTTCATGATGCTAAGCTTTTCTTCTGCTTCTTTTAAGCCTTTTGCAGTGAAGTTTTCTTTGATTTCTTCATTTTTTAAGAAGTAAATCCATTCATCCAGGGTGTCTTTGGCAATGTCGTTAAAGCGGTTTATTTTGATCAGGTAATATTCAGGGTAGAGCGATTCTACGCTGTCTTTTTTAAACAGTTGTTTTTGTTTTTCGTTGAGTTCCAGAAGGTCATGGTTATGTAATCCGATGAAGCGGGTGGTGCCTTTGTAGATGTAATCTGTGCCACTGCCAAGATCAAAATAAAGAATGTTTATTGAGATGACTTTGGTTATGCCGGCGTAAGCTTGACTTTCTTCCAAGTGCTCTATGGCTGTTTTTGAGACGCCATAAAATATGCGCTGCAAGTAGTCATATTCCCGATCATATTGTATTTCTATGATGATTATTTCTTGTTTGTGGTTGCGTACTTTTAGATCAACCCGGTTAAATTTATCAAGTTTGTAGTCTTTATTACTCTCACTGTCCAGTACATCCAGGATGGTAATGTCTTCTTTAAGCAGTTCACTTAAAAATCCTTCCAGGATTCCAAAGTTGGCTTTGCTACGCAGCAGGCGTTTTATGGCCCAGTCAAAGGTGATTAGTTTTCTTTTTTTAGTCATTTAAAACGCTGTGTCCGTGTAAATCAAATTTGAGTCAATGGTTATTTATCCAATGTCGTTAAGTTAAGCGCAAGTTGTTTAAAAAACTGGAGTGCAATCGCTTCAGCTATTGCCTGTAAAAACAGCTAAAGCGGTTTTACTCCCGTTTTATGCTTAACTTAACGGCATTGGTTATTTACCCTATTAAGAGACCGAAAAGGCCACATAAATTTTGCTGATTTGCGCTGGTTCTCTCCAGCTCTCATCGTTATACACAAGTCTTCAAGTAACCGTCATACCCGCCGGGAAGCGGGTATCCAGTGCCAGGGATGGTAATTTTAAATACATCCATGTAGCTTGGATTCCGGCAGTCCATGCCGGAATGACGGGCTTTGTGACATTTGTGTATAACGATGAGAGCTCCAGCCTTGGAACCAGCAATGTTACTCGGAGCCGTGCTTATGCTTAATGCGCTGTCGATAGCTCGGTAAAAATGGCTTCAATACTGGTTGCGTCAAGTACGTTGTCCAGCCATTGTTCAAGCTCTGCTTCTGATGCTTGTGATATGCGCTCAACGGCCCAGTGAGGTAGGGCGTGAAAGCGGCGTTCCAACAGGCGTCGTAATGTTTTTTGCTCGCCTTTTAGTACACCTCGTTCCAGTCCTTGCTCAAGTCCTTGTTCCAGTCCTTGCTCCAGTCCTTTGGCAATGGCCATTCGTTCTATGCTTGTTACGTATTGCATTTTTGTGCTCTCCTCAAGGGCTTGAATTTCATGCTGTAGTTGCTGTTCCAGGGCTACGGGCAACTTCATCATCCAATCAATGATCCGAAATAAGTCGATGATTCTTTGTTTATCCCATTTTCGTTGGTATAGGATTTTAACCAGTAGTTTATTGTGTGGTTGCGGATTTAGGATGTCTGGTAATATAATTGTTCCTTGCTAATTCACTGACTCGTTTAGCAACTTCAACCTTGGACTGCCGCAATAATTTGATTTCGGATGCGGTCAACATCCGGGGTGTTAAGCAAATAACGCGCTTCAGACTCTGTAAGGCAGTCAAATCTAAAGCCGAATCGTTGATCCCACCAATTTTCAAGTTGTTGTCCATGTTTTAATCTCAATTTTTCAAGTGTAACTACGTTTAATGTCATGTTTGCCGAATGGGGTTTTCCTGTTAATACGGTTGCTCCCAGTACATTACCTCCGCCGTGCATAATATGTGACCGTAAGTTGGCCAGCGTTCCACCTTGACCAACAAAATCATCAGTTAACAGATAAACGCTGCCTGCCAGTACATCCCCATCAAACTCCGCCTGCCTCGCCAAACGGGAAAAACCATCTGCCCCTGTATGCGCCACAATGTTTATCTGTACTATGCCATTATCCATAGGCCAATCCAACTGTTGGCCAAGTATATCAGCCAATGCTTCAGGTATAGCGTTTACACCAGACCCTTCCACAGCATGAGCTGAAACCAATATGGGTTTTTGCCCATCAAATGTGTCGGTCAACTGCTCAACAATTATTGGATTCAGTAGAGCATCTACCAAGAAATACGCAGCGTCGGGGTCACCAGACTTGGCAGCATGATATGATGGATGCTGCTTTACCGATGATTCGTTGGCATGAATCCAAACAGGTGGAAATATGCCCCATAACTTTCGTAGTAATTGCTCGTTAAGTTGAAGAACTGGTAAAAACCGGTATTCAGATAAATAATTTAAATTTACCCTATTCCCCCGTTATTTCCAGTTAATTTATTGTATCAAAAAAGATATATCAATAGTTTGATTTTACCAACCAGATTAAGAAAATCTATTTTTCAAGTTCCCAGGCAAGATTTTTGAAGCCGGGTTGTTGACGTTATATTTTGTAGTTCATCAAAAAATATTAAAGTTGCGCTGGTTCCCAAGCTTCAGCTTGGGAACCGGAACTTTACACAAATGAATCAATGATTATTTACTCAAATGAGTATACGAGTAGATAATCATTTTTTAACCACTTGTTTTGTTTTTACCGGCATTATTTGGTAAGGAACGTGCATGAAATAGAATGACCAATGAATCATTCGCCTTGGGCGGATAAATCCGCCCCTACAGATGCTCAACTTATTTCATGCTCATTCCTAAGCGATTATCGCGATAACTTTACGCTAGTATTTCACGCGGGTTTCCAAGCTGGATCTTGAGAAACACCATAAATTGCCACTCTTGCTTGCTCGCCATATTTTTTAATCAAGTCCCTAAAGTGGTCGTCGTTATTTGTGAATGGCAGTGCTGTTGGAGGCTGCTTAACCTCCACCGTCGTTTTATTTATGGAAGCCATGAAAGCCTTGTCCAATTTGTAAATAAAAGCAGGAGACTCGCCGTTGGCGGCTTTAATCAGCGTTTTTAGGTAACCAATGGGGTTTATTATTTTGCTTTTTGTCAGTCTGTACAGAAGTTCAAATAAAACGTCCTGTTGCAGTTCCAAGGGGGCTTTTTTAATGTGGTGCCTGGCATCTTTTTTCTGATCAGGATTCAACTGTAGCGGATAAGTCAGCTCTTCTTTTTCTTCTTCCAAAAAAACAACAACCACTTTTTGTACCGGCTCAGGTAGCGGGTCGTGTTGTTGTTTTTTTTTCTCTAAAGAATCTTTATATATAGGGGGGTCATTTTTGACCTCTTCAAGGGGGGTCATTTCTGAACCCTTTGGGTTGTTTTCAGGCGCTGATTCCTCGAGACGATCAGGGTATAACGTCCATCCGGCAACCAGGTCATAAGTGGCATAGCCCAGTTTGCGCAGTGCCCGAAAACCTCTTTTTACCGTGGAGATGGAAATTTGAAGTTGATTGGCTACATCGGTTCTGCGGATTATCCAGCCCGGGATATTTTTTCTGTATAGCAGGTAGCTAAATATGGTTTTATAGGTGCTGGGAAGATTGTTATCCAAGAGGACGGAAACGGGGAGCGGGGCAAATTGATAAGTTATTACTGACATTGTAAAAATCCTTATTGATTTCTACGCCAGCCCTAACTAAAATAGGGCTACGCGTGAATCAAGTGATGTTTGATTAACGTTAGCTCCATAAGCGACCTTGGTCGGGTTGCGCTTATTGGAGCGAATTTTAAAAGAAGGCTGGGGCTGTTATGGCCCCGGCTTTTTTTATGCGCCTATCTTATTTTAAATGTTGCCAGCGAGTCAACTGTAAAGGCTTTAAATTCACTTTTTGCGCTCGTTGCGCTGGTTCCCAAGCTCCAGCTTGGGAACCCAGTACGGGAAGCTCCAGCTTCCCGTCTACCCTTACCACACAAGAGTGCAACCATGCCCAGAAGCCGCTATCGCGTCCAATGCGACCCGTACCCTCACTTCATGACCGCAACGATAAACCACTGGCTACCGTTGTTTACCCGCACTGAAACCGTGAACATCGTGCTGGATTCTTGGCGATTTTTACAACGGGAAGCGGACTTTCGACTCTACGGTTACGTCATTCTTGAAAATCATCTGCATCTTATCGCCGCTTCTGAGAATTTAAGCCATGACATGCAGTGCTTTAAATCCTACACGGCGAAGCAAATCATCGCACATCTGGAACAACGCCGCTCGGCCAAGCTTCTGGAATTGCTGGCGTTTTTTAAACGCGTCCATAAGCAGGAAACCACCTATCAAGTTTGGGAAGAAGGCAATCATCCGCAAATCGTCGAATCGGAGGCGGTTATGCGGCAAAAGCTGGATTACATTCATCAAAATCCCGTAAAACGGGGCTATGTGGATCAACCGGAACACTGGCGCTATTCCAGTGCGCGTAATTATGCAGGTCAGGAGGGATTGATCGAGGTGATTCGTGCGTGGTAGCCGCTCGGGAAGCTGGAGCTTCCGCGACTGGGTTCCCAAGCTGGAGCTTGGGAACCAGAAAAAAGCTCTCCCTGGGAATTAGTGTAAAAATTTATTTACACAAATGAATCAATGATTATTTACTCAAATGAATTAATGAGTAAATAATCATTTTTTTAATTAACCGACTGTTTTTTTACCCGCATTGTTTGGCAAGCGATTGTCGCGATAGTTTTACTCCAGTGTTTGCGCTGGTTCCCAAGCTCCAGCTTCCCGAGTGGTTATCATGCACAAATCACCTTGATCAATTCCTCCTGACCTGCATAATTACGCGCACTGGAATAGCGTCAGTGTTATTAGAATGGCTTCACAAGCACATTCCCAACGGGTGGAGTGTTCCACTCACGCCCTCTGTTTAGTTGGCCCCGCCCAGGAGTTTCTCCAGCATGAATTGCAGCGTCTTCCGCCTTTTGCATTAATGCCTCTGCATCAGCTATCATGCCACGCTTTTCCAGCTCTTGCAGGAATGGCCGGGTTGTCATTATGAATGTGTGGCCTTTAGGATCAGCCGTTCGCATGAATTTTTCATCTTCTGATACAAGCAGCGCGTATTCCCCATCTGAGTCGTTTTCATACTTGTCGATAATTCTGCGAATAGACTCATCACCAGGATCAACACGAAGCTCTTTTAGTTTTTCAGCAATTTCAGGGACGCCTGTTTCGATTTCATCCAAACCATTGTTCATGTTGGACTCGATGAATTCAAGTGCCTTGATGTTGCCTGGAAATTGCTGACCGTTACGCAACTCGCATATCACCATATCCGAGATATGTACCGGAATGCCAGGCGCTAGCAGCAACGCCAAGCTATCCGCATAGGCAAGTGTCTTGAGTGGGCCAGTATCCACTATAACAATACCGCACTTCATGAAGATGCCTTATCCAGCATTTCACCAAAGCGCTTCTGCATGTTGTCCGTTTCCTGGAGAGAAAGCCTGGGAATAGGAAAACCTGCTTGGCGAGTTATTTTCTCCAGAGCGGCTTCATCTTCAAGATGTAGAAGTTTTACCGCTTTTCTGGGAGCGATCTGCCCTAACGAATACCGAAGGAGTATCTCGAAGTTACCGGACTTTGGAGAGCTTTCATTTTGAACGAAACCATCAAGCAGCGTGCGAATTAAAGCATTAACTGATGTACCTGCTTTAGCTGCCATTACCTTGGCGTCAGTCAGAAGATCATCAGGTATTGCGACTGTAAAATTTGACATTTCTTACTCCAGGCTATACAAAAACAAGTATTACACGTAAACACGTATTTAAAGTCAAGTTTTGTTATCCGCTTAAACACTGGATTTGCCGCCTTCTGTTATAGTATTTTTAATTAACCGCTTCACACGGGTTCCCAAGCTACCGCTCTTGTCGGTATACACAAGTATCTCAAAGTACGTTATTTCGGCATGGACTGCCGGAATCGTAGTTATTCAGTCCCCCTCTTTGAAAAAGAGGGGTTAGGGGAGATTTTATTAGATAAATCCCCCTCAATCCCCCTTTTTCAAAGGGGGAGGTGAATACTTACTTGGAATTCAGGCTACAGGAACGTACAAAGATTACCATCCTGGCACTGGATACCCGCTTCCCGGCGTGTATGACGGCTTACTTTAACACTTGTGTATAACGACGAGAGCTCCAGCTTGGGAACCAGCAACAGAGACCCGGCGGTAACGCCGGGGCTTTGTTTTTTATGGTGGGGGGGGCAGTCTGGAAGCGGGATTTTCGGTACCCGTAAGCTGTTCACCCTACTTGACTAACCGAGATTTATGTAATTACAATGTGAGTATATAATCTGCAAAGAGGAGTCACCGATGGCGCATTTAATCAAAATAGGAAATTCTCAAGGAATAAGGATTCCGCAACCGCTAATTAAACAAGCTAATCTTCAAGACAGTGAGTTTGAACTTCGAGTTGTCGATAATGGCTTATTAATCACCCCGATAAAAAAAACCAGACAAGGCTGGGAAGAGCAATTTAGAAGCGTCCCGGTTTCTCAAACTGAGCAAGATTTTAAGGAAACCCATAATAATCTTGATCATTGTGCAGAGCTTGCCACTGGAGAAACCTGGGAATGGTAGTTAATCGATTTGATGTTTATCTAATCGAACTTGACCCAACCATTGGCAGTGAAATTAAAAAGACCAGACCCTGTGTCATTGTTTCACCCAATGAAATGAACGGTCTAAAAACGGTTTTAATAGCGCCTATGACAACGAAAGGGTTTCATGCACCGTCAAGGGTAGAGCTTCAGTTTCAAGACAAGACAGGGCTTGTGTTACTGGATCAATTGAGGTCGGTCGATAAATCCAGACTCGTTAAAAAACTGGGGACTATAGATACCCAAACACAAAAAACAATTTCATCGACTCTGGTTGATATGTTTGAAATGTAAGGCCGCCCTTTTTCTTTCAGCCACAACCTAAGGCGACTCGCAATAAATCACACCAGCCAAGTTTTGCGCTGGTTCCCAAGCTGAAGCTTTTGAACCCCCGTAAAATCCAGCTTTTGCCGCATAACCGCCTCCGATTCGACGGGAAGCCGGAGCTTGGAAACCAGAAAAAACCGGGAACCAGAAAATTTACACAAATGAATTAATGATTATTTACTCAAATGAATATATGAGTAAATAATCATTTTTTTAATTAACTGCTTGTTTTATTTTTACCGGTATTGTTTGGCAAGTGATTCTCGCGATAGCTCTACTCCAGTGTTTTTCAAAGTAAAAAAATATTAAAGTTTAAAAACCACCGGTCGATAACCCAGACAGGTGGGGGACTTGGCACAATGCTCAAGAAACCCGAACTTATATAACCCGGAAAAAATCTTAAAGCCCGGGATAACCAGGAGAGCTGTCATGGCCTTAACCGTCAATACCAACGTATCATCATTAAACGCCCAACGTAACCTGACTACCTCTCAGGCTTCGTTGACCACTTCCATGCAACGGCTGTCATCCGGTTTGCGTATTAACAGCGCCAAGGACGATGCTGCCGGTTCCGCCATCGGCGAACGCTTTACCTCGCAAATCCGCGGCAATGACCAAGCTGCGCGTAATGCCAATGACGGCATTTCGTTAGCGCAAACCGCTGAAGGCAGTCTCGATCAAATCGGCAGCAATCTGCAACGGATTCGCGAATTGGCGGTGCAATCGTCTAATGCCAGCAACAGCGCCAGCGACCGCGTTTCCATCAATAATGAAGCGACCCAGTTAATTGCTGAAATTGACCGCGTGGCGAGCAGTTCTTCATTCAACGGCACTAAACTGCTGGACGGTTCTTTCACTGCGAAAAGCTTCCAGGTGGGCGCCAACAACACCAATAACGATGTTATTACCATTGCCTCCATTGCCAGCGCCAAATCCAGCGGTTTGGGCGTGGGAACAAGCTCCAGCTACTCAACAACCTTGACACAGGGTGCGGTGGTAACCACTAACGCTTTAACTGCCGGTCAATTGTCCATTAATGGTCGTAACGTAGGCGCTTCTAGTTTAGACGGCGTTTCTTTTGCAAAAGGGGATGCGAGCGGCATTGCCAAAGCGGCTGCAATCAACGCAGTAAGCGGGGATACGGGAGTAATGGCAACAGTTAGTACAACTGCCTTGGTGGGCACAACCGTAACTTCATTTGCTGCAATTGTAGCGGGTGACATCAAGATCAACGGTGTCGACATTGGCGCTCTGCAAGTGGCAACGGCAGCTCCAGATCGCGGCTCACAAATGGCCGCTGCAATCAACGCCAAATCATCACAAACGGGTGTAACAGCAACTTTTGACACGACTACAGGCGCTGTTGCACTGGCGGCAGCAGATGGCAGAAATATTACAGTAACCGCTGCCGCAACTGCGGGCGCTAATGATGCAAATACAGGATTAACAGTCGGTGCTGCTGCTGCTGCTGGCGCGACTAAGGATGTTACGTCAAAACTTACGTTGTCTTCGACAGGTTCGGCAGGCATCACATTGGCCGGTGCGCTCGGTTTAACCGCCACGGGTCAAACCGTTGGTTTTACAGCAGCAACGGCAACCGCCGGCGCAGGGCTTTCCTCGCTCGACCTGACTACTGCCGGTGGTGCGCAGGCTGCACTGGCGACGCTGGACGGTGCCATCAACTCCATCAACACTAGCCGTGGGTCGCTGGGCGCTT